>Ga0335069_10002791_pt1 | contig 26716 bp, 23 predicted proteins | sample Lox_Sample_11_FD_206714 | JGI IMG/M metagenome (GOLD analysis project Ga0335069, IMG submission 206714) | Soil microbial communities from Loxahatchee National Wildlife Refuge, Florida, United States - Lox_Sample_1.1 | ecosystem: Environmental > Terrestrial > Soil > Wetlands | place: USA...
GTAAGGTGGGGGTGGCAGACATGCTCGTCGATCGCGACGGCAATCTTTGGGTCGGCACCACAGGTGAAGGGCTTCTTCGCATCCGTGGCAATGTTGTGGACCATTACGGAAGAGCGGACGGATTGACCGGAGATTTGGTCTTTGCGTTATTCGAAGACCGTGAGGGAATCGTCTGGGCCGCCAGCACGCATGGCATTGATAGCTTTCGCGATGCCCGCATAGTCACCTTCTCCGAAGAGCAAGGCGTGCCGAAAGACGCCGTCGCAAGCGTTCTTGCAGCCAAAGATGGCACGGTCTGGCTCGCCAACTCCGGCTCCCTCGATCACATCGCAAGTGGAACCATCTCCTCCATTCGCAGCGGCAGTGGTCTCCCGGGTCAGCAAGTCACCGTCTTGTTTGAAGATCGCTCGGGGAACATGTGGGTGGGAGTGGATGACGGACTGTATCTCTTCAAGGACGGCCGCTTCCTTCCCCTCCCCGTACCTAATCACCAGCGGCTGGGATTGGTGGTTGGCATTACTCAGGACATCGACGGGAACATCTGGGCTGAGTGCGCCGGCAATCCACGAAAGCTGGTACGCATTCGCGATTTCCAGGTTCAGGAAGAAGTCTCTTCCGCAGAAGTCCCGCCGGGCCATACGCTCGCGCCCGATCCGGGCGGGGGAATTTGGATAGGAACGCTGAAGGGTGAGCTCATACACTTTCGGCATGGGATTGTGGAGAGGGTCTCGCTTGAGCCGAAAGGCAATCCGGTTAGCCGACAGATTGTGACCCGCGCTGACGGCTCCGTCCTTGCTGCCACTGAGGAGGGCCTCGTCCGCTTGCACCAGGGGAAGGTGGAGCGGATGACTACCGCGAACGGCCTACCCTGCAATCTCATCATTGGTTTCATTGAGGACCATGAGAAGCGCTGGTGGCTTTATACCGGATGTGGCGTCGTCGAGTTGTCCGGGGCGGAGTTCCAGAAATGGTGGGCCAACCCTCAAGCAGTCCTTCAAACTCGTCTGTACGACCGGTTGGACGGAGCTCAACCCAATAGCCCTTCGTTCAATCCGGCGGCATACTCGCCGGACGGACGCTTGTGGTTCGCCACTGGAATTGTGGCACAGATGCTGGACCCCTCCAGACTCTCACGACAGTCCTTACGGGCTGAGACCTACATTGAATCCGTCATTGTGGACCGAAAGGAGATCGCAGCGAACGACAACCTCAAAATCGGACCGCGCCCACGCGACTTGCAAATTGATTACACGTCGCCCACGTTGTTGATTCCACAGAGGGTGAAATTTCGCTATCGGCTCGATAACTACGACCGGGATTGGCACGACGTCGGTACGCGCCGGCAAGCATTCTACACGGACTTGGCTCCCGGAAAGTACACATTTCGCGTAATGGCCTGCAATAGTGACGGCGTCTGGAGCGATAGCGCCGCCAAACAGGATTTCTGGGTCGCTCCCGCGTATTACCAGACGAACTGGTTTCGCGCCCTCTGCGCAGTCTTCGTTCTGGCGCTGTTGTGGGCGGCCTACCAATGGCGCGTCCGGCAAATGCGCCATCAGTTCGAGATGACGCTGGACGCGCGCGTTAGTGAGCGCACGCGTATTGCCCGGGAGCTTCACGACACTCTGCTGCAAAGCTTCCACGGTGTACTGCTACGCTTCCAAACTGCTTTCCAGTTGCTGCCGGAGCGACCGCTGGAGGCGAAAGAAAAGCTGGGAAGTGCCATCGATCAGGCTGCTGAGGCGATCACAGAAGGTCGGGATGCGGTGCAGGGTTTGCGCGACTCTACGGTGCAGGCGAACGATCTCGCGCTGGCCATAAGCACTCTAGGGGAAGAGCTGACCACTGATCCAAACGACCGCCGGCCTGCATTCCGCGTAGTGGTCGAAGGCGAGACGAGAAATCTGCACCCCATCGTTCGTGACGAGATCTACAAGATTGCCGGCGAAGCGCTGCGCAATGCGTTTCACCATGCACATGCGCGGCAGATCGAGGTCGAAATGCGCTATGACAACGAGCGATTCCGATTGTGTGTGCGCGACGACGGAAAGGGCATCGACCCGGCGATTCTTTCCGAGCAAGGCAGAGAAGGACACTTCGGCTTGCCTGGCATGCGGGAGCGCGCTGCCATCATGGGCGCTAACTTGACAATTTGGAGTGAGGTTGATTCAGGTACGGAAGTGGAACTGCGAGTTCCCGCCGAGATTGCTTATGGACTGGCTCGCAGAGATTCGTGGATATCACGATTCGCCGCGAGGGCGAAGGTATGAAACAGGAGCGGGCATCAGCATCAATACATCGGGACTTTTTGTCATCAAGAGGAGCGGGAGTCGGCTGCGTCATACTGGCTGCCCTCTCTCTCTTCCTCTTTGCCGCTGAAGGTTGCAGTAAAAAGAAGCAACAGCCCGCTGCGAACGTGACCCTCACACTGATCGACCAATCCTGGGTCGACAAGGAAACTCAGGCACGCCTCAGGGAAGAACTGAATCAGTTTACCAGGCAGACTGGCATTCAGGTTCAGATTATGCCCGCACCAGAAACCGCAGTAGAGCAACTGGAAACGTGGCGCAGCCTGCTCGAGAGCCACGCAAAAGTCCCGGACGTATATGGCATTGACGTAATCTGGCCGGGGATTCTTGCCGACAATCTCCTCGATCTTAAGGACCACGTGCCGCCCGAGGAGATCACAGCGCACTTCCCGCAACTCATCAAGAACTACACCGTGGATGGCCGGCTGGTGGCTTTGCCGTATACCCTAAGCGAAGGGCTGCTCTTTTATCGCACGGATCTTTTGCAAAAGTACGGCTATAGCGGGCCACCGAAGACATGGGAAGAGCTTGAGAAGATGGCAAGGCGGATTCAGGCTGGGGCGCGGGCTAAGGGCGACAACGATTTCTGGGCTTTCGTCTGGCAAGGCGCGCCTTCTGAGGCCCTGACCTGCAATGCGTTGGAATGGCAGGTCGCGGAGGGCGGTGGAACCATTCTCGACGACAACGGCAAGCCTACGGTAAACAACCCGGATGCGATTCGCGCTTGGGAAAGAGCTGCCGGCTGGGTGGGAGCAGTTTCACCGCCGGGTGTAACGGCCTACAAGGAGTGGGATTCGTTCAACATCTGGCAAGCGGGAAAGGCTGCGTTTATGCGGAACTGGCCGAATGCGTACGTGGCCGCCCGTGCTGAAAACTCGCCTACCCGGGATCGGTTCGACATCGCGCCTCTGCCGGCGGGGAGGGCTGGGTCGGCCGCAACTTTGGGCGGACAAGGTTATGGCGTTTCTCGCTACTCCTCGCATCCCGAGGAGGCAGTGATGTTAGTTCGGTTTCTTACGAGTTCGGCTGAGCAAGCCACGAGATGCCGTCAGCCTTCGAATCCGCCGACCATTCCTGCGCTATACCAGGATTCTGAGGTTCTGAAGCAAAATCCGTATTTCAAGACGATATTGCTGGCGTTTTCCCGGGGTGAAGCGCTCCGGCCTTCTACGGTAGCCGGGAAGAACTATCCACAGGTGTCGGGCGCGTACTTCGAAGCCGTACATGCGGTGCTCACCCACAAACAATCTGCTGCAGAAGTGGCAGCCGAGTTGCAACATGCACTAGAGCAGATAGTCATGAGACCTGCGGATCACCCCAGCGCAGACGTTCGTCACGAGGGTGCGCTTGCGCACAGATAGTAGAAGCTATTCCAGGCTGTTTCAGGCATCGGCAGGGAATGCAATGGGTTAGAAGATGTGAAATACGCGAGCCACATATTCGCGAGTTTGCTTCCTCGAAGCGATCTGACAATCGGCATACGCCTGACGGCATGCTTTCTGACGATCGTCGCCTTAATGATCGCTGCCGATACGGTAGCTATTTGGGAAGTACATCAACTCGCTGTTCAGACCCAAGTGCTGAACGACGCTGATAAGGCCTCATCAGCTATCGTTCGTCTGCACCTGGACGTGAATAGCTTCAGCGGCAGGGTCGCCGCACTCACGCGCAGTCATCGCACTAGTGAATTCACAAGCGAAGCAGCATTGCTACGGCAAGCGTTTCTCCAGCACGTTCAAGATGCAGAGCAAGTACTCAGGTCATCGCCCGAAATCGCCCAGGATGCTTTGATTTCAAGTGCGCTGAAGACGCTGACCACCACGTTGCCCTCTCAAATTGACACTGAGATCGAACTGGCCAATTCTGGAGATTGGCCCGCCATTCAGCTGCGTTTGACAGGACAAATACAAGACCTGATCGATCTCAGTTCGTCGCTGGTGGAGAGCGTGGAGGAACGCGTATTTCAGCAACGGGCAAGAGCGAACGAACGTACGGACCAGGTTCGGCGCCGGCTTTTCATAGTAGTCCCGGTTGCCTGTTTTCTCACTTTGCTCGCAGCCGCTGCGCTGGCCTGGTACGTGACCAGAACCATCACGGTCCCGCTCTCCGAACTGACCACCGGCGCACAGGCCCTGGCGCAAGGCGATTTCAACCACGAAGTCGATGTTCGTGGAACGGACGAGTTGGCCATCCTGGGGAGGGCCTTTAACCACGCGGCGCGGCAGCTACGTCATCAGTTCGAAATAATGCTGGAGGTGCGCGTCGCCGAACGCACCAGGATCGCGCGGGAGCTTCATGACACATTGTTGCAAGGCTTCCAGGGGCTGTTACTTGGATTCCAAGCTGTTTTCCAGTTACTGCCAGAGCGGGCGATGGAAGCGAAAGAGCGGTTGGGAACCACGATCGAACGGGCTGCCCATGCCATCACCGAGGGGCGCGATGCGGTGCAGGGACTGCGCGACTCCGTACTCGAAGCCAATGATCTCGCTCCGGCCATAAGCATTCTCGGCGAGGAAATTGCAGCCCACGCAAACAGCGATCGTCCTGTATTTCGGGTAGCCGTTCAGGGCCAGTCGCGGGATCTGCATCCCATGCTCCGGGATGAGATCTACAAGATAGCTGCCGAAGCGCTACGGAACGCATTTCAGCACGCCCGGGCAAGGCGCGTGAACGTTGAAATCTGCTATGACGATGCGCAATTCCGAATGCGGGTTCAGGACGACGGAAAAGGCATGGATGCTGCGGTTCTCTCGGGCCATTTGGGTAAGGGACACTTCGGATTGCGCGGTATGCGTGAGCGCGCCAAACTTATGGCCGCTAAGCTGACAGTGTCGAGCGAGGTGGATGCAGGTACGGAAGTGGAATTGCGCCTTCCTGCCGGTATCGCCTACGCCACAGATCGCCAACCATCATCCCTCCGACCGCAGTGACGATCGCCGTGGCGGCCGCAATCAACGTTCCCGTCCGTCTCGTTTACCAGCGGCTCTTGGACACGCTCCTAGGTGCGGTAATCGCCATCGTTGCTCTCCGTACCTGCAGGTGCATCCGTTCGTTGTGCCGCTTGCATGCTCACACCCCAAACTCCAGACTCATGGAAGTGCACCCTTATCGCCGAAGCCCGAGAGCAGCTGCGTCGCACGCCTGGTGGGTCTCAAGGACCTGCCCACCTTCGGGCATTGCCCCTGAATGGGCACCCAAGTACGTCCGGAGTGGTCGGGGCTCAAGTGGAACCAAGTAGTTAAAACCAAGGGTCCGATTGGCAGCCGAGATGCACTCTCTTTTGGCGATGTCCGGCGAGGCTTTCATTTGCCGATACCCGCAAGTCCGCGGATTCTCGTCACACGATGTAGCCGTTCCCGGAAGCAAGACAGTGGAAAGGAGTTCCGATGTTTGCCCAAGAAATTCCGATCAGGACCCTCGAACCTCAGCTCCAACCTCAGCCTGAACGTCTGCCTTTCAGGAAGAATACGGTCCTTAGATACGTGCTGTTGGCCGCAGCGGCGATCTATGTGATCGCATCTCTATACCTCTTGCACGACATGCGGACCAAGATCCATGGCATGCAGACGAAGGTGGGTATTCTCCAGCAGAAGCAGTGGGTCTTGGATGCCCAGCAGACGGAGCTCGGCAATCGTTTGCAGGCCACGTCCTCAGAACTCACGCAGCAGTTGAGTTCGGAACTCGGCTTGACGAAGCAGCAGGTGGCCGCGCGCGCCGCCGAACTGGAGCGCCAGCAAAGGGCAGCCGCCGCCCGCTTGGCCGCTACACAGAGCCAGCAAGGCCAGGCGTTGGCCGCCGTGAGCGACGAGGTAAGCTTTGTGAAGGCCGACGTAGGCGCTGCCAAAACCAACATTCAGAGAACCCAAACGGACTTGGCAGCTACGAATCAGAAGTTGGAGCGTGCCATTGGCGATCTCGGCGTGCAGAGCGGACTCATCGCGCACAATGCCCAGGAACTGGAGATTCTGAAACACAAGGGAGACCGCAACTACTACGAATTCATCCTGCAAAAGAATGTCAGAACGCCGGTTTCGACGGTGAGCTTACAGCTAAAGAAGGTCAACCCGAAGAAAAGCAAGTTTACCCTCAACGTGATGGCCGACGACCGCACAATCGAGAAGAAAGATCGGACCCTGAACGAGCCCCTGCAGTTCTATACCGGCCGCGATCACCAGCTGTATGAGCTGGTAGTGTTCACGGCCGAAAAGAATGTGGTGACGGGCTACTTGGCGACGCCGAAGAACGCGCCTACACTCGCCAGACGGTAGCACGATAACGGACCCGTATGAACGCCGGCAGGAACGTAGGCCAGAGAAACACCTGATCTTCGGGCACTGCCAAAATGGTATTGGTATTTCTGAGGAGACGATATGGTTTTCTCGATCGATCGATCGATCGGAAGGGGGGATGGCCCATTTTCTGACAGTCGGTCCATCGGTTGTTGAGCTACAGAAGAAAATCCGGTGTTTGAACTCACTGCTGTTAGGTTGAAAGTCGAAGAGAATCAGTTGGTTTGTGTTCCCGGCGATATCGTCTGTCCCATCACTTGCGATATGGCTTCCTTCGGACACTAAGGCGGTTCCAGCGAAGGTGTACCCGGCGTGAGCCTCGACTCGTATCAGGGCACGACTTTAGTCGTGCCGATAAGCCTTGCAACGACGTCGGGCTTTAGCCCCTGTGCCCCTTTCCGTCGATAAAACCTCCCACTGGCAGGGCCGTGGAAGCGGGGTACACCTACCTTGGAATCGCTTTCGAGCAGAACTATAGTTGTTGTATCCCACAACCGCAATGACGAAACCAGGCGGCGGCGTTCTCCTCGGGGATGGCGGTGAGGGCTTCGGTCATGGCCTGATTGAGGGCCTCCGCTGTGCGCGCTTTGGCCGCACGCAGCAGTTGCTTGAGCTTCGACCAAGCCTTCTCGATGGGGTTGAAATCCGGCGAGTAGGGCGGCAGGTAGAGGAGTTCGGCTCCACGGGCTGCGATCAACTCGCGCACGCCTTTCACTTTGTGGGCCGACAGATTGTCCATCACCACCACGTCGCCGGCTTGCAGCTTGGGACCCAGCACTTGTTCGAGAAAGGTCCGGAAGACATCGCCGTCGCTGGCCGACTCGACGGTCATCACCGCCTCCAGACCGGCGCAGGCTCAGGGCGCCCAGCGTGGTCAGCACCTTCCAATGCCCCTGGGGCGTGGCTTCGGCGATGCGTTGCCCACGCAGAGCTCGTCCCCAGCTCCGCGTCATCTGGGTCGTCACCCCGCTATCGTCCACAAAGAACAGCTTTTGCGGCGCTAGCCAGGCGAGCTTTTCGGCGAACTCCGCACGCCGCTGCTGGTTCGCCGGGGTGTCGCGCTCCTGGGCGTGAAACGATTTTTTTTACGCCGCAGCCCCATTTCGCGAAGCACTTGTCCCACCCGGCTTCGGCAAACCGTGACCCCAATCGTTTGCAGCCGCTCGCGCAACTCCGCCTCGGTCAGGTCCGGTTGCTGCCGCAGCCAGCTGCGCAACTCCTCCCGCACCCCTTCCGTCAGCCGACTGACGGGACCGTGATGCGATTGCGGCCGCCGCTGCTTTTGTCCCGTCTGCAACTGTTGCCGGCGGATTTTCTTGCTGTAGCCGAAACTCACGCGAAACTGCTGTGCTAACCCCTGCAAGCTGCCGGCACCGGCCTCATAGGCCTCCAGCAGCTTGCTCCGCAAATCATCCGAATAGGCTCGCGCCATGGGTTTGTAGTCGCGGAAATCGCCAGAACTACTCTGCTTCAACTCGCCTGGCGGGGCTATAGCAAATCTGGTTCTGCTCTAGAATCGGCGTTGCACGGGCGGGGCGATTCCCCGCATCGATTCGCCATATGGGAATATATGCAGCATCAGACGGAACGGTGAGCGGCTTTTTGAGCACCTTGCCGATGCGAGGATTGTCTGGCGTCTTTGACAAAGCGGGTCATCGATTTTGAGACGTGATCGAGTACAGTGGTCCATTCTTCCAAGTGGCGCTCGCCCTGGGGAGTGAGCCGGTAGATGCGGCGGGCGGGGCCGGGCTGGGTGGTGTCCCACTCGGACTTGAGATTGCCGTTGACTTCCAGTTGGCGGAGCGTGCGGTAGAGCGCGCCCCTCTCCACCTCGGCGTCGGTAAGGGCGAATTTCTCCAGGTCGGCTGCGAGGTCGTATCCGTAGGAGCGCTTTTTCTTCTTGAGCATCAGCAGGACGACCGGCTCAACAAAACGATAAACGTTGCCCATCGCACAGGTGCATGGTTGCGCCATGCCATGCCGCTCACAGATTCTTCTTGGCAATTCGTTCCTCCATTCCTTCCCACAATCGCCAACAGCAGGCAATTGTTGGCCACCCCGTGGGCTGCCCATTTACGATTGCGGGTGACCAATTGGTGTGATTATACTCTATGTGTAAGTTGTATCTAATACCAGCAGCGTGGGGCTATGCCCCACAACGGTAGGGAATCATGGCTGAACCGTTCGAACCCGGATGTGCCCGCCCCAAGCGCAAGACGGCGCCGGCAACAGCGGCGCAGGAGGCGCACGGGCGCGAAGAACAAAAGGAGAAAGTGAACGTGGTCCTTATAGGTAACAAAGCTCCGGATTTCACCGCCCCGGCTTTTCACCAGGGCAAATTCGTCAATCTCACACTCTCAGAGTATCTCGGCAAGTGGGTCCTGCTCTGCTTTTACCCGGGAGACTTCACCTTTGTTTGAGCCACGGAGATCTCGGCGGTCGCCGAGAAGTATCCGGAATTTCAGACGCTGGGCGTGGAAGTGTTGTCGGTGAGCGTGGACAGCGTGTTCGTCCACAAGGTGTGGAACGACCAGGAACTCAGCAAAATGGTGGCCGGAGGCGTGCCCTTCCCGATGCTGTCGGACTCGGGCGGCCACGTGGGAACCGAGTATGGCGTGTACGACGTGGAAGGCGGCGTGGAGACGCGCGGCCGCTTCCTGATCGATCCGGATGGCGTCATCCAGGCGTATGAAGTGCTGACGCCGCCGGTGGGACGCAACGTTGCGGAGGCGATCCGCCAGATTCGGGCGTTCCAGTTGGTGCGCGAATCGAAGGGAACCGAGGCGACGCCGTCGGGCTGGCAGCCGGGCACGCCGACGCTGAAGCCAGGGATCGACCTGGTGGGCAACGTGTGGAAAGAATGGAAGACAGAATTTGCCTTTGACGAAAGGAGAGGTTGAGTATGGCGCGCAATGTTGGCGATCGTTACGTGTGTGAAAAGTGCGGGGCTACGCTGGCGTATGAGAAGGCGTGCCCGTGTCCGGAGGGCGGCGCTCATGCGCATGCCGAGATTTGCTGCGGTCAGCAGATGAAAGTTGTGGAGAAAGGCGGGCCGGCGAAGAAGTAGGCGGTCAGCCGAGAAGATACCCCACCCCCCGGTTGTGCGCGAGCGCTGCGCTGCCCGCCGCAAGCCGGGGTTTTCGTTTCAGTTGTCGGTTGTCAGTTGTCAGTGAAAGTGAGAAGGCGCGGAGCGAAAAACCCCACGCAAACGCGCTCGGCTCGCTTGAATGGGGCAGCCGAATTTTCGTTGGTGGAGGTTTGTTTGGTTGCCTGTTTTTCACTTTTGTGTACTTCGGTCTTCGACCTACGCGCAGGTCCTTCGACTTCGCTCAGGATTTCGGCGCGCGGCTCAGACGCCGCGCAGCGGCGGCACGGTCTCTGAAGGGCGTTCCCTTCAGAATCGCAACTCCGTCAGAGTACCCCTGAGGCGAAACTTGCCTACCCATGGATTGGTGACTTGCGGAGACGATCAAGCGGCAAACCTGTCAAGTTCTGCGAGTGACCTGCGAAGCCGGTCAAGTTCGTTTTGAACGGCATGCGTGCCCGTCTCCATCAACTCCCTGGCGTTGGACAGGGCATGCTCTGCCGAGGTACTCAGCTCGCTAAGCAGACGGCGGACGTCGGACTCGAGGCGCAACCGGCTGTCAACAATGCGCCGCTCGACATCGCCTTGCACGCGCGAGGCGTTGGTCTCCAGGAGCTGCTGCAGAAAGCGGTCTGCATCTTTTTCGAACCAGCGGCGGACCTGCAAAGCCCCCATTAGCAGGTCAATGGCGTACAGCAGGGGCGAAGCCGGTTGTGCGATGGTGATCATGTCATGAAAAAAGAAGCTCGAACGGGTTCGAAAACCCTGTTCGGCATCGAACGACTTTGGCAGATGGGAAAAGTCAGACGACTGCTCCCGAGACAATTGTTGCAACAGGTCATCGACCAGATTCACGAAACGCCGGGTCACGGCGTCATAGAGATCTTCAGCCTGAGTTTCCTCGGCATCGAGCCAAGGCATGACGTGGTGACGGGCAACGGACTGAGCGATCGACATCAATTCGCGCCTCCGCGCCGGACCAGGCTTGTTGGCAACTCTTGCGCTTTCGCGGATAAACTCTTGGCGCACGACCGGAAGAATTTGTCCGAGGAACGTTTTGCGGCGCGTCAACAGGGTGTTTGAGAGCCGCATCTGCTCGCCCGAAAACAACGCCCCCAGATCGCGCAGTGATTGTTCAGCCTGACCGACGGTCTGACGAAGACTCGCGATGCGCTGCTCAGAGCTGGCGATGGGCTCTGTCAGGGCCCGAACCCGTTCGTCGATCGAGCGCCGCAGAGAAGCGGAAAAACGATGCACCCCGCGCTCGGTCGCCGATCGAGTCATGGCCTGCCCGGACTTGCCGCCGAGGATGCTGAGATCCTCGGTGAATTGCCTCCAGCCGTCACCGTCTTCGGTACGACTGAGCTCGTCTAGGGCGCTGACTTCGTACACCTGGCCAAAGCTTCTCTTCAGCCGTGCCTCCAGCACTTTGGTTGCGAACGCCGCGGCTTGCCGCCGCTCGGCAATTGAGACCCGGTCGATCTTATTAAGGACGATCAGAATCTGATCGACGTTGGCGGCTACTGCCTCGATGAGAGCCAGCTCTTCTCCGGAAATCGGCGGGTCAGCGCCCACCACAAGAATCGCGGCGTCGATCTGCGGGATGAAGTCGCGGGTCGCTTCGCTATTGGCGACAAAGACCGACCCAATTCCAGGAGTGTCGACAAGGCACATGCCAGAAGCGAGCAAGGCTGAGGGGAGGAACGCCTCGACGCCCTCGACCAGCTTTCGATTCTCGGGATTCAACTCCTCGGACACATACCGGGAAAGGTCCCCCGGCGGAATGTCTCTCCATTTCCCGCCGATCCGAACGCGGGCAGTCTTTTGACTCCCGTAGCGCAATACTGTGGGCACGGCAGTGACCGGCACAACCCCCGTAGGCAGGACCTGTTCTCCGACCAGCGCATTGAGCAGCGTGGATTTGCCGCGCTTGAACTGGCCCACGCAGGCGACAAAGAAGCGGCCTTCGTTGATCCGGTCGATAAGCCGGCGCACGTCGCGGCTGGTGGAGGCTTCGCCCAATGCTTCGGCAATTTCCGCCAGCCGGCCAAGTTTCTGGACATCAGCGGGCGTCGCATTGGGAGGCTGGACGGGCATGGGAAGGCGTTCCAGGTTGTGCATCTCACTCGCGGCGTCCCGCGGCGACGGTCGTCATTGACTCACCATCGAAATCTTGTAGTCGATGCAGAGCGGCGTAGTTTTAATCCGCCGCTGGTTGGAATACCTGGGGTCCTTGGCCATGCGAACCAGCCGCAGGATGGCGCCGGGATTTCCGTCGGAGCATTCGACCACCCGACCCAGAAACTGCGCCAGGTTGTCTGCCGCGAGGCCTTCCTGTTTTGCGCACTCCTCGGCAAACTGCCTGCCTGTGTCGGGATCGAAATTACGAAGAGCGAGCTTTTCGCGGCGGTCCGCGAACAGTGACAAAACGAAGCCAGCATCCTCCATGTGGGCTGAGCGAGTGACGGCGACGACCGCGACCGACCAATTCAGCATGAGCTCGCGAACTGCAGCGGCCAGCGGCTGCGAAGGACGCACGAGGTGATCGAGCACCACGAGATATTCGGAGTTGAGCAAGGCATCCCGCAGCAATCCCTTCAGCGAAAGCGTTGACTTCGCGTGCAGCGACGGCGAGCCGCCGGTGCACGAGTTTGCAAACACCGGATGGCATGCCGCCAGGAGTGACTCCGCCAAATTTCGGTACATGACCTGCGAGGTTGGGTTCTGGCCGCTGTAGAGAATGCGGGGAGACTCCGGTACGACCACAGACAACAGAAGGGACTTACCCACTCCAGCCGGACCATGAAACAAGAAAGGTCGCCGGCTGCGCAGCCGATGTCGCAGTTGGTCGAGTTCCGCGGCACGGCCATAAATGCCATGTAGCTGGCCTAGTGGACCGCCGCCCAGCGGGGACTCGCGCCATGTTTTGGACTGCGGCATCACGGCTGCGATCGTTGTCCTCCCTGATGCACGTACCTGATGACCTCGACGTCCGACACCGCGATCAGTCCTTCCGTAACCATTTCGTCCAAAGCCGGAATCAGGCGCTGGATGTTCTCGGCTGAGTCGATGATCTGTACCAGGATGGGCAGATCGGAAGAACGACGAAAGAGATGCGACCTGCGGATGATGGTGCTCGCCCCGTAACCCTCAATCCCCCGGTACACGGTAGCGCCGGCAATGTCGAGCTGGCGGCACCGCTCCACGATGGCCTGATAGAGAGGCAGGCCTTGCCACTGGTCGTCCTCGCCGAAGTGAATGCGCAACATCTTGGCCTTGCCTTCGAGCTTCATCTTTGCGCCTCCTCGCCCTGGGGTAGAGGTTGAGCGTGGGAATACTTGATGACGTCAACGTCCGAGAGCACTACCAGTCCCTGCTTGATCATCTGCTCGAGGACGGGAAAAATGCCGCGCAGCTTCTCCTCGCTGTCAACGACAGTCAGCAGGATGGGCGCATCATGCGAGAGGTTCAACGTCGAGTCTTTGTGGATGCGGCGGTTGGCGCCGTATCCCAGAATGCCCCGGTACACGGTCACACCGGCGATGTCGTTCGCCCGCAGCGCCTGTACCAGTGCGTGATGCAGGGGCTTGTCATTCCACTTGTCGTGCTCGCCAATGAGGATACGCATGATCTTGGCTTTGGATTCGATCCTGGCGGCTGGTGCAGGAGCCTGGTCCTTCGCCGTGGTAGAGGAAGGATTGACGACGTAGGTGTCGTGGACTTCGATGAGGCCCTGACTGGCAATATCCGTCAGCTTGGGCAAGACTTCCTGTACACGTTCGGGCGTCTCGATGAACTCAATCTTGATCGGCATATGGTCGGCAAGATCGACTAAGCGGCTGGTGTGCAGCTTGTGGTCCGTGCCGAATCCCGCCACGCCGCGGGTCACCGTGGCATCCGAGATTCCCCGAAAGAAGAGGTAATCAAGGACCGCGACGTAACAAGCAGTGCCGTGATATGTCTGTCCTTCGATTACGTATACCGTCACCTTCTTAGCTGGACCCGTGTTTAGCACCTGCCCTCCTCGCGAGTAATCTCTCTCTGCGATATCAGCAACGCCGCCGTTTGTAAGTAATAGCCGCCGCGATGTTGCCCTATCGGATCATCGGTCGAAGCTGTCGATTGCATCCTTTATACGATAACTTTTCCCAGGGCAGCCCCGGCCCACACAGCCACGAAGCCGGCGGCTACACTCAGGGCGATGTTCAGCACGCCGGTCGTAATCTGGCCGTCTTGAACCGCCAGCAGCGTCTCGTATTCGAAGGTGGAAAACGTCGTGTATGCGCCGATGAATCCTATGGGAATCAGATACCGCCAATTTGGGCTGGCCGTCGTCCGGGATAGCAACGCAAGAATAAATCCAATCAGGAACGAACCACTGATATTGATTACGAAGGTGCCTAAGGGAAAACGCACTCCGTAGCGGCCGCCGATGTAAGCGCCAAGCGCGTAGCGGGCGACCGCGCCGGCAAACCCTCCTATGCCGATTACCAGGTATTTCATCAACTCTCGCGTTCCTTTCTCACGCGCGCTCTGTCTTACTCGCTGATCGGATGCTACTTTGCTTGCTGCGAAAGCTGCTGGACGTAACCATGCAAGCCCTTCGACTCCGACTGTAACTCTGCCATGATGGCATAAAGGTCTGCGGCACCCTGTTCTGACACCGGGCCGTAGCCTCGCATGTAGCGTGGAGCCAACTCCTCGATGGCGACCTCGATGAAGGTAAGCCCCACCTCGATCGAATGCGCCGCCGAAATATGAGGTCCCTCGGGGACTAGCGACTGACTGGCCAGGACCCGCAGTAGCCTCTGGCGCAGCCGCGCAATAGAGTTCTCGATCGTTTTTCGCTGTGCCGGCGAGATGTCGCTGACATAGTTATGGAATACGCTCATGTACGCTGTTGCGTTGAGGGTAGCTTCGATGTCTCCGAGAAGCTGGTCAATGTGCTTGCACGTGATCAGCAAGCGCTGCCGCTGGCTCGGGTTCAACGAGTTGGGTTTCGCGTCCAAGGCTTGTCTTCCTTCCCCTGTTTCAACGACAGCACCGGGAAATGTGCGTGTTGCAGCGCGCGCTCGGAAACCGATCCACGTGCGGTTCCCGGTGATCGGTCCGCGCCACCAAGTGCGCGACGACTATCGTAGCGTTCTCCGTGGAACGGTAGCCTACTCTGACTTAGGAAACTCGCCGGGGACTTGACTCCGCCGCGAGATTTCCTCGTCAGGAGTCATCATCTGTCCCGGATATTGGTAGGACAGCGGTTGAGGGTGAACTCCTTCACCCGTCTGCAGCCTCTTTGATAACCCACGGCCAAACGGATGTCAAGATAGCCTCTTTCTTGCCCCGCGAGGCGCTATCCTTAACCGTTCGGGCGGGCAGTTCTCATGGTGGCAACCTTTGACCTGAGTCTGCCCGAGCTGCACGGTGGCATCCATGCTCATCGCGTCCCAGCCACGTCAATCGTTCTCACTGCGCATGCGGAGGCTCCGGCCTTTGTTGTTGCTGATCGGCTTCACCGCCACCGTCGCGCAAGTTCTACTGATGCGCGAGTTGCTGGTGGTGTTCTATGGAAATGAGATCTCGCTCGGCCTGTTCCTGGCAAGCTGGCTGCTGTGGACGGCAGCAGGCAGCAGTCTGTTCGGGCTAAAACTCCTGAGCTTCGACGATAAGCGTAAGGTCATGGCCGGCTTGCAGGTTCTGCTGGCGTTCGCCTTGCCCTTGACGATTCTGGCAGTTCGTTGCGCCAAAGACGTGTTCATCACCGTTCCCGGCGAGATGCTGGGGCCGTGGCCAATGTTGCTCACCGCACTTGTGGTGCTCGGTCCTTTCTGTCTGTTATCGGGAGGGATGTTCTCCGCAGGAAGCCGCCTGGTGGAAAGCGAAACCGCCACCGCGCAGGCTGGCGCCACCGGTGCAGTGTACCTGCTGGAGGCAATCGGATCGGGCATTGGCGGGGTGATCGCCAGTCTTGTGCTGGTACGTCAATACACTTCATTTGAGATTGCATTTGGCGTTTCCCTGCTGAACCTGCTGGCGGCCGCCAGCCTGACGTTGTACAGAGATGCATGGCGCGGGATTGTCTGGGCCGTGTTGGTGGTGATTTTTGTTGGCGGCCTGTTCCCGTTCGCTGCGCCCTGGATGGAACAGCAGTCCCTTGCTCACTTGTGGCACGGGTTTCATCTCCTAACTAGCCAGAACTCCGCCTATGGCAATTTGGCAGTGGTGGAAACGGAGAGCAGCCGGACGCTACTTGAGAACGGTCTGGTGCTGTTTACGGCGCCCGATCCTCAGGCGGCGGAGGAGTCCGTCCATTACGCCCTGCTGCAGCACCCCGCGCCGAAGAGCGCACTGCTGATCGGCGGCGCGCTGAATGGGAGCGTGGCCGAGGCGTTGAAGCATCCCTCGCTCGAGCGAATCGATGTGGTTGAGCTGGATCCCGACATCTTCCGACTGGGCCAGACGTACTTTGCCGGCGAGATGTCGGCGCTGCGCGATGATCCTCGCGTGCGTATCCACATAAGCGACGGCCGGTTGTACTTGAAGACCACGCGGGAGCGGTTCGACGTTGTCATTCTCAACCTCCCGGAGCCGCAGACGGCCCAGTTAAACCGCTTCTACACGGTCGAGTTCTTCCGCGAGGCTGTCGCGAAGCTGAATTCCGGCGGCGTTCTTTCTTTCCAGCTTGCAGGTTCGGAAAACTACATCACCCCAACTCGCGCAAGCTTTCTGCAGTGTATTCGCCGCAGCCTTGGCGAGGTGTTTCCCGAGGTCGGGATGATTCCGGGGGATACCGTGCATTTTTTCGGCGCCAAGCAACCAGGCACGCTCACCGATCAGGCTGACGAGTTGTTGCGGCGACTGCGCGCTCGCCATGTGGAAACGACGTATGTGCGCGAATACTATCTGCCGTTTCGTATGTCTCCCGACCGCATGTCTGAACTGACAGAGCAGCTACGTCCGACACCTGAAACCAGGATCAATCGTGACTTTGTGCCGATCGCGTACTACTTTGACGTGGCGCTTTGGAGCAGCCAATTCAACGAGCGTTATCGGGTGGTTTTCGCGAAGTTGGCCAGTGTCAAATTCGCTTGGACTGTCATGGCATGCGCGCTTGCCATTGCGGTGTTGATGTTGGCGGTCCGGTGGACGCAACCTTCCTCGACCGCGCGGGCGAGTGTCGCAGCATGCGTCGCCGCAATGGGATTCACCCTCATGGCGCTGGAGGTCCTGTTGTTACTGGGGTTTCAGGCTATTTATGGATACGTGTATCAGCAATTAGCGTTGCTGGTCGCGTCCGTCATGGCGGGGATGGCGCTCGGAAGTTGGTGGGGGCTGAGAAGGATTGCTAGTGCAGAGACGGGCGCAAATGACATAAGGCTGCAACGCGTCGCCTTCATCCAGCTCGCGGCCGCTGCGGCACCACTGCTGCTCTGCGGGTTCTTCCTGATTTGTTCGCAAGTCGGCAGTCCGGCCGAAATCTCCTGGGTGGCCCACGTGCTTTTTCCGCTAGCGGGGATGCTTTGTGGAATGTTGGGAGGTTACCAGTTTCCACTGGCCAGCCGTCTGTTCTTTTCCCCTAAGCAAGGTGGGAACCGCAATCTTGGCGTGCTGTATGCGGTTGATCTTTTCGGCGCGTGCGCCGGTGCCATCCTGCTGAGTGCCTATTTCGTGCCGGTGTATGGATTCTTGAAAACAGCCATCCTGATTCTCGTGGTGGATGTTATGGTCGCGCTGCCGGCCTTCAATGCTGCTTGGTGGGAGAAGCGGCGTCGGGCGTAGCGTCCGGCAGCCTGGTTTCGCCGAACACCACCGCAGTAAACATAAAGATGTCGGTATCCTCGTCCTTCCACGCCGCCGGTGGCAGCCCGGCCTTTCGCGCCGTCTCTTCCAGAAAGGTCTTGCGGTCCCAGCCCTCCTCGACGGGAACCTGAGGTAGAAGGACGCCTTCGCGATCACCCTTCTTCATCAATAGGCCGTTCTGGCCAACCTTGATTTGCTGAATCTCGACTACGCGGCGCACCGGCGAGAGTACGGAAACCTCGTAGTGCAGCTGGCTCAATTCGGCGGGGGTAACGGCAGGAAAGCGCGGATCGCGCAGGGCCGCGTAGGCGGCCACATCGCGCACCGTGTCGATCAGCGGCCCGACTGGCGCGATGTAGCCGATGCATCCGCGCAAATCGCCATTTTTCGTGATGGTCACGAAGGCGCCGCGGTCCTGCGTGAGCGCGGATGATCCCGGCGGCGGTATGTACTGCTTGCGCTCCCGCACCGCAGTCTCTGCGGATTTGCGGGCGACGCTGAGAAGCTCTTGCTTTTCTTTCGCGGTAAGGGAGAACGCAGGCGAAGCGGCAGCCGTGGCAGACGACTTGTAGAACGCGAATGCGCTGTAGCCCACCACGCGCGAGCGGTCGCCAGTCACATCGCCTGAGTTCGCGTACTTCAACAGCGCGGCGCGGTTGGCGCCCAGGCGCTCGGCGGCGATCATGGCAGCCACAATCGGGCCTCCCCCACAGGCTTCCCACACCCGCGACTGCAGGTTGCGCGAGAGATTGAAGTAGTCCCAGGCTGCGATGGCGCTGACCGTATTGTGATCGATGGCGTTCGCCTGTTCGTACGTGTGGTAGTGCGAGAGGTCGGAGCTGGCAACGATCAGCGTGCTGGAATTTCCAATCAACTTGGCGAGCGCGACTCCCAACGCACGGCTGGCCTGGTAGCTCTGTTCTCCCATGATGATGGGAACGATTTCGAACTGTCCCAGCGTGAGTTGCAGGAATGGAAGCTGGACTTCGAGCGAGTGCTCCGCCTGTTGGCCCGAGCGCTCGTGTCCACGCCCCGACAGCCGGATAGAAGGATTCGCGGCGGCCAGCTTTGCCGCGAACGCCTTGTCCACATTGACTCTCCCCAGCGGCGTCACGTAGGCATCGCCGTCGTACACCGAGGAGAAATCGAAGGCTTCGTAGTGCGAGGGAGCAACGATGACGACACGCTGGAATTTCCGGCCCGTGAGCGCGGCGTAGCTGAAGGCAGCCACACCGCCCGAGTAGGGATATCCGGCGTGCGGTGCGATGAGCGCGATTAACGGATCACTGGTCGGAGCAACCTGCGCTTTTGACAGGAAGCCGTCAACCATGGCTTTCAACTCATCGGGGTTCGACGGATAGAACGAGCCCGCAACCCCAGCCTGGCGAACCTTTTCGCCAGCCCAGGCGGTCACACACAGCAATACAAGATTGATGATGAGCAGAAGCGGCAGTATCGAGTTTCGTCGCTGCATGGCGCGAGCTCCGCCAGTTATGTCTGCCAGACTCCCGGAATGGGGTTTTGGCAGTTCTGGCACTTCCCCTTGCGCAAGTTCATCTGCTTGATGGTAAACCCTGCGCGTTCAATGACAATCTTGTGGCACTTGGGACAATACGTGTTCTCTGCGGGATGGCCCGGCACATTGCCGATATACACGTAATGCAGACCTTCCGCATCGGCGACGGCTTTGGCGCGTTCCAGCGTGGGTACCGGAGTCGGTGGCAAATTCTTCAACAAGTAAAGCGGGGTGAAGCGAGTGAAATGGATCGGAACATCCGGTCCCAGTTCGGCCTTGATCCAACGCGACATGTCGCGGATCTCGTTTTCTTTGTCGTTGAGCGTCGGCACCGTGAGATACACAATCTCCAACCATCGCCCCTGCTTGCGAATGAAAATCAGGTTGTCGAGGATCGGCTGTAAGTGCCCCCGCACAACGTCCCGGTAGTAGCCGGGTGAAAACGCCTTCAGGTCAATCTTGATGGCGTCGGCACGCTGGCAGACGCGCTTCAGTGGTTCCTGTTGGATGAACCCGTTAGTCACGACAACACTCTTCAGGCCAGCGGCGCGCGCCGCTTCCGCCGCGTCGGTCACATACTCATTGAAGACGGTGGGCTCACTGTACGTGAAAGCCACGGCCGCGCAGTGGTTGTCGCCGGCTGCCGAAGCCAGGGATTTCGGCGGAATGTACTGCGCCGGCAGGTCTTCCGGTTTGGCCTGCGAGATCTCCCAGTTCTGGCAGAACTTGCAGTTCACATTGCAGCCCGCGGTAGCCACCGACATCGCCATCTGCCCAGGAAGAAAGTGGAAGAACGGCTTCTTCTCGATGGGATCAATGTGGGCGCTAACAACGCGCGAATGGACTAGCGTGTAATACGTGCCGTTGCGGTTCTCGCGTACCCGACAATAGCCTCGGCTGCCGTCCGCTACCACGCATTCCCGGGGACACAGCTTACAGCGAACTGTTTTGTCCGGCAGCTTCTCGTAAGACCTGGCCTCAACCCTGTAACGGGAATCATCTTCCGGTGATGTTGCCCACGGCCCGAGCGGAATGCCGTAGCTGTCTCGAGCTCCGCCCATGACGCAGGCTGCGGCACAGGAAAACGCAAGTGTCTTGAGAAACACGCGACGGTCGGGAGAATCACTCGCAAGCGCGCATGTCCATAGTTGGGCGAACGACGAGGGCAGAGAGTCGATACGTGTATCGTCCGGCGGCAACGATTCTACGTAGCGCTGGCGAGCTGTGCGTTGAGGCGGCATACAATACCTCCCCATTTTGAATTTCTAGCACGATTCGTGGAAGTAATCAGTGATACAGCGCACCACCCGGCGTTCAGGTTCGGCCAACCGTTCGCCCGTGCCTGCGAACACCCGTCTCACGCATCGGCTCACGTCGCGAAACGGACCAAAAGGCAGATTGTTGCCACCGCGCCGAGAACGACGACAGCCAAGTGTGCGGCCTTGATTTGCAGCGAGACAGTCCGGCGGAATGCGACCAGCAAGCCCAGGCAGGCGGCCAACGATACCAACGGACCGCCGATAAACACACCCATGGCCACAGACCCGGCCGAGCCGTTACCCCATTCACCGAGCTGCCGTTGCCACAGCAGATTCAGCAGCAGTGCGAAGCCGCCCAGCAGGCTGGGCAAGCAAAGAATCGTAGTCACCGCGAGACTGAAGACCCCCTTCGAGCGCATGACAAAACCAACCTACCTTTCGGGTCAACATCGCGCAGCCTGAGGTCTACCAGAGGTCAGACCTCAAACTCGTGCAGCCGCCATGGCTCCCCGACTTCCCTTCTCAGTGCCTTCAACGCCGCTCCCTTTGCCGCCAAATAAGCGGCATACCTGGCGCCTGGGCGTACTCCGCATTAGCAGCTTCGGATCTCGCTCTCGCTGAACACACCCTCCTCCTGCATCCAAGGGCCTTTCGCAAGTCCCCGCTCCACACGGACGTTCTCAATCGTGTCGAGACCGACGCAAGCAATCATGACGGCCGATCGATTGAGAGGATTACGTTGCGGATGCACTGCGGGTGTGACGCCACTGCACACCTCCGGGTCGGGCGCGAGGGCTAAACTGCGACATGTTCATAATCCGGCGAAGCGCTCACCAGAGTCGGTGACTAGGGTCACCGTTTTGGGTGATGGGACGAATGGACACAGGGCTGCGGGCGCCGGCGCTCCGATGATTCCGGCGACTTGAGTTCGTCTGGCAAGGGTTCGGCGAGCCTGCTGAAATGCGCTGCGTCCTGTGTCCCTCGCATCCAGCGATGGCGTCTCTTTTTGGACCCACGACAGGCGGAAGTTGATTGAAAACTGCCTGGCCCAACACATCACCACTTGGAAAATGGCCTGGCCACCAAATTCGCGTTGAAGTATTTCGGATCGCCGGTGACTTCCTGGCCAATCCATTCGGGCGGCACCACAGACTGGTGCTCGTCCTTGAGTTCCACCTCGGCGGTGATCAGGCCTAGGTTGTCGCCCTCGAATTCGTCAACCTCCCACGCCACGTCGCCCTGCGGAATGCGGTACCGGGTCTTCTCTACGAGCGGGCGTTCGCAGAGGCGGTCGAGCATCTCATTGGCGTCGGCCAACGGGATCTCGTACTCGTACTCGGAGCGGGTTGCCCCCACAGAGATTCCCTTCACCGTCAAATATCCCTTGTCGCCGGCGGTGCGGACACGGACCGTGCGTTCTTTGACGGTGCTGAGGTATCCCTGGCGATAGCGCTTGCCCTCGACCAATCCGCGCCAGGAGTCACCTTTGACCAGAAACTTGCGCTCGATCTCTTTTCCCATGGTATTGCCTCCCACGACAGATACGCAGATGACTTCAGGACGATTGCGTTGCCAGAATGCGGCTGATCTCGCGAATGTAGCTGACGTTCGGTTGATCGATGCCGAGGCTCTTCACCAACTGCAACACGGCATCGGGATTGGTTGACTCGACGGCCACCGTGTCACGCGGCACGTGATTGAGCATGACCGACGCGTACTCGGCGGCGCACTCGCCGATGTTGAATTGATGTCGCGTCTTGGAGACATCGACGACGGCGATCTTCGGCTCCGCGCGCACGACCTCGGCGAAGAACTTGTCCATTGAGTATTCCGGCCTGTGCAATGTTGGCGGCGCCAGCTTGAGGCCAGGGAACACCTGCTCCTGGATGGCCGTCGCGCTTATGGGAAAGCCGGCTTTGAGAATAGGCTTCCACTGCTCGAGTCCGCGTTCCACTGCAATCAGGACTTTGATGTCCATCAGTTCGGCGCGAATCTTGGCGTTGCATTCGTCCGTGACGGCAGAAACGAGATAGATCTCTTTGCTACTCGTCTCTCTGCGCTGGGCCAGCTTCTCCAACTGCTGGCGAAATGGCGCGAGCCTTTCTCCCCAGATGCGAAATTCGTAGCGGGGCTTGATTTCTGGCATGGTTCTCCTCAGCGCCAAAGCGCATCTCAGTATACGCAAGATGTTCGTGCAGGTGAACAAAGGAGACCCGTCCGACTTCGGACACGCCCGGCAGCGAGACATTCTCACGCGCTAAGGATCGCTGCGTGCGCAAATCACTGGCGAGAGGTCTCGAAAGGGGATCCGGCTTAAAAACCGAAGATACTGGGCGGGCGCAACGAAATTGAGTTGTAGCGAGTGCAGCAAATGGCTGCCGGTTTTGCACCTGGAGAACACTTACCCATGGTGGCGAGATGGAACCGACGGGGACAGGAAGCGCCTCTTGGCTATATCCTAAGGGGTTTCAACAGTCATTCCGCCGGTGCGCACAGCTCTGTGCGCGGGAGGTTTCATTTTGCGTTTACATCGGTTCGCGGGTGAAGCTCGTTCACTCGCCTATCTAATTCTGTTCACGGCTATGTTCCTGCTTGTCAGCCCGGCAATCGCGCAACAGCCACTCCCTAACGCTCCCAGTGCGCAGAAGGCCAAAACGCAAGCTGCGCAATCGCCGCCAACCAAAGGTACGTCGGACAAGGGCTGGCCGCGCATCTTCACCAGCGGCGCGGATACCTTCACCATTTACCAGCCGCAAGTGGACAAGTGGGAAGGCAACCAAATCGATCTCTATTCGGCCGTCGAGTTGAAGACCGGGAAAGAGGGCACGGCGAAGTATGGGGTGGTGTGGTTCCAGGCGCGGACGGAAGTCGACAAAGTGAACCGGCTGGTAACATTCGACCAGATCAAAGTCACCAAGGTGAAATTCCCGGTGGCGCACGAGAAGGAAGCCGAGCTGACTGCGCTGCTGGAGAAGAAGCTGCCGGGCGCCACCAAGACTATCTCGCTCGACCGGCTTGAGGCTGAAGTCGAAGCAGAGGCTGAAGTGGTCAAGCGGGTCGAAGTGAAGAACGACCCGCCCAAAGTGATTATCTCGGCCAAGCCTGCGCTTCTGGTGCTGATTGACGGCATGCCGCAGATGCGCGAGGTGCAGGGTACAAAACTGCAGCGGGTCATCAACACCCGCTCCATCATCCTGTTTGAAAACGACAAGAAACTCTACTACTTGCGCGTGCAGGACTGGTGGCTGCAAGCCAAAGAGCTGGAAGGGCCGTGGGAGTACGCCAAGAAGCTACCCGATGACATGAAGAAGGCGGAGGAGTATCTGGTCACCCAGAATCTGGCCCAGAATCCCGAAGGCGAACAGCAGAAACAGCAGTCGTCACTCAAGGAAGCGGGCAAGAACGCGGAGATTCCCGTGGTGTACGTCGTGTTCGGACCGGCGGAGCTGATCGAAACCAACGGTGAGCCGAAGTACAACCCCATCCCCGGAACCGGGCTGGAATACGTGATCAACACCAACGGGAATATCTTCAAGCTGGACGGCCAGTACTACATCCTGATTTCCGGCCGGTGGTTTAAGGGCGCTTCTCTCGACGGGCTGTGGACCTTCGTGGACGGAAAGGAACTGCCACCCGACTTCGCCAAGATCCCCACCGACAATCCCAAGGCCACAGTGCTGGCGTCAGTATCCGGAACGCCGGAAGCCAAAGAAGCCTTGATCGCCAACTCGATTCCGCAGACCGCGACCATCACGCGCGCCGAAGCCAAGCTCACGGTGCAATATGACGGCGAAGCGACCTTTGTGCCTATCCAGGGTACGTCGATGCAGTACGCCAGGAACACCAGCGCAGCCGTCATCAAGGTTTCCGACAACAACTATTACTGCGCGGAGGCGGGAGTGTGGTTCAGGGCGCCGTCTCCCCAAGGGCCGTGGCGTGTGGCCGACTCAGTACCGGAGGAGATCTACACCATTCCTCCCAGCTCTCCGCTGTATTACGTGACCTATGTGAAGGTGTACAACTCCACGCCGGAGGTAGTGTATGTCGGCTACACACCGGGCTATTACGGCACGGTAGTCTCCGCTAGCACATCAACCGTGGTTTACGGCACGGGATGGTACTACCCGCCGTACATTAGTCCCACAGTGTGGTATGGCTGGCCCTACACCTACGGTGTGGGAGCCGGTTTCACCTACAGCACAGCGACCGGCTGGAGCTTCGGCTTCGGATATGGGTACGGCTACTACCCCTATTACTACCCGTGGTGGGGACCGATGGGCTACTACGGATGCTGCTGGTATCCGTATTACGGTTGGGGAGCGTGGGGCGGAGCCGCGGTCGCCAATGTGTATGGCGTATGGGGCAACACCGCGTATTCGCGCACAGGTGCGGCCTGGGCCAATCCCTACACCGGAAATTATGGGGCGGCCACCCGTGGCTCTTACTACAACACCCAGACCGGCAGGACCACGGTCGCAGGCCGCGGCGCCAACACTAATATCTACACCGGCAACACCGCCGGGTATCGCGGCGGCGCAACCTATAACCCGAACACCGGGATTGTGGCGGGCGGCGCCGCAGGATATGCCGGGAACATCTACTCCGGTCAGGGAACGGCTGGACGCGCCGGCTTTGCCTACAACACCAACACCGGCGCCGGGGTGGCCGCCGGGAAGAACAATGTCTACGCAGGCAAAGACGGTACCGTGTACAGGTACAACAAGAACACGGGAAATTGGTCGAGCAACAGCGGCAGTGGATGGCAGTCCGCCACCAAGCCGGATGCCAATTTGCAGCGCCAGCAACAGATGCGTACCCAAGGCGCGCAGCGCACCCAGAACTTCAACTCGGCGCGTAGTTACGGCGGCGCACGCATGGGTGGAGGCGGCAGGCGGCGGTAGGGACAAACCGCTGGCCGAAGCGTCGGTAAACAGACAGAGTTGTTAGGAGCCTGTCCATGTCACCTTGGTCTTGTTATCCCACAGTGTATGAGATCAACACGTGGGTGTGGCTTGCTGAACTGAGCACTAAGTCCGGCAAGCCCATCGATCTCGGTTGCGTGCCGCTTGCTGAATGGGACGCTATCACCGCTTATGGCTTCGACGCCGTGTGGCTGATGGGCGTGTGGAAGCGCAGCCCTGCCGGCATAGACATCGCCAATCGCAACCCGAATCTCCTGGCGGACTTTCGGCGGGCCCTGCCGGATTTCCGGCCCGAAGACAACGTCGGCTCGCCCTACTGCGTACGCGGCTACTCGGTGGACCAGCATCTCGGTGGGCGCGAAGGTCTGGCTTGCGCGCGCCGCGAGCTTGCCCGGCGCGGCATGCGGCTGGTGCTCGACTTCGTTCCCAACCACGTCGCGCCCGATCACCCATGGGTGAGCGACCATCCTGAGTACTTCATTCCGGGCACGACTGACGACGCGCGCACCGATCCGGCATCTTTCGTAGTGACCAACAATGGTGTGTTTGCCTGCGGCAAGGATCCCTACTTCCCGGCTTGGCCCGACGTGCTGCAGCTCAACGCCTTTCAGCCCGGGCTTCGCAAGGCCGTCGTCGAAACACTTTCCGACATCGCCGGCCAATGCGATGCGGTGCGCTGCGACATGGCCATGCTGCTGCTGAACTCCGTCTTCGAGCGCACGTGGGCCGGCCGCGCAGGAGCTACGCCCGCAACCGAGTACTGGGCCGACGTGATTCCGGCGGTCCAGCGCGCCCGTCCGGACTTTCTCTTTATCGCCGAAGCATATTGGGACCTGGAGTGGGAGCTGCAGCAAAAGGGATTCGACTTCTGCTACGACAAGCGCCTCTACGACCGTCTGGAGCATGACAACGCAGATAGCGTTCGCCTCCATCTCTGCGCCGATCCGGCCTACCAGGATAAGCTGCTTCGCTTCCTCGAGAACCACGACGAACCCCGCGCCGCAGCGGCGTTCTCCCCGGCTAAAGAGCGCGCCGCAGCGGTCATAACATCCACCTTGACGGGCGCACGGATGTTTCACGACGGGCAGTTCGAAGGCCGCACGGTGAGACTTCCGGTATTCCTGGGGCGACGACCGGAGGAGTCTGCTGATGCCGGCCTTCAAGAGTTTTATCGAAAGCTGCTGGCAAGCATCAACCGTCCGGTGTTTCGCCAGGGTGAATGGAGCCTCTGCGAGCGGACGGGCTGGCCGGACAACCAGAGCTACCGGAACATGGTTGCCTGGCGCTGGAACATGGGCGAGGAGCGATGTGTAATTGTGGTGAATTTGAGTGACGCTCCAGCGCAGGCGCAGGTGAGACTATCTTGGAATGATCTGGGCGGATCAATGTGGAGATTGACGGACCAATTGGCAGACGTCACCTTTGAACGCTCAGGCAACGAAATCTCCGCGTCAGGTTTGTATGTGGACTTGCCTCCGTGGGGTTACCATTTTCTAGATTGCCGCAAAACCACAGCCAGCTAAACAACAGCAGCAACCA
>Ga0335069_10002792_pt1 | contig 26716 bp, 22 predicted proteins | sample Lox_Sample_11_FD_206714 | JGI IMG/M metagenome (GOLD analysis project Ga0335069, IMG submission 206714) | Soil microbial communities from Loxahatchee National Wildlife Refuge, Florida, United States - Lox_Sample_1.1 | ecosystem: Environmental > Terrestrial > Soil > Wetlands | place: USA...
CCAGCAAGTGCATCAAGAGGGCGACGAGGAAGAAGCAGGCTGCGGTGCCGACGGTGGAGAGCAGACCGACGGCGAGCTTTTCGCGGAGGAGCTGATCGAGATCGAGAAGGAACGCGCCGGCGAAAAGAAGCAGGGGCAGCATGCCGTCGAGAACGAGCGTTCCAAAGTTGATTTGACGGACGAGACTCGACGCCCAGAGATGGATGCCGGGAACAACTGTGGCGGCAAGCATGAGTGCCACTGAGGCGATGACGGTCAGGAGCATGGTGCCGATGGTGATGGGCAGTTTTAGCCAGCGGGTGCTAATCAGGCCGAAGACGGCTGCTGTCGCGAATAGAAGGCTGAGAATCTCGAGAGTCGTCATAGCCGGCCGGAGATGAGGATGCACCTATGGTAGCCGCTGGTCTGGCGAAGGGCTACGTGATTCGCGGCGTGGCGACAGCTAGAGCAGCTTCGCGGCGTCCTTGGCGAAGTAAGTGACGATGAAGTCGGCGCCGGCGCGGCGGATACCGATGAGTGATTCGAGCATGGCGCGGTCGCGATCGAGCCAGCCTTTCTCAAATGCGGCGTGAAGCATGGAGTATTCGCCGGAGACCTGATAGGCGCCCATGGGCACATCGAAGCGCTCGCGTGCGGCGAGGACGATATCGAGGTAGGGCATGGCCGGCTTCATCAGGATCATATCGGCGCCTTCTTCAAGGTCGAGCTCGATCTCGCGCAGTGCCTCGCGCAGATTCGCGCCATCCATCTGATAGCTGCGGCGGTCGCCGAACTGCGGCGCGGAGTCGGCGGCTTCCCGGAACGGACCGTAGAAGGCCGAGGCGAACTTCGAAGCGTAGCTGAGGATGGGAGTTTCAGAAAAGCCGCTCTGGTCGAGGTCATCGCGGATGGCAGCGACGCGTCCGTCCATCATGTCGCTGGGAGCGACGATGTCGGCACCGGCGCGGGCCAGGCTGGAGGCCGTCTTGGCAAGGAGCGCGAGCGAAGGATCGTTGTCGACAACGAATTCGTCGCCGCTTTTTCGGACGACTCCGCAATGACCGTGGCTGGTGTACTCGCAGAGGCATACATCGGCGATGAGCACGAGCCTTTTGCCGGCGCTGGACAGCTTGAGCGCGCGCAGGCCCTGCTGGACGATGCCATTGTCGTCCCAGGCGCCGGTGGCCTGTTCGTCTTTCGCGTCGGGAAGGCCGAAGAGCAAGAGGCCGCCGATTCCGAGCTGTGCAGCTTCTTCGGCCTCGCGCACGGCTTCATCGACAGAGAGATTGAAGACGCCAGGCATCGAGCTGACGGCGTTGCGCACGCCTTTGCCGGGGCAGAGAAAGAGAGGGTAGATCAGGTCTCCGGGTTCAAGCGTGGTCTCGCGAACCAGAGCGCGCAGTGACTCGGTGCGCCGCAAGCGCCGCATGCGATTTTGCGGAAAGCTCATGGATCAATTGTAGGGCAGGGAAGGGATTCGGCTGTGACGGGTGAACGCGAGGGTACGAGCTCGGCAAGCTGCCGATCTGCAACGCGGCCAGCTTAGCCGATGCCCTCTACAGCTGGTCGTAAAGCGTCGTATTGCGATAGCCGAGCAGCGTGACCAGCGTCCAGATGCCGAGCGCGGTACCGATGGGAATGCGGATCAGCGAGAAGATGGCGGCGACGACCGCGACCACGCGGCCCCACGGAGCCCGTTCCATCAGGCCCCAACCGGCAATGATGGCCAGTGCCGAGCGGACAACCACGACAGACCAGCCGAAACGAATGAGCGCCGGGCCGAACCACCAGCCGGGAGGGAATCCGTGACCCCACGGACCCCAACCGCCATGGAAGACAGAACCGGCGAAGGCCAGACCGAGGAAGCCGAATGCCAGCGAGATTCCGCCGTAGACGAACCATACGATGCTGAGGGCGCGGATGCGGCCGGCGTAGTTTTGCAGCTGGAAATCGAAGTTGGGCACGGGAGGAACCGGTGCGACGACGGGACGGCCGCACTGGGCGCAAACCGGCTGCCCGGGCGCTAAAGCTTGACCACATGCGCTACAAAACATCGTGCCCTCCTCGTGCATTACTCCGGCTGGGAGTGAATACGCGCATCGGGGCGCATTCGTTCCCAATGTTCCTCGTGGCGGTCGTCGCGGAAAGCGAGACCGGTCACGTGCCCCTGCGGGTCGCGTTCGACAGCGATGCGGGAGATGCTGGACCCGTTGGGATAAAAGAGCGTGGAAAGCGATTCCGCGGCCAGTTCGGCGATGCCGCCGTGGATGCTTTTTTCATAGAGCTGATCGCCTTGGCGAAAGAGGGTGACGGCCAGGGCGCCATGTTCGTCGGCGTAGTCGCCGGAAAAGCTGTCGAGTTGTGCAGCCGTGAGGTGCAGCGCCTGTGGATGCAGCGCGATCACGACACGTTCGGCGAAGGGCCCTGGTTCCTGCCGAGGGTCGATGCGATGGGAGAGCAGCCAGCGCGGCAGGTCGGGTTCGTTGTAGGCGCGGAACCAGCAATCGTGCTTCATGTCCTGGTAGACCCAGTAGCGGACATGGCCTCCAGACGCCTTCAAGGCGGCGAACATCAGTTCGTCCTCGCGCAAGGGCACAATGGGATCGTCGCTGCCGTGGAAGAGCCAGACAGGGGTGCGCCCCACAGCCTTGGCGTACTCGGCAGGCAGGGTGGTTGCTTCGTGCCAGCGTTCCGGGGCATAGCTCCAGAAGATGCCTCCGGCGGCGACGGCGATGGCTGCCCACCGTTTGGGATAGGTGCGTGCCAGCTCCCATGTGCCGTAGCCGCCGAGCGAGAGACCGGTGAGATAGGTACGGGAGGTATCGGCATGGAATTCGATCGTCTCCTGGTCGAGCGCCGCCATGGCCATGGTCAACATGTCCGGCTCGGTCCAGTAGTGCATCTGGGGGCACTGGGGCATGACGATGATGAACGGCCAGCGTTCCGGGTGGTCGCGGACTGCGGAGGGCAAGCCGACCTGAGTCTGCCACATGCCTTCGGCGCCGCGTTCGCCGCGGCCGTGCAGGAAGAGGATGATGGGCCACTGGCGGTGGTCGTCGCGCCGAAAGTCCTCAGGAAGATAGACCTGAAAGTGGTACGTAATGCCGTGCAACTCCAGGGTCCGGTTCAGGAACCCGGTCTCCTGGATATCTCGGGCGCGGGTGCCGTGCAGTGCCGGCAGAGAGCTTGCCCGCGCGGCCAGAGAAGAAGCGGCCAGAAGGCAGAGCGCCAGAGCTTTCTGAGGGCCGAGCATACGTTTTCCCATAATACGGCAGCATTTCGTGGCACTTGGTGAAAAGGGTAATAGGCTGAACCATCTGGGGCGATGCGGCAGGGCCTGTTCCGCGCAGTTTCTTTCCTAATTCCTGACAGTTTTCTTACGAAGCTGCATGAAAGAATGAAGCAGGACAGATGAGAACGAAGCCTGCATGAAAGAACTTGAGCCGGGAGAACAACTCGACCACTATCGCATTGATGCCGTTGTTGCCCATAGCGGCATGGCGGTGCTGTATCGGGCAACCAATGTCGAAAACGGCCAGCAGGTGGCACTGAAGGTTCCGCGCCCGGAGATGGAAGCCGACCCGGTCCTCTTTGAGCGATTCAAGCGCGAAGAGGAGATCGGCCAACTGCTCGATCATCCCGGCGTGGTGAAGACGTTCAACAGCGAGTACCGCAGCCGCGTCTACATGGTGATCGAGTGGGCCGACGGGAAGCTACTCAGGACGCTTCTGAATGAGGAGAAACAGCTCCCGGTCGATCGTGCCGTGGCAATCACGCTGAAGATCTGCGACGCGCAGGACTACATGCACAAGCGGGGCATCGTGCATCGCGATCTGAAGCCCGAGAACGTGATGGTGGGTGGGGACAACAGCATCAAGCTGATCGATTTCGGCATTGCGATGAAGGAAGACGCGCGGCGTCTGACCTTCACGAACATGTCGGCAACGTTGGGCACGCCCGATTACATTTCGCCGGAGCAGGTAAAGGGCCAGCGGGGCGATCAGCGCAGCGATATCTATGCATTGGGCATCATGCTCTACGAGATGCTGACCGGGCAGGTGCCGTTCGCGGGGCCGAATCCTCTAGCTGCGATGAATGCGCGTCTGCTGAACGATCCGCAGCCGCCGCGCGAGCTGAACCGGGAGCTTTCGCCGGAGTTGGAAGAGATCGTCTACCGGGCTCTGGAGCGCGATCCGCGGCACCGCTACGCTACAGCGCACGAGATGATGTGGGATCTTGAGCATCAGGATCAAGTCGGGGTCGAAAGGCGCGGCGGCCGTGTCGTGGGACGCCGAGGTTTGAGCAAGAACGTTCTCCTGTATACGGGCATGGCGCTGGTCCCGGCGATGTTGTTTGCGTTGATGTTGCTGCTGGCGAAACGCTAGCGGGTACGCTTCGAAGCGATCGTGCTATCCTCGCAGGCATCAACTTGGTAGTCGTTTCTCCCCCTCAGAACCAATTGTGCGTCGAGTGCGGATCCAGCGAGATCTGTGCCTGCGTGAGTCGTTGAGTTCGGAATTCGATTTTGGAAGGCGGCGTATGAATCGATTGTTTTCCAGAGGCATGCCGGTGGGCGTGTTGCTCGCCTTTGCGGCGGTGGCAGCGGGTGCAGCCGGGCAAAGCAATCCCGCGCCGACGATGACGCTGTTCGTGGATGAGTCCCAGGCGCCCCGGCAGATCGCGTTTGTCCATGAAGAGATTCGCGTGCGGCCGGGTGTGGTGGCGCTCGCTTATCCTAAGTGGATTCCTGGCGAGCACGGGCCGACGGGGCCGATCAGCAACTTCGACGCATTGAAAGTGCATTGCGGAGGCGTAGCGCTGGCGTGGAGGCGCGATCCCGATGACATTTTCACGATCAAGGTCGATGTGCCTCAGGGAGCTGACACGATCACGGTGGACTTTGACACGTTGGTCGAGAACACCATCTCGGATCATCAACTGCTTCTGGCATGGAATACCGCGGTGCTCTATCCATTGGGCATCGACAAGCGCCAATTGATGATCGCGCCATCGATCGAGTTGCCGCCGGGATGGAAGCAGGGCAGTTCGCTGCAGGTTGTCAGCGCCGTCGGCGACCGGGTGAACTTTGCGCCCTTGTCGCTGGAGCGGCTCATCGATTCTCCGGTATTGGCCGGCGAATTCTTCCGCGCTGTGCCCCTCAAGTCGCAGTGGCCCGCGGAACTCGACTTCACGGGAGACAGCCAGGCAGCAATCGACAAGGCAGATGACGCGCATGCCTTCAGCCTGTTTGGCAAGCTTGTGGATGAAGATCAGGCGATGTTCGGCTACCGACATTGGGAAAAGCTGCACCTTCTGATCTCACAAAGCGCGGCGCGGAACTTCGATGGGCTGGAGCACGAGGATTCGCCGTGGAACTCGATCGATGATGCCGGGCTGTCGAAGAAAGACGTGCTGGAGGCCACAGCCTTTGTGAATCTGGCGCATGAACAGTCGCACTCCTGGTGCGGAAAGTACCGGCGGCCTGCGGAGCTTTATTCAAAGCAGGACTACCAGGGGCCGGAGAGGACCTCGCTGCTGTGGGTCTACGAGGGGCTGAATGAATACATCGGCTTCCTGCTGGCGACGCGCTCGGGGTTCAACGATCAGGAGTATCTGCGGAACTGGCTGGCGTTTACGGCGGCGAACTTTGCGCACGAGGCGGGTCGAGCCACGACTCCGCTGGCGGACACGGCAACAGAAGATTGGGTGCTCCGATCGGCGCACGGGCCGTGGTCTTCGCTGCGGCGCGGTCAGGATTACTACGATGAAGGGGCCCTGATGTGGCTCGAGGCCGACGTCCTCATTCGCACAGAATCGCGCGGCAGCAAGTCGCTCGACGATTTTCTGAAGAGCTTCTTGGGACAGCGGGACACCGGGCCGGTGGTCGAGCCTTACACCCGTGCTGATGTGGAGACTGCGTTGAACGCGGTTTGGCCCTACGATTGGCACGGATTCATCGAAAAGCATGTGTATGAAGTGAATGATCGACCCCCCGTCGCCGGATTCGAAGCCGCCGGCTGGAAGCTTGTCTACAACGCGACCCCGAGTGGTCCGCTCTGGTTTTCCGTCTTTCCGGAGGTGCCGGAGAGTTTCGAGGGCGATTCGATCGGCATCGAGGTGCAGAAGGGCGGCAAGATCTACGATGTTCTGCCGGGATCCGCGGCATACGCGGCGGGGCTGGGACCGAGTATGACGATTCTTGCCGTGGACGGAACGGCCTACTCTGTCGACGCGCTCAAGGTGGCGATTGCCAGGCCGCAGAACGGCAGGATCTCGATGGTGGTTCGCAACTTCGATTCGGTGAAGACGGTCGAGATTGCGTATGCGGGCGGGCTGCGGTATCCGCACCTGGAGCGTATTCCGGGCGCACACGATTATCTGAGCGAGATCCTGACGCCGCGCAGTAAGTAGGTCTTAGCGGAACGAGTCGTCGCGGTGCACGACAAACTCGGGGTAGGCGCCGCCACCCAGTTCGTGCAGGTCCATGCCGATGCGCTCGCCGTCGGGATCGACGCGGAATGGAATGACGCGGTTAAGCAGGGCGAAGAGCAGATAGATCACGGGCAGAATCAGGCCAAGCAAGGTTGCGACGCCGAGCAACTGGGCGAGGAGCTGACCTTCTCTGGGCGCGAAGATGCCGGCGGCAACGATTCCCCAGATTCCGGCAGCTGCATGGACAGAAATTGCGCCGGATGGATCGTCGATGGAGACGGCGAGCTCGAGGAATTCAATGAGTAAGGGAACGCCGACGCCGGCGACAATTCCGGTGAAGATGGCTCCGATGGGACTGACGAGGCTTGCGCAGGCGCTCGATGTGACCAGGCCAGAGAGCCACCCGTTGGCGCAGAGGCTGGCATCGGGTTTACCGAAGCGGACGCGCGTCATGACAAAAGTCGCCGCCAGCGCCGCAGCAGCCGAAAGCAGCGTGTTGATTGCGATGCGGGGAAGCTGGGTCGGCGCAGCGTCAAGCCAGATCATGGCGCCGGCCGAGTTGAACGCGAGCCAACCGACCAGTGCGATGAGACAACCGAACAGGATGTAGACGACGTTGTGTCCGGGCATCGCTGTGGCGAGTCCCTCTTTGGGGAATTTTCCCCGTCGTGGGCCAAGAATCCAGACAACTGCCAAAGCGGAGAGTCCACCGAGGACCTGAATGGAACCCGCGCCACCCGCGTCGAGAAATCCTGCGCCGAGCGAGAAGTTCGGGCCGAGTTGTGCGAGCCAACCACCGCCCCAGGCCCAGTGAACAAAGAAAGGGAAAACAAGCGCGGCGAGGATTGCTGCCGACGCGGCGCCGGCGGTGAGTCGCCAACGGTCTGCGCCGGAACCCCAGGGAATGAGGACGGTCAGGGCAAGAGCGATGAATTCGAACAGCGTGCCAAGTTGAGCGCGCGCGGAAGCCGTATCGAAATCATTGAGGAACCAGGGGCCGGTGCCCGCCCAATTCCACGGCTTTGCGGCGATTTGAAAGCTGTGTCCTGCTCCAGTCCAACTGTCGGCAAAGGTCGCGCCGATCAGAGCAAAGATGAGGACGGCGGTAACGACGACCAACAGGCTACCCAAGAGAGACTGGGCAGCGGAACGCGAACGGCCTAGGCCCGTGTTCAAGAGGGCGACCCCGGCCGGCGCGAGCGGGGCGAGAAAGAGGAGCGCGAGCGCCAGATCGAATTCAGATGGAGCGAGGGATTGAGCAGCGGGCACGATCATGGCCGACGGTCCCCCGGCATGTGGCCACGGATAGCGACGCCAATTCCCATAGCCTCGACGGCGAGCCCGCACAGGACAAAGGCAACGCGGGACGGAGAAGGCGGGAACAGCAGGATCGCGGCGATGGATAACAAGAAACCAGCCGGCATCACCAGCAAGCCCGCGTATTTCATGCCCCGTTCCTTTTTCGCCGCTGTCTTCACGTGGGGAATCCATGAAGGGCGACTCTCGTGAAATAGACGTTGCTTGTCCAGGCACTGCGCCTGCAAGAGACTTCGCAATATGAGACTGACGGCCACCTGGACAGAAGCGCCTTTATGAATTCTAAAGCAACGGACGGCTACGATTCGAAGAGCGAGAGCCGAGGGCCTTGGCCTCGGTCACGCCCTTACGTGGGCACTTCTCTGGAGGACAGATGCTGAATCAGTTGAACCGGGCGGTCTCGAATCCGCTGGGCGCGTTTGCGGCGCTCGCACTTGCGGCTGCTCTCGAGGCCTGGGGCGACTCATTCTTCCAGACCAGCTTTTATCGCGCGTCGGGATGGGGCAGGATTCTGGCTTTCGCGGGCGGAGCGGCCGTGCTGGCCGGTTACGGATCGATGGTGAACTTGCCCCGATGGGATTTTGGAAGGCTGATCGGCGTTTACGTGATGGTGTTCTTTGTCATGGCGCAGGTGGTCGCGCGTTTGCGATTCGGGCAGGTCCCGACGGTGCCGATTTATGTGGGGGGCGGTCTGATCGTGCTGGGCGGTCTGGTCATTGCATCCTGGCAGGGGTGAGCGCGGGCAGAGGTGCGCGCTGGGCCAGGTCTGTGTGTCGCGTGATAGTTTGGATGGCAGGAAATCCCACTCTCTGAAACGGAACGTGCCGGAGAGCAATTGAGTTGTCTCCCAAAACACTCCTTGTCACAATGCGAATTCCTTCAACGTGATACGAGTGTTTCGCATCACGAAACATTTTTTGTTTTTGAAGTGTGACGGACATTGCATGCCCGGTTTCGACTGCTATATTGAACTTTCGGGGCAACCGAGGCTCAACTTCCCTTTGCAACAAAAACACTATTGACCGCAGGTTCTGTGATCGCCGGCACGGCGCGCATCCTGTGGCATGACAACTGAGAACAACGAACCAGGAAAGCATTCATGGCGCAGATATTCGATCGCAGCTCCAATGCTTTGGCTCGCATGAGCCTGGTATTGACGGGGCTGATTGTGATCGCATTGGGTGTCACGCTTGACCAGTTGCAGCGATCCCCTTGGGTTACTCGGCAAGGTCAACGGCCGGAGCAGCCGGTGCCCTTCAGCCACAAGCACCATGTACAGGGCCTCGGGCTGCAATGTCAGTACTGTCACGTGACAGTTGAAAAATCGAGCTACGCCGGCATCCCCCCCACCAAGACCTGCATGAACTGCCATGCGCAGATCTGGACCAACGCGCAGCTTCTCGAGCCGGTGCGCAACAGTTGGGCTACCGGCGAGTCGCTGGTGTGGACCAAGGTGCACGACCTTCCCGACTTTGCCTACTTCAGCCACGAAATTCACGTGAACAAGGGATTGGGCTGCTCGAGCTGCCATGGCCGTGTGGATCAGATGCCCCTGATGTATGCGCAGAACACGCTGCAGATGGAGTGGTGTCTGGACTGCCATCGCAATCCGGCCAAGAACCTGCGGCCAACCGGCCAGATCTACAACATGGCATGGGAAGGGCCCAGAGAAGACAGCCCTGTGTGGTGCGCGGTGGGCGATGAGAAGACGGGAACGCCTACGGCGCAGAGCGTGAACTGCGTAACCAGGGATCCCGGCGGCGCGGGTCCGCAACTAGCCTCGCTCGAATTGCCCTTGCGCGGAGCCAAGGGATTGGCCGGCGATGTGGCCGGTGCAATGCCGACGCCGGTGAGTTACACCAAGTTCACTAGCCAGATGGAGCTCGGTCATTTCCTTGAGAAGCAGTACCACATTCGCACTCCGCGAGAGCTGACCAGCTGCGAGGTCTGCCATCGATGAGCCGCGAGCCAATGGAAGTCACGAACAAGCAGGCAGGGAACACCTTGGAGAACGCTGACAGCAAGGTCGCGCCCATGAGTGGCGCGCCAATGACCCTGAATCAGGTGCGCGAAGAGCTGAAGAGTGTGAAGGGCAAGAAATACTGGCGCTCGATCGACGAGCTGGCCGACACGGCTGAGTTTCAGGCGGCAGTGGAGAGCGAGTTTCCGAGCGCTGCCCAGGAGTGGGTCGATCCCGTTTCGCGACGCGGCTTCCTCAAGTTGATGGGCGCTTCGATGGCGCTGGCCGGCGTGGCTGGTTGCACAAAGCAGCCCGACGAGCCCATCTATCCTTACGTAAAAGCTCCCGAAGATCTGGTGCTGGGCAAGCCGATGTACTTTGCTTCGGCGAATCCGCTGCCGACCGGCGCGGTGCCGGTGCTGGTCAAGAGCGATCAGTTCCGCCCGATCAAGGTCGATGGCAATCCGGAACATGCCTACAACCACGGCAGCTCCGATGTGTTTTCGCAGGGCACGCTGCTGGAACTCTATGATCCGGACCGTTCCAAGCATGTGACCTATCGCGGCGAGAACCGCGAGTGGGCCGAGTTTGCTCAGGAACTGCGGCTGAAGGCCGCGGCGAGTAAAGATGGCACGGGTCTCTACTTCCTGACTGCGACGATCATGTCGCCGACCTTGGCGCGCCAGTGGGCTGCATTGCAGAAGGCGTATCCGAAGGCGACCCTGGTGCAATATGACCCGGCCATCGCAGGGACGTGGCTTGAGAAGGGTGTCAATGTTCAGTACGACCTGAGCCAGGCCGACGTGATTGTTTCGCTCGATGCGGACTTCCTGTCGGGTGCGGCTTATCCGGGCTTCCATAAGCTGGTGCGGGACTATGCGGCGCGGCGCAAGCAGCCCGAGCAAGGCCTGAATCGGCTCTATGCGGTTGAAAGCTCGACGACCACGACGGGAATGAAGGCCGAGCATCGGCTTGGGCTGCGGGCGAGCGAGGTTCCGGCGTTTGCGGCGGCTCTGGCGGCTGCTGTGGGCGCCCCCGGTGTGACCTCTCCCTCGTATGCGTGGACTAGCGATCAGAAGGCGTTCCTGAATGCTCTGGCGAAGGATCTGAAGTCGAGTTCCGGCAAGAGTGCCGTCCTTCCGGGACTCTATCAGGATGCCTCGGTTGCGGCTCTGGCTCTGGCGATCAACACGGCGCTGGGCAATGTCGGCAAGACGGTGGCAGTATCGTTGGAGCCGTCGATTCCGCTGCCGAGCGATCAGATTGTCGGCATCAAGTCGCTGGTTGCCGATCTGAATGCGGGCGAGGTCGATTGGCTCGTCATTCTGAACGGGAATCCGATCTACAACGCGCCTGCCGATCTTGGCTTTGCCGATGCCTTTAATAAGGCGAAGATCGTCGCGCATCTCGGCGCGAACATGGATGAGACTGGCCAGATCGCGCACTGGCACATTCCTTCGGCGCACTATCTGGAGTCCTGGTCCGATGCGCGAGCCTATGACGGCACGGTCTCGATTGTGCAGCCTTTGATCGATCCGCTGTGGGGCGGGAAGACGGCGCACGATGTATTTCAGACATTGCTCGATGAGCCAATGCTGAGCGCCTATGAAGCAGTCCGGACGACGCAGAAGGCCAACATCAAGGGCGATTTTGAGACGGGTTGGCGTAAGGCGCTGCACGATGGCTGGATTGCGAACACGGCCTACGCGACCTCGGGGGCGTCAAAGACAGCTCCGTTGGCGCAGGTCCCACAGCCAACATCCAAGGATGCCCTGGAGATCATCTTCCGTCCCGATCCGAATGTGTACGACGGGCGCTGGTCGAATGTGGGCTGGCTGCAGGAACTGCCCAAGCCGGTGACGAGCCTGAGCTGGGACAATGCGGCGATTGTGTCGGGTGCGACGCTGACAAAGCTCGGACTTGAAGAGGCGGACATTGTCGAGCTTTCGGTCAGCGGCGGCACGGTGAAGGCGCCGGTGATCGTGGCGCCGGGGCATCCGGACAATTCCGTGACGGTCTACCTGGGTTATGGCCGCGAGTTCGCGGGTCGGGTCGGTTCCGGCGCTGGATTCAACGCCTATCTGATCCGGACAACAGCGGCGCCGTTGTATGCGACCGGCTCGTTGAAGAAGGTCGACGGCAAGTGGGGCCTCGCGATCACCAAGAGCCACTACCAGGATCATCGCGGTGCGCGCTACGGACAGCCCGAGGGCCACACGAACAATTCGCTCGAGGCCGATGAGGCGCTTGGACCGCGTGGCATTATTCGCTATGCGACGCTGGAAGAGTTTAAGGCGAATCCCAATTTTGCCCACGAGGGCGAGGGGCGCGACAAGCCCGAGATGGATACCTCGCTGTTCCCGAACTGGACGTACAAAGAGAATAAGTGGGGCATGTCGATCGACATGAACAGCTGCACGGGCTGCAATGCCTGCATCGTGAGCTGTTATGCCGAGAACAATATTGCAGTGGTTGGAAAGCAGCAGGTGCGCATCGGCCGCAACATGCAGTGGCTGCGCATTGACACGTACTTCGAAGGCGATCTGGCCGCACCCCGCGCGCACTTCCAGCCGATGACGTGCCAGCAGTGCGAGAATGCGCCCTGCGAGCAAGTTTGCCCGGTCGGTGCAACGGTGCATTCGCCCGAAGGTCTGAACGTGATGGTCTACAACCGCTGCGTTGGGACCCGCTATTGCTCGAACAACTGCCCCTACAAGGTGCGCCGCTTCAATTTCTTGCTCTACTCCGACTTCGAAACCGAGAGCCTGAAGCTGTCGCGCAATCCGGATGTTTCGGTTCGTTCCCGCGGGGTGATGGAGAAGTGCAGCTACTGTGTGCAGCGCATTACGGCAGCGCGTATCGAGGCCGATAAGGAGAATCGCCCCATCCGTGACGGCGAAGTGGTGACGGCCTGCCAGCAGGCTTGCCCGGCCTCGGCGATCGTCTTCGGCAACATGAACGATCCGTCGAGCCGTGTCTCCAAGCTGCATGCCAAGGAACGCACGTATCAGGTGCTTGCGGATCAGAACACCCGTCCGCGTACGCGTTATGTGGCTGAAGTTTTGAATTTCAACTCCGAACTTGAAACAGAGCCGGTGGAGCACGCGCCGGCCAAGGGTTGATGTCGCTATGGCAACCAAAGATGTGAGACCAAACGATCCCGCCATCGACCCGGCAACGGGAGAATTTCGGGTCGTAGGCCTCGGTGAGACGTTCAAGTCGGTCACCGAGAAGATCACGCGCATCGTGCTCACGCCGCACACGCCGTTGGGGTGGCTTGCGCTGTTCGGCCTGGCCGGTGGCGGTGCGACGGTTCTACTGGTCGCGGTGACATGGCTGTTCCTCAAGGGCGTGGGCATCTGGGCGATCACGCAGCCCGTGGCCTGGGGCTTTGCGATCATCAACTTCGTCTGGTGGATCGGTATCGGCCACGCCGGGACGCTGATCTCGGCAATTCTTCTGCTCTTCAAGCAGAGCTGGCGCAATTCCATCAGCCGTTTTGCCGAAGCCATGACGATCTTTGCCGTGGTCTGCGCCGGCATGTTCCCGCTGATTCACGTTGGCCGTCCGTGGCTTGGATACTGGCTGTTCCCGTATCCCAACACCATGGATGTATGGCCGCAATTTCGTTCGCCGTTGTTGTGGGACGTCTTCGCGGTCTCGACCTACGCGACGATTTCGGTGGTGTTCTGGTACGTGGGCATGATTCCCGACTTCGGCACGTTCCGCGATCATGCGGAGTCGAAGATTGCCCAGTATTTCTATGGCATGATCTCGCTCGGCTGGCGCGGCTCAATCAAGCACTGGATGCGGTATGAGACGGCGTCGCTTCTTCTGGCTGGTCTGGCTACACCGCTGGTGCTCTCGGTGCATACCGTCATCAGCTTCGACTTCGCCGTGGCGGTTCTGCCCGGCTGGCACACGACGATCTTCCCGCCTTACTTCGTCGCCGGCGCCATCTATTCGGGCTTTGCGATGGTGCTGACGCTGGCGATTCCGCTGCGCAAGTTCTATCACCTCGAACAACTTGTGACTGAGCGGCACATCGACAACATGGGCAAGGTCATGCTGGCAACGGGCTTCATCGTGGCCTATGGCTACGGGATGGAAGCCTTCATGGCCTGGTACTCGGCTTCGCACTGGGAAGCCTTCATGTTCTGGAACCGCATGTTCGGGCCCATGGGCTGGTCGTACTGGGTGCTGATCACCTGCAATCTGGCGATCCCGTTGACAACGCTCTGGTCGCGAAAGCTGAGAACGAACCTCTCGTTCATGTTCTTCATCTCCATCGTGGTCAATACAGGCATGTGGTTTGAGCGGTTCGTCATCGTGGTTACGAGCTTGTATCGCGACTTCCTGCCGTCGTCGTGGGGAACCTATCGAGCGACGAAGTGGGACTACATGACCTTTGTCGGGACGCTGGGACTGTTCACCACGCTGTTCCTGTTGTTTGTGCGCTTCCTTCCCATGATTCCAATGAACGAAATTCGCATCATTCTGCCTGCGGCCAAGATCCGGCCCAAGGCTGCGGAGGCTGCTGACTAATGCCGCCACGTGAAGGAACTTACGGCATGCTGGCCGAATTCGACACTCCGGGCGATCTGGTGCGCGCTGCTCGCCAGGCTTACGACGATGGCTGGCGCCGGCTGGACTGCTACACGCCCTATCCGGTGGAAGAAGCCGCGGAGGCTATCGGCTTCCATCGCAACAAGGTGCCGCTCCTGACATTGATTGGCGGCCTGATGGGGTTGGCAGCAATGTTTTCTCTGGAGACATGGATCTCCACGCTGGCATTTCCGCTGAACATCGGCGGGCGTCCCACCTACTCCTGGCCGGCATTCGTTGTGCCTGCCTACGAGTGGACGATTCTATGGGCAGGCCTTTCCGCGGCCTTTGGGATGATCGCGCTCAATGGACTTCCGGCGCTCTATCACCCGCTCTTCAATGCGCCCAACTTCCGCGATGGCGCAACGACAGACAAATTCTTTCTTTGCCTCGAAGCTCTGGATCCGAAGTTCGATTTGGCGGCAACGAGAGCATATCTGCAGGCCATGAACCCCACGTCGGTTGTGGAGGTGGAGTACTGATGATCCGCCTCAGCAAACAGAAATCAGGGATCAGGAGCCTTGTGCTGCGCACAGCCTCTCTCATGGGTTTTTCGGCACTGCTCCTTGTTGCCGGCTGCCGTCAGGACATGCAGGACCAGCCTAAGGTGATCCCGCAGCGCGGGTCGGAGGTTTTTGCCGATCATCGCGGCGCGCGGCCGCAGGTGTTGGACACAGTAGCGCGCGGGCAGTTGCACGAGGACAGCTATTTCTATACCGGGGTCATTCAGGGAGCGAACGGCTACAAGGAAGAGCAGAACCTGATGCCGTTCCCGGTAACGATGGATGTGTTGCGCCGTGGTCAGGAGCGCTTCAACATCTACTGCACACCGTGCCACTCGCGGGTAGGGAACGGTCTGGGTGAGATTGTGGAGCGCGGCTACAAGCCCGCTGCGAATTTGCACGATCAGGTGCGGTTGTCGCAGCCGATCTCGCACTACTTCTATGTGATGACGCATGGCTATGGGGCAATGCCGGACTATCGTGCGCAGCTGATGCCGGAAGATCGCTGGGCGGTGGCGGCCTATATCCGCGCGCTGCAGTTGAGTCAGGCGGCCACGCAGGCCGATGTCCCGACAGGCACGCAGGTGAAGAGCCTGAGCGAGATTGCGACAGAGGAGAATCTGCCCGCCAGTGACGCGCAGCCGTGGACGCTGCCCGCCAGCGCGGTGCAGGCTTATCCGCCGGTAACGAAGGAAGGCACTCCGGGCATGGCTCCGGCAAATCCAGCAGACCCGGCGATCAGGATTCCGGAAACTAAAACCCCCGCGCCCGGCGCGGCAGCGAAGTAAGGACCAAGGGCAATGGCTCACGATACACATACAGCACCACACGCTCATGGGCTCCCCGCCGATTTAGGCGCGCCGGCCTTTGTGGATGGCTGGAGAACGCGCGCTCTGATGGTGGGAGCGGTCTTTTCGGTCATCTCCGCGGGGCTCGCGTTTGCCGACGGTTCGCTCGATCATTTTTCACGGGCATGGGTTCTTGGATTGACCTTCACTTTCGGCTGGTCGGTTGGCGGCCTCGCCCTTCTGATGGTCCAATACTGTTCCGGCGGAAAATGGGGTCTGTTGTTGCGCAGACCGCTCGAAGCGATGAGCCGCTCGCTCCCGTTGGTTTTCGTTTACTGGGTGGTCTCCGTTTTCTTCATGAAGCGGCTCTATCTCTGGGCCGTGTATACCAATCCGGCCGAAACTGCGGCCGCGCTGAAGAATGGCCTGATTACGGAACTGCAGGCACACTGCCTGGACTTCAAGCGCCCGATGCTGAATCCGGCAACTTATGTGGGCGTTACCCTGATCTGTTTCGCCATCTGGTTCTGGTACACCTATCGCCTCAACGCGCTCGGAGCGAAGCGCGATTCCGAATCCGCAGACACGACACCTTACTGGATCAAGAAATTCGAGAACATCAGCGGTCCAGGCATTGTGGTCTACACATTGACGATGACGGCGGTGGTTATCTACTGGGTCATGTCGATGGATGTCACCTGGTTTTCGTCGGTCTATGGGCTGTTGTTCCTGGTAGGAGAAGGCTATTCGGTACTCGCCTTCGGCATTATTGTGTCGATTGCGCTGTCGAAGGCCGAGCCATTCAAGACCATCCTGCGGCAGACCGAACAGCACGATCTCGGCAAGCTCACGTTCGCCTTTGTGATGCTGAATATCTATCTCGCGTTCGGGCAGTTCCTGATCATCTGGTCGGGGAATCTGCCAGAGGAGATTCCCTGGTACCTGGACAGAATTCGTGGGCACTGGGGGATCATCATCACGCTCGATTTCATCTTCCACTGGTTGATCCCGTTCTCGATTCTGCTGTCGCGCGATATTAAACGGAACAAGAAACGGCTGACGCGTGTGTGCCAGTGGATCGTCTTCGCCAAGGCCTTCGACTTGTTCTGGCTGATCGAGCCGAACTTCAAAGATGCGGCGCGCAACCTGCACTTCAGTTGGGGGATTCTGGAGTATGCAGCGGTGCCCGTGGCCATGGCGTCGTTCTGGGTTGCTTTTTTCTGCACACGCCTGAAGACACGCCCACTGGTGCAGACCAACGATCCGCACGTTGCGGAGATTCTGGAGCCCGAACATGCACACGCCTGACGAACACGAGTTGCACGGATCGCACGGGCCTAAGCCGGAGGAGATCGATACGTCGGTCGGCTACGAGGCAACGGACGTTCGCGTCACGGGCATCGTTGTCTTCCTGGTGTCGCTGTTCATCTTCGTCGGCGTCTGCGGCCTTCTCACGATCGGGATGGGCCACCTGATCAATGCATGGATGGATAAAGAAGATGGACCCACGAGCAAGTGGGCAAAGACGGTAGAGGTTCGCGACCTCGGCAACATGCCCACGAGCCCCGAACTGCAGCGCAAGATGGCCGAGCTGACGCAGCAGTTCCCCACACCGCGCGTCCAGACCGATGACGGCAACCAGGATGTGGCCGATCTGCACCAGCGGGAGAATTTGCTCCTCGATAACTACAGCAGGATCGATGGAACTCAGGGCAAGGTACGTATACCGATCGAACGGGCGATGGAATTGATTGCGCAGCGCGGGTTGCCTGTAGTTCCGGCATCGACGGAACAAGCCACGCTGATGACGGGGGACACGAAGCCGAAGGTCGCCGTGCCCCTGACCGACGGATTTGCACCGACGGCCTTTGAACAGGACGAAGCAGAGGCTCGTGCCGCTGAAGCCAGGCAGAAGCAGTAAAGCAAGGGAACAGGGAACACGGAACAGAAAGATCCCCGATGGAGCAGTAAAGGAGCAGCAGTCATGCAGTGCGCAGCGACAATCCGGAGAAAGTTGCACGTTGCCTCAACGATCGCAGCTATGGGGATTGTGGTGTGCGCAGGCGCGCTCCGTGCACAGGTCTCCAGTTATGGGGATAAGGCGATGGGATCGGCGAACGACAAGCCCGGCGTCTTGAATGGAGTCGGGATCGCGCAGCATCTGAACCAGCAGCTGCCGCTCAATCTGCCATTTGTCGATGACGCCGGACAGGCGATTCATTTGAGCAATTACTTCGGCAAGAAGCCGGCGATTTTGGCGCTGGTTTACTACCGCTGCCCAATGCTGTGCTCAGAGGAACTGGACGGCCTGACGAGCGCGCTTCAGATGGTGCGTTTCGTCCCTGGCAAAGACTTCAATGTGGTGGTGGTCAGCATCGATCCGGAGGAAGGGCCCGATCTGGCCGCGGCAAAGAAGCGCAGCTACCTGAAACGTTACGGACATCCCGAGACAGCAAACGGATGGCACTTCCTGACGGGCACGCAGGCGAGCATAGATGCTCTCACGAATGCGGTTGGTTTCCGCTATGTCAAGATGACGGTCCCCGGAACCAACCAGATTCAATTCGCCCATGCGAGTGCTATCCAGATCGTGACGCCGGAAGGCAAGCTGGCGCAGTACTACATGGGCGTGGAGTACTCGCCCAAGGACATGCTGTTGGGACTGAATGAGGCATCGTCGAATCGAATTGGCTCGCCGGTGGATAACATTCTGACCTACTGCTATCACTACGATCCGCAGACCAACACGCACTCTCTGATCGTGGCGCGCATTGTGCAGTTGGGCGGATTTCTGACTTTGGTTCTGCTTGGTGGATTCATGTTCATCATGTTCCGCAAGGATTACCGGCAGGCGCACGTGCCTGTGAAAGAAGCAAAGGTGAACGGATAGAGAATGTCGCACATTAGTCCAGTAATCTGGCAGTTCCTCGTCAAGTGGATGACGAACTTCGCGCTCTTCCCGCCGGAGGCGTCGAAGATTGCGCCACAGATGGATGCGCTCTATTTCTTCATGGTCCTCGTCAGCCTGATCGGGTTGACGATTGTGATTTTGCTGGTGACGAGTTTCTCGATTCTCTACAGCAAGAAGCGCAACCCGGTGGCGACGCAGATCGAAGGCTCGACGCTGCTCGAGGCCACCTGGACGATTATTCCTCTTGGCCTGTTTCTAATCATGTTTGTCTGGGGCGCGCTGATCTACTTCCGCGTCTACACGCCGCCCGCCAACGCCATGAACATCTACGTGGTGGGCAAGCAATGGATGTGGAAGGCAGAGCATCCAGGCGGACAGCATGAGATCAACTCGCTGCACATTCCGATGGGGCGTCCGATTCAGCTGACGATTATCTCGCAGGACGTGTTCCACAGCTTTTCGATCCCGGCGTTTCGCGTGAAGCGCGAGGCGATTCCCGGCCGCTACACCTCCGTCTGGTTCGAAGCGACGACCCCGGGTACGTATCACCTGTTCTGCACACAGTACTGCGGGACGGAACACTCGCACATGATCGGCGACGTTGTGGTTCTCACCCCGGAGGACTACAAGAAGTGGCTGGCGGGCTCAACCAGCGGCGCTTCGCTGGCACAGAACGGCGAGAGGCTTTTTGCGAGTCTGAGCTGCACGGCGTGCCACAACACCAGGCCCGATGCGCGGGGACCGAGCCTGGCCAATGTGTACGGCTCCAAGCTGACGCTTTCAACCGGCCAGGAGATTACGGCCGACGATGCCTATCTGCGCGAGGCAATCCTGAATCCATCGCAGCACATTACGCAGGGCTACGCGCCGATCATGCCTACCTACCAGGGGCAGGTCAGCGAAGAAGGCGTAATTGCGCTGGTTGAGTACATCAAGAACCTCGATTCCGATTATCGAGTGCAGCAGACAACGGCTACAACGACGCTGTTGCCTGAAGGAGAAGGAAAGGCGAGCAAGGTTCCCGCAGGACAAGCATCCGGAACACAGGGGTCCGGAGCAGGGATGGTGCAGCAATGAGCGACGCGGTCACAATCGTCAAGCTTCCCGATCAGTCGACGGCAAGAATGCCGAAGATCAGTTATCTGAGCAAAGAGAACGGCCTGCTGAGCTGGCTGCTCACGGGCGACCACAAGCGGATCGCGATTCTGTATCTGATCTCGATCAGCTTCTTCTTCTTTATCGGAGGTTCGCTCGCCGGGCTGATCCGTCTGGAACTGCTCACACCGCAGAGCGACCTGATGGCGACGGACACCTATAACAAGGTGTTCAGTATGCACGGCATCATCATGGTCTTCTTCTTCCTGGTGCCGTCTGTCCCGGCGACCATCGGCAATTTCTTCATGCCGATGATGATTGGCGCCAAGGACCTCGCGCTGCCCAAGATCAATCTGTTGAGCTGGTATCTGTATGTCGCGGCGGGCATCCTGGCGCTCTACTCCATGGCCGCGGGCGGTGTGGACACGGGCTGGACCTTTACAACGCCGTTGTCCACTCATTATGTGAACACACATGTGATCACGACAGGCCTGGCGATTTTCATTGCGGGCTTCAGTTCGATCTTCACGGGCCTCAATTTCATCGTGACGATTCACAAGATGCGCGCGCCGGGTATGACGTGGTTCCGGCTGCCGCTGTTCGTATGGTCGAACTATGCTGCCAGCATTCTGATGGTGCTGGGCACGCCGGTGCTGGCGATTGCGCTGGTCCTTGTCGTGCTGGAACGTACGGTGGGAATCGGCGTCTTCGATCCCTCGAAGGGCGGCGACCCGCTTCTCTTTCAGCACCTGTTCTGGTTCTATTCGCATCCGGCCGTTTACATCATGATTCTGCCGGGCATGGGCGTGATCTCAGAAGTGATCTCGACCTTCAGCCGCAAGCGCGTTTTCGGCTATACCGCGGTTGCGTTCTCATCGGTAGCCATCGCGGTGTTCGGCTTCTTCGTCTGGGCGCACCACATGTTCATCATGGGCATCTCGAACTACGCGGTGCTCATCTTCTCGCTGCTGACCATGCTGGTGGCGGTACCCTCTGCGATCAAGATTTTCAACTGGGCCTTCACGCTCTACAAGGGCTCGATCACGTTCGAGACGCCGATGCTTTATGCCTTCGGCTTTATGGGGCTGTTTACGATCGGCGGGTTGACGGGCGTTTTTCTTGGCACGTCCGGCACGGACATTCACCTTACCGAGACGTACTTCATCGTGGCGCACTTCCACTTTGTCATGGTGGGCGGCATGCTGATGGCGTTTCTGTCCGGTCTGCACTTCTGGTGGCCCAAGATGACGGGCCGCATGTATCCGGAAAAGATCTCCCAACTGGCCGCAGTGGTCACCTTCATCGGATTCAACTTCACGTTCTTCCCGCAGTTCATCCTGGGAACGCTGGGTATGCCGCGGCGTTATGCGTCGTATCCCGCTGAGTTCCAGGTGCTGAACGTGTTTTCTACGGCCGGCGCGACGATTCTCGGCGTGGGCTATCTGCTGCCGGTGCTCTATCTAACTTGGTCGCTTAAGTACGGCGCGATCGCGGGCAACAATCCGTGGCAGGCCACGGGGCTTGAGTGGCAGGTGCAGTCGCCGCCCCTGACCGAGAACTTCCCGGAGATTCCGATTGTGGATCACGAAGCCTACGACTACGAGTGGCTCGAACGCCAGCAAGAAAAAGAGGTAGCCAGTGTCGGATAGCACAGCGATTGCCCATGGCGCGACTGGGGCTCACCATGAGCATCCGCCCTATCAGCGCCATCATTTCGAGACCATCGCACAGCAGAACGATGCCACGAACTTCGCGATGTGGCTTTTTCTGCTGACAGAAATCATGTTCTTCGGCGGCTTGTTCACCGCCTACCTGATCTATCGCAACTGGTATTATCCGGCGTTCGTTGAAGCCTCGCACCAACTGCAGATCGGCTGGGGCACAGGGAATACCGCGGTCCTTATCACGTCGAGCTTTACGATGGCGATGGGAGTCTGGTCGGCAGAGATGCGCAAGAAGGGCGCGCTCGTGCTGAGCCTCGTCCTGACCTTCATACTTGGAATTGTCTTCCTTGGCATCAAGACCATTGAGTACCGGGAGAAGTGGGAGAAGCACCACGTTCCCGGCATTCACTACAGTATGCAGTCGTTTCTCAACCCTGCATCCGATCCCGAGGTCTACAACGAGTATCACGACAAACCGCTGGCGCCGGACATGGCCCGCCACACGGAGCTCTATTTCTTCCTGTACTTTGCCATGACCGGGATGCACGCCCTGCACATGATTATCGGTATTGCGATCCTGGGCTTCATGATCTTCCGAGCCCAGGCCGGCGCCTATACGACCGGGCATGTGACGTTCGTCGAGAACTTCGGCTTGTACTGGCACTTCGTCGATATCATCTGGATCTATTTGTTCCCGCTTCTCTATCTCATCAGCCGTCACCAGTGACGACACAGAGGACACGCGCATGACCGACCCGCACGATAAGCCCGAGCAACACGAACTCGAACATCACGTCGTCAGCCCGAAGATCTATCTGGCCATCGTCCTGATCCTGCTGGTGCTGACGGCGACGACGGTGGGCGCGTCCTACGTAGAGATGGGCGTCTTCAATCCCATCGTGGCGCTGGCGATTGCGGCGGTGAAGATGACACTGGTTGTGTTGTTCTTTATGCACGTGAAGTACAGTACAAAGCTGACCAAGTTGACGGTGGCCTCGGGTGTCTTTACGTTCCTGGTGCTCGTGGGCATGACCTTGGCCGACTACGTCACGCGCGCGTGGGGGCGCTGGTAACGCGTATGGATATCACCTCTCCGTTCTTCGTGGTCCCCGTGCTTGTGTGCGTGTTCGCGGTCTGCATTCTCTGGTCGACGAGCAGTCATCCTGACGGCGCAGCACACCACTGAGGCTACTTCTCTTCGAGGCGCACCAGGGCAAGACCTTGCCGGGGCAGCGCGAGCGAGACGTCGGTCCTTCCGCCCTCGACCGCGGAGATGAAATTGCCGAGTGTCTTTTCCAACTGCCCTGCTGCTTCCAGCTTCTTCATCTGCGCCGGGCTCGGTTTCACCGGGCTACCCAGCTGCATCCACACACGATAGGCATTGCTGTGAGTCGCATCCATGCGGAACTCCGAAACGGCGACATGTGCTCCGTGCAAGCCATCGATTCTCAACTTCACCTGCGCGTCCGGCGCGGCAACATCGGCGTCGTGGTAGTTCCACAGCAGAACGCAGATCTCTTTGCCTTTGCGCGTGGCCACGGCATTCACGTCGGGCAGGTCACGTACGCTCTGCGCCAGGACTTGATCCAGGGGTAGCGCGCCATCGCTTTCGGCTGCCACCCACTCGCCCCCCAGCTTGCCCATCAGCCGGAAGGCATTTAGGACGGGCTTATCGACGCCGTCAGTCGCCAGCGCTCGCAAAGGAGCGAACATGGGCTCATCTTCAAACTCGAAGGCCCACGTGACCGCCCCTTGCACATTCAATCCGTACTTCCGGGCCAACTCGTAGGTGCGCATGGTTGCCTCGGTCACGCTTGCACCGTAGAGCGGTCCATTGCGGTAGCCGTTTTGTGGGCTCAGGCAGGCGCCACAGCCCTCCGGATCGCTTTCGCCCAGGATGATCGGAGTCCTTTTCCACTCCGGGTAGGCGGCGATCACCTTCATCCCGCGTTCGACCGCGTGCAACTGGGTCGCGACGCTCATCACCACGTGCCCGTCGACCACCGATGGCTTGCCCTTGGGGTGATAGCTGATGAAGTCCAACGGTGCGCCCGTTGCTCCCGTCGCGGCGTTTGTCCCGTGGGAGCAGTGATTGAGAAACTGACGCAAAAACGGCTCGGAGTGATCGCTGACTCCGGTTGCCTCGGGGCCTCCGATCCTGGCTTCCGGCAGGGCTTTTCGAATAGCTGCGGCAGTCAGGTCATACAAGCGGTCGTACTGCTCCGGCGTGCCGTGCCAGTAGGGAATGTCGGGCTCGTTCCAGACCTCCCAGAGCCACGTGTCCGTCTGACTGCCGTAGCGTTGTTTCAGGTGAGCGGCGTAGACCTCCACGAGTTTGGACCATCTTGCCCATGCCGCTTCATCCTTGGGCGGATAACTCCAGCCGGTAAAGATATCGCCCTTTGGAAAGCTGTGGCGATAAGGTTCCGGCTTTGCCGAGAGCGCCTGCGGCATGAATCCTATTTCGACCAGGGGCCGTACATGCGCAGAGACGAGAGCGTCGAAGATGCGATCCGTGCTGGTGAAGTCGTAAACGGGCGAGCCATCGGCGCGCTCCGTATAGACGTTGGTCGAGCCCCACTTCAGAGAGCTGCTGCCGTCCCCTGTGGTAAGCAGATTGTGTGGCCGAAAGTAGACGGGGGCGGTGCTCAGCGACGCGAGTTCGTTGAGGAGCTTCTGTCCATTCGGGGCGTAGAGGTAGTTAGGCTCATCCGCGCCAAAGTAGCTCCAGATCGGTGAGTATGGTCCAATCGCCTGTCCGGAGTGTACGCTTACATGGATCGGCGCGGGGGGCGCAGTTGTTTGGGCGAAAACGGCCCGGATCGGGGTTACAGCAAGCAGGCCGGGGACGAGGAAGCGAAGCACTGTGCATCTGCCCATGACAATCAAGATACCGTGGTCTGCGTTGTTCTGGATGCCGGAGACGGCGAACCAGGGCCTGGCGGATTGAAGGAACCGCCGGGATTGCCGGCGCGTACAGAAGGAGTGAAGAGAGGCGAACGCTATGGTGCGGAACGCAGCAGTGATTTTGGCTGGACTCGCGCTGATTCCGTTGTGCACGGGCTGCCGCGTGCGTACGGAGAAGGGCGCCAACGGGGAAGACAAATCGGTCCAGGTGGACACGCCTTTTGGCGGAGTGCACGTCAACACCAACGACACAACCGCGGTCGACCTGGGGCTGCCGGCCTATCCTGGCGCAGAGGTCGCCAGGGACGACGATCAACATCAGTCGGCCGATGTCCACATGGGCTTTGGCGAATGGCAGTTGCGCGTGCGGGCAGTTTCCTACAGGTCGACCGATCCCCAGGATAAGGTGGCGGCCTTTTACAAGAAAGCGATGGCTCGTTTCGGCGATGTGCTGACCTGCCAGGGCAACGCCCCGGTAGGCACGCCGACGGTGACGGCCGAGGGACTCGATTGTGCGGACTCGGGCAAGAACACGCACATCAACATCAACGGCAAAGGCAACGGGATGGATTTTTCGGGCGAACTGCAACTGAAGGCTGGATCGAAACGCCATCAGCACATTGTGGGTTTTGAAGAGCCGAAGAATGGGAAGACCCGCTTCGCTCTGGTCGCGATCGATCTGCCGGCGGGTGTTGAGGGCGACGGCGACAAGAGCGATTAGTCGCATAGGCCGTTGCATCGCAGGCGGGCGAGGCTCCGGGTCCGGCTGCGTGGCATGGCGTAGAATTCTTCCAACAGCATTAAGCCCGCCAACCGGAGCCCAATCCATGCAGAGAAGATCTGTTTCTCTTTTCGCAGCGTTCTTCTGCGCTGCGGTTGCCTTGTATGCCGCCGACAAATCCAAGACACCGGCGCCCAGCCCAGTCGATCCTTATACAGAGGTTCAGCCTGCGACAGAGACGCTGGATCTGGACATGTATCAGCGGATCCGCGATGAGGGGCTAAACCGCTCGCATGTGATGGAGTTTGGCTCAGCGCTGATGGATGGGATTGGCCCGCGCCTGACCGGTTCGCCTAATTTGATGAAGGCCAATGAGTGGACGCGCGACACGCTGACCAAGATCGGGCTCGAGAATGCGCACCTGGAGGATTGGGGCGAGTTCGGCCTGGGCTGGCAGCAGATCAACACCTGGGCGCACATGGTTGCGCCCGACACGGCCGTTCTGATCGTGCAGGCGACTCCCTGGTCGCCCTCGACCCCCGGTGCCGTCACTGGCGACGTTGTCTTTGTCAGCATCCAGGACGAGAAAGACTTCGACAAGTACCGGGGCAAGCTCGGGGGCAAGATTGTCCTGTTTGGCCCCATGCGCGAGGTACCGCCCGTCGACAAGGCATTGTTCGAGCGTTACGACGAAAAGGAACTCGACGAGTTGGCGCAGTTTCCCGTGAGCGCCGGCGGTGGCATTTCGCCTGAGATGCAGGCAAGAATGCACGCCCGCATGGAGCGGCTGCGCCTGCTGGAGAAGGCGGCGCAGTTCTTCGCCGACGAAAAGGTAGCTGCCGTGATCGAGCCGAGCCGCGATGGCAGCAACGGCGGAGGATCCGGGGGCACGCTGTTTGACGACAACGGAGCCACTCTGGGTCGAACGCCGTATCTCGTGGATCACCGGGTGAAGATCCCTGTGGTTGTTGCCGCGATCGAGAGCTATGGCAGGCTCTATCGCCTGACACAGGCGAATGTGCCCGTGAGCGTTCAGATCGATGTGGAGACCAAATTTACCGGCGATCATGAGCGCGCCTACAACACGGTCGCGGAGATTCCGGGGACCGACCCCAAATTGAAAGACCAGATTGTAGTCCTGGGCGGCCATCTCGATAGCTGGATTGCGGGCACGGGAGCAACCGACAACGGTGCGGGCACCATCGTCGCCATGGAGGCGGTGCGCATTCTGAAGGCGCTCGACGTCAAACCCAGGCGCACGATCCGGGTCGTTCTGTGGACCGGTGAAGAGCAAGGGCTATTCGGCTCGAAGGGCTACTGCAAGCAGCATTTCGGATCGGCCCCGCTCTCGACTGCGCCGGATCAGCTTGCTCTTCCTGAATTCATGCGGCGCTACGCCGGTCCGCTGGAGTTGAAGCCCGAGCAGAAACTCGTCTCCGGATACTTCAATGTCGACAACGGATCGGGGAAGATCCGCGGAGTCTACCTGCAGGGCAATGCCGCAGTTGCTCCCATCTTTGCGCAATGGATTGCGCCGTTGAAGGATCTCGGAGTCACGACCTTGACCATGCGCAATACCGGAGGTACGGATCACCTGAGCTTCGACGCGGTGGGGATCCCTGGCTTCCAGTTCATCCAGGACGATCTGGATTACGAGAGCCGGACGCATCACTCGAACGAGGATGTGCTGGAGCGGCTGCAGCCGGCCGATCTGAAGCAGATTGCGACCGTGGAGGCGATCTTCGTCTACGACGCCGCACAGCGCGATCAGATGTTGCCGCGTAAGCCGTTGCCCGATCCGCTGGGAGAGCAGAAGCGCCGCGCGCCGATCGAA
>Ga0335069_10002793_pt1 | contig 26715 bp, 29 predicted proteins | sample Lox_Sample_11_FD_206714 | JGI IMG/M metagenome (GOLD analysis project Ga0335069, IMG submission 206714) | Soil microbial communities from Loxahatchee National Wildlife Refuge, Florida, United States - Lox_Sample_1.1 | ecosystem: Environmental > Terrestrial > Soil > Wetlands | place: USA...
GAGCTCCAGGCAGGGGGAGGCAATGGCGAACATCGGCAAGTCGATCTCGATCAAGGGCGATCTCTCGGGCAACGAAGACCTGGTGATCGAGGGCAAGGTCGAAGGCAAGGTGGAGCTGCCGAACAACCAGCTCACCATCGGCGCGAACGGCCTCGCCAAGGCGGAGATCAACGCGAAGTCCGTGGTCGTGATCGGCAAGGTTGCGGGGAACGTGCGCGGAACGGAGCGCATCGAGATCCAGGCGACCGGCATCGTCGACGGAGACGTCGCCGCTCCCCGCCTCGTCGTGGCCGAGGGGGCCGTGCTGAACGGCTCGATCCAGATGACCCAGCAGAAGAGCGCGGGCGGCGCGGTCCCGGTCCACCCGCAGCCTCTCGCGGCCGCCGGCGGCAGCAAGTAGCAAGCCGCTGAAGGCGGCGCCGCGCAGCGAGCCGGAGGCGAGCGAAGCTCAGAGGATGAGACCCGGCTCGCCAGGTCTCGCGGCTCGCTGACGTTGGCGCGCTATGCGCGTGCCGCCTTGCGTCCGCCCTGACCGCGCGCGTCGCCGCGGCGAGGCGCCTTGTCCTTGTCCGGACCCGGCGGCGCCGTGCGCTGTCCGCCGCCCTTCACGCTGCCGAAGCGCTCCTCGAGGAAGAGCAAGGTCGGCGCGGCGATGAAGATCGACGAGTAGGTGCCGACGAAGATCCCGATCATCATCGCGAGCGCGAAGGGCCGGATCACCTCACCGCCCACCGCGACGAGCGACGCCGACGCGACCAGGGTAGTGCCCGAGGTGAGCAGAGTGCGGGAGAGCGTCTGGTTGACGCTCTGGTTCAGCACGTCGACGAGATCGTGCTTCGTGTGCTGGCCCATCCTCTCGCGGATGCGGTCGTAGACGATGATCGTGTCGTTCAGGCTGTAGCCGAGGATCGCGAGCAGCGCGGCGAGCACGCTGAGGTCGAACTCCATCCGGAAGACGACGAACACGCCGGCCGTGATCACGACGTCGTGGACCAGCGCGATCACGGCGCCGGGCGCATAGCGCGGGCTGAAGCGGTAGCCGATGTAGGCGAGGATCAGGAGGCAGGCGACGCCGATCGAGAGCAGGCCGTTGCGGCGCAGGTCGTCGCCGACGCGCGGGCCCACGAATTCGACGCGCTCGATCTGCGCCGAGCCGAGCCGGTTCGAGAAGGCGGACTGCAGGAAGTCGATCGTGCTCGCGATGTCGGCAGAGCTCTGCTCGCCACCCGCCGCCATCGCCGCCTGCACGGCGGCGACGCGAGCACGATCCTCGTCGCGCACGGGGCAGCTCGTGTCCCCTTCCTTGGGTACGCCCGCTGCGCGGAAGCGCAGCAGGAACTCGGGCTCCGTCACCTCGCCGTAGCGGACGACCGTCACGCCCTGGATGCCGCAGGCCTCGGCGAGAGTGCGGATGCCGCCCTCCTCGACGGGGGAGCCCGCCTCGAACTTCAGCAGCACCTCGGTGCCGCCCGCGAAGTCGATGCCCATGCGGATGCCGAGGATCGGGATCGCGGCGAGCGAGATCCCGATCACGAGCAGCGAGATGGTGATCGCGATGTAGCGCTTCCCGAGGAAGTCGATGTGGGTACCCGGCGGGACGATCTCGATCACGGACGGCTCCTGGGGCCTAGATGGACAGCTTTTCCACGGGACGGTCGCCCGGGTAGATCGCGTAGAGCAGGCGCGTCAGCACCATGGCCGCGAACACGCTGGTCACGATGCCGAGCGAGAAGGTCACCGCGAAGCCCTTGATCGGCCCGGTGCCGTACTCGTAGAGCACGAGCGCCGTGATCAAGGTGGTGATGTTCGAGTCCATGATGGTGCGGAAGGCCTTGTCGAAGCCGGCGCGGATCGCGCCGCGCGGCGCCTTCTGCGCGCGCAGCTCCTCGCGGATGCGCTCGAAGATCAGGACGTTCGCGTCGATCGCCATGCCGAGCGTCAGCACGATGCCCGCGATGCCCGGCAAGGTCAGCGTGGCCTCGAACAGCGACATGAGGCCGAGCAGCAGGAACATGTTCGCGATCAGCGCGAGCGTAGCGTACACGCCGGAGAGTCGGTAGTAGAAGATGGTGAACGCCACGATCAAGGTGAAGCCGAGCAGCGACGCATTGACTCCGCTGCGGATCGAGTCCGCGCCGAGCTCGGGACCGACGGTGCGCTCCTCTTCGATCTCCACCGGGATCGGCAGCGAGCCCGAGCGCAGCACGACCGCGAGATCGGCCGCCTCCTGCGGCGTGAAGCGACCCTCGATCTCGCCGCGGCTCTGGATGCGGGACTTGATGTTGGGCGCGCTGTAGACGCGGTTGTCGAGCACGATCGCGAGCCGCTCGCCGATGTGCGAACCCGTCAGCTCGCCGAAGATGCGCCCGCCCTCTTCGTCGAACGCGAATTCGACGATCGGCCGGTTCTGGCGGTCGAAGCCGACGCGCGCGTCGCGCAGGCGATCGCCCGTCAGCGCGGGCTTCTTGTCGAGCAGGTAGGCCGACAGCACGCGGTCTGTCTGCTTCTCGCGCTCCGTCGCGATGACGGTGTCCGGGGGCAGCCCATCGGGATGACGCGCGCGCAGCAGCTCCTCGGTCGGGGCCGCGTCCTGCACGATCTTGAACTCGAGGAAGCCGGTCACGCGCAGCAGCTCGCGCGCGCGTGCGCGGTCGATCTGTCCGCCCGGAATCTGCACGAGCACGCGATCCTCGCCCTGGCGCGTCACCACCGAGTCGGGGATGCCCTTCACCGGATCCGCGATGCGGTTGCGCAGCACCTCGAGCACCTGATCCATGCCGCGCTTGCGGACTCCCTTGATCGAGGCGCTGGTCAGCTGGTACTCGAACCGCGTGCCCTCCTCGGACGTGGCGGTGATCGAGTTCGTGCGGCTCGCCCACGAGCGCACCTTCTCGGCGTCGGCGGCGTCGACGGCCGCGACCGAGAGCACGCCGTTCTCGACTTTCGCGGACTCGACGTGGAAGTTGTCGTCCTTGGCGACGGACAGGAGGTTCTCGCGCAGGAACTCGAGCTCCTGCTTCTCGGCCTCCGCGAGCTTCACGCCGAGCACCCAGTGGATGCCGCCCTGGAGGTCGAGGCCGAGCCGCAGCCCCTGATCGGGCAGCAGCGGGCTCGCCATCCGCGTCTCCTTCGGGACCAGGTTCGCCAGGGAGAGGTACGCGAAGAACAGCACCAGCGCGGCAGCGCCGCCGAGCTGCCAGCGGTTCGCGTTCATGATTCGTCTTCCTTCTCGCCCTTCTTCGCCTTCTGCACGCTGTCGATCTTCGCGCGGCTGACCTTCACGCGGACCCGCTCGCCCTTCAACGCGGCGATCTCCACGGTGAGCACGTCGTCGGTCGTGCCAACGACGCGGCCGTGCAGCCCGCCCACGGTCACGACGTCGTCGCCCTTGTCGATTGCCTTCAGCAGCGCTTCTTGATCGCGCTGCTTCTTCTGCTGCGGCCGGATGAAGAGGAAGTAGAAGATCAGGAAGATCGCGACCATCGGGACCAGCATCTGCAGCGGCGACTGCGGCGCCGGAGCGGCCTGGAGCGGGATCGCGAACGGCAGCACGTTCAGCGCTCCGCCGCCCGGGCCAGCGAGGTGCCCGGGAAGAAGGCGGCCAGGATCTGTCGGTAGTCTGCACCCTCTCGCGCCATCGCCTCGGCTCCCCATTGACTCATGCCGACTCCGTGACCGTGTCCCGAGCCGACGAAGACGAAGCCGTCGTCGGACTCGCGAACCTCGAAGAGCGTGCTGCGCACGACGTTGTGGCCGAGCGCCTCGCGCAGCGCGCGGCCATCGAGCTCGCCGCGCCCGGCCGTCCCGAGCAGCTCGACGCTCTGCACGCGGCCGCTCGCTGTGCGCGCCCCTACCCGCACCTCCGTCACGCGGCCGAGATGCAGCCCCAGCGGGTCGAGAGCGCGCCCCAGTGTGGTGCCTGTGAATCGGACTCGCCAGTAGGTGTCCGGGGAATCCTCCTCGCCCTCGACCCTCCGGCTCTCGAGATAGGGCACGGGCCGCCCCCAGACCTCGGCCGCGCTCGCCGTGCGCCCGCCCGACGACGAGTGATAGGCCGCGAGGATCGGCTGCCCCTCGTAGAGGAGCACCTCGCCGCTCGTCTCGCGCGTCGCGTCGCGGGCCGCCGGAGTCTCGCCGGCCACACCGCCATAGACCTGGTCCGAGTCGCCCGAGCGGAGGTCGAATCCCGCGTTGCCGGCGGAGCGCCGGTACAGGGCGAAGGTGCGCGCCAGCACCGCCTGCGCCTTCTGCGTCTCGGCGTGCCAGTCCGGATAGAGCTCGCGCCCGAGCGTCGCCGTGACGTAGTCCTCGAGGCCCACGAGGTTCACGACGCGGAGTCCGTCCGGCGTGCGCCGCACCTCGACCTCGCCACGCACGCGCAGCGGTCCGACCTCGTGGGGTCCATCGCCCTGCGCGCGCCACAGGGCCCCGACCGGCTTGCCAGCCACCGAGAGTCCGCTGCGCGCCGGAGTCAGCAGCAGCCCGCCGACCTCGACGGGTCCCGCCGACTCGAGCACCAGCACGCGCAGCATCGGCATGTCGCCGCGCGCCGGCACGGCAAGCCCCAGGGCTCCCAACGCGAGGCCCCGCGCGAGCCAGCGGCGCGGTGCGGCGGGTCGAGCCAGGATGCGTTCCTCGCGCGGGGGAGTGGGTCGGTGGCGTTGGACTAACGAGCCGCGTCGCGGCGCAGAGCCTCCGCGCGATCCGTCCGCTCCCAGGGGAAGCCGGCGTGCTCGCGCCCGAAATGCCCGTGGTAGGCCGTCGCCCGGTAGATCGGCCGCAGCAGGTCGAGGCCCTGGATGATCCCGCGCGGCGTCAGATCGAAGTGCTTGCGCACCAGCCGATCGAGCTTTGCCTCGTCGAGCTTCCCGGTGCCGAAGGTGTCGACCCGGATCGAGACCGGCTCGGCGACGCCGATGGCGTAGGCGAGCTGGACCTCGCAGCGGCGCGCGAGATCCGCAGCCACCAGGTTCTTCGCGACCCAGCGCGCGGCGTAGGCGGCGCTGCGGTCGACCTTGGAGGGATCCTTGCCGGAGAAGGCGCCGCCGCCGTGGCGGCCCATACCTCCGTAGGTGTCGACGATGATCTTGCGCCCGGTGAGCCCGGCGTCGCCCATCGGCCCGCCGACGACGAAGCGCCCGGTCGGGTTCACGTGGAAGATGGTGTCGTCGTCGAGCAGGCGGGCCGGCAGTGCCGGCCGGATGATCTTCTCGATCACCTCGGCGCGCAGCGCGTCGTAGCCGACGTCGGGCGAGTGCTGCGTCGAGAGCACGACTGCCGAGATGCGCGCGAGCTGGTCGCCTGCGTACTCGATCGTCACCTGCGACTTGGCGTCCGGCCGAAGGAACTCGATCTCGCCGGACTCGAAGTGCTCGCGGTGCACCTCGATCAGCCGGTGCGCGAAGCGGATCGGCGCCGGCATCCGCTCCGGCGTCTCGTCGCAGGCGTAGCCGAACATCAGGCCCTGGTCGCCCGCGCCCTGCTCCTTGTGCAGGCCCTCGCCCTCGGTCACGCCCTGCGAGATGTCGGGCGACTGCTTGCCGAGCGCGATCTGCACCGCGCAAGTGTCGGCGTCGAAGCCCATCTCCGAGCTCGTGTAGCCGATGTCGCGCACCACACCGCGCACGAGCGGCCCGAGCTCCACCTGCGCCCGGGTCGTGATCTCGCCCGCGAGCATCACGAGCCCGGTCGTCGTCAGCGTCTCGCAGGCCACGCGCGAGCGCGGGTCCTGGGCGAGCATCGCGTCGAGGACCGCGTCGGAGATCTGGTCGCACATCTTGTCGGGATGGCCCATCGAGACCGATTCCGACGTGAACAGCTGGCGACCCATGCGAGACTCCGCGGTGCCGAACGGCGAGCTTTCGAGGGCCGGCACTCTAGGCGACGGACCCCCGCCTTTCAATTCGCGGCGGGCGCTCGCGGATGTCCCGCCTGCTCGATCAGTCGGCCGAGCGCGGCGACGGCCTCCTCGGCGTCCTCGCCCTCCGCTCGGATGCGCAGCGCGGTGCCGCGCGACGCCGCCAGCGAGAGCAGCGAGAGGATGCTGCGCCCGTCGACCCATTCCTCGCCGCGGCCCACGTGGATCGCCGAGCGGAAGCGCGCGGCGAGCGCGACGAACTGACTCGCCGGCCGCGCGTGCAGGCCGAGCTCGCCCTGCACCACGAACTCGCTCTCGTGGACGTTGCCGCTCACCGATCCCGGTCCGGCAGCAGCTCACTCGCCACCGAGATGTTGCGCTGCCCGTATTGCTTGATGAACGCCGCGAGATCCTCGAGCGACTTGCTCTCCGAGAGCGTGGCGAGCTTGATCAGCATCGGCAGGTTCACGCCCGTCACGACCTCGACGTGATGCTCGGAGAGGAACGAGAGGCTGATGTTGGACGGCGTGCCGCCGAACATGTCGGTCAGCACCAGCACGCCCTCACCGCGGTCCGCCGCCTCGAGCGCCGCCGCGATGCAGCTCCGCATCTCCTCGACCGACTGCGTCGGCTCGATCGCGACCGCGTGGAACTCCGGCGCGTCCGGCACGATCAGGCGCAGCGCCTGCAGGAACTCGTCGCCGAGCCGGTAGTGCGTGACGATGACCACCCCGATCTTCATGACCCCTTCTCCAGGTCGCGATGCTCGACGTTCACCTCGCGACCGCGCTTGCGCAGCCACTGGGCCAGCGCCTCGGCGACCGCCACCGATCGGTGCCGCCCTCCCGTGCAGCCGAATCCGATCGTGACGTACGCCTTGCCCTCCACGTCGTAGAGCGGCAGCAGGAAATCGAACCAGCCCACGAGCCGCTGGAAGAACTCCGCCCCGCGCGGGTTGTCGAGGACGTAGTCGGAGACCTCCCGGTCGCCGCCGCCGCGCGGGCGCAATCCGTCTTCGAAGTACGGATTCGGCAGGAAGCGGACGTCGAAGAGAAGCTCGAGCTCCTCGGGCGTACCGTAGCGGAAGCCGAAGGACACGAGGTTCACCACCGCGGGTCGGCTCTCGCCGACCGCGAGTCGCACGACCGCGGCGCGCAGCTGGTGCACGTTGAGGCTGGAGCTGTCGAGCACGTGGTCGGCAAGCGCCGCGATCGGCCGCAGCAGCTCGCGCTCCGCCGCGATGCCGCGCTCGACCGGGCCGTCCGGCGCGAGCGGGTGCACGCGACGCGTTTCGCGGTAGCGGCTCACCAGCACGGCGTCGGACGCGTCGAGGAAGATCACCTCGACCTTCCCGCTGCCGGCGCGGAGCCGCGCGATCACGGCGGGCACGTCGCGCAGGAAGGCCGTCTCCCGCGCGTCGAGCGCGAGCGCGATCTTCTGGATCGGCGGGCTGGCCTTCCGGCACAGGTCGAGGAAGCGCTCGACGATCGGCGCGGGCAGGTTGTCGACGCCGTAGAAGCCGGCGTCCTCGAGCGCGGCCATGGCGGTGCTCTTGCCGCTGCCCGACAGACCGCTCACGAAGACGACGCGTTCGCGCGTCACCGGTCCCCCTGCATCTCGCGGCGGAGCTGTTCGTCCAGCCGGGCCGCGGCGTTGATCCCCGCGCGGCGCAGCGACTGCTCGCGCGCTGCGACCTCCACCACGGTCGCGATGTTGGCACCCGGCCGCGCCGGCAAGGTGACACTCGGGATCGCGACCTCCACCCATTCCTCGGTCGGCCGCTCGAGGCCGACCCGCTCGTACTCGCGGCCCTGCTCCGGCGGGTCGAGCCGGCAGATCAGGTCGACGCGCACGCTCTCGCGGACCGACGCCGGTCCGAACAGATCGGGGACATTGACGATGCCGAGCCCGCGGATCTCGACGTGGTGGCCGAGACGCGGCAGCGCCCTGCCGACCGCTTCGCCCGATTCGTTGCGCTCGAGCAGCACCACGTCGTCGGCGACCAGGCGGTGCCCGCGGCGCACCAGCTCGAGCGCGCACTCGCTCTTGCCGACGCCGCTCGGCCCGAGCAGCAGCACGCCCAGATCGCCCACCTCGAGCAGCGCCCCATGGCAGCGCACGTCAGAGCTTGGCGTCTTCTTCCTCGATGGCGCGGATCACGTCGTCGAGGGTCTCGCCCTCGGCGAGCTCGCGCCGGAACGACGCATCGCGGAAGAAGCGCGAGATGCGCGCCAGCGCCTTCAGGTACTGACCCCCCGAGTGCTCCGGAACCACCAGCAGGAAGAAGTGGTGGGTGAGCTGACCATCGATCGAGTCGAAGTCCACGCCTGCGACGCTGCGCGCGAACGTCGCGACCAGACGATCGAGGCCCGGCAGCTTCCCATGGGGGATCGCGACGCCCTCGCCGATGCCGGTGCTCTGGAGCGACTCGCGCTCGAGCAGCACCTCGAGCAAGCGACCGGCCTCGATCTGCGGCTCGACCTTCGCGAGTGATGCGGCCATCTCGGCCAGCACCTCGCGCTTGCTGCGCACGCCGAGATCCAGGAGCACCGCGTCCTTCGCGAGGATCTCCATGATCTTCATCGGGGCCCCCTGGGACGGCGCCGAGCCTAGCCGACCTGTCGGCGCTTCGTCGACGAGAGCAGGTTCATCGACTCGCGATATTTCGTCACCGTGCGGCGTGCGATGTCGATGTTCGCGACGCGAAGCATCTCCGCGATGCGCTGGTCCGAGAGCGGGCGTCGCGGATCCTCGTTGACGATCAGGCGGCGGATGCGCTCCTTCACACTCTCGCTCGCGACCGCGTCGCCTTGCACGCGATTGATGCTCGAGTTGAAGAAGTACTTCAGCTCGAAGATGCCCTGCGGCGTGTGCGCGTACTTGTTGGTCGTCACACGGCTGACCGTCGACTCGTGCATGCCGATGTCGTCCGCCACGTCGCGCAGGTTGAGCGGTCGCAGGTAGTTGATGCCGCGCTCGAAGAACTCGCGCTGATGCTTGATGATGCTCTGCATCACCTTGTAGATGGTGCGCTGGCGCTGGTGGATGGATTTGATCAGCCACATCGCCGAGCGGACCTTCTCGTGCACGTAGTCGCGCGTGTCCTTGGAGGCGGGGCTGCCCTTCGCGAGCACGCCGCGGTAGAGCGCGGAGACGCGCAGGCGCGGCAGGCCGTCGTCGTTCAGCACCACGTGGAACTCGTCGCCGATCCGGTGCACGAAGATGTCGGGCACGATGTAGACGGGCTCGTCGCCGCCAAAGGCGCGCCCGGGCCGCGGCTCGAGCCGCCCGATCACCGCCGCGGCCGCCGCGATCTGCTCGATCGGAGCGCCGAGGTCGCGCGCCAGCCCGCGGAAGTCGCGCTTGATCAGCGCGTCGAGATGGTCGTGCAGGATCTTCAGCACGAGCGCGTCGTCGATGCCGAGCGCGCGAACCTGGATCAGGAGACACTCGCGCAGGTCGCGCGCGGCGACGCCGGCCGGGTCGAACTCCTGGACGCGCCGCAGCGCGGCTTCGACCACCTCCGCGCGGATGCCGGACTGACGGGCGATCTCCTCGATGCTCGACTGCAGATAGCCGCGCTCGTCGAGGTTCCCGATGATGAAGCGCGCGGCGACCTCTTCCTCCACAGGGAACGACGCGAGCTGGAGCTGCCACAGCAGGTGATCGGAGAGGTTCTCGCGCCGGGTCAAGGTGGCGTCGAGCGACGGCCGATCGTCGTCGTCGACGGCCTCGCGCATGCCGGTCTGCGGCTGCGATTCCGCGTAGCTCTGCCAGTCGACGTCCGCGATCTTCTCGGCGTCGGTCGGCTCCGGCTCGGCTCCGGCCTCGACCGCCTCACCGCCCTCTTCCGCGCCTTCCGCGGGCCCGACGTCCGGGGCGGCGGCCGCGTCGATCTCCGCGGCGACGTCGCTGGCGGCGGCGATCTCGCCGGCCTCCGCGCCTTCCTCGGCGCCCTCGACGCTCGCTTCGGAGGCCTCCTCACCGCGCTCCTCGTCGCCCTCGAGCACCTCCTCGAGGACCGGGTTCTCCTCGAGCTCGTGCTGCACGAGTCCCACCAGCTCCATGCGTGAGAGCTGCAGCAGCTTGATCGCCTGCTGCAGCTGCGGCGTCATCACGAGCTGCTGGGTGAGTTTGACCTGCTGCTTGAGCTCGAGCGCCATCGGTGCCTACGTCAACCTGAAGTTTTCCCCGAGATAGATCTCGCGAACCTGTGGATCCGCTGCGATCTCCTCGGGCGCGCCTTCGCGGATGATCCGACCGTCTTTGATGATATAGGCACGGTCGCAGATCCGGAGCGTCTCGCGCACGTTGTGGTCCGTGATGATCACGCCGATGCCCCGTTGCTTGAGCTGCTCGATGATCTTCTGGATGTCGATCACCGCGATCGGATCGATTCCCGCGAACGGCTCGTCGAGCAGCATGAACTTCGGATCCAGCACCAGCGCGCGCGTGATCTCGACACGCCGCCGCTCGCCGCCGGAGAGCGTGTCGCCCCGCCTGCTCGCCTTTTCGGCCAGCCCCAGCTCGGCCAATAGCTCTCGGAGGCGCTCCTTTCGCACCGCGCGATCGGGCTCGACCGTCTCGAGGATCGCGTTCACGTTGTCCGCCACCGAAAGCTTCCGGAATATCGAGGGTTCCTGAGGCAGATACGTGATGCCGAGCCGCGCGCGGCGGTACATCGGCAGATCCGTGATCTCGCGCTCGCCGAAGATGACGCGGCCGTCGGTCGGTCGGATACCGCCCGCCATCATGTTGAAGGTCGTCGTCTTGCCCGCGCCGTTCGGGCCGAGGAGTCCCACGACCTGCGCCGGGTGGACCTCGATGTTCACCCCGTGCACGACCTCGCGATCCCCGTAGCGCTTCGAGAGCGAGAGCCCGGAGAGCGTCGTCATGGCGTCGTGCTCTGCGGCTCGCGCGGGGCCAGCAGCAGGCGCGTGTGACCGCGCACCGCGAGCTTCTCCTCGCCGAGCGCGAAGTCGATCACGTCGCCCTCGAGGCGGTCGTCACCGGCGTGTGCGACGCCGCCGTGACACAGCACGCGGTTCTCGAGGCGCAGGTACTCGGCGCGCTCGCACTCCGCCTGGCGGATGCCCTCGGCGAGCGAAACGCCGCCGACCGCGACGAGCCGATCGGGCTGATCGACGCCCGGCGGATACAGCGCCTCGAGGTGCTGCGCGCGCAAGATGGTGCCTTCCTGCGACAGCAGAACGTCGCCCTCGAAGGCGATGCGGCGCCCCGACTCGTCGTCCGAGGCCTCGAGCTTCGACGAGCGCACGCGCGCCGGAGTGGTGTCTCGCAGGACCGGCAGACCGCTGTCGCCCTTCTGCTCGCCTTCCGGCTGGCCGGAGAGGGTGCGCGGTTCGAACCACACCTCCGTGCCGGTGGCGCCCCCGACCGACACGCTGCGGTGCGCGAGGTCGAAACGGATCGAATCGCCCGCCATGCGGTCGTCGCCGTCGTGCAACCAGCCCGCTCCGACGCAGTCGAGGGTTCGCGCGGGCCGGTCGTAGACCACGCGCTCGCAGCTCGCATTGCGCGTGCCTTCGCGGACCGTCACGGAACCCCGGGCTTCGAGGCGCGAAGGCTGGTTCACGCCGGCCGGGTAGAGCGCGGAAAGCTCGTCCGAGTTCACCTCGAGGGTGCCCTGACGCACGTGCACGTTGCGCCGGAAGACGATCTCGCGGCCGCCGTCCTGCTCGGTGGCCTCGAGCTCTTCGGCTCGGATCACGACCGGCGCGTGGCGGTCGAAGTCGCCGAGGCTGAAGGGGCCGTTCCCGGAGTCGTCGTTCGCCCCGCGGACCGGTCCATCCGCAGCACGCACCTCGCCCTTCGTGGTGTTTTCCGGTGTCACCGGCTCCGTCTTCGAATCGCTGGGAGCGACCTGCTCGATCTCCGGCGAGGCCGGCTCGGCGAGCGCAGCCAGCGGAGACAGCAACAGTCCCAGGACGAGGCACCCCACGCATCCCTTCACTGGACCTGCTCCACCCTCACGTTGCCGAGCAGCTTGAAGCGGCGGTCTTTGACCTGGTAGCGAAAGCCGTCCCCGCGAAAGTTGCCGGAGCGATCGGTCATCCGGACCGGCGCATCCGAGAAGACCACGCCCTTCTCGTGGTCGTAACGGACCCAGGGAGCGAAGACGTGCTGGCCCTCCTCGGTCACGCCCTTGACGTCGCCCTGCGCGAAGAAGTCGTTCTTCTCCAGATCGAGCTCGGCCTGCTTGCAGGTCATGCTGAAGCTGCGGCCCCGGTCGCCCTCGGAGACCTCGGCCTGCACGCCGTCGAGCTCCGCCACCTTCGTGTCGGTGTGGAACTTCGCGTGGAGAGAGCGCACGACGATCTCGCGCATGGAGTCGTGGCTGCTCACGAAGGTCATGCCCGTGATCTGCAGCACGGCGGCGTCGGCAAGCGCGACGCGAGCGAGCGAGATCAGCGCGAGCGCGATTCCCGCGACGACACCGGGGCGTAAGAGACGCGTGCGCGCGCGAGGGACGAGCATGCAAGCAGCATACCCACGCCTCACCTCAGCAACAACGGAGAAAAGCGTCTCCTCGCGGGGTCGTCAGCTCTTGTAGGGCTTCTGACCGAAGAATGTCGCGAGCGGCTCGTGGCTCCCGATCCAGTAGGCCGGGCGGAAGATCAGCAGATCGAGCAGCACTCCGATCGGATGCAACGCGTACGCGACGATTCGCGCCGGGTGGCCGGCTTCCTGGGGGTCGTAGTGATCGGCCGCGGCCGGCGCAGCGAGCGCGAACGCGGCGATCGCCGTCGCGAGCGCGACGGTGCGTCGAGTGAAGGGGTGCATCATGCGAGTCTCTCCGTCGAATGGCCTCGGACGAGCGCGAGGATCGCATCGGCCGGGCGCCGGCCGGGCCTGAAGCAGGCTATCACAGCGCCTCTCCGGCTCATGCGTCGGCCGCGTACGGAGGCGCGGGGTCGTACTCCATCGCGCGCTGCGTGTTGCGCGCGACGTCCACCCCCCAGAGCCGACCGCAGAGCCAGAGCGCCATGTCGATTCCGGCGGAGACGCCGGCCGCGGTGACCACGATGCCGTCGCGCACGTAGCGGACGCGCTCGCGCACCTCGACCTCGGGACAGCGGCGGCGCAGCTCCTCGACGAAGGCCCAGTGCGTCGTGACGCGGCGAGCGAGGCCCGCCTCGCACAGGAGCAGCGCGCCCGTACACACACTCGTGACCCAGCTGCAGCGCGCCGAGACCCTTCGCAGCCACTCGATCGCGACCGGGTTCTCGACCTCGCGCCGGGTGCCCTGGCCACCCGGCACGAGCACGACGTCGAGCTCCGGCAGCGGGTCGAGCAGCCGGTCCGGCAGCACGCGCATGCCCTTCGCGCAGACCACCGGCCTCTCCGCCTCGGCGAAGGTCGCGACCTCGAGCCCGGGCACGGAGCGGGCCGCCATCGTGAAGACTTCCCAGGGCCCGACGAAGTCGAGCTCCTCGGCGCCGTCGAAGAGCAGGATGCCGATGCGGGGACTCATGCGATCTCCTCCTCGGGCCGCGCGCCGAGCGGGAGTCGGAAGCGCTGCCGGTATTCGGAAGGGCTGACGCGCAGGCTGCGCAGGAACGCGCGCCGCATCGTCTCGGAGCTGCCGAAGCCGCAGCCCGCGGCCACCTGCTCGACGCCGCCCTCGCCGTCCTCCAGGCGCCGGCGCGCGGCTTCCACGCGCACACGCTCGACGTAGCGGGCCGGGGTGACGCGCAGCTCGCGCGTGAACACCCGGGCGAAGTGTCGGGGGCTCATGCCGACGCGCCGCGCGAGCGACTCCACCGTGTGTCCCGCCCCCGGATGCTCCTGGATGTAGAGCTGCAGGTCGCGCAGGGCCGGACGCTCGGCGAGCTGCGCCGCGAGCTGCGCGCTGAACTGCGACTGCCCGCCCGGCCGCTTCAGAAAGACGACGAGACGGCGCGCCACGGCGAGCGCGAGGTCGCGCCCGAGATCCTCCTCCACCAGGGCGAGCGAGAGGTCGATGCCCGCCGTGACGCCGGCGGACGTATAGACCGAGCCGTCGCGCACGTAGATGCGGTCGGGCTCCACCTGCACGTCCGGATAGCGCCGCGCCATCCGCTCGCAGCTTCCCCAGTGCGTCGTGGCGCGTCGCCCGGCGAGCAGCCCGGCCTCCGCCAGCAGGAACGACCCCGTGCACACGCTCGCGACGCGGCGCGCGCGCGCGGCCGTGCGCGCGAGGAACGAGAGCAGACGGCGGTCTCGGAGCGCACGCCGGACGCCTTCGCCGCCCGCGACGAGGAGCGTGTCGATGGGGCCTCTCACGTCGGCGATCCCCGCATCGGCCACGAGACGAAGGCCCGACGACATCTCGAGCGGCCCTCGGCGCGGCGCCACGAGCTCGATGCGATAGCCCTGCTCGGGGCGCGGCGCGGACTGCGTCGCCATCGCGAACACCTCGAGCGGTCCGGTGACGTCGAGCACCTGCGCCCGAGGAAAGGCGAGCATCACGATGCGGCGAGGCGAGGCGGTCGCCGCCGAGCGGCGCGGCGGGCGCGTCCGGGATCGCGAGGATCTGCGCATGCGCGCGAGGATCGGCCTCGCGCGGTGCGTCCGCAATGACGTTTGCCCCTCGGATCCTGCCATCACCGCGGCGCTCGCCGCCGGCCCCGGAAGAGTTCCCCTACGGCCTCCGCCCCGCCCGGCCGATGCAAGAGCCATGCAGCGAACCCGACTCGTCGCGTGGCTGGTGCTTCTCGCGAGCGTCTCGCTCACGGGCTGCCTGATGCCCAACCGCGGGACCCCGGTCTTCGTGGACTCCCGCACCGGCGACTACTGGTCCGGCAAGGGACTCCTGCTCGAGGTCTCGCCGGATCGACTCAAGTGCTACGTCGCAGTGCGCGACCGCGCGCTCTTCGTGCGCGAGCGCTGGGTGCCGTGCATCTCGGTGCACGACAGACCTTTGTAGGTCAGACCTTCCCGAGCTCCTGATCGATCAGTTGCTTGAACACGTCGAAGGGCTGCGCGCCCGACAGGTAGCGCCCGTTCACGAAGAACGAAGGCGTGCCCGAGAGGCCGAGCTTCTGACCCTCCGCCTCGTCGGCCTCGATGCGCGCCTTGATCTCCGCCGACGCCACGTCCTTCTGGAAGCGATCGACGTCGAGGTTCAGCTGCTTCGCGTACTCGACGTACTTCTCGGGGCTCATCGCCTCCTGATTTCCGAAGATCAGGTCGTGCATCTCCCAGAACTTGCCCTGCTGGTGCGCCGCCTCGGCGGCAGCGTGCGCGGCCGGCGCCTTCGGGTGCATCTCGAGCGGCATGTGCTTGAACACGATGCGCACCTTGTCGCCGTACTCGCGCTCGATCTGCGCGAGCGTCGGCGTCACGCGGCGGCAGAACGGACACTGGAAGTCGCTGAACTCGACGATTGCCAGCTTCGCGTCGGGGTTTCCCTTGCTGGGCGCTCCCTGCGTGTTGATCGAGTAGCGGCGATTGGGGTCGGGTCGACCGGGCTGCGCGGCGGCCTGGGGCGCGGGGCCCGGAGCCCCTCCGCGCGCGAGCACCTCCCGCAGACCGGCGACCTCGTGCGCGGCGTTGTCGACCGAGATGCGGATGAGAACTGCGCCGGCCACGATGGCCACGCCGAGGATCACGGCCGCGACGAGGGTCTGGCCGCTCGGGTTCTGGGACATGGAACCTCCGACGATTTACGAGCGCCGCAGCATACCCGACGGGTCGCGCGAAACGGCGGCTTCAGCGGCGCGGCACGGCCGCCGATCCGTGGAGGTCCGACGAGGATCGAATGGCCACGGAGACGTCGCCTCGCACCGCCGTCCTGCTCCTCCACGATGGAGAGCTGGCGGACGTCCGCGCGCTGCTGGTCGCGCTCGCGCTTCCCTTCGCGGAGCGCCGCAACGGCCTCGCGGGCAGCGATCTCGAGCAGCGCTGGGGACTCGTGCTCGTCACGCCGCGGCGACTCGCGCTGCTCCGATTCGGCGGCCGCGCGCCCGCCTGCATCGCGATCTGCGACCGCGACTCGCGCACGCTCCGGCAGGCGCTGCGCCGAGCGGGCATCGGCCTCATGGTGCGCCGTCCCTTCCATCCCGCGGCGCTGCGCGCGCTCGTCCTGCACGCCCTCTACCGCGGGCCCGAGCGACGGCGCGACGAGCGGCGCGCGATCGGGGCGCCCGTCACCTTCCGGCGCGGGCTGCGGCGACACCACGCCATCCTCGCCGACCTGTCCGAAGGCGGCTGCTGTCTGCTGGCCGAGCACCCCGTCGCGGAGGGCCGTCGCATCACGCTGCACCTCCCGGCCGAGCTCTGCGGCGGCAGCGGCTTCGGCGTGCGTGCGCGCGTGGTGCGCCAGCGGCGCGAAGCCGGCGAGCACGTGCTCAGCGCGAGCTTCGAGGGACTCGGCGAACGGAAGCGCGCGCAGGTGCGCGCGGTGCTCGAGCGCTTCGCCGACGGTCCCGCCGTGCTCGCGTCCGGAGACGCAGGCCGGCCGACGCGTGTGGCGGGCGCCTGCCCCGCCGAGCCCGCGACCTCGCAGGCTGCCGGCGCGCCCGACTCCACGCGGATGAGTGTCGCGCTCGACGAGCAGGCCGCGCGCGTGCTCCTCGGGCGCGAGCTCTCGCTCGGCGGGATGCGCGTCGATCGGGACGCGCTGCTCCGCGTCGGCCAGGACGTCCGGCTCGCGCTTCACGTGAGCTCGCTCGAGGCGCCGCTCGTGGTCACGGCGCGCGTGCACCGCGACGAAGGCGCGCGCGGCATGGTGCTGCGCTTCCACGCGCTCTCGCGCGACGACACCCGGCACCTGACCGCGCTCGTCGATGCCCTGCCGGTGGTCGAGCCGGGCGCGCAGGAGGAGTCCGGCGTGGTCGTCTCCGAGATCCTTGAGCTGGCGAAGGCCATCGCATGACGAAGTCGGACCGCTGGATCGTCGTCACTGGCGCCGGAGGCTTCATCGGCGGTCACCTGGTCGCGGATCTGCTAAGGCGCGGCGAGCGCCGGCTGCGCGCCGTCGATTGCAAGCCGCTCGATGCCTGGCATCAGGTCCACGACGGCGTCGACAATCGGGTCATGGATCTCTCGCGCCGGGACGCGTGCGAGCAGGTGTGCGCGGGCGCTTCGCGCGTCTATCAGCTCGCCGCGGACATGGGCGGCATGGGCTTCATCGAGACACACAAGGCCGCCTGCATGCTCTCCGTTCTCATCAACACGCACATGCTACTGGCCGCGCGCGACTGCGGTGTGGAGCGCTTCTTCTATGCGTCGTCCGCTTGCGTCTACGCGGCCGATAAGCAAAAGGACCCTCGGGTCACCGCGCTGCGCGAGGAGGATGCGTACCCCGCCATGGCAGAGGATGGCTACGGCTGGGAGAAGCTCTTCAGCGAGCGCATGTGCCGTCACTTTCGCGAGGACTTCGGTCTCGAGACGCGCATCGCCCGCTACCACAACGTGTATGGTCCTCTCGGGAGCTGGGAGGGCGGTCGCGAAAAGGCCCCCGCCGCGATCTGCCGCAAGGTCGTCGAGGCGGTCCTCTCGCGCGAGCACGAAATCGAGATCTGGGGCAACGGCGAGCAGACGCGCTCGTTCCTCTACATCGATGACTGTGTTGAAGGCACGCAGCGCATCGTCGACTCGAACTGTTCCGAGCCGCTCAACCTCGGCTCCTCGGAGCTCGTCTCGATCAACCAGCTCGTGGGACTCGTCGAGGAGATCGCCGGCGTGCGCCTGACGCGCTACTACGCACCCGACGCGCCGATCGGCGTGGCGGGACGCAACAGCGACAACACCTGCCTGCGTGCCGTGACCGACTGGGAGCCTTCCGTCTCGCTGCGTCAAGGTCTCGAGCGGACCTACAAATGGATCTACGACGCCTACCTCCGCCGTTACGGCGGCCGGCTCGGTCCGCGCAGCGCACCACCCCGTGGAGCTCACGCTCGAAATCGATGACTCCGGCGAATTCCGCGCCCGTATACTGCTCGCGGAGCCTCCATGCCCGACAGCCTCGGCGCGCGACGACCCCTCGGCTACGGATTCTGGCCGCTGCCCCAGGACGACCCGGGCGTCCCGCTCGGCCGCGAGCCGATCCGCCTCGTGACACCGGATGGTGCACTCGTCCGCGGGGTCCTATGGACGCCGCCGGCGGGGACGCCCTGGCGCACGGCGGTAATCCTCTCCCACCCCCGCGGCGACTTCTCGATCCACTACGCGTGTCCGCTGCTCGCCGCCGCGGGCTACGCGGTGCTCGGCTTCGGCACGCGGTACATGAACAACGACACCGACTGCCTGCACGAGGCTTGCATCGTCGACGTCGAGACCGCCGCGAAGGAGATGCGGCGGCGCGGCGCGGAAGCGGTCGTGCTCTTCGGCAACAGCGGCGGCGGCTCGCTGATGGCGCTGGCGCAGAAGGAGCGCCGGTGCGGCGACGCGTGGATCGGCGTGGCGGCGCATCCCGGCGAAGGCGTCTTCATGCTCCAGGTGATCGACCCGTCGGTCGCGGACGAGAGCGATCCGAGCTCGGTCGTGCGCGAGCTCGACATGTACGACCCCGAGAACGGCTGGCGTCCTTGGCCCGAGCCCTGCCACTACGACCGCGAATGGCTGGCGCGCTACCGCGCCGCGCAGCGCGAGCGCATCGCGCGCATCGACGCGATCGCGCAGGGCGCGATCGACGACGCCGAGCGCGCGCGCCGGATCGCGCAGGAGATCGACCGCAAGCAGGCGCCGGCGGAGTGGCGCACCTGGCGACAGCGCGCGGTGCACGCGCGGGTGCTGACCATCTACCGCACCCTGGCAGATCCCGCGTACCTCGATCCGAGCATCGATCCGGACGACCGCCCGCTCGGTTCGCTCTTCGCCTTCCCCGATCCGCTCGACGCGAACTACGGCCGCGGCGGGCTCGCGCGCACGATGACCGCGCGCGGCTGGCTCTCGACCTGGTCCGGGCTCTCGTCCCACGCGCGCGTCGCGGACACGCTGCCGCACGTGAAGGTGCCGACCCTGATCCTGCACCCGACCGCGGACACCGAGATCCGCCTGCACCAGGCGCGCGAGATCCGCGACCGCGCGGGCAGCGACGACGTCCGCTATCACGAGCTCAAGGGCGCTCCGCACTATCTCGAAGGTCATCGCCCCGAGGCGATGGAGATCGTCGTCGAGTGGCTGCGCGCCCGTTTCCGCTAGGCGGGCCCGCGGCCCGTTCGGCTCGAGGAGTGCGTCATGAAGCTAGGTCTGGTGCTCGGCTACTCCGGCAAGCGCGTGCACATCGACATGGAACCGGTGCTCGAGGCCGAGCGCCTCGGCTTCGACTCGGTGTGGACCGCGGAGGCCTATGGCTCCGACGCCGTCAGCACCGCGGCGTGGGTGCTCTCGCGCACGACACGCATCCATGTTGGAACGGGCATCATGCAGATGCCGGCGCGCACTCCGGCCTGCGCCGCCGGAACCGCGATCACGCTCTCGCAGCTCTCGGGCGGGCGCTTCATCCTCGGCCTCGGACCATCGGGGCCGCAGGTGGTCGAGGGCTGGCACGGCGTCGCGTACGGCAAGCCGCTGACCCGCACGCGCGAGTACATCCAGATCATTCGCAAGATCCTGGCGCGCGAGGAGCCGGTCGAGTTCGACGGCGAGATCTACCAGCTTCCCTACCGCGGTCCGGGCGCGACCGGTCTCGGCAAGCCGCTGAAGAGCATCGTGCACGCAGATCCGGGGCTGCGGATCTTCACGGCCTCGATCTCGCCGCCGGGCCTGCGCTGCGCCGCGGAGGTTGCCGACGGCGTGATCCCCGTCTGGATGAACCCCGAGCGCTTCGACCTGTTCGAGAAGCCGCTGCGCGAGGGCTTCCACGTGGCGGGGGGCGGCAAGAGCCTCGAGGATTTCGAGATCGCGCCCTTCACGAGCGTCGTGCTCGGCGACGACCTCGAGAAGTGTCGCCTGCCGGTCAAGGGAATGCTCGCGCTCTACATCGGCGGCATGGGCGCGCGCGACCAGAACTTCTACAACGACTTCGCAAGGCGCCTCGGCTACGAGGAGGCGGCCGGCCGCATCCAGGACCTCTACCTCGCCGGCAAGAAGCTCGAGGCGATGGCCGCGGTGCCGGATTCGCTGGTCGACGAGGTGGCGCTGGTCGGTCCGGCCGACCGGATCCGCGCGCGGCTGGTGGCATGGCGGGAGGCCGGGCGGAAGCGCCACGTCGGGAGCCTGCTGGCCGCCGGAGCCTCGGTTGCCGCGATGCGCGTGCTGGCAGAAGAGCTTCTCTAGCTCTGATTCCCCACGAGATTCATTCACGAATCAGATCATCTCATCAAAGAAAACTGCGTTCTGTGCTCTCTCGGTCTTAGATCGATACGCAATTTCGATCTGAAATCGAAATCTTCCTGGAGTGTGACCCCGGATCCAAGTACATTTGCGCCTCCTGCAGGTCGATCCGTCCAGAGATCGGCCTGCACTGGAGGTTCGGATGGAGCATCGAAGCCCGACCGGAGGGGAAAAGGTCATCCAATGCCTCGAGCGGGAGGGTGTCGAATACATCTTCGGGCTCTCTGGCGGCGCGGCGATGCCGCTGTTCGACGCACTCGTCGATTCGAAGATCAAGTTGATCCTGGTCCGCCACGAGCAGGGCGCGACCCACATGGCGGACGGCTATGCCCGCTCGACCGGCCGACCGGGCGTCGTCCTCGTGACCTCCGGACCGGGCGCGACCAATACGGTCACGGGCCTCCTGACCGCGCTGATGGACTCGTCCCCGATCGTCGTCCTGTGCGGCCAGACCATCTCGCCGATGCTCGGCAAGGACGGCTTCCAGGAGGCCGACGTCACCGGCATCACGTATCCGGTGGTGAAGCACTCGTATCTGATCAAGAACCCGCGCGACATCCCGCGCATCGTGCGCGAGGCCTTCTACCTGGCGAACAGCGGGCGGCCGGGGCCGGTGCTGATCGACCTGCCGAAGGACATCGGCCAGGGACCCTGCGACGCTCCCTTCACCGACGAGCTCGATCTCCCGGGCTACACCGTTCCCGGTCGCGGCGACGCCGCGCGCGTCGCCGAGGCGGCCCGGCTGCTCTCGGAGGCCAAGCGACCGCTGCTCTATGTGGGACACGGCGCGGTCATCGCGAACGCCGGCAAGGCGATCACGACCCTGGCCGAGAAGCTGCGCGCGCCCGTCGTCAACACGCTGCTCGGCAAGGGCGCGGTCGACGAGCAACACCCGCTACACCTCGGCATGATGGGCATGCACGGCACGGCCTACGCCAACAAGGCCGTCGCGGGCTGCGACCTCATCATGGCGATCGGTGCGCGCTGGGACGACCGCGTCACCGGCAAGCTCTCCGAGTTCTGCAAGGGCGCCGTCAAGATCCACATCGACATCGACGCCGCCGAGTTCAACAAGATGGTGCGTCCGGACGTCGCGATCCTCGGCGACGCGCGCCTGGTGGTCGAGGACCTGATCCCGCTCGTGGAGATGGCCGACACCAAGGAGTGGCTCGCGCAGTGCAAGGCATGGCGCAAGCAGTACCCGCTCAAATACCCGAAGAAGGGCGGACTGCGCGCGCAGCACGTGCTCGACCGCCTGCACGCGATCACGAAAGGCGACGCGATCCTCACCACCGACGTCGGCCAGCACCAGATGTGGGCGGCGCAGTTCTGTCTGGCGCGCAGCAACCGCCACTGGATCAGCAGCGGCGGCGCCGGCACGATGGGCTTCGGCTGGCCCTCCGCGATCGGCGCGCAGCTCGGCAACCCGCGCAAGAAGGTGTGGGCGGTGGTCGGCGACGGCGGCTTCCAGATGACCTTGTGCGAGCTCGCCACCGCGCAGGTCCACAAGATTCCCGCGAAGTGCCTGATCATCAACAACAACTATCTGGGCATGATCCGGCAGTGGCAGGAGCTTTTCTACGAGAACCGCCTCTCCGGCGCCGACCTCGAGGGCAACCCGGACTTCGTGAAGCTCGCGGAGGCCTACGGCGTGAAGGCCTGGCGCATCCGCCGATCCGCCGACGTCGACCGCGTGCTCCAGAAGGCGCACGACTACGACGGGGGCCCATGCGTGGTGGTGGCGGAGGTGGTGAAGGAGGACAACGTCTTCCCGATGATCCCGGCTGGCGCCGCCGTCTCCGAGATGATCATCGAGCCGCCCAAGCACCGGCTCGCGAAGCCGACGGGGAGCACCTGATGAGCGCAGCGCCCGCCGTCGCGACCGACGCGGTCGGCACGCACACGATCTCGGTCTTCGTGAACAACAAGCCCGGCGTGCTGGTGCGCGTCGCGCTGGTGTTCTCGCGCCGCGGCTTCAACATCGAGAGCCTGGTGGTCTCGCCTCACGTCGAGGGGCGCTTCTCGCGCATGACGATCACCTGCTCGGGCCGGCCCGAGGACCTCGAGCAGGTGGTGAAGCAGCTCGCGAAGCTCGTCGACGTCGTGCACGCGATCGACCACACGGCGGATGCGTCGTACCAGGTCGAGATCGCGCTCTTGAAGCTCCACTGCCCGCTCGATCAGCGCACGCAGGTCCTCCAGATCGCCGAGCACTACAAGGCGCGCGTGGTCGACTTCGGCCAGGACTCGCTGATCCTCCAGGCGCACGGGTCGAGCGAGAAGCTCGACGCGCTGACCGAGCTGCTCCGCCCGTTCGCGCTGGTGGAGCTGGTGCGCTCGGGCAAGCTGCTGATGGCGCGCGGCAGGAGCGTCACATAGCGATCGGAGGCGGGTAGAGGTCGCGTGCGGCGGCCTGTTCCTCCTCGGCGACCTCTACCCGCCTCCTCCGCGGGCGCGGTCGCGCGCAGGCAGTGGCCCTTCGCTCTCCCAGTCCACCGCGAGCGCGCGCTCGACGAAACGCCATTCCTCGCCGACGCGGGCCAGTCGGTCCTGGTAGCGGATCGCCATCTCGAGACACCAGCGCGCGCCAGCGCGCACGAAGAGGTGCGACGCCAGGCAGCGTGTCTGCGCGCGCGCCCGGTCGCCCTCGAGCCAGACCTCCTGCCCGCCGAGCTGGTGGCTCGTGACCGGGTAGCGCTCGATGCCGCGCAGCGCGCGCACGATCGCCTCCTGCCCGCGCGCCTCGAAGCGCAGCGCGTCCGGCGCCGGATCGCCCGCGTAGATCGCGAGCCGGGCGTCCGGCACCCACAGCTCGCGCAGCCGCTCGAAGTCGCGCGCGTCGACCGCGAACGCGTAGGCGTTCGCGAGCGCGCGGATACGCTCGCGATCGAGGAGCTCGCGCACCGCGTCGGTCACTTCTAGCTCCGGAACCGCGGCATCACCTCGTGCACCAGCAGCTCGAGCGAGTGCTCCCACGACTCCGGCTCGGTGCTGAAGTCGTAGACCATCACGAGCAGGCCGCCGAAGCCGCCGGTCGCCTCCTGGAGAGCCTGTAACTTCTCGGTGACGGTCGCGGGGCTGCCGACGAACCAGTTGTGCTCGATCAGGTAGTCGACGTCGAGCGCCGAGTCCGGATCTGTCGGTCTGCGCTTGAAGTGCGCCGCGAAGCCGTTGCCGAGGTAGAACGGCAGCAGATAGTCGCGCCAGCAGCGCCCGAGCGCGCCCTCGCGCGCGCGCTTGCGCGCCTCGTCGTCGGTGTCGGCGAGGTAGACCTCGCGCACGAGCCGCCAGTCGCGGCGGTCGGGTCGGAGCCCGCTCCGCGCCGCGCCCTCCTCCACCGAAGCCCAGTGCGAGGCCGTGTGCGCCGGGTTGAGCGAGATGCTGAGGGGCATGAAGCCGCGCTCGCCGGCCAGCTTCAGGGTCTCCGAGCCGGGCGAGAGGCCCGCGATCCCGATCGGCGGATGCGGCTGCTGATAAGGGCGCAGGTGCACGCGCAGGAAATCGAAGGGCGTGACCGGGCGCCGCACGTTCCAGAACTCGCCGTCGTAGTCGAAGCCGCCTTCGCGCCACAGGCGCAGCATGATGTCGAGCGACTCGAGCGTGCGTCGGCGGTTCTCGCCGCCAGCGGCGTCGACGTCGAAGAGCATCAGGTCGCTCGGCAGCGCGCTGATGCCGACGCCGAGCATCAGCCGCCCCGCCGCCATGTGATCCAGGTACGCGACGCGGTGCGCGAGCTCGATCGGGTGGTGGTAGGGGAGCAGATGCGCACCCGGCGCGAGCACGATCCGCTGCGTCTGCGCCAGCGCGTGCGCGATCAGGAGATCCGGCGCGGGGCACGGCTCCCACAGCGCCGTGAAGTGCTCGCCGATCCAGGCCTCGTCGAAGCGGAGGCGATCGAGCCGGCGCAAGGTCGCGAGGTCGAAGGCGATGCCGTCGCGGAGGCTCCGCTCCGGAGGGTGCGACGGCATCAGGAAGGCGCCGAGCTTCAACGATTGCCCCAGCTCTGCTGCGACGCCTCGAGCCCCTCGAGCGCGCCCGTGACGCGCCGCCCGGCGGTCCAGCCGCCGTCGACGACGAGCGCATGGCCCGTCACGAACGAGGCGTCGTCCGACGCGAGGAAGAGCGCGCAGGCCGCGACCTCCTCGGGCTTCCCGAGGCGATCGAGCACGTGCCAGCTCTTCATCTGGTCGTGGACGATCTTCAGCTGCGGCGTCTTCAGCAGCGCCGTCAGCGGCGTCTCGATCAGCCCGGGACACAGACAATTGACGCGGATGCCGTGGCCTCCGTAGTCGATCGCCATGTTCTTCGTCATCAGCACAACGCCGCCCTTCGAGGCGTTGTAGGGCAGCGAATTGCTCATGCCCTCGAGCCCCTCGACGCTGGCGAGGTGGATGATGCTGCCGGAGCGCTGCTTCACCATCTGCGAGAGCACGTGCTTCGCGACGAGGAACGAGCCCTTCAGATTGATGTCGACGACGCGGTCCCACTCGGCCTCGGGCAGCTCGTGCGTGGTGCCGCCGCCGCCGACGCCCGCGGCGTTCACCAGCACGTCGATGCGGCCGAAGCGCGCGACGGCCGCGGCGACCGCCGCGGCGACCGCCTCCTCGCTGCGGACGTCGACCCCCTCGCGGAAGGTCGAGCGCGGCGACTTCTCGAGCACGCGGCTCCAGCTGTCGTCGACCGGCTTCTGCACGTCGACGCCCGCGATCTCCGCGCCTTCCTGCGCGAAGCGCACGGCGCACGCCCCTCCGATCCCCGACGCCGCCCCCGTGATCAACGCCACTCGCTTCTCGAGCCTGCCCATGTCGTCCTCCTGGTGGGCGCACAGCTTCGCCCCGTCGCCGGGCGGTTGTAAAGAGACGGACGCTCAGCGCGCCGGCGCGAGCGCCTGCCGCAGCGCGGCGCTCTGATCGAAGCACTCGCGCAGCCACGCGGCGGCGCGCTGATCGCCGGCGAGCGTGAGGTGGATGCCGTCCGCGGCGAAGGAGCGATCGCGCTCGTCGTCCGGCAGCGCGTCGAAGCGCGCGGCGAGATCGCAGAGCACCGCGCCGTCGCGCGCGGCCACCTCGCGCACGATCTCGACGTACTGCCGGTGCAGCGGTACGAGCCGCGAGAGATCTTCGATCCAGCGCGGCGAGAGCTGCGCCGGCTCGGCGCCCGGTCGGTGGCTCGTCGGCGCGGTCACGAGCGCGGGGACGCCGTCGGACTCGCGCGCGAGCCGCACCATGGCCTCGAGATTCCGCCGGAAGGCGTCGGGCGGCACGCGTTCCGGGGAGTCGCCTTCCTCGCGCGCGCGCCAGGCGAGCCGCGCCTTCAGCCAGAGCTGCTCCCAGCGGAGTCCCGCCAGCCACTCGGGACGGCGACGGCTGATCTCCGACACACTCGCATCGTCGACGCCCATGCCGCGCCAGTGGTCGTTCCAGCCGAACCAGAGCGTCAGCGCGCGCGGGCGCAGCGGCGCGACGTCGCGGCGGAGCTGCGCGAGTCCCTGCTGCGAGCTCCATCCGGCGGTCCCGAGCACGGCCGCGCGCAGCGGCTCGCCGCCCCGCTCGCGCTCGAGCGACGCTTGCAGCATCCGCGGCCAGCGCCCCCACTCGGTGCAGGAGTCGCCGAGGAAGACGAGATCCGGCCGCGCGCCTGCGAGGGAGGCGAGTCGCTCCGCGTAGTCGCGCGGCACCCAGAAGAGGTCCGGGTCGCTCGCATAGCGTGCCCGGCGCACCTCGATGTTGGGCCAGCCGAACTCGACCTTGTCGAGCGTGGGCTCGAACGAGAAGCCGGCGATGCGCAGGCCGACCTCGCCCACGACGAGGGCGATCGCCAGCGCGGCGAGCAGGAGAAGTCCGTTCTGGAGCGCGCGCATGCCGGCGTTTAGCCGCGCCTAGCCTACCATCGGGCGGCGAATGGAGCCCAGCGAAGATCGCGCGCGCATCGCGCTCTCCCTGGCGACCGCCGCGCTCGTCGTGCTGGGCGTCGCCTACATCGTCCGCACCAGCTTCACGCAGGGCGGTCGACGCGTCTTCTGCCTGTGGGACGACGCGATGATCTCGATGACCTACGCGCGCAATCTCGCCGAAGGTCACGGCCTGGTGTGGAACCCGGACGGCGAGCGCGTGCAGGGCTTCTCGAATCTGGGCGTCACCCTGGTGATGGCGGCGCTGCACCGGCTGCCGCTCGACCCCGAGCACACGGCGCTTGCGTTCCAGCTGCTGTGCCTGGCGTGTCTGGTCGCGACCTCGATCGGCGTCGCGCGCGTCGCCGGGCGCGACGACCCCTGGCAGGGCTTCGCGGCCGCGAGCTTCACGCTCTTCGCCGCACCGCTCGCGATCTGGAGCCTCCAGGGCTCGGACGCGGCGCCGCTCGCGCTCTGGCTCGTCGCCGGCGCGGGCGTGCTCGCGCAGCCGTCGCCGCGCCCGGCGTGTGTCGCTGCGCTCGCGGCCGGCGCGCTGCTGCGCCCCGACGCGGGTCTCTTCTTCGGCGTCGCGCTCGCCGCGCGCGCCACCTGTGCGCCGCGTCCGCGCGCCGCGCTGCGCGCCGGCGCGCTGGCGCTGGCGAGCAGCGCCGGCGCCTATCTCCTC
>Ga0335069_10002794_pt1 | contig 26713 bp, 21 predicted proteins | sample Lox_Sample_11_FD_206714 | JGI IMG/M metagenome (GOLD analysis project Ga0335069, IMG submission 206714) | Soil microbial communities from Loxahatchee National Wildlife Refuge, Florida, United States - Lox_Sample_1.1 | ecosystem: Environmental > Terrestrial > Soil > Wetlands | place: USA...
GCGGCCGACCTGATGGGCCTGGACCCGATGCCGACCAAGGCCGGGTCGCCCACCATGCCGGTGCCCGGCTACGACGTCCGCATCCTGGGCGCCGGCGAGGCCGAGGCCGAGCCCGGCCAGACCGGCGAGATCGTGGTGCGGCTGCCGCTGCCGCCGGGCTGCCTGCCCACCTTGTGGCAGGACGACGAGCGGTTCGTCGCGTCCTACCTGTCGGCCCATCCCGGCTTCTACACCACGGGCGACGGCGGGTACCGCGACGGCGACGGCTACCTGTACGTGATGGGCCGCGTCGACGACGTGATCAACGTGGCCGGCCACCGGCTGTCCACCGGGCAGATGGAAGAAGTGCTCGCCAGCCACCCCGCCGTGGCCGAATGCGCGGTGATCGGGGTGCACGACGACACCAAGGGGCAGATCCCGCGGGGGTTCGTGGTGCTCAAGGCGGGAGTCAGCACCGAGCCGGCCGTGGTGTCCGCCGAGCTGGTCCAGCTGATCCGGGACCGGATCGGGGCGGTGGCCGCGCTGCGCCGGGTCGACGTGGTGGCCGCGCTGCCCAAGACGCGGTCCGGCAAGATCCTGCGCAAGACCATGCGCGGCATCGCCGACGGCGCGGACGAGCCCGTCCCCTCCACCATCGAGGACCCCGCGGTCCTGGACGCGCTGCGCCCCGTCCTGTCCGGGGAGGGGTGACCGTCAGGAGCTGGCCAGCAGCGGGGCGAACAGGTCGCCCGCCCGGGCCACCCGGTCCAGGACCGCCTCGGCGGTGAAGAACAGGTCCTGGGGCTGGCGGCAGGCCGCCACCTCGCCCCAGCTGACCGGGGTCGAGACGGTGGGGAACTGGCGGGCCCGCAGCGAGTAGGGGGCGACGGTGGTCTTGGAGCCGTTGTTCTGGCTCCAGTCGATGAGGACCCTGCCGGTGCGCAGTTTCCTGGTCATGCGGGACACGGCGCGGCCGGGGTGCTCGCGCTCGAGGCGTTCGGCGTAGGCCTTGGCCTGTTCGCTGGCCTGCTCGGAGGTCACCCCGGAGATCGGCGCGTACAGCTGCAGGCCCTTGCCGCCGGAGGTCTTGGCCAGCGGCGCCAGGCCGTCCGCCTCCAGCACCGGCCGCAGGTCCTCGGCGACCCGGCAGCAGTCCACGATGTTCGCGGGCGCACCCGGGTCCAGGTCGAAGACCAGCAGGTCGGGCTGGCGGACGCGGGGCATCCGCCACATCGGGACGTGCAGCTCCAGGCCGGCCAGGTTGGCCGCCCAGATCAGCGCGGGCAGGTCGTCCACCACCAGGTAGGTCACGCGGGCGCCGCGCGCCCGGGAGCTCTCCGAGTCAACCGTGGCGGTGCGGATCCAGTCCGGGCGGTGCGCCGTGACGTGCTTCTGGAAGAACGCCTCGCCGTCCACGCCCTCCGGGTAGCGCTTGAGCGTCAGCGGCCGGCCCGCGATGTGCGGCAGCAGAGCCGGCGCCACCCGCTGGTAGTAGTCGAGGACCTCGGCCTTGGTGAAGCCAGTGTCCGGGTACAGGACCTTGCCGAGGTTGGTCAGCATCAGCGTCCGCCCGTCCACCTGGACGGGGACCTTCACCTCAGGGCTCACGGACCACTTCTCCGGGGTCCTTGTCGTCCCGCAGGCCCTTGTACACCGGCGCCCGCATCCGGCCGGCCCTGGTCCACCTGTCGAAGGCCACCTCGATCACCAGCCGTGGCTCTACCCAGACGGCGGTGCGGGCATGCTCGGGCGGCACCGGCCCGTCGAACGGCGAGTCCGGACGGCGCAGCGGCTCGAGCCGCTCCCCCAGCATCCGCAGCGTCTGGTCGCTGAACCCGGTGCCCACATGGCCCGCGTAGATCAGCCCGGAAGCGTCGTGCACCCCGATGAGCAGCGACCCGACCTGGCCGGTCCGGTTGCCCTTGCCCGCCTTGTACCCGGCCACGACGGCCTCCTGGCGCCGCAGGTTCTTGATCTTGCGCCAGCTGCCCGTCCGCACCCCCGGGGTGTACCGGGAGTCCAGCCGCTTGGCCACCACGCCCTCCATGCCGTGCTCGACCGAGACGGCCTGCACGGCCGGGAAGTCCTCGCCGGGGAACGACGGCGGGGTCTGCCAGTGCGGCCCGGTCAGGCCCAGCGACTCGAGCAGCGAGCGGCGCTCGGAGTACTCCTCCTCCAGCAGCGGCCTGCCGTCCAGCTGCAGCAGGTCGAAGGCCAGGTAGGTCACCGGGCTCTGCCCGGCCAGCATCCTGGCCTGGGCGGCGTCGCTGACGTGCATGCGGGACTGGAGCGCCTCGAACTCCGGCCAGCCGCCCGCGCCGAACACCACGATCTCCCCGTCCAGCAGCAGCTGCCTGTGCGCGGTGGCCTGGCCCAGGCCCGCCAGCTCGGGGTAGGTGACGGTGATGTCCCGTCCGGTCCGCGACATGAGCCGGACCATGCCGCGTTCGACGAAGGCCAGCGCGCGGACGCCGTCCCATTTCATCTCCAGCGCCCAGTTCCCCTCGTCGGGCGGCGGCGCCGGCACGGACGTCGCGAGCATGGGCCGGATGACGGCGGGCAGCGGCAGGCGGTCCCGGTGGATGATCCACTGGTTCCCCCGGGTCTGGAACAGCGCGAACTCCCCGGTGACCCGGTGCCCGTGCAGCCTGACCTTGACCTCGCGCGGCGCCCACTTGAGCGTCTCGTAACGCCCGGCGTCCCAGATGGTGACCGAACCGGCCCCGTACTCCCCCCGCGGGATCTCCCCCTCGAAGCTGCCGTACTCCAGCGGATGGTCCTCGGTGTGCACGGCCAGGTGGTTCACGGCCGGGTCGTCGGGCACGCCCTTCGGCAGCGCCCAGGACACCAGCACCCCGTCGCGCTCGAGCCGGAAGTCCCAGTGCAGCCGCCGGGCGTGGTGCTCCTGGATCACGAACGCCCCGCCGCTCTCCCCTGCGGGGGCAGGCCCTTCGGCCACGGACTGGGCGGGGACGGGCTCGGGCGTGCGGGACGGGTCCCGCTTGTCCCGGTACGCCCGCAGCTTGTCCGCGTCCACGTCTGGTTGTCTACCCGGGTTGGCCGGCCGGAGAACGGGCAGCCAGTTCGTTCGGCACAAGGCCCTGGCTGATCACCCGGGATGTTACAAGTGTTTCCTATATTGCCCATTTGTAACCTAAGGTAGTCGGGAATGTAGGAACACAGTCGGCAGAAAGGGGACGCTGGATGGGCCTGAACGTCTACGTCGTTCTCGGCAGCGCGGTGGTGGGACTGCTGGTCGGGCTGACCGGCGCCGGGGGCGGCGCGCTGATGACGCCGATGCTGATCCTGCTGTTCTCGGTGAAGCCGGCCGCGGCCATCTCCAGCGACCTGGTCGCCGCCGTGGTGATGCGGCCGGTCGGCGCGGCCGTCCACCTGCACAAGGGCACGGTGAACCTGCGGCTGGTCGGCTGGATGACGCTGGGTTCGGTGCCGATGGCGTTCCTCGGCGCGTTCATCCTGCGCGAGATGGGCAACAGCGCCGCCGACCAGAAGAACGTGGAGATCGCGCTGGGCGCGGCGCTGCTGGTCGGCGCGGCGGCCATGGTGTTCCGGTCCGTCCTGGACCGCCGGTCCGGCCTGGCGCGCACCGGCAAGATCGCCGAGGTGACCGTGCGCCCGGTGCCGAGCGTGCTGATCGGCATGGCCGGCGGGCTGATCGTCGGCATCACCTCGGTGGGCTCGGGCTCTCTGATGATCGTCCTGCTGCTGTTCACCTACCCGCTGCTGTCAGCGGGCCAGCTCGTCGGGACCGACCTGACGCAGGCGGTCCCGCTCACCGCGGCGGCGGCCCTCGGCGCGCTGACGTTCGGCCACGTCGAGTTCGGCCTGACCGCGTCGATCATCGCGGGCAGCGTGCCCGCGGTGCTGGCCGGCTCGCTGCTCTCGTCGCGGGCGCCGGACCGGTACATCAGGCCGGCCATCACGTTCGTGATCTTCGCGTCCGGGCTGAAGTACATCGGCGTCCCCACCTACCCGCTCGGCTGGACCATGGGCGCCATCCTGCTGGCCGGCCTGGCCTACTGGGGCATCCGCAGGCAGCGTCAGGGCCGGGAGCCGGCGACCGCGCTCGCTCCGGCGGAGGCCGCCGACCCGCTGGACGACGTACCGGTCAGATGAGCCGTTAATCTCATCCGCATCTGAATTCACCCGGCGGCCGGGGCCGGTGCGTCGCGGGCGTAGCCGCCGACGCGACGCGCGCGTCGCGGCCGGTGCGGCGTGGCGGGTGCGCGAGACACCTACAGTGGTCAGCGTGACCGAAACCTGGCAGGTGGAACCGTCCGGGCCGCTGCGCGGCGACATCGGCGTGCGCGGGTCGAAGAACGCGGTGACCAAGCACATGGTGGCGGCGATGCTGGGCGACGGGCCGAGCACGATCCGCAACGCCCCGGAGGTCGGCGACGTCGACATCACGGCCGCCATGCTTGAGGCTATCGGGTACCAGGTGGGCCGGTCCGGGGCGGACATCACGATCGAGCCCGCGGCCACCGTCGAGCCGCGGGTGCCCGAGGCGTTCACCGGGCTGAACCGGATCCCGATCCTGATGCTCGGGCCGCTGCTGCACCGGGCCGGCGAGGCGTTCGTGCCGCTGGTCGGCGGCGACCCGATCGGCCGGCGGCCGGTGGATTTCCACGTGAACGCGCTGCGCGCGCTCGGCGCCGAGGTCGAGGCGGGCCCGGCCGGGATCACCGCGCGGGCGTCCCGGCTGTACGGCGCGCGGATCGAGCTGCCCTACCCCAGCGTGGGCGCGACCGAGACGGTGCTGCTCACCGCGGTGCTGGCCGAAGGCAAGACGGTGCTGCGCAACGCGGCCACCGAGCCCGAGGTGGTGGAGCTCGCGCTGTTCCTGCAGCGGATGGGCGCGCACGTGGAGCTCAGCCCGGACCGGCGGATCGTCATCGAGGGCGTGCCGCGGCTGCGCGGCGCGTCCCGGTGGCTGGCCGGCGACCGGCTCGAGGCGTTCTCCTACCTGGTGGCCGGGCTGATCACCCGGGGCGAGGTCCGGGTGCACGGCTGCCCGCAGGACCGGCTGGTCACCGCGATCACCACGCTGGCCCGGATGGGCGCGCAGATCGACATCACCGACGAGTGGATCACCGCCTCGTCCCCTGGCGGGCTGCGCCCCGCGGCGGTGCACACCGACACCCACCCCGGGTTCATGACGGACTGGCAGCAGCCGCTGATGGTGCTGTTCACCCAGGCCGACGGGATGTCGGTGCTGCACGAGACGGTGTTCGAGAACCGGCTGGTGTACGTGCCCGCGCTGAAGCAGCTGGGCTGCGAGATCGAGACGTTCGCGGCCTGCCTGGGCGGCCCGGCGTGCCGCTTCCAGGACACCAACTCGGTGCACTCGGCCGTGATCAGGGGCGTGTCCAAGCTGCGCGGCGCCGACGTCACGCTGCCCGACGTGCGGGCCGGGTTCTCGGCCGTGCTGGCCGCGGCGGTGGCCGACCGGCCCTCGGTGCTGCGCGGCATCCACCACATCGAGCGCGGTTACCACCGGCCGTTCGAGGCGTTCGGCTCACTCGGCCTGACCGTCCGCCGCGGCGCAGGCCCCGTTTTATCCCGAACGGATGGCTATCCTGCGGCTATGACCACGGCTTTCGTGCTGGGGGGCGGAGGCCTGCTCGGTGCTCACGAAGTCGGCATGCTGCGTGCCCTCGCCGAGGCCGGCGTCCGGCCCGACCTGGTCGTGGGCACCTCCGTCGGCGCCATCAACGGGGTGCTGGTGGCGGCGGACCCGGCGGGCGCGGCGGCCCGGCTCGGCCGGATGTGGCAGGGCGAGGAACTGCGCCTGGCGTTCAGCGAGAAGCTGTGGGGCCGGGCGGTACGGCTCGCGCGTTCGGGTACGCACCTGCACTCGCTGGAGCCGCTGCGCCGCGTGCTGGCCGGGGCGCTGCCCGGTGATTCCTTCGCCGACCTGGACCTGCCGTTCCAGTGCGTGGCGGCCGGCATCGAGGCCGCCACCGCGCGCTGGTTCTCCAGCGGGCCCGTGGTGCCCGCGGTGCTGGCCTCGTGTGCCGTGCCCGGGTTGCTGCCGCCGGTGGAGATCGACGGCGCCCACTATTTTGACGGCGGCCTGGTCGACTCGATCCCGGTCGGGCGGGCGCTCGCGCTCGGCGCCGACACGATCTACGTGCTGCAGGTCGGCCGGATCGAGAGCCCGCTGGCGGTGCCGGCCAAGCCGTGGGAGGTGGGCCTGGTCGCGTTCGAGATCGCCCGGCGGCACCGGTTCCACGAGGAGATGTCGGCACTGCCCGACGACGTGCGGGTGCATGTGCTGCCGACGGGCGGGGACCGGCTCCCGCCCGGCCTGTCGCAGTTCCGCTACCGGGACCGGGCCAAGGTGAGCCTGAGCATCGAGCGCGCCTACACCGCGTCCGCGAGCTACCTCGCGGCGCTGGCCCGGAGCTGAGCCGTCGCGAGCCCGCGGCCGGGCGCCGGCCCGGAGCTGGCCCGGCCGGGAGAGCGGCAAGTCTGCGTATCAAAGGGGGCGGCGGGTCCTCCGTAAGGGTGTACCCAACCGACCACGGGGGCCGGTGTGGGTGCACGGGGGCCATCCGGTCGGTGATACCGGGGGGCAGCGCCTCGGCATGGCCCCCGGTTCGGAGGCCTGAATGCTGGAACCCCAGAGCACGCTGCTGTTCGTGCTGCTGATCGTGATCTTCGGCGCGCTGATGTGGCGGATCATCGCCGGCCGCCGCGTGCTGCTCCGCGTGCTGGCCGCGGGCCTGGCCTTCGTGGCCGCCATGGTGTTCGGGGTGCTGGGCGTCAACCGGTACTACGGCTACTACCAGACCTGGAACGCCATGCTGGCGGACCTCACGCACCAGAGCGTCAACGCGGCGTCCGCAGTGCCCGACGTCAAGCTCGCCTCCGGCTCGCAGGCCGGCACGCTCGACGGGAGCCGCAGCTACCTCGAGCAGGCGCAGCAGCAGGGATACCTGCTCCGGCTGACGGTGGCCGGCCACCGCAGCCACCTCGCCAGGGCGGTGTACGTCTACCTGCCGCCGCAGTACTTCCGGCCGGCTTACCGGGCGTACCGGTTCCCCGCGATCGAGCTCATCCACGGCCAGCCCGGCGAGCCGCAGGACTGGATCACCGTGGTGGGCGTGACGCGCGCCTACCGCCAGCTGCTGGCGGAGCGGCTCGCCCGGCCCGCCGTCCTGGTCATGCCGGACGCCAACGGCGGCCGGCAGATCTCCCTGCAGTGCCTCAACCAGGCGGGCGGCGCGCAGGACCTGACCTATCTCGCGGTGGACCTGCCGGACCAGATCGCGCGCACCCTGCGGGTGCTGCGGCCGGGCCCCGGGTGGGGCGTGGCCGGCTACTCCGAAGGCGGGTTCTGCGCGGCCAACATGGCCCTGCGGTACCCGCACCGCTACGGGTTCGCCGGAGTGCTCAGCGGCTACTTCCAGCCGCTGGACAACCAGCTGGCCGGACCGGAGCGCCTGGTCAGCCCGTTCGGCGGCAACAGCAGGCTGCGGGAGCAGAACACCCCGCTGGACGAGATCCAGCGTCTCCCGGCAACCGCGGTGATCCCCCGGTTCTGGCTGGGCGCCGGGGCATCCGACGGGCAGGACGTGGCGAGCGCCGAGCGCTTCTGGCTGGAGCTGCGACCGCGGCAGCCGGACGTGCCGCTGATGCTCACCCACGGCAGCGGCCACTCCATGGTCACGTGGCGGGCCGAGGTCCCGTCGATGCTCCGCTGGATGACCCCGGGCCTGGCCCGGGCGGCCGGGCCGGCCCGGGCCAGGCCGGAGAGGGCCGCGCCGCCGGCGACCGTCCTGGCGGCGACGGGACCGGCCGCGAGTTAGGCTTGGCACCACGTCGTCCGGTGTACAACTTGTCCGTTTCTGTCCGCACGTATGCGATTACGTCACTACCGTAGTGGGATGCGCGACAGTGAGGTCGTCGCGGCCATCGTGGCGGGCGACCCCGCAGGGCTCGCCGAGGCGTACGACAGGTACGCGGTACCGCTGTACAGCTTCTGCCGGGCGATGCTCCGCGAACCCGCCGATGCCGCGGACGCCGTGCAGGACACGTTCGTCATCGCGGTCCCCAGGCTGTCCGGGCTGCGCGACCCGGAACGGCTCCGGTCCTGGCTGTACGCGGTGGCCCGCAACGAATGCCACCGCAGGCTGCGCAGCGTCGGCCTGCAGGCGCCCCTGGAGGAGGCGCCGGAGGTGGCCGACGAGGCGGCCGACGTCACCGCGGGCGTGGAACAGGCGGAGCTGCGCGCCCTGGTGCGCGAGGCCCTCTCCGGCGTGGGGCCCGCCGAGCGGGAAGTCCTCGAACTGCAGCTCCGTCACGGCCTGGGCAGCGGCGAGGTGGCGAGCGTGCTCGGGATCTCCCGTAACCATGCGCACGCCCTGCTGTCCCGGGCCCGTGATCAGCTGGAGACCGCGCTCGCCGTGCTGATCGTGGCCCGGGCCGGGCGCCGGGACTGCCCGGAGCTGGACGCGCTGCTCGACGACTGGGACGGCCGGCTGACCGTCCTGCTGCGCAAGCGCGTCAACCGGCACGTGCAGCGGTGCCCCGTCTGCTCCGGGCGGCGGCGGCGGGAAATGACGCCGGCGATGCTCCTCGGGGTGGCGCCCGTCGTCGCGCTGCCGCGGGCGGCGTCCCTGCCGTCCGGGCTCAGGGACCAGGTGCTGCGGGCCGCCGCCGGGAACTCACCCGCGGCGGCGGCGCGGGCCGCTTATCCCTTCGGACCGCATGGTTTCCCCAGGCCCCTCCACCCGCCGAAGGCGCCGTGGTGGCATCCGCGGCCGGTGCACGCCGGCGCGGTGGCCGGCACCGCCGCCGCGATCGCGGTCGGCGCCACCGTGGTCGCCGCGCCGCCCCACCACGGCGCGCGTCCGGCCGAGGGCCGGGGCGCCGACCTGACCGGCGGCGCGCATCCCACGATCAGCAACGTCGGCCGGGCGATCACGCCCGGAATCAGCGGCACGGCCGGTGCCGACGGTACGGCGGCGGCCGGCGCCACGGCCACGCCCGGCGGTACGTCCCGCGTAAGCGGCCCGCCGGCGAGCATGACGGCGAGCGCCCCGGCCCTGGCGTCGGTGTCCGCGTCAGCGTCCGCCGCCGCCACCGCCGCGTCGGCGACCACGAGCACCGCCCCGGCCGCCGGCACGCTGAGCGTCAGCCCGGCCACGCTCGATGTCGTGCCGCCGGCCAGCGGCGCCATCACGCTCACCGCCTCCGGCGGCACCGTCGACTGGTCCGTCTCGGAGCCGCCAGGGCTGGCCAAGAAGGTCACCGTCGCGCCGACGTCCGGCACGCTGGCGGCGGGCGCCTCCGCCACGGTCACCGTCACCGTGACCGGCCCCGGGCAAATGCACGTGCACCTGGTGTTCAGCCCCGGAGGGACGACGGTAACGGTCGTGATCAGCAAATAGCCGAAGAGCTAACCTGGCGCTGACGGGGAACCAGCCCGGGCTCCGCCCGGCCTCCGACGACGGGAGGGCCTCTTGCTCCCACCCAGGCCGATCCGCCGCCTCGTGCTGGCGCCGCTGGTGATCATCATGGCGGCCGGGTTCGTGGTGCTCTCCCCGTTCCTGGCGCTGCTGGCCCTGGTGTTCGGGCTGCTGGCCCGGGTGCGGGCCGGCCGGATGCGCAGCCTGCGGCTGGTGGGCTTCGCGCTGGTCTGGTTCGTGGCCGAGACCGCGGCCCTGGTCGCGCTGGCGGGACTGTGGGTGGCGAGCGGGTTCGGCGGCCGGCTGCGCACCGAGCCCTACCAGAGCCGCCACTACGGCGTCATGCGCTGGTTCCTGGACCTGCTGTACCGCGGCGCGGAGCGGACGTACGGGCTGCGGATCGAGGTCGACGAGCCGGAACGCACCGCGGCCGAGGTGAGCGCGCGGCTGGCCCGGCCGGTCATCGTGCTCAGCAGGCACGCCGGGCCCGGGGATTCCTTCCTGCTCGTGCACCAGCTGCTGAGCGCCTACCAGCGGCGCCCGCGGGTCGTGATGAAGGCGACCCTGCAGCTCGACCCCAGCGTGGACATCGCGGGGAACCGGCTGCCGAACGTGTGGATCAAGCACCGGCAGGCCGGCGAGCGGATCTTCACCGAGCAGATCGAGCGGCTGGCCCGCGGCCTCGGCCAGGACGGCGCGCTGGTGATCTTCCCTGAGGGCGGCAACTGGACGCCGCACCGCTGGCGCCGGGGGATCCGGCGGCTGGAGCACCTGGGACGCCCGGACCTGGCCGCGCGGGCCAGGGAGATGCCGAACCTGCTCCCGCCGCGGCCCGGCGGGACGCTGGCCGCGATCTCGGCCTGTCCTGACGCCGACGTGATCTTCGTGGCGCACGCCGGGCTGGACAACATCGTCACCCTGGGCGACGTCTGGGGGAAGTTCCCCGTCAACCAGGTCATCCGGGCCAGGTGGTGGCGGGTGCCGCCCGGCCAGGTGCCGCGCGCGGCCGACCACGAGGCTCAGCTGCAGTGGCTCTACGGCTGGTGGGAGCGGATCGACACGTGGATCACGGAGAACCGGCCCGGCGATGCCCCGCCTCCGGCAGCGGCCCCGCCTCCGGCAGCGGCCCCGGTGCCCCAAGACGAGGCCGCGGAGCCGGTCGGCGAGTTATGGTCGTCATGCGATGCCCCGTCAGTGTCCTGGACTGGCGAGGCATCGGCTTGTTCACTGCACGCTGACCGTCCATGAGCGTGAGCACCCGAGGTGGCAAGGGGCCGGCCCGGCGCGAATCGAACGCGCGCTTACGGTTCAGGAGACCGTCGTCCTTTCCCTGGACCACGGGCCGTGGAGACGCGGCCGGGAATTGAACCCGGTTTCCCGGACGGCTTTGCAGGCCGCCGCCCGCACCAGCGAGAACCGCGCCGCGCTCCCAGCAGGACTCGAACCTGCGATCTTTGCCTTCGGGGGGCAACGTCCTATCCGTCTGGACCATAGGAGCCTGAGTGCGCCGGGATGGACTCGAACCATCGTGTGGGATGCCCGGTTTACAGCCGAGTGCAGTCGCCGCTGTGCCACCGACGCTTGGGGTGACTAGCCAGGTTTGAACTGGCAGCCTCCGGGGTCACGGCCCGGCGCTCTGCCGATTTGAGCTATAGCCACCGTGCTCAGCGAAGGAATCGGACCTCCGTATCGCGGATGTGGGCCGCGCGCTCTCCCATTGAGCTAGCCGAGCTTTTTGTCCTCCCGGAGGGACTTGAACCCCCAGTCTCCTGATTCGTAGTCAGGCGTGATCTCCTTTTCACCACAGGAGGGCAGTACCCGCAGCACGAGCCGAACGCGCCTCTCCGGGTTGTCGTCCCGGTGCTCTACCGCTGAGCTATGCGGGCCTGGCGACCGCGGCCGGATTTGAACCGGCACGTACCACCTTGACGGGGTGGGGCTCTTCCGTTGAGCTACACGGCCAAGGAGCGTTAGGCAAGACCGGCCGCGAGTGCAGGCCTGCTGGGCCTGCGCGAGCGGTCGGTGCAGGGAGCACGGGCAGCAACCGCAGCGGGTTCTTGCATAACGCGAACTTTGCATAAGACACAAGGCTCTCGCGGGAGGATTCGAACCTCCACAACACGGATTAACAGTCCGCCGCCCTGCCATTAGGCTACGCGAGATCGACCAGAATCCCTGTTTCGGATTCCGTGGTAGCCCCACAGGGAGTCGAACCCTGTTCCGCGACTTGAAGGGCCGCGATCTTACCCATAGACGATGGGGCCATGATTACCATGACGCGTGCGAGATTTGAACTCGCGTTCTCCTGGTTGAGGGCCAGGCGACATCACCGCTACTCCAACGCGCCGCTTTTGCAAAGACACCGTGCCCCTGGTGCGAGTCGAACGCACATCACCACGCTTAGAAGGCGCGTGCTCTGCCCATTAAGCTACAGAGGCATTTCGTAGGCCGTCAGGGGATCGAACCCTGGACGCCGCGGATTAAAAGTCCGCCGCTCTGCCACTGAGCTAACGGCCCATGGCTGGTGCCTCCATGATTGATGGCAGAGCCTGTTTTCGCGACATCATGTTTCCTTTCGTTGTGGTAGCGAGAGTGAGACTCGAACTCACGACCCGCGGGTTATGAGCCCGCCGCTCTAACCAGCTGAGCTATCCCGCTATGGGAAAGTGGGCAAGGTTTTCATGATCGCGAAGGATCTGGTACCGCTGGGAGTACCAGATCCTTCATGATCATGAGGAATGGGGCCTCTCGAAGAGAGCGGGCGACTCGAACGCCAGCGCTTTCGCGCCCAGCCGCTTTCGGGGCGGCGCCTGCGACCCTGGCAGGTTCACTCTCCACGGGCGGGAGACGGAGAAGTCGAATCTCAGGGCATTCACCCCCACCCGCTTTCCAGGCAGGGACCACCACCTGGTGATTTCATCTGCCATCGAGGAGCGTCCGGGACTCGAACCCGGGGACCTGAAGGTCGCGCCGTAGCAGGGCGCTGCTGTAGCCGCTGAGCCAACGCTCCAGGTGAATCGGTCAGTACAACTCGAGGTCACCGGTCACCGGGTCGATGAGGTCGTCGTAGTCCGGGCCGATGCCGAGGCACGTCCGGGTGGGGACTCCGCCGAACTCGGTCAGGCCCCGGTCGGTGATCAGGTGCGCGACCAGGCCGGCCTCGATCGCCTTCTCGTACACTGCCAGCAGTTCCTGCTCCGAACCCACCTTGACGGTGACCTTCCGCAGGCTGCCCTGGAGCCAGGCCCGTTCGGCCGAAGAGAACTCAGCCTGATCCACGACGCCGGCCGGCGTGAGGAGCGGCATGATCCGCTGCCTCAGCCACGCCATCGAGGCGTGCGCGCCCTGGGCGATCTCCTTGCCGCGGCGCATCCTCAGGTCGCGCCGGATGACGATGACCTGCTTGGCCGGGCGCTGCCCTGCTCCCTCATCCACGTGCCGTACCGCGGATTCGAACCGCGAACCTCCCGGTTTTGAGCCGGGCGCCTCTGCCAGTTGGGCTAGAACGGCGTGCGAGCGGCTGGCCGGCCTCGAACCGGCGACCTTCACTTCGGCAAAGTGACGCTCTGACCTGCTGAGCTACAACCGCATGGAGCCCTTCCCCGGTGCCGATCCGGGCGACGCGTCCCTACCGAGGACACGTGGACGCCGATCCGAAGGGCGTGAGCTGGGGAAGCGCGATTCGGACGCGCACTGCATAGCTTCAAAGGCTAGCGGGCTACCTGGTTACCCCATTCCCCACCGGAGCCCTTCCCCAGGGTCGAACTGGGCCGCCGCGCTTACAGGGCACGGATGGACGCCGGTCCGAAGGGCGCCACGTCATGGACGCGCTGCCTGTCTGACGCACGGTGCGCTCGGCAGGACTTGAACCTGCGCTGTCCACGTTCTCGACGTGGCCTCTCTGCCGCTGGAGTACGAGCGCGCGGAGCCGCCATCCGGTGCCGACCCGGATCACCAGCCTTACGAAGGCCAGGCCACAGCCGTGTGTGACGGCCCGGAGCTGCCGGGGAAGGATTCGAACCTATTCATTGCGGGGGTCAGGGCCCCGAGGCCTGCCAGTTAGCCGACCCGGCACTGAGCGTTATGCAGAACCGGTCGCGAGTGCAGGCCTTCTGGGCCTGCGCGAGCGGTCGGTGCAGGTCGCACAGACAGAAACCGCAGCGGGTTCTCTGCATAACGCGACTTCATAAGAAACACCGCGTGCGGAAGGCGCGATTCGAACGCGCAGGCCGCGAGGTCTGAGCTCGCGAGGTATTCCAGTTCCCGTCACTCCCGCATCGTGCGCCACCAGGGACTCGAACCCCGAACCATCAGCTTAAGAGGCTGTTGCTCTGACCATTGAGCTAGCGGCGCCCATTATTATCAGCAGAGAGCGGATGGAGAGAGTCGAACTCTCATTATCAGTTTGGAAGACTGAAGTCCTGCCGTTGAACGACATCCGCGTCGCGGTTCCCCGAGGGCTCGAACCCCGTACCTGCGCTACTTCACAGCGCCGCTCTGCCCGGTGAGCTAGAGAACCATTTAGTCGGGAAGCAGGGACTCGAACCCCGTCTACCGCGTCCCAGGCGCGGCGCGCTGACCCTTACACCACATCCCGCCAGATGAATAAAGCCCAAATAGAGAAGGCACAGTGGAGATGGCCGGAATCGAACCGGCTGCGGCAACGCTTGCAGGGCGCGCCCGCTCCTTAGCTGTCACCCCCACGGGCAGGCCTCCGCAAAGCCGCTTCGGCCTGCCGTTTCATGGTGCTCACACTTTGGACGTGTCAATAATCAAGCCTGTACGAGAGGCTCGCAGGGACGGCAGGAGTTGAACCCGCATTTGGCCGGTTTTGGGGACCGGCTGCCTATCCGCTGGCTCATCCCCGAGCAAACGAAAACCGCCCCGAGGGGCTTTCCTGGGGCGGCTGCCGGCAAGTGCCTCTTGGCGCTTACACAGCAACCACTCCATACTCAAGACCTATCAACGCAGCCGCCAGCTGCGAGATCGGGTCCATGCACCCGCCTCGTTTCGTGGCCTGCCATGTCGTCATGCATCCATGGTAGGTCGTCCCCCAGGAGCGGGCAATTGTATTTTCAGCTGCATTTATGAGCCGGTGCGCCGGGGTACCGCCCGGGATCACCCGCGCCGCGCGACGGCTAGTGCCGCGGCAAGCCATGTGTCCTCCCGTTCCCGTAGCCCGTACCCCAGCAGCCCCAAGCGCCCCACGTCGTCCACGCTTCACGCGCCAGCACCGCACCCCGCCGATACGATATGGCATTGATCCGCATAGGACCGGTACGTTGTCACAGCGTGCGACTGGATCCCGATCGCGGCGCACTCGCACCCCCGCCCGGCCTCCTCATAACACTCGATGCACCTGATCCGATTCCCGCCGCAACGTGATGCCTGCAGACGGCAGGCAGCCGCAAAGGCGGGGCACGCCCCGGCCAGACCACGGACCCGCCCTGCACGTGCACCAAAAGCCACCATCTGCACGTGCATCAAAAGTAGCCACCGGCGATAAACAGCATGCCGCCGGGAAAGGCCAGCTGTTTACCGGCCGTTTACCTACGGTGGCCATAAGCCAGTATTCCCCGGGTTACCCCAGGTAGCCTGTGGACAGCTTGTGCAAGAACCGTGGATAACGATAGCGGCGTGCGGATAACCGGCCGAATTTTGTGGACAACCGTGTGGACATGGAAAAAACTAAAAATGAACACCCGCAGACCCTTGCGCGACTTCACGGAGAAGCGTAGAAATGATTTCACCGTTGGAAACAGGCACCATCCGGGGGGCGCGCCCCCGGGACGCGGGAATAACCGGGAGACCGGTGGTTCGTGCGGGTGCCCGGCCCCGGCGGGCGGCGCGCGGCACCAGCGCGGCCGGGCACCTGGCCGGTCTGGCGCGGCGAAGCCGACAAGGCCCCCTTCATCTCATACATGAAGGGGGCCTTGTCGTATTGTGCCCGACCGCCGGGCTCCCGCCGGGCCGACACGCCGGCCCTTGCGCCAGCATGTCGGGATGTTGCGAAGGCCGGGGCGGGATGCGGCAGGCCGTGGCCGATGAGTCCGGGCGGCGTGGCGCGTCACCACGAGTACAGACCGAGAACCTCGGAGAGGGGTCACCATGACCGAACCGAAGACTCACACCCTGGACGCGCCGGGCGCCGTGCTGCACTACGACGTCCGGGACGGCGATCCAGGGACCCAGCCGGTCCTGCTGCTCATCGGGTCGCCGATGGGCGCCGCCGGATTCGTCACCCTGGCCGGGCATTTCACCGACCGTACGGTGGTGACCTACGACCCCCGCGGGGTGCAGCGCAGCCCGCGCACCGACGGCGCCGCCGAGACCACGCCGGACGAGCACGCGGATGACCTGCACCGGATCATCGCCGCGCTCGACGCCGGGCCGGTGGACATCTTCGCCAGCAGCGGCGGCGCGGTCAACGCGCTGGCCCTGGTGGCCAGGCACCCGGAGCAGGTCCGGACCCTGGTGGCGCACGAGCCGCCCGCCGCCCAGGAGCTGCCGGACCGCGAGCCGGCGCTGGCCGCGTGCGCGGGCGTCCGCCAGACGTATGAGCGCAGCGGGTTCGGCCCGGCGATGGCGAAGTTCATCGCGCTGGTCAGCTACGAGGGACTCATCCCGGACGGCTACGCGGACCAGCCCGGACCGGATCCCGCCGCCTTCGGGCTGCCTGCCGGGGACGACGGCTCGAGGAACGACCCGCTCCTCGGGCAGAACATGGTCTCGTGCACCCACTACCCGCACGATTTCGGCGCGCTCCGGTCGGCGCCGACCCGCGTCGTCGTCGGCGTCGGGGAGGAATCCGGCCGGCAGATGGCGGGCCGCGGGGGCGTCGCGGTGGCCGGGCGGCTCGGGACCACGCCCGTCACCTTCCCGGGCGGCCACGACGGGTTCCTCGGCGGCGAGTACGGCGGCGTGGGCCAGCCGGACGCCTTCGCCGCCACGTTGCGCGGGGTCCTGGCCGGCTGAGGGGGTTCAACGCGGCTGGCCTGCATCCCGGCCGGGCCGATGGCCAGGCTCACCGGTGGCCGAACTGGCCGCGCCAGCGGCGGCCGAGGAGCACGGCGCGGGCCGTGAGCCACAGGCCCAGGGCGACCCAGATCCCCGGCAGGCCGAGCGCGTGGAAGCGCAGGACCAGCGCGGCCACCGGCAGGTAGGCCAGGATGGCGAGGATCATCGCGCGGCGCATGGCCACGTAGTCCGACAGGCCGAGGATCAGGCCGTCCAGGACGAACGCCAGCGCGGCCATGGGCTGGGTCAGGGCCGCCACCTCCAGCGCCACCGTGGCGGCATGCTGGACGGCCGCGTCCGGGGTGAACAGGACGGGCACCCAGAACGCCAGCGCCGCGGTGACGACACCGAGCCCGATCCCGGCGATCAGGCCCAGCCGCAGGGTGCGCCGCCCGACCCGGTGCGCGCCTCCGGCGTCCCCGGCCCCCAGGCACGAGCTGACGAAAACCTGCGCCGGCACCGCCAGCGCGTCGAGCAGCAGCGCCAGCAGCAGCCAGACCCGCATGGCGATCTGCTGGCCGCCCAGCGCGACCGGGCCGAGCCGCGCCGCGATCGCGGTCGTCGTCAGCGGCACCACGCCGAGCGCGATCGTCCGCACCGACAGCCGGTGGCCGTCCCGCAGCAGCGCGGTGACCTCGGCGCGGCCCGGTCGCCGGGGCCGCACCCGGGCCCGCCGCCACGAGGCGGCGGCGTACAGCGCGGCGGCCGCGACCTGGGCGGTCACCGTGCCCCAGGCCGAGCCGAGCAGGCCCAGATGCACCCCGTACACCAGGACGACCTCCAGCACCACGTTCAGCGCGTTGGCGGTGACCGCGATCAGCAGCGGCGTGCGGGTGTTCGCCAGCCCGATGAGATGCCCGTTGCCCGCGTAGGACACGTAGAGGAAGGGCAGCCCGGCGGCGGAGGCCCGCAGGTACCCGACCGAGCCGGCGAGCACCGCCCCGTGCGCGCCGAGCAGGGCCGCGACCCAGGGCGCCGCCACGATCACGGCCACCGCGACCGCCGCCCCGCCCGCCGCGGCCACCAGGTAGGCCGCCCCCGCCGCGCGGGCCGCCCGGCCGGTGGCCCGGCCCGCCGCCAGCCCGGCCACCGCCGAGGTCGTCGCGGTGGTCAGGAAGATGGCCAGCCAGGCCGTCATGGTCAGCGCGGTGGCCGCGATCGCCAGCGAGTCGAGCGGCACCCGGCCCAGGTGGCCGACGATGGCGGTATCGGCCAGGCTGTAGGCGGGCTCGGCGGCTATCGACCCGAGCGCGGGCAGCGCGAGCGCCGCGATGCGCCGGTCCAGTTCCCGGTCAGGCCGATGCCGGGGCACGCAGCAGATCCGTTAGGTCCGTAGTCGCCGCAACCGTCCCGGCGCGCTGGCCGATGGCAATCCCGGCTGCCGTCAGGCCCCCCGCTCCGGTCAGCATGATCACTAGTCTCGGCCGCGGCCGGCGCCGGGCGCAAAACTCAGCACGCGCCGGGGTGCGCCTGGGACAAGCCGCCCGACGCTAGGCTGGGCGGGTGCACGCCGGCCGATCGTCCCTGTTCTGCGGCACCGAACTGGCCGCGCGGCTGGCTGCGCTATCGCCGTCATCAACACGCTGCCGGGGTCCAAGTCCCAGCAGAACACGCAGCGGCAGGGCTTCGACCTGCTCTACACCCGCGCCATCCTGGTGAAACAGCCCTGAGCCCGCAGGCTGGTCCGGTGGGCCCGGCGCCAGCGGCCCTCAGCTACGCGCGAGTCCGGCGTCCGGCCTTGTGCTCGAGGCGCTCGACCCTGTGCTCGAGGCGCTGGACCTCGCGCTTGTTCCAGGCGGTCAGGCGCGCCATCGTGCTGGCGCTGTTCTCCTGGCCCAGCCCTCGCAGCGCCGCCAGCACGATGAAGACCAGGGCCATCCGCTCATAGAAGCGGGAGCTTCGCAGCATATGACGCAGCGTGCCCAGCCTGACCACGCGCAGCGCGATCTTCTGGTCGAAACGCGAGACCGGTGCCTGCCGGGCCGGGCCGCTGCCGCCTGCCGGGGCCATGCCTTCCGGCGACCTGCGGGCATCTTGTCGTGATATGGCCATTTCGCCCCCCTTCGTCCCGGGGCCGGGATGAGCATAGTAGATCTGACGAGCAAACCTGTTCAGATCCGTCATACCCAGGCCAGGGCCAACCGTCCTCATCCTGCCGGGATTAAAGTCGCGCGTCCGGGATCAGCCCGGGCGGCTCGGGGTACGCCCGGGCAGCAACGACGTGATGCGGGCCTGGCCGTGCCGGTGGTACGCTCCTCGGATCCAGCGGCCGGGATGACCGGGCAACCTCATGGCGAGACGGTGCCAGCATGACTGACGAGACACCTATTTCCTACCAGGCGGCAGTCCGCGGGACCCCGGTACTGAGCAGTGCGGGCACGCAGATCGGCACCCTTGAGCATGTGCTGGAAGTGCCCGAAGTCGACGTATTCGACGGCATCGTGATCGCCACCGAAGCCGGCTTGCGCTTCATCGACGCCGACTACGTGCAGCGGATCACGCGGAGCCACATCTTCTGCAGCCTGGACGATGCGCAGGCCGCCCAGCTGCTGCCGCCTGCCGGGGCGCCGGTGTACCGCGTCGACGCGCTGCAGGACTCGGGCCACAGCCTGCACGACGTCGTGGGCCGGCTGTTCCGCCGCCCGCACTGGACCCGCGAGGACGACCGGGCCTGACCAGGCCCGGCAAGCGCCCGCGCTTCGGGCTTGGCTGCTGGCCTGGTTTGGAGGTTCAGGTGGACGCGAACACGGTCATCGCCGTCTGCGGCGTGGTCATCGCGGTAGCGTCCCTGGGCCTGTCGGCCTACGTGGCCCGGGCCACGCGGCAGCACAACCGGCTCTCGGTGCGACCGCTGCTGGGCCTGACGACTGCCTTCCCCGTGGGTGCTACCGCGGGACTGCGCCTGACCAACTCCGGGCTGGGCCCCGCCCGGATCATCAGCAGCCAGCTGACGTTCGGCGACGAGCAGCTCGGGGAGTTCAGCAGGCACAACGTCGATGAGCTCCGGCGCCGCCTGGCCGTCCGGCCGCACGCCACCACCTTGGGCGGGCAGCCCTTCCTCGACACGGACTATCGGCAGTTCCTGCTCAGCGTCGATCCATACGACCCGTCCGAGCACCGGGAGTTCCGCCAGCTGATCGAAACCGGGCTGCGGCTGGAGATCCGGTACGAGTCCGTCTATGGGGGAGAGGGGTTCACCATCGTCTACCCGCAGCGAGGCCAGATCTCATCGCCGCCTGCCGGAGACGGGCGTGACCAGCCAGCCTGACCGAAGGCGTCAGTTCCATCTGCGGCGGCTGAGGATGAAGACGGTCACCGCCACGCAGGCCATGCTCAGTCCCGGGCCGAGGACCAGGAACGCCGGCCATCCCGTTTCGATGCGGCCGGTGAGGACGCTGAAGTTCTGTCCCCAGAATCCAGCCAGGAAGGAGATGGGCAGGAAGACAGAGGGCTCCCGGACGACCTCGCCGACGTGATCGATCCAGCTCCGCACGGCAGCAGACTAGGTGATTTCCGTCAGCGCCTATCGGGTGGCCAGTGCGGCGGCTGATCCTCATTGCCGGGCGACCGGTTAGGCTCGGAACGAGGGTAGTCACAGGAAGCCATCCACTTCCAAGGCCGCCACCGCCTGGCGCATGCGCCACGGTAGCGCCGGGCTGACACAGGGGCTTGGTGATCGCCATGGAATACAGCCGGCAGCATGTGGTCGACGTACTGCATCGCCTGAGGTACTCAGAGCTAGCCGACGAGGCGTCGCGGGACCTGCCCGATCCGGTTGACGGAGATCGGCTCCAGGCATGGGCGATTCAGCGCGGCCTGTCCCACGATGAGGTGATCAGCCAGATGGGCGGCAGCCCCTGAGCCAGGAGGTCCGCCGCGCGCCGCTCTCATGGAGACGGACAGCCAGCTCCCCCCGAACTCCTGCCCAGGTCACATCAAGGACCCTGTCGACGCAGATCGCTGGCGCGCCCGGGGATCAGTCTCGGCCCGAGGGTGTACTCCCCTGCTCGCGCTGGTAACGGATGCGGCAATTCGCCATGGCTTCGGTGTACCAGGCGCGCAGCCAGTCGCTTTCCGTACCCGCGACCAGGAGAACGGCGGTGCCCGGAGGCTCGACGGTGAACAGGATCCGGGTACCGGCCGACTCGGCCGCCCCCGGCCGCAGTTCGCTGAGGCCGGGCTCGGCTCGGGCTGGACCACGCGGATCAGGGTTCACTGCGTCGCCTGCGGCGGGGCTCGCGTTCACTGCGTCGCCTGCGGCGGAGCCCGCGCCTTCGGCATCGCTGGCGTCGTCGATTACCGCCTCGGCCCACGCGGCCTCGGCCGCTGCCTGCGCCGCCGTGTAAGCGGCCTTGACGGCCTCCTTGCGGGTCCGGAAGGCGTCCACCTTGGCCTGCAGGCGCTGGCTGGCCACGGTGATGCGCTCTTCCTCAGACTGCAAGCCGGCGTACTGACGGCGCACGTCGGCTAGCTGTCCCTCGGCGGCGGCCCGGCGCGCCCCGGCCTGCTCAGCCAGGTCGCCGCGGCCGGCCGCCATCGCCTTGCGGCTTTGGTCGCCCAGCTTGGCGATGTGCTGTTCCAGCTGTCCGGCCGCCAGCTCCAGCCGCTTGCGCGACGTGGCCACGTCAGCGACGGCCCTGCGCACGCGGGTCAGCATCTCGAGCTGCCGCGCATAGGCGGTATCCAGGTCCGGCCGGGCGCCCAGGGATGGATCATCGACGGGGACCACAAGCGGCGGTCCCACGCTCTGCCCGCCGGCCCGCAAGGCGGCCACCGCCTCGTCGATGAGATCGGCGGCGGCGGGATCGCGGTCCCGTACTGCGGCCAGCCACTGCTCGACTTCGGGAACCATCCGGATCAGGTAGCCCATGCCGGCCTCCAGGATGCACGCGGCGCTAACACGTACTATCGCATGTTAGCCAGACGGGACCCGACGTGCACGCTCGCGGCTCCGGAGGCGGCTGGTCACACTCATTCCTGCCTGCGTAGATCTCCACGCGAGAGCCTGCCTGGTCCGCATCTGGCCCGCGCGCGGACTGGCGCCGGGTCAGGGGCCGGGTACGCGCCCGATGACCCAGCCGAACTCCGAGACGATCCGGACGCCGAGGCCGTCACTGAACAACGGGCGTATCGCCTCGCGTATCGCGCTGGCGAACTTGTCGTAGCCGACTTGCTGCAGAGCGGGCCAGGACGGACCCGCCGAGGCAAGCCCCCGCACCGCCAGGTCAAGGTCCGGCCATTCGTTGATTACCTTGGCGGTTCCCCGGTCAGCGAATTCCAGGCCGGCGTCGGCCAGCATCTGCTCCGCGACGCCGGGCCGGCCGGTGTCGCCCTGGTTGATCGTGGCATCGACGTGGTCCGGTGGTGACATCTCCAGCAGCGCCGCGAAGTACGGCATCAGGCCAAGCCGCTTGGGGGATCCCCAGAAGCTGAACCCCACGAACCCGCCTGGCCGCACCACCCGGCGGGCCTCCCGCAGCGCGTCCTCGCATCCTTTCCAGATCCCGTTGAAGCTCGTAGCCACGTCAAAACGGCCATCCTCGAACGGCAGCGCGAACATGTCGCCGACCCGGAAATCCGCGCCGGGGGTCCGCGCCCGGGCGATCGCTATCAGCGCCTCGGAGGCGTCCACCCCGGCCACCTCGGCCCCGCGGCCAGCCGCAACGCTGGCCGCGTACCCGGAGCCGCAGGCGATATCGAGCAGCCGCGTCCCCGGGCCAACGCCGGCCCGGCCAAAGAGCGCGTCGTTAGCCTGACGCGCGTACGGTTCGTTCAGGTACGCCCAATCGGCTGCGCGCTCGCCCCAAGCCTGGCCTGCCTCGATCCAGTCCACCGCGCTCATCTCCGCTGCCGCTCTGCTGCGGTTCGGCTGCTGCCGACCTTGGGGACATTATGACCAGTTCCGCGGAGGTTCGCCGCACGCTTCGGGCCCGGCCACGGGGCCTGGCGGTTCGGGGACATCTCAGGGGCATGCGCCCGTAGTGCGCAACCAGGTTCTCGGTGGGGCACTTCGGCCGCCCGCCCGGCGAGCGCCCCTGGTCGCCCGACGATGCCAGGGACAACGCCGACTTCTGGGCCACGGCCGATGAGTCCCGCGATCAGATCGTCGGGATGTACCGGCGGGCCTGGGCGCACGCCGACCAGGCGATCGAGGCACTGGGACCGGATGCGGCCGGCCACGTGCCCTGGTGGCCAGCCGGCCGGCAGGAGGTGACGCTGCACCTGATCCTGGTGCACGTGGCCGCTGAGACCAGCCGGCGCGCCGGGCATGCCGATATCGTCCGCGAGCTCATCGACGGGGCCGCCCGGCTCCAAGCCGACGACGACAACCTGCTACGTGACCCGCAGTGGTGGCGGAAGTATCGCGATCAGCTTGAGCGAGTGGCGCAAGAGGCCAGCCAGCGCTTACGAATGAGGCTGAGCAGGAGGGTCGAGTAGACCAATGATCCCCGCCGCCTCGCTGGTGGCCTTCTCTCGCTCTTCCTTTTGCTTCGCACGGCCTCTCAGCCCGCCGCGTCCGGAGAAGACAAAATCGGCCGAGATCAAGACCCAGATCATGATAAGTGTAACCGCGAGGACGATTACGGTCTCTTCCCAGGTGATAATTGATACTTTGTTGAGGTAGATTACGCCCACTGATCCGGTGAGAATGATTCCGAGCATCAGGAACATCCAGGCACGACGCAACCACCGCGCCTTCAAGCGATTCCGGTAGTGCCACGGGGGGATCGCCCGCAAGAGATGGTCGAGCCGGAAGACCGCAATCTTTGTTTCAGTTGCCCCAGCCAGCGCGGTATCTCCGCTCTTTCCGCACCAGACATTCACGACCGCCTCGCCTACGGCGTTCTTCGTTCGTCCTCCCCGTGTTGGCCGCAAGACACCCACGACGGTCCCGGACCGGCCGCCGGGGACTCCCGGAGGCACATGAAGGCCCGCCGGGATCGCGTATCAACCCTGCCGGCCAGCACTGCAATCCGCCTGCAATGCCGGTGTGCGATGCTGCGAAGCACCTGGCCGGAAAGAGAAATTGCCATGCCGTACCTCAAGCGCAATCCTGTCCTCGTCGTGGCCGCCGTCATGTTCTTGGCCGCCTGCGGCAGCCCTGTTTCCCCTTTCCTCTTCCTCGGTCACGCATACTCCGGCCGCAGCCGCACTGGTGAAAGGGGAGTTCGCCGGGGATGCCGGCAGCCTGGCAGGCATCGGCCTGTCGGCCAATGGGCGGCAGGTGACTGCCTACCTCTGTAACGGGACCAGCCGGCACGTCAGCCTGGCCCAGTGGTTCAAAGGGCCGGTGACCAGCAACGGAATCGACATTACCGACGCTCACGGGGCGCACCTCGTCGCGACCGTGAGCGCCCAGGCCATCACGGGTACCGTCGCGCTCAAAGACGGCCGCCCCGCGCCGTTCACCGCGCGCCTGATTCCCGATCCCGGCAGCGGCTACACGACCTTCCACTCACCGCCCTCCCGGCGGTATGCCTGCGTACAGCGAAGTGTGTACGGCCGCGGCTGGCCGCCAGTAACAAGGGCGGTAAGAAGGACTTACCGGGCGTGACGCCTTCGCGCGGTTCTCCGCCGCATCCACAGGGCGCCCAGGAAGAAGGCAACCAGGAGCACGCCAATGCCGGTGAACAGCAGGTACAACAGGCCCTTCACGGCAATGCCCAGGATCCCCAGCGCCATCGCCGCGATTACCAGCAGCAGGAAGAAGACAAGCATCCGATCCTCCGCTCAGCCGAGCTGCCCATCGGTGGGCCAGCCGCCACTCACCACCAGCGTCCGGCTCGCGTCGGACCCTGCTGTGGTCAAGTCTGGTGGTCAGACTCGCCTTTGGACAGATGCTAGGTCGGAGGCGTTTTCCGAACGGAACCAGCTTCGTCCCCAGGGCACATGTAACTCACAGCCAGGAGCGTGCTCACTGACTCCCGGAGCAGAAGTTAACGAACCGCAATCGTCGGTCATCTGTAGCTGCGGTTTGGCCGCCGTACTTCCTGTAGCCTGCGGTTTTGGCTCTCAGTAACTCTCATCAGTTCACGCGATATCCGATGCTCACGTGCCCTCCCGGGAGCGGTGGGCAGGCAGCTCTGCTCTGCCGCGGCGGGAAGGGTCCACCTGTCGAGTGTCATGTCGTTCTCCTCGACCAGGCGATCGACGGACCCGGGGTGCTACGAGGCAGGTAAGAGGTCATCACCAGATCCTGGTGATCCGCCGCACCGGGACAGCGCAGGACGGGACGGGATCGTGCCGCCGACGTGTGCATGAGAGAGAGTGCAGCGGCTCGCCTCCCGGCAGGAGATTTTCAGAAGCGGATTGACATGGGCGAGCCTGCCTGGGGTGCTGCCGGGCAGATTCCAGCCGAAGGGAGATGCAGAGATCATGCCAAAGGCGGTCAGGCACGACGAGTTCGGCGGGATCGACGTGTTGCGGGTCGACGAGGTGGAACGCCCTGTTCGACCACGCCGCCCACCTGACCGGGCTCGGTGATGACCAGGCCGCCGCAGCCGCCATCGGCGAAGCAGCCGGCCTCGTCCGGCAGCTGCGCTGTCAGCCGCTGACCGACCGCGCGGCAACCATCCAGCCCGCCGCACCCCGCACCGCGGCCTTGTGACGGCGACGTTGTGTAGCTGTCGCTATGAGTCGGATCGGCAGTGCTCGCGCAAGCGATCGAGAGTGACGGCTACGTGCCGTGCGCATCAGGCGGCAACCGCCCAGAGCGTGAAACGGGTGATGGGCAAGAAGCCCGTGCGCAGGAAGCCAGGTCGGCTGTGGTCGCTGGTGAACGCGACTGCTGGTAGGTCCGGGGTACCGGCGCACCGGGCCGCGACGAGCGCGTGCCACACGCCGCGTCGCCGCGCGGCCGGCAGGGTCGCGGCCAGGCAGAGGTTGACGACGCCGTGTGCCGCGTGACTCGCCGCCGCCGCGATGGGGGTGCCGTCGAGGTATCCGATCCAGTGCCGGACCGCGCTCCCGAGGAGGGCGGGACCCAGCGCCCGGTTGGCCGGCAACCCGCCGAGCTCCGGCACCGGGTAGCCGTCGATGACGATCCGCTCAACCAGGGCCAGGTCATCTGCCGACTCGGCGCGCCGCACAGTCACGTCGCCCGGCGGCGCATCGGCAGGCTCGCCCACCGGTCCCCGCACCACGAACATCGGATGACCCACAAGCTGCCATCCCCGGCCGGCCAGGTCCGGTGTCGGCCATGGTGAGAGCAGCAGCCCGACCGATCCGGCGTAGAACGAGGCAACGTGGTCGAGCACCGCGTCGTGCGCATCCGAGATCGGCCGGAGCAGCACGGCCTGGTTCAGGTACGCCGCCGCCACGCCAGAATCACTCAGCGCGACGCCGGGAGTCCGGTCGGACCGGCCGCCGACGGCGCCAACGAGGTGATCCTGCAGATCTGCCTGGTTGGCGGCGAACCGGCGCAGCAGCGAGTCCCCGATGGGGGTGTCCGGCAGCCAGCCGGTTTCGAGCGGACGCGCAAGTTCGGTCATCATGAGCTCCTTCAGCAATCGATGCGGTTACCCGAAAGGCGTGAGGTCAGCTGTCACACCGTGACGCCCGCGTCAGAGCAGCCAGTCGACCGGCGTGTCCGGGTCCTGCTCATACCGGCACACGCTGCCGGTATGCATGGTCCGGCGCAGCAGCCGGGCCGTCGCCGGGTCCTCGGCGCCGATACGGTCGAGCGCGGCCGCGATCGCCTTGCGCACCGCGACCCGGGCCCGCTCGGCGGTCCCGCCCATGCTGCGCGCGCGGCCGCCCAGGCCGGTCGCGCCAGCGAGTTCGCGCAGCAGCGCCTCGCGCTCGGCCTCGATGCGCTCGACCCGGGCCGGGTCGTTCCACGACTGCGCCTCGTCGAGCTCCTCGTCGATCTCCCGCAGCCGGTTGCGGTACGCCGTCAGCGCCCGACGGTCGAGCCGCCCGCCCGCGTCCGGCTCGGCGACGGCCGTGCCGTGACCGGCGACCATCGCGGACATCTCCAGCGCGGTGATCTCGACGTCCGGCCGCTGCAGCAGCGCGCGCAGGTAGTGCAGCCCCTTCATATCCGGCAGCAGCCGCGCCTCGCCCGCCGGACCGACCGACCACACCGACTGCCCCGGCAGTCGGCGCAGCTCGACCGTGCGCCTGTCTACTGGTCGCGGCGCGGCGGCGGGCGCGGCCCGCTTGACGTCGTACGGCGCCGCCACCCGGCGCCGCCACCACGGCGCGTCCAGCCGCCGGTACGCCGCGTCGGCCGCCGCGCGCCAGTCATCCGCCCGCGGGTCGGCGCTGACGACCGCGGC
>Ga0335069_10002795_pt1 | contig 26711 bp, 21 predicted proteins | sample Lox_Sample_11_FD_206714 | JGI IMG/M metagenome (GOLD analysis project Ga0335069, IMG submission 206714) | Soil microbial communities from Loxahatchee National Wildlife Refuge, Florida, United States - Lox_Sample_1.1 | ecosystem: Environmental > Terrestrial > Soil > Wetlands | place: USA...
GGTCCGATGCTTCGTGGTGAGACGGCCATTGCTTCGCGGAACACATGTTCCGCCTCATCCAGACGATTGCGGGACTCGTAAAAGTTCCCCAGCAGCACCCGCGCCTCGACGGATTGCGGGGCGAGGGCAATGACTTTCTTGAGACTGGCCTCGGCGGCATCGGAATCGCCGCTCTTCATCTGCAGAAGCGCGAGACTCAGATAAGGTTCCCACCTACCCGGAGCCAACACGATTGTTTTTTGCGTCTCGCCGATAGCTCCGGGAATCTTTCCCTCCCCGGCCAGCAAGGCCGCATCCAGCGAGTGAACGGCCGGATCGGCCGGCCGCTGTTGGAGAAGAAGATTCGCCTGCTCTTCAGCCTGGTCGAATTTGTGGTCTGCGACCAGCAGATTCGTCATCGTGATTCGTGTCTGATTGTCGCTCGGCCGAAGCCGGAGCACTTCGCCGAACTCCTGTTCTGCGCGCTCCTGTTGCTGCAGTCTGAGGTATGTCTCGGCCAACCGGAGGTGGGCATCGGCAAAGCCGGCATCGATTTTGACGGCATTGTTGAACTGAATCGAGGCCTCGCGATACCTTCCTTTCTCAAAATATTGCTGCCCGCTCTGGAAGTATTTCTGCTTGCGCACATTCGGGTCGAGCGAACAGGCAGAGAGAAGACTCATCGCGATGCCCAACGCCAAGATGAGTCCCGGCTTGCATGGAAAGGTCATTCTAAGTCCTCCGGCCGCAATTGAAACAAGCAATTGCGGTAACTCTTCAGTCTAGATTCTAAATGTAGATCGAGCCCTGCTTTGCCCACGACTCGCGCGGGCAGCATTCCCGTGGGCCAAGAGCGGATTCAGAGCACAATCTTGCGACAATAGAAGCCTTCCGCGTATCCGCCAGGGGCGTTGCACTCCATACCGCGAAGTCTCATTAGCGAAAGAAAGGTCGACTCCTCAAACCACGCCTTGGGCGTTTGAGTCGGGAAGGACTCCATCAGAAATTTAACCTTCGACTTACAGATTTCAGGCTCAAGCGGAACAAAGACCGACGGCTGACCCAGATCGCCGTCATATTTCGGTATTTCATATTCAAGAATGAAGTGATTCCGAAATGTGTTCCAGGTCAATTCTGATATCAGGCGATGATCCTGGTGCGCGTCTCTCCCGTTGTGCGTGAAAATCATATCGGGCGAGACCGCCGCTTTCAGCTCCTCGAAGACGGCCTTTATCTCCTTGCCGACGTATGGCATGAACCCGTCGGGAAACTCCTTCAGTTGCAGGAGTTCCAGCCGTTCGGAGCCGACAAACAATTCAACGGCGCGTTGCGCCTCGCCTTTGCGTGCACCAATCGCGCTGAATACAACCCAATGAAATCTGCAGTTCGGATGCTCCTTCTGCAGACGGAGTATCGTCCCGCCGCAGCCAATCTCAATATCATCTGAGTGGCACCCCAGGCACAGCACCACGGGCCGATTTCCCCCGTTCCTGCAATCCAAATTGAGTTTGATCATCCTGGAAAGCCCCTTCTCATCCTTGCGCGGATCTGTAATCTATATCATCACACGACATACATTGCTTGTCGTGTTTTGCGTGGAGTCGCGGCAAGCACCTAGGCGGTCAAAAGCCGCGCGCGGATCGAGCTGAGAATCCATGGGGTCGACCGGAAAAAGTTCTCGATAGTTTCGTACTCGAACTGGCTGAGTTCGAAATGCAGTGCAGGTGCGATCTCTTCCATTTCACCGGGCCCGCGGCATCCGACGATAGCGCCGGTCACTGCATGATTGTGCAGAACCCAGGCCACAGCAATTACGCCCGGACTGACATTGTGACCTCTGCCAATTTCGCGCAACAGCTCCACCAGGCGCAAATTGCGACTTAGCCGCGGCTCGCGAAATTGAGTAAACTGACGCCGCACGTCATCTGAGGGCAGATTTTTCACGGCCTCCCTACTCATTGTTCCCGTCAAAAGACCTGAGCCCATCGGTGAGTAGCTGATGACGCCGATGCCGCTGGCCTTCGCATAGGGCAAAATCTGCGCTTCAACTTTACGGGCCAACATCGAGTAGTGAGGTTGCAGGCTTGTAATGGGCGCGATGTTCTGGAGTCGCTTCATCTGTCCGACTGAGCAATTCGAGACGCCAATCCAACGCACCTTTCCCTGTTCGCGCAGCCGCGCGAGCGTCTCCCAACCCTCTTCGATTTCGCCCTCCGGTTCAGGCCAGTGAATCTGGCAGAGGTCGATCGCTTCAACCGCCCATCTGCGGAGAGCAAGCTCCACTTCCTCGGCTACCGAGTCTGCCTTGAGCGAGTTATAAAGGGAGCCGTCCTCGCGCCAACGGACGCCGACTTTTGCAAAGATGTACGGCCGTTTGCCAGCAAATCTTAAGGCCCGCGCCACTACCTGTCCCGCCCTGCCGAATCCATAAACGCCGGCCGTATCTATCCAATTGACTCCGAAATCAAGCGCAGCGTGAACGAGGGCGATCGTGTCCTTCTCGTCCTGAGGGCCCAAAGAAAACTGCCACCCAGAACCCCCTAGTGCCCAACAGCCAACGCCAATCGGGGACAGGCCCATGTCCGAATCTCCAAGGACTCGAAGCAACAGCGGACCATTCTCAATCATCGGGGCATGCTCCCCCCGTCCCTTCCCGACTGGCCTCACACCTTCAGAATGATTGACGTGCGCTCTGCCCTCAAGTTGACTCATTCTCACAGAAAATCGCTCGCCGCATCCACCAAAGCCGTGAACGTTGGCGAGCTGGGGGAATGACGTCATTCGTCCGTGACATGGCTCAGTTGCCGCAGTAGACGACTTGTCGGCAGCAACGTTCCGCAGTACTCGTCCACGGTCGTAAGGCGCGTGCACCGCCGGACGCTCAAGATTCCGTCCCCGTCCCGCTGTTCCGGAAAGCTTCAAGAAAAAGGGTGACGAACGAAATCCAGCAAAAGCTTCTCCAGTTCGACAATCCCGGTTCGCGTGCCTCCACGGCTTTTCCACCATGTGTCCGGTGCAAACCCCGAATAAGGAGAACTCACAATCAAGACGTGTAAACTTCGGTTTCGCACCGAGCGCCGGAAGATTCGGCTCAGCCGCCGCGAATGATCCGGAGAGGTGACCAATACGACGGTATGATAGCCGTTCTTTTCACACCATTCGGGCAGGATGTCTCCTTCCTGCTCGCTTCCTGATGTACTCCTCGGAATTTGCGCGACGAGCTGAACGCCGAGCATGCGGAGTTGGCGAGTGGAGATGGCCGCCCAATCCTCGTAGGGGAGACCTCTGCGAAGAAACTCCCTGTCTTCCGCTGATGGAGGATCGTCGAAGACGGCGACCCGCCGCGACGTTCCCTGGCGCACAAGATCTGCCGCTTCCAGAGTGCCGGCCCCGTCCGCATCGATCGCAATTACGATAATGTCCGCTGATTTCAAAGGCGCGGGTTCGACGACGAGCAACCGCCCTAGTGCGGTAAGGATTGTCCTTCTGCAACCCGGCACACACAGCGCCAGAAATCCGACCAGGATCGCTGCCGAGAGAATCGCCCACCATCGACTTCTTCGCCACGCCGGAAAATGCGCCACCATCGTCTTCGCGGGATTTTGCTTTTCTTGCGTACATCCCACCGCGGCTATCAGGATCGTCTGGCCTGGCTCAAAGCTTCCTGACTCTCCAGAAAATTGTCCTCGACACCGGCGGCAATCTCTTGCAGTTTCCGCTTCCGGTCGTGCAGTGCAGGCAGCGGGTCCATTCCCACCATTTCGAGGATCGACTCCCAGCGATACGCCCAGTCGTGGTGCAGCAGGCATTCAGTCAAGTTGCGCTGCCGGACTCTTGCCTGCCGTTCCGGCTGTTTGTCGAATTCGTGGATGACGTTCACGATTTCATCGTTGTCGAAAGGAACTTCGAGAACCGCATCGGGCCAGGTGAAGATCTTGTCGAATTCCTTGTTATTGTAAGGGCGCATGCCGATCATGACAGTGCCCGCGGCCCCGGCCTCAAAGTACCGGTAGCCGAATTCGCTGGTCCCCCCTGTTTCTTCCGGCTTGTCGAACTTGCCCGGGCTCACGATGAAATACCGGCTACGCTTCGCCAGGTTCGCCGTCATCAGGCGATGCTCGTCCAGATCGTGTGCCTTGAGCGCGTTGATCGTGTCGTACACATAAAACTTGTTTTCATCGCGGGCCATTTTAAGAAGCGCCTTGTGCGTGGCGGGTGCGCGTCGACCGATGCTCAGCACATCGATGACACGGGCAGGCGGATTGGGGAATGGGCAGAAATTGAGGCAGTCGATACCCGCCGGCAGATACTGGCTATAGCCCTTGATGTAGGGAAGGAAGGGTTCGCTGGCCACGTACATGAAGATCACATAGTCGAATTCCTTCAGGATCTCCACGCAGCTTTTATAGACCGGGATGTCCTTGAAATAGAATTCGGGCAGCCAGCAGATCGTCTTCTTGCACTTATCGCGCAGTCCCTTGAGCGATTTCATGTGTAACAACTCGGATACACGCTCGGGCACGGTGATGAACAAGTCGTACTCGCGATCGATGCGGGTTTCGGGGACGCCCGGATTGATTGGAATCGGTGCGTACTCTCCAAGCTTCATGGCGAATCGTCTGCCCCGCTGGTACCACCTTCCCGGTTCCGGAGCGAGCACGTCCACGGCATCGACATTCTCGACGATTCGCTCGAATTCACGGAAGGGGCATCGCCAAACAAGGTGGTCATAGAGGTTTCTGTTGGAGAACAGGAGGACGCGGGGGTTCTTCGGTGATTCCTGCTGTGCGTAATGATTCATTGGTACCTCAAGAAACAGGTCAGACTGAGTATGGCGAACTTCTGCCAATGTCGCTATACGACGAAAGTGCGGATCTCTGCGGACGAACAAATGAAGCGGAGCTTCTTACCGCGGGGCAAGCGCCTCGTACTGCTCGATCTGGCTCCGAGTGAGGTCGGCGAGGTTCTCCTGCTGCTGGAATGCGCGGTACCAGGCGACGATCCAGTCGAGCGCCATTTCCAGCGGCAACATGGGACGCCACTTGAGATAGGCTTTCGCCTTGGAAGCATCGAGTTTCAAGAGGTGAGCCTCCTGCGGGTGGGCCGCGCTATCCAGTGCCCACTGCGCGCTTCCACCCCAGGCCAGGACCAGTTTGTCGGCGATCCACGAAACAGGCTTTGCATCGTCTTCACCGGGGCCGAAATTCCAGCCAGACGCATAGGCCTTGGGATCTTTCGCCAAGGCCTCAGCCAACATGAGATATCCGCGCAGCGGCTCCAGGACAAACTCCCATGGCCGCGTAGCGAGCGGATTTCGGATGAGGCAGGGCCGGCCGGAGAGGAAGCCCCGCATCAGGTCCGGGATGAGCTGATTGGCTGTCCAGTCGCCGCCGCCGATGACATTGCCGGCACGGGCGCTGGCGAGGGCTACTCCGTGACGCTCGTAGCTGTGGGGCGAGAAATACGAATCGCGATAGGCATTGGTGACAAGCTCGGCGCAACCTTTGGAATTGGAATAGGGATCATGACCTCCCATTCGGTCATCCTCACGGTAAGCCCATACCCACTCATTGTTCTCGTAGCATTTGTCGCTGGTGACATTGACCACAACACATCGATGTTCGAGTTGACGCAGAGCCTCGAATAGGTGGACCGTGCCCATCACATTGGTCGAATACGTCTCGATCGGATCGGCGTAGCCGCGGCTTACAACTGTCTGCGCCCCCATGTGGATGACCACTTCGGGCTGGCACTCGGCGATGGCGCTTTTGAGGCGATTAAAGTCGCGCAGGTCGGCGATGACCGAACGGATGGAGCCTGCGACTCCGGCCTGCTCAAACAGGCTGGGCTCGGTAGGGGGTTCAAGTGCGTATCCCGTCAGATCGGCTCCCAGCGCCTGCAACCATAACGACATCCAACTGCCTTTGAAGCCGGTGTGCCCGGTCAGCAACACACGGCGATTCTTCCAGTAACTGCGATCAGGCATCATGTGCGATTAACGCAAACGGAGTAGATCCCGCAAGTACGCACGGGATCATATCTTCCCTTCCTCTGGATTTTGGTACGGCCCGGCTCTGTGCGGAGCCGGCAAGAATCACTTTGCGCCGACCGGCTGCGGCACTGGAAAACGTTCGAGCTGTTCGCTCCAGAGCCTGTCGACGACTGGGCGGTCAGGCAGGTTGACGTCGGCAAAACGGATGACCTGATCCTTCGCAACGTCATAGCGCAGAGTGCAATCTTCCGAAAGGCTCAGCGGCAGCGCATTGATGGAACGCGCGGCCGCTGTGTTGTCGATCAAGCCGTAGGCGGTAAAGCCGCCGACGCCGTCCAGGCGCTCGCCGGCCCTTAAATCACGCTTGGCCATTGCAATGACTTCGGTGACTGGACCGGCGATCGGCGCAACCGTGGCGTCACGGAAGATAACTGCGCGCCCGATGGTGGACATCATCTGGATGTGCGGCAGGTGGTACGGCGTGTAAAAGACGTAGAACGGGCCATCCCCCATCTTCACGTAACCCATCTGCGCCTGTTTCAGCGGGTTTTCCTCGTAGACGATCACGAAGGCGCCGGTATGGGGCGCGGCCCCGAGGGCATAGTCGACGAGGCCGGTGTCGAGCATTTGATCTTGCGGCAGCAGCTTCGCCATTTCCTTCACATGTTCACACGAGGGTCCGTACATGCCCCGTTTGCCGGCGAGAAATCCGGTCGCATTGGCGAGGATGGTGGTTTCCATGGAAAGCTTGGTTGCATCCGCAAACGAGGTGACCTTGCGAGGGTCCTGGTCATACTTCAGCGCGAACCCCTTCTGCGTCTCCGGAGTGCGGTAGTGATCGACCATACCCTTCAGGTTGCCGGCGGCCACCGGGCGCAGGCCGGAACCGCGGAGATAGCGCAGCAGCGTCATGGCCACGCCGGGCTCTTCGCCGTCGGTGTGGGTGATCACGAGGCCTGCGCTTTTCGCGCGAATATTGAGGATCGGACCGAGAACCGAGTCGAGCTCGGCGTTGCCCAGCACCACGTCCTTGCCGTGATCGAAGGCCGCGAGCACGATGTCGAGCGCGTAGTCGATGGTGCCCGTGGCCTCGACGATAAGGTCGACCGCGTCGCAATGCGTAACAACTTCGGGATTGTCGGTGTAGACGGGAACGCCGCGGCCAATCGAGGCTTCCGCATCCTTCGCCGAGTCCGCGTGACGCCATTCTGCCACGCCGGCTTCTTTGAAGGAGCGCTCGGCGTGCTCCCTCGAACGGTTGACAATCGCGGCAAGACGGATGCCCTTGGGAGGCGTAGCAAGTTGCAGAGCGACGGCGCGACCGGCGGCGCCGGCTCCAATAACGGCTACGCGAATGGGCCTGCTGGAAGATTCACGTTCAAGGAGGGCGATATCAATCATAAGGGGCTCGTTTCCTTCACCAGTGGCCAGTTGCGGTCCTGCTCAGAAATTGCTGTCGGAAGCAGCGGCCACTTGATCGCAAAAGCGGGGTCGTCGAATCGCACTCCCTTCGCTGCGCTGGGAGTAAAGTACTGGGAGGTCATGTAGAACAGGTCGGTGTTGTCCTCGAGGGTCTGGTAGCCGTGTGCGCAACCTTCGGGGATGTACATCAACTGATATTTATCGGCGCGCAATTCGACGCCGTACCACTGAAAGCGGGTTGGAGAATCGGGACGAAGGTCGACAACGACATCGAACAACGCTCCTCTCGTGCAGCGAACCAGCTTGGCCTCCAGCGCCGGCGCCGCCTGATAGTGGAGACCGCGAGTGGTTCCCTTCTTGGAACTGAACCCGGTATTGGCCTGTACGGGTGTGAAATCGATGCCGTTTTCGGCGAATTCCTGGAGGCACCACGTCCGTGAAAAGTGGCCTCGATCATCAACCCGCAAAACCGGATCAATCAGAACCGCGCCGCGAACCGGCGCCGGCGTAAAACGCAAGGACTGTCCCATGCACCGCTCTTTGCTGAATGTGCTCGATCGCTCTTATCGTAGCATCCCGAATGAGGCTCTCTACGGCCGGACTAGGATGAGCGAGCCTTTTTGGAGCACAGGAAGAAATACTCCACGGCCCACATGGCGCTCAGCACCGGGATGTCGAAATTGATGCGCATTTGCAGTCCCGGCAGCGACCTCTTGCCGGGCTGTTTTTGCCGCCAGTTATGGGAGGCAGGAAAGACCTTTTCCACGGTAAAGACTTCCTCGAGAGATTTCTTCATTTCGGACCGCGACTGGACGTTGTTGTAGTTGGGCCAGACTTTCCGGCGAACGTGTCCGAAGTTGATGTAGCTCATCATGAACTTGCCGTCGTCATTGAGGATGCGGTCGATCTCCTCGAGTTTGATCCTTTGCTGATGGCCCATATATTCAAAAAAGCCGAGCGCTACAACAAAGTCGAAACGCTTCTCGTCCCATTGGATAGTCGTCTGGGCGATGTCGCGCTCCCGCAAATAAGGCACGTTCTGGTGGATCGCGATATCGATGCCGTGATACTGCACGTTTGCCTGAAGCAGCGGACCGAGTGCGGCAGGGCCGCAACCGACGTCAAGCAACGTGCACCCACGGCCTGCCGCCAAGCGGTTGACAGTCTGCGCGCACTTCTTGAGACGGAAGCTAGGTTCGACGTAAAGAGTGTTCTCTACAATCCAGTAGTCTCTGTCTCTGAAATTATCTACAGCTTGCATGATTGGCAACCCCTTGAGTCGGCAACACCGGCCGGTTGAGAGCTTATTGTTGGCCTTCGCCTGAAGTGGCGAATTCGCCGAAGATCCGGTCGTACTGCTCGTCGAGCATATTGCGAAATGCCTTGGCCTTTTTTGCGACGTCGGGCATCAATTCGCCGCTGCAGGCGGCAAGCTCGCTGAAGTGGTCGATCAATCGCTGCAGATCGAGGTTTTCAATCGGCTGACAATACTTGCCGAGCCCGACCGATTCAAGCAAGGAGTCATTTTTAGGATCGTAGGAGATGGAGACTGCGGGGATATTCATCATGAGCCCGAGCAAGAGATTGTGGAAGCGCGGCGAAACGACCAGGTCAACACGGGCGATCTGCGCGATGAGCTCTTCGACGGTCGCGCTGCCCTCGTCCACAATTCGAGCGGTCTGGTAATCGATGCCTCGCTTCTCCAGCCGAGCCCTGAGCTCGGCTCTCGTCTTGGAATCGTGCTTGGCATCCCCTTGGAGGATGCGCACGGAATATCCGCGCTCGGTGAGCCAGACAATGAACTCGCACATCTTTTCCAGGTATCCGTTGTACTGCGCGTCGTGCTCCTCGCGAGTCCACATGTGGATGTCCCTGTGGTCCATTACGCCCAGCCCCACTTGCTGAACTCCCCGTCCGCCGATGGGGCGATTCGGGAAGGCTTCCGGAGGCAGGCTGAAGACAAGGTCCGGGAAGACTGGGTCGCCATCGCTGTTGAAGCCGCTCTTCCTGATTCGGTTCTTTGAGTTCTGGTCCCGATAGCCCCGGTAGTCCGCCAGCGAGAGTGCGGTCCTGATGAAGATCCGGCTGAGCCTTCCGTAAATCGGGCCTACTCCGACTCCCACAAACCGCACCTTGCACCTGGCGATACGGGCTGCAATAGCCCACATAAAGATGACATAGGGAAAGCCCGTCGCCGTGGTCATATAGTCGGTGAGCATCCCTGTTCCGGTCATCACCATGAGGTCCGCGCCGCGAAGCGACTTGACCGCCTGAACCCAGTCGTTCAGCTCCCGCGGTATCCTTCGCAGCAAACGGAACACCTTCGCCAGACCGCCACGGCGCACCACGCCGGCGAAGTTCTGCTGGGTGACCGCAACTGCCGGGAGGCGATGCCTACGCGAAGCATCGGCCGCGTCGAACGCAACCACGAACATTTCGGCGCCGGGTAGGCGTTTCCGCGCGTGATGAAGAATTGCCTGAAGAGTGCACTCGTTTCCCAGATTCTGGATCCCGAACACCCCAAAGAAAGCGATCTTCGGCTTTCCCGGCCTATTGGAAGAGCGCGGTTCCGATTCCGTGGGCGTTGCCGTCTCATAACCCGCTGTAGTGCTCATGATGTCGCAAATCTCGCTTTCAACATATTGCTGACCTTTCCCCAGGCGAAAAAGGCGCTGCGGCGCGGGCGGGGAAAAAGCAATATCAGCCCGAATCCGGCAAGCATACCGATGGGACCGCACAGCAGCAGTTGCACAATCGGGGCGGCGTGCCCCATCACCCTGTACATCAGCGTGGTCGTGAGAAACACCGATCCCCAACAGGGAAGGTGCGAGAGAAAACCCATCCACAGATCGCGAGTGCTGACCGGGCCGCGCCGGCCGGCAATGTAGTAGACAATCGGCATCCGAACGAACAGGCTCGTGATCGCCAGCGACACGATCAGTCCCAGCGGTCCCCATCTCAAACCCGCGAAAAACGCCAGAATAGTGACCAATCCCGCCGCGGTGTGATTGCGTAACTGGTCTTGACCCCTGGCCTGACTTTCATAGATCCAGGGGCACACATTCGACAGCGGGCCGGAGATCGCGACCAGGGCAAAGGCGGAAAACAGCGGAATAACGCCCGTCCACTTGGCCCCGAGGATCACCAGCACCAGGGGCTTGGCCAATACAAAGCACGACGCCGAAAACGGCAACACCGCCAATGCCAGTGCGTCGTAGGCTCGAAAGTATCCGCGCCGATATCGCTCCGGATCGGAATGCAGCCGCGAAAGCACTGGAATCAGGACGGAGGTGATGGGGGTGAGCACTTGCTGCAGCGGCCGCGCCAGCAGGACGTTTGCGCGGGTGTAAAGCCCCAGCGGTTCCGCTCCGAAATACCGCCCGATGAGAATGCTGTCACTGTTGGCTGAGAACTGCCCGATAAAATCGGCGATGCTGATGTGCGCCCCGAAACTCACCAGGGGCTTCACGCCGCTGTTGCGCCTCGGCAGGTGAGGGCGCCAGCCGGAGGTGAGCCACGTCATCGCCAGACTGCACGCCGCGGTCATCAACTGCTGCGCCACCAGGGCCCAGTATGCCATTCCCATCCACGCGAGAAGGCAGGATGTTGCGAAGCCGACCGTGATGGAAGTCACGTCGATCAGGGCCAGCGCCTGAAAGCGCATCTGCCGCGTCAGAAGCGCCTGATGCTGCACCGTAGATCCGGTCAGCAGGAATGTCATCGAAAGCGCCAACATGATTCCCGTGACGCGCGGATCATGGTAAAAACGCGCCATGAGCGGAGCCAGGCCGGTACAGACCGCAGCAAGAATCCCGCTGAACCCAACATTGATCCAGAACAGGTTGGAGACCTGCTGTTGCGTAATCGTGTCCCGCTGAACCGTCGCCGTTGACAGTCCCAGCGCATTGAATACGCCCACCAGGGCCGTGACACCCAGCACCATGCCGACCAAGCCAAAGTCTCTGGGACTCAGGAGCCGCGCCAGAACCGCAGCGGCGAGGAAATTCAAAATGAACTTGGCGGCCTGGGCGCCAACGGTGACGAATCCAGCGGAGATCGCCCGCGTTCCGATGTTCTGAAGCAGATGATCCGTGCGGAAATGCTCCGCCGCACCATCCGCGCTCGGATCCTTCAGTTCTTCAACATTCAGGGTGGTGGACAGAAATCCTCCTGCCTCGATCGAGATTCGCTCTCAGGTTTGCTATGGACGGCATGGAAAGGGAAGCAATCCTCACCGGGAGCTGCGGCGACATTCGCCGGTCTGCGTTCGGCGCCTGCGCCGCCGGAGGGATACTCTTGGTCTTCGGGCGCGGTTCCGGGGTTTACGGATGTCCGTTCAAGGCCAAAGATGCTGCCTTGGGCGCGCCATTCTGATGGCCGTTCTTGGACCATACCTGCCACGGTGCATTACCCTTCGACCACAGATCTTCGAGCTGTTGACGCTCCTTGAAGGTGTCCATGCAGGCCCAGAAGCCTTCATGCCGGATTGTGAGAAGCTCGCGCGCTTCGATCAGACGGGCAAAGGGCTCGTCGACAAGGTCCTCGCCGGGCTCAATGTAGTCGAAGATCCTTTGCCGGAAGACGAAGTAGCCCCCGTTGATCCACTTGTTCGAGGTCCCGGCATGATTGATGCTGGTTACATGTCCGTCGCTGTTCGCTTCGACCAGGTGAAACGTCTGCGTCGGCGGCACCGAAACAAAGCATGCGGTCTTGCCCGAGGTCAGAAGCCGGTCAATCACCATATCCAGGTCGATGTCCGTGAGGCCGTCCACATAGTTCGCCAGGAATACTTCCTCGCCTCTCAGGTGCTCGCGGACCGCAAGGAGCCGCTCGCCAATCTTGGATTTCGCACCGGTATCGGCAAACGTGATTCTCCAGTGCGTGAAGTCCTCGCCCAGAAGTTCCACCTTGCGGCCACCGTCGGAAAGCACGAAATCGCCCGACAGCGCCTCGTTGTAGTTCAGGAAGAACCTCTTGATGGCTTCGCCCTTATGGCCCAGGCACAGAATGAAGTCCTTGTGGCCGTAGTGCGCGTAGTACTTCATCAGGTGCCACATCACCGGTGCGTCCCCGATCGGCACCAGCGGCTTTGGAACATTCTCGGAATACTCTCTCAAGCGGAGGCCAAGGCCCCCGCAAAAAATCACGACCTTCATATTTTTCGCTCCATCCATAAGAAACAACTCCATTTTCCTGCCCTCAGCTCCGATCGCCTGCCTCGCGCCGAGGACGCTTGACTACTTTGATTTGGCCCGACGGCCGGCCCCGCGAAGCCGCTCCGAACAACTGCCCGGTCCCGCCCGAATCGTTTCTGCGATGCAGCATCTCCCGCTCGCCGGTCATCGTGACTCGAGGAGGATGTGTCCGAAGGGCCACTTTACGCGAACCGTTCGCGCCCCCGGACACTGAATCCCGCCGCGGCTGGAACAGGCCGCCGGGCAATCCCGCTTGTGGTTCTCAAGACGCGCCCCGGATTCATTCCGGGGCCATTTACGCAGAGGCCCGACGCAGAGGACCCCGAGGCGGGCCAGGATTGAACGCAAGCGGCACGCCCGGCCCTGCGGAAGAAACCTTGAACCCAGTGCAGGTCGATCATTAAGAATAGGTTATACCGTTCGAATTCGAGCCCGCAGCGGCTCACCCTATTTATCAAGCCGGCCGAGATCCTTCCAAACGATGACAGGGCAAAAACGCCCGTGAATTTGAAAAAAATACACGGTTTGTGGCCTTTCCGCCGCATTACCAAAGGAGATTACTAAAGTGTTAGCGTGTTGACACCCCGCAACGCCGGAGCGGAGAATCGTCTTGACTTTTATTCATCATCTTCCAACTGGGTTTGGCATCGCAATTGATGCAAGCTCCAAATGAGGGCCACAAAACTCATGTCATCCAAAGTTTTCTCCCGAATGACGCTTCTGCTCATTCTTTGTGTCAGCGGCCTGTGCGGACGCGGTGCTGCCGGTCAGACGTATAGCCTCCCGAATGTCAACTCCGGCTGCCCTGCAAACTGCCGCCAGATCAGCTGGGTGGACGGAAGCGACATCTGGAACGGCGGGACGCTGCCGACCTACTCGGGCGTCGCCTGTACGGGATTGCACAACAACGGCAGCACGGACGATGGTCCTGTGATTCAAGCCTGCATCAACGCTCTTAGCGCCAGCCAGTGCGCCGTACTGCCGGCCGACCAGAACATCTACGTCAACAGTACGGTGCATCTCAAAAGCAACACCTGTCTGCGGGGAGCGAAGGCCGAAGGTGGGCCGCCCTTCATGCCTGCGGCGGACACCGCCGCCACACAGATCATCCTCGGCTCCAATGCGCTGCTGACGACCCAGAGTTTCACTTCTTCGGGGAACGGTCTCAATCCGTCCACGAGTTACAGCAGTTTCCCGACAAGTTATTGCTACCTGAGCGGATCGCCCCAGAAAGGGGACACCACCCTGACGCTCGGCTCTTCGAACGGTTCCGGATGCAATGTCGCGGTTGGAACCTGGATTGAAGTATATGGGAACGACGACCCAACCCTGATTAGTGCGACAGGGACGGACGGGCATTGCGATTGGTGCGGCAACAATACGGGGTTCTACCTTCAGATTCAGATTGTTCGAGTCACGGCCATTACCAGCGGCAGCGGCGGCTCGGGGTCGACGATCACGATCAGCAAGCCTCTCTACTACCCGCCGTACACCGCTTCCGCGACGGTGGCGGGACCCGGCGGAGGGGGAACAAAGACGGAACCCGCCGGAGCCAAATACACGATTATCACCTTCCCGACGCAAAAGGCCGGATTCGAGAATCTCCGCATTGACGGGTCGAAACATGACATCGGATCCAATCAGATTCTTCTTTTGCAGGGCTGCCTCTATTGCTGGGTCAAAAACGTAGAAACCTACATGACCGGGAACAGTTCCGGATCAGCACACATGGAACTGGACTACACTTACGGCAACGAGATTAGGGACTCGGCCTTTCACGACCAGCGATCAGGGGCTTCCGGGGCGGGCTACGGGGTCTACTTCCAGTTCGTTAACTCGGACGCGAAAGTTGAGAACAACCTCGTTTGGCACAGCCGCCACTGGATTGTCTATCAGGGCGGCGGCTCGGGCACGGCGATTCTCTATAACTACGCCGACGACGGTTACACAGACGATCTGACCTACTTCGCTTCTGGGCGCACATCCCACGGCGGGCATCCTTACTTCAATCTCTTCGAGGGGAACATCACCTCGCACATCGCCGCGGATGACTTTTGGGGAAGCTCCTCGCACGATGTATTTTTCCGCAACTGGATTCGTGGAGGAGAACCGAACACGGTCTATTCTGGCGGGTCCGGAATCGGCTCCTTCCCTCCGAACAGCGGCTTCGACGCCGTTGACCTCTATACCGGGCAGCCCTACTACGCATACATTAACAACGTGCTCGGGAATGCGGGATCGAGCAGCGGGACATGCGGCACTGGCACCGGCAGTTGTGGAACGTGGTCGAAGGCTACGATGAGCATGACTTGCACGCGAGACAATTGCGGGTATGAGGCGCCTGGTTCGCCAGGCGTTTACAGCTACGGCGTAGGAAATACACTTGGAGGCGCAAACGTAGCTAGCTCGGCGTCTACGATCATCCGTCAGGGAAACTACGACTACAAAACACAGGGGGTGGCCTATAACGACGGTGGAACCGGAAACGCCTACCAGCCCAGCTATTACTACCAATCAAAACCGGCCTTCGTCGGCTCCTGCCCATGGCCGGAACAGGGATCGGACTTAAATCCGGTTGCCACGCTCTCTCAGCCCGCCTATCAGCGGGCCAACGGCACCCAATGCAGCGGCGGAACTGCGCCTCCGCCTCCCACTGGCCTTACGGGAGTCGTCAAACAGACGAATTAGAATTAGCATCCCGAACGGGGCCGGTCGCGCGTTATGCTCGCGCCGGCCCAATCCGGCGCTGCAAACGCGATCTTCGTCGCCCCTCCTTGATGCGCATGGAAGCCTCCTGCCACTGGCTTGACCAAGTTGGCCGCAATTCCTTAATGATACCGGAGCCTGCGATACGTCGCGCGCGTGAATTGCTTTGCCAGTATATGCGAGGCGGGCGCCGCGGTTTTTTCCATGCTGATGCGCTGGATATTTCTCGGATGGTGATGTGCAACCAACCCGGAAGTGCCAAAGCAGACTTCTATAAGTGACTCGGAGAACACCGTCGAAAAGAACTCTTCCCCGACCCCGGTGTCGTTATGAGGAAACGCGAATGCTTTTGGCCTCACTTCGAAATTCGCTTCCAGGATTTCCATGCTGGCCCGGGTTTGCCAAAGTTGGTCGCGGAATGCGAGGTCTCCATAAAGCAGGTGATCGTGACTATGGCTCCCAATCGTAAAGCCTTTGGCTACCAGACCGGCGACCTGCTCGGAAGTCAGATGTGGGCGTACGCGCGTGACGTAGTCATCGAGATCGACATCCAGCGCGTCCGCAAGGGTTCGAACCCGGGGGGCCTCTGAATATCCGATAGACAACACTCTGGCGCGCAGATCTGAGCCCCCTCGCCGAGGAGCTGGCAGGAGCGACTCGAAACACGCGACGGTTGCGCTCGATCTTGGCCGGCGCCCAATTTCGTCCAGCAGAACACTCAGCGAATTGTAGTGGGCCAAGCCCCCGCCATCCAGGAATGCGGTATTCAGGAAAAACGTGGCTGGCATCCCTGCACGTTGCAAGATGGGCGCGACAACATCGTGCATTTCTCTAAAGCCGTCATCGAACGTCAAATGAATGCAGGCTTCGGGCAGCGGCCGCTTGCCGTCCAGCGCATCAACGATGTCCGCCAGTGTGACCGGTTGAAAATGCCGTGCAAGAAACTCTACGTCAGCGGTAAACTCGGCGACGCTTCTGAACCGGTAGAGATTGCTTACATGGGGAATGTGCGCGTCGCTCACCATGTGATAAAAGGGAACCACGAGCGCAAATCCAGACAGCGGGCGCACCCATTCCATCGGGATCCAGTTCGCTCCCCTAGATAGAAGGCCGTTAGCCATCGCCGTTACTGTCCAACCGGGCTGTATCGCGCCGAAACTGCCGATTCGGGCGCGGCCTTGCCCGACCTGAGCCGATAGATCAAATGGGCGAGCCCCTTGAACATAGTGGCCTGTCCCCAGTGAAGCATCGGTGTCCGCGCAGTGACGCCCAGCGGGTATTTGCGATAGTAGAAGAAACCCTTGCGGTCCTGCATGTGCTGGATCGTCCAATCCGCTACCCTAATCGCCAGCGACATGGCATCCGGCTCGTCCGCTCCGAACAGCGCCAGTGTATCGATCGCTTGCGACGCACATTGAATGTCGATCGGGTATGGGCGGTTGTCATAATACTTCGGCCTGCCCGATGGCTCGAATAAGTGGTCCATGTAGAACCGCAGGCCTTTGCGAAGATGCTCTGAAAACTCGGTGTCCCCGGTAAATTCGATGTAGTACTTCAGGCTGTCAAGGTTATAGCCGGTGTGAAAATTATCGATCCAGTGATACATGTCGTCTTCCGCATACCACCAGGCGCCGTTGGGCAGCATGCGCAGGCAGCTGTAACGCATCGCCTCACGGGCGGCGTCGGCGTAGTTCTGGCGGCCGGTGTGCATTGCCGCACGCGCCAGTGCCGCCGCTCCCAGCATGTTCGCGTTGTGAATCGATTCCTGACCGTGGGCAAAGTAACTCAGGCAGTCTCCACGGTCGGTATGCTCGCGCGGCAGCGACACAATCCAATCGCACGCGCTCGTCGCGATATCGAGAAACCACTGATCCTGCGATTGTTCAAAGGCCTCGAAATACGCCTGGGCGTTCAGACTTGTCCAGACGATGATGCTATCGTCCTTGTAGTAAGATCCGCCTCGGCTGGAAAAGTCAAAGAAGTTGGCCCAGCTGTGCTTGGCGAACTTCGGCGAACGATGCACATCAAGCCAGCGCAGGCAATCCACCGCTTTGGTCCAGCTATCGGTCGCGCCGGTCGCCCGGTGCAGCAACAGATATCCCCACGCCATCATTCCCCGGCCCTTTGTCGAGTCCAGCGGTTTGATGCCAAGCAGGGGTCTGATATTGAGAGGCGACTGCCTCACCGCTTGTTGCAGAATTCGCTCGGCAAGCAGATTTCCGAATGTCAGCCTTTTCAGCGGGCTGGACAGCCCGTCGAACGGCTCGTAGCCCTGATACCCGTGTGCTTCCACCCATGACTGCACTGCGGCAGCGCTCTTCGTTATGCGCTCGACCGTCGAATCAGAGAACTGCACGCCCACCGGGCGCGCGTCTGCGACCGTTTCCATAAGTCTCTCTTTCCTTTTCTCGAAAGTTAGACGCCTGCTAGCGCGTGGTTATTGGTGATTTGTGCCGCAAGCGCGACGCACAAGAAAAGAATCCGTCGAACATCCCGTCGATCGACGCATTGGCCATGATGCTCTGCCGCGCATTCGCCGACATCCGACGCAGTTGCTGCCCGTCGTCCAGCAGCAACATGAGACGCTCGCGAAGCGCCTGCCGGTCGTTCTCCGGCACTATAAAGCCGTTTTCGCCGTCGCACAGATATTCGATTTCCGGGGGCTGATTTCCATGTTCGGTAACAACCGGGAGTCCCCAGTAGAATGCCTGATTGAGCCCAAGACCAACATGACCGGGAATGGAACATACATCGGCAATTTTGAAGATACGGCTGATCTGGCGGTTCTCCGCATCGTGCACTTCGCCCAGATAGATCGTGTTGGAAGGGTTTATCCGGGCGCGCAGCTCGTCGCTCAGCCCTGATCCCACGATAACCAGACCCACGTCCAGCCTGTCGAGCGTGCGAAACATGTCGATCAAGTGATCGACTTTCTTGCGATTCCGCTCTTCCCCGATCCGCCCCACAAACAGCACGACCTTTTCAAACGGGATGCCCAGATCGAGCTTGATTTCTTCCTTCGACTCACGGATTTCGGGAAAGTCCTCGAAGTTGATGGTGTTGTTTGCAATAAATACTTTCCCGCGCTGCTTCTGCGGTACAAACCGAATCAACGACGCCGTATAGAGTATCAGTCCATCGCTAAGCCAATGCAGATAGTCAAAGAACATGTTGCTCAGGCGATTGTCGGGGTTATCTAGATTCCGTGTCTTCGTCCAGAGCGCAACTGGAATACGCGACCATTTCAGCCAATGAATCAGCGGCCATAGAATCCAGTCCTTCATGTGCAAGAACAGGATGACCACGTCCGGCTTGAGTCTTCGGACCTCGTCGCGGTAGGAAGAAAACCGAAACGGCTTCTCAATAAACTCAAATTGACACGGATTCTGGTTTTGCCTTTGCAACTCGTTCGCCAAGACTACAAAATCCCAACCCTTGGCCCTGAATTGCCTCCAGAAGTAGTTATAAACCGATACCCGGTAATGCATGACACGGTTGGAGATCAGAAGAACCCGTCTAGAAGGGACCTCCGGAGGCACGCCTTCGGCGGAAGTATCGGAGGGCCTTATCAAGCTACCAGCAGATGCCATAGTACTCGCTTTTGACTTCGCCTTTCGAGGTGATCCGAACCAGGTCAACCACCACCTGTTCCGGTCGAGTGGAACGTGAGAGAATCTCGCGAAACCCTTCGCTGGCATTACTCACGATGATCACGTCCGATTCGTCCACCAACTCCCCGGCCGACGACCGCATAAGCGAAGAAATATGGGGAATTTCCTTTTGGATGTACTCCTTGTTTGCTCCTACCAGGCGCGCAATCGAAACGAATTCGTCGTAGATTTGGACCCGGAATCCCTTCCCGATCATTGTCTCGATAACTTCGAGGATCGGACTCTCGCGCAGATCGTCGGTTCCATGCTTGAAGCTTAGACCGAGAAAACCGAGCGTCCGGCCCTTGTACCCCTGCAACAGGGACGTAACTCGCTCGACCTGCTTCTTATTGCTCAGCAGAATTGCATCCAGCAATGGTGTCGCTACATCCCTTTGCCTGGCGTGGTGGGTCAGCGCGCGCAAATCCTTGGGCAGACACGAGCCGCCGAAAGCGAACCCCGGCTTCAGGTAATAAGGCGACAGATTCAACTTGGTGTCCATGCAGAAGATTTTCATCACTTCATGGCTGTCGCAACCAACCGACTTGCAGATGTTGCCGATCTCATTGGCAAAGGTCACCTTCAGCGCATGAAAGGCGTTGTCAGCGTACTTGACAGCTTCCGCGACCTGAATTCTGGTCCGGACCAGGGGCGCCTCGATTCCATCGAACAGTCTGGCAACGGTCTCTCCCGCACGGCAGTCTTGTTCTCCTACCACCGTGAGCGGAGGATGAAAGAAATCCTTCACCGATGTGCCTTCCCGCAGAAACTCAGGAACCATGCATACGCCGAAATCGCGTCCCACCTGCTTGCCCGACCGGGTTTCCAGAATCGGAATTGCGACATCCTCCACCGTACCTGGCAGCACCGTACTGCGGATTGCCACCACGAAGTAATCGTCCTTCTCGGCGAGCGCCTCGCCGATCTGATCGCATACCCGCTTTACCAGTTCCGTGGAAAGGCTGCCGTTCGGACTGCTCGGTGTTCCAACGCAGACAAGAGCCACGTCACTGTCCGCAATGGCATTTTTCGCGCTCTCCGTCGCGGTAAATGCGCCGCATCCGGTAACCTTGGCCATGAGTTCAGAAAGGCCCTCCTCAATTACCGGCGGAATACCCTCGTTGATCATTGCCACTTTTGCCGTGTTGACATCAACGCCGATGACCTTATGACCCATCCGCGCGATACATCCCCCGGTTACAGCGCCGACATAACCGAGTCCAAAGACAGAAACCCTCATCCAATTACGCGCTCCTTTACGCGCATTCAGCCAGCTATCGATTGAAGAGCACGATCTATCCCGGCAGAACCAGCGGGCGCGCGCAATTGTTCAAAAATGCGATCCATGATGTGCGCGGTGAGAATGATTTCTCGATACGGAATCGGAGGCAAATCATCGGAGGAGATGGAACGATAGAACGATTCAATCAGGTATTTCATGCCCGATTTCATGTGGAAATCTTTCTTGAGGAATCGTTGAACATTCGTAAGCGAATTCGCAATATTCTGCTTCGCCATGGCGAGAGGCGGGATGAACTTCTCGACATAGCTCACGTACCTTTGACCGCGCAGCCGGATGAGGGTTTCCTGATCCTGATCGAGAACCAGACCATTCTTGCTTCCGTACACCCTGAACTGATGAAGCGAGGGCCTCATCTGGGATGAGAAGGTGAAATACGCCGTGGCGCCGCCTTCTTCGGAAATAATGACTCGCAGTTCGTCGACAAGCTGCGTTTCCCCTTTGTCGCGCAGGAAAGGGCTTATAAACCCGTGAGCCATTACGAAGGGAGCATCGCTTGCGATGTATTCCGCGATCCGGGCGATCCCGTGACTGATAATGTTGTGCAACAGTCCGCCCGGGAGTTTGCGCACCCAGTAGTTCTTGTCATTTAGCAGAGCTCCGGCAAACCCGCCGCGCCCCATTTCGTAGCAGAAGTAACTCTCCATGTGGACGGGCGGTCCGCCCAGGTATCCGGTGCGAATCGCTTCCCGCATCCGCCGCGCCGAATGCCGAAACTGGTCGTCATGCCCCGCGGTGACCTTCAGGCCCCGCCGATCGGCAATTGCCAGAAGGTCACGCGCATCCTGTTCGCAAAGTGCGAACGGCTTCTCCACATAGATATGACATCCCGCCTCCAGGCATCTCTTTGCGATCCCGTAGTGGCTTTGCGGCGGAGTCGTAATGTGGACTACGTCAGGTCTCGAATCGTTGAGAAGATCCTCGAGGTTATCGAAGTGCCGCTTGATGGGGAACCGCTGACAGAGTTGACGCGCCATCAGCGGCTCGCGATCACACACTCCGACGATCTGGCAGCCGTCAATCCGGCCAATCTGCTCGGCGTGGTCATCGGCAATTTTCCCGCACCCCACTATAGCAACATTAAGCATGGGACTCTCCCTCAAGGCAGCTTTCGAAATGACGCCTAAGTCCCTCACTTGTCGGAACCGATGGCTTCCATCCCAGCCTGGACTTCAGTTTTGCATTGCTGTAACGCGTTCTCTTCCAGGAAGAATTCCATATCCTGCGGTTGTAGGCCGGCGGTAACTGACCCTGCGACCATTGCGAATACCGTTCCCACAGGTAACACAGGCCATAGCTCAATGCGTGCGGCAGGTAGATAGACTTAAACCGCTTTACATTGCGCTTATACAATCTCAGGAACTTACGGCTTGACGGGAGATCGTCGTCCACTACGTTGAAGACTTCCCCGTCCACGCCCTCTGTCACGCCGGCAAGCACCACGGCATCGGCGCAGTTGTCCACATAGGTAAGAGGCACGGTATTGCCTCCGCCGAGATGCAGAAATATCCCGAATGTGCCGATGCCGACGCGGCCGTGTATGCCCGGGTTCCCTGGGCCATAAACCCATCCGGGCCGGATAAGAATGTATCGCATTGCAAAGCGCTGGCCATACTCGGCCACAAGCTTGTCCTGTTCAACTTTCGCGAAACAGTACGAGTTACCGCGCAATTCGGGATTCTCCTCCACGGGTGCGCTCTCATCCAGCAGGCGGCCGCGCGGATTACCGTCGTTCTTGTAAACGGCGAAGGAGCTCATGTTGACAAATCTCCGCACTCCTCCATCGGCGACACAGGCGTCCAAAAGATTGCGCGTGGTCACAACCGAATTCAGGAACGCATCTGGAAACGACTTTTCGCCTCTGCCCGCGGCCAGATGAAAGACCACCGTTGCTCCTTTCGCCGCCGCCGCACAGTCTTCAGGGGAAAGGAGATTGCCTCTCATGACTTCAACCCCTGAGCCGCCTCGATGAGCGCGAAGAACTGTGTTCAGGCTCTCCATTTTGCTGGAGGGCCGGGTGAGGCAGCGCAGGTTGGAAAAGCCAAGGTTCAAAAGCGTGTTTACTACCCTGGCGCCGATAAAACCCGCCGCACCGGTGACGAGGATGCGCTCCCCACTCCCGACTATCCATGGTTTACTTCCAGCAGCGTCCATCGCTCGGTCCGAGACCTCCTAAGTCGTGACGTACGGCTCTTTGATTGGGTTGATCCCAATGCATCCGAGCAGCCTGCCCAGATGATCGAACAGTCTTACCAGAATGCTCATGAATTTGCCTTCGCCGAGCACAAAAGCGAACGGCAGAAAGGCGATATATGCCGGGGCCGCCACGGCCGACGTCACGATATCGCGAGTGCCAAAGGTGGGATGAGCGAGCGAAGTGTACCCTCTCAGCAGAGCCCGCTTGAGCAGGAGCGACTTTTTCCAGCGCACGGTCGGAACGATTTCATAAGCCACAGCCTCGTTACACCAGATGAAGACAAAGCCTTTGGCAATCACTCTTCTGAAAAAGTCCTGATCTTCACCGGTGCGGAACTCCGGCCGGAATGCAGGCGATTCTCCGCGCAACACCGCGCTCTTGAGAAAAGTATTGCCCGTGCGACCCTTCTTCCAGTCGATCACGGTGCCTGTGGGGTAGGTCGGCCGGTCATAGAATTTGCCTTGCACGACCCATGCGGGCGGCGGTTCCGCGTAGCGCGGATGCACCGGGCCCAGAACGCCGTCGACATCGTACTTTTGGCAAGTTTCGAAAAGCGTGAGCAGCCAGCGGCCAATGGGAGACTCGTCATCATCGATGAAGACAATGAACTCTCCGCGCGCACACTCAACCGCCTTGTTGCGAGCCAATGCAATGTTCTGGCTCGGTTCCACGCAGTAGTCGATGGGTATGGTGCCGCTGGCTGCGGCCTCCGCCGCGACATCCTGGGCCGACCGGAGGCGGTCATTGTCCACCACCAGAACGGAGTAGGTGAATAACTCGCTTGTTTCCTGCCGTTGCAGGTCATCGAGCAGGCTGCGCAGCAGTTCCGGCCGCCGATACGTACAGACGCAGATAGTGACGTGTTTTTTATTGTCGCCCATAGTGTCGCAATGCGATTCGTCGTGAAGCTAGACCGCGCAAGTCCTCTTAGTGAATGTCGGTCGAGTGGCCCGACGTACGTCAACGGTTACAGCTTCCTTATAGTCGGATAATGGATGGCGACCGACTATCCCTGGCTTCGGGGGAGCGGCTCTCTTGGATTTAGGGCGATTGATCGCCAGAAGCAGGAATATGAACCAGAGATGACTTGTTCCGAGGAGAAAGCTCGACTCCGTCATATTGCACAGAAGAACTCCGATGAAGAGAACAAGCCGTAGGCTGCCAAACTCAAATCTATTTTGTAAATCGTCGAGTGCTCCACTGATTCCGCACCCAATCACAATTACGAGTAAGGCGAAACCTAGGATTCCCACTTGAGCATAAGTATCGATATAACCGTTATGTGCCTCCTGTGGTCGCCATTCGGGCGTTTTTGCAGACCAGTTCGGCATTGGATAAAGGCTATAGCCGATCGGGCCCACCCACAAAGCTCCAACACCAACGCCGAGCAGCGGCTGCTTTTTCGCGATATTGAACACGTCTTTCCATATTAAGTTTCGATCTGTAAATGTCATATTCCTGCCGGTCGCCTGAACCACCAACGTAACCGGGGTCGACCCTAACACTTCGAACGCGAGATAAGCCGGCGGCACAACAAACAGGAATGCGACAATCGATCCGGCAATTAGCCGCTTGGCGTTCGCCGCTCGTCTTCTCATCAGCTGCAATCCAAGCAGGGCGGATGCGCAAACAACGAATCCAATGATCGAGGTACTGCTATGTACAGTCTTTGAGCCGCGCAGAATCCATAGCGTTACAATGAGGCACACACCGTTCAATAGAAACGCCTTCGTTCGGCCCTTTTCCTTCCGATTGCGCCACCAGTGAAGGATCTGCCAAAGCCAAACGATGCCGCTACACATCGCAACTTGGCCTAGACTGTTCTTATCGGTGGAAAGCCCAACCCAGTCTTCTTCCTGGCCACTCCAGTCGTAAAATATACCTATGTTCCGTACATACTTAATTGTGAATGCTGAGAGACAAATATGCACGAGATACAAACGTCGGAGCAGGACACGAATGGCCTCATCCGGATAGCGCTCCGTGAGGACCATCAACACCATTTCAAGAACGCCCAATGTTCGAATATATCTAACCAGCGAGTATCCAGGAAAATTCGACCATAAGATAGTCAATCCCGTATATACGAGAAACAACACCAGCCATTTGTTATTCTCTAGGATCCTGCTGACGTTTTTTGATCGCCTGGCGAGGACATAAATGCCTATCGCCATCAGTGCGGACATCAGAATGCGATCAATCGGGCTTCCCGATGCGTCCTGCGCGTTAAAGTTGACCGGCTTGTTCCACAAAAGCCATCTGGAGGGCTGGCGAGTAGCCGCAAAGAGCAGCCAAACCCACGGTACCCAAATCCAGATCGAGGGTTTGCCCTGCCTCGTCGTGAAGGCCACCTTCTTCACCGGCGAAGTGGCGATGGTCGACGCCGGATCAAGAGTAATCAAAGGCCAACCCCGATGGTGAGCGTTATTGATTTCTGGCCCTGCATTTCCGTCATCCAGCAACCGGGCATAACCGCCCATCGGAGCCCGTAATCAGCCGCATATAGCAATCTGCCTGCGCTGCGATGTTGTGCTTTTCATAGAACTCACTTGCTGCCGACGTGAGGCGCTGCCGTTCTTCGGGGTGGTGAAACAAGTCGACGATCGATTCGGCCATCTGCATCACATTCTCAGGTTCGTACAAACGAATCATCCTATCGTCAAAATAGCGCTGGATGACGCCAAGACGCGGCGCAACTACCGGCACGCCAAGATATACATACTCCAACAATTTCACTGGAAGCATGAATTGATCGCAAGCCAGGTTTCGCCTGTTTCCAATGATTCCCAGATCCATAACGGAAACGAATTCCCGAATTCTTTCCACAGGGAAAAAGGACCGACTGAAGTGTACCCGGCCATCGAGCCCTAGTTCCGTTGATAACTCAAGAGCCTCGGGTAGATAGTCGCCGGCTCCGTATATCCATAGCTCGGCGGGAATCTCGGCAACAACCTTTTCCATCGCACGCAAAATCAGATCGATTCCCAAACGGTGCGCGATCGTGCCGTGGTACACAATCCGAAACGAGTTGCTCTCGCTCTGCTTCTTGGGGACCATCGGTCCGAATAACTTTGTGTTGGGCAGATTCATCAGAACCGTTATTTTGTCTCTCGCGACGCTGCAATGCTCCACAAGGTAATCCTGTTGATTGTGGTCTGCACAGAATAAGTGGTCGGCGAACATGGCCGCGATCCTCTGTTCGGCTTTCAGCGTTCTTACCGGAAAGTCGCCTTCGCTGGCGCCGAACTTCGCCATGTAGTTCACCGTCATAAGATCATGAACATCCAGCATAACCTTCGCGCCAAGCAGCTTTGGGATTGCGGCGGCGAACACGAGAACGTTCGGCATGTTATGCACGTGGATCACGTCGTATCGATTACGCACCGACCGGCGCCCCAGCAGCAGAAATGCCTTCAGGAAGAACACCAGATACGAGCAGGCGTACAGCGCCTTGCTTTGGCCCTGATATTTGTCCATCACGCGCCAGATTGTTCCTCGGACCGTCGCTTCCTTTGACGGTTCGCTTTCGGACCTCAGCGCAATCACGTCGACGACGTGCCCTGCAGTTTCCAACGTCTGGACATAGGATTTTATGCGCGCGTCGGTCATATAGTGCGCGTAGGCCAGCATGCAGATTTTCATTCGTACGTCTCGCTTGTGGAGCGGATTCTCATTGCACTTCCCATTCCGGTTCGATTCCAAGAGGCCAGACAATTCCCCACCAACCGCGGACCAGCCAAAAGGACGGCGGATCAACCAATATGACGATAGAGGATTCGTCCCGTTGCCTCGAGAACGGGGTCCGGCAGCACAGCGAACAGGCGCTTGAGGGCGCCAGCGGAGCGGGCCCGGGCAGGGTCTTCGCCGCGCTGGCGGGTCCAGCGCAGGTAGGTAAGTTGTGATGGCTTGGATCCCCAGCGGCTCTTGAAGGCGATCAGGCCGGGATTATCGGCGTCCGAGCGCCCGAAATCGGCGCTTTTGAACCCCTCTTCCTTTGCTTCGGCAATCATCTTCCAGAGCAAGAATGGGGTCGCCCCAAGGTTGTTGAATTGACTATCCGAGCACCCATATTTGTAAACCTCTGTGCTCCCATGCCTGAGCGTCAAAATGCTGGCAATCTCTTTGCCCTGATAAAAGGCGACACGAATCCGCAGCCGGTCGCCCATACACGAAATCAGGTTCCTGAACCATTCGATCGGCTGTGGCGGCAGTTCTTGCCGGCGGCGCGTCTGCACCATGAGCCGGAAGAACGCCCTCAACAGCCGCTCCG
>Ga0335069_10002796_pt1 | contig 26711 bp, 23 predicted proteins | sample Lox_Sample_11_FD_206714 | JGI IMG/M metagenome (GOLD analysis project Ga0335069, IMG submission 206714) | Soil microbial communities from Loxahatchee National Wildlife Refuge, Florida, United States - Lox_Sample_1.1 | ecosystem: Environmental > Terrestrial > Soil > Wetlands | place: USA...
TGGTCATTCAGACCGGGACGATCGCGGCCGTCGCGGTGGCCTTCGCGCGGTTTCTCGGCGTCCTGGTTCCGGCCGTGTCGGGCGCGCCGTGGATCGCGGCGGGCCGGTTCTCGCCGTCGCCGGTCCAGCTCGTCGCGCTCGCGGTCATCGCGCTGCTGACGGCCTCGAATGCGACGGGGCTGAAGGCGGGCACGCGGACGCAGAACGTCTTCACGGCCGCCAAGCTCGCCGCGCTCTTGGGGCTGGCAGTCTCCGGTCTCTTCTTCGGCCACCCGGGATCGGTCTTCTCGGGCACCGGTTTCTTCGACGCGCGCGGCGCTTCGGGGCAGGCGCTCTCGGGCGTCGCGCTGACGACGGCCTTCGCCGCGGCCCTGGTGGGGCCGCTCTTTTCCCAGTCGGCGTGGAACAACGTGGCGTTCGCCGGCGAAGAGATCCGGGACCCGGGGCGCAGTCTGCCGTTCGCGCTCCTCGCCGGGTGCCTCGCCGTCACCGTCCTTTACGTCGCCACCAACGTGGCCTACCTGCGCGCCCTGCCCTTCGGCGCGATCCAGCACGCACCGGAGGACCGCGTCGGCACGGCGGCGGCCGGCGCGCTCTTCGGGGCCGCGGGGCCGCCGCTCGCGGCCGCGGCGATCCTCGTGTCGACCTTCGGTTGCGTCAACGGGTTGATCCTTTCCGGCGCGCGCGTCTCGTTCGCGATGGCCCGCGACGGCCTGTTCTTCCGAGGCCTCGAGCGGTTGAACGCGGCGCGCGTGCCGGCCGCGGCGCTCTGGCTTCAGGCCGCGTGGGCGGGCCTGCTCGTCCTCTCGGGAACGTACGGCCAGCTGCTGCGGTACGTGATTTCGGCGGACCTCGTTCTCTGCGTGCTTCTCGTCCTGGCCGTCGTGGCGCTCCGGCGCCGCCATCCGGAGTGGCCGCGGCCGTACCGCGCGCCGGTGTATCCGTGGCTGCCGCTGCTCTACGCCGCGGCCGGCCTCGTGCTGATTGCGCTGCTGCTCGCCGGCAATCCCGGCGGCACGTGGCCCGGCTACGCCATGCTCGCGACGGGCGTGCCCGTGTACTTCTTCTGGAGGCGGCGATCCTGACGCCGCCGACACGAACTCGCGACCTGCGGGACGACGCGCTCCTCGTCGAGTTTCCGGAGGCGTCGGACGAGGAGGCGAGCCGCGCGGCGGCCAGGCTGGGCAAGCGTCTCGCCGCCTCCGCGCCGGCGGGTCTCCTCGACGCGGTTCCGGGCGCGCGGACGGTGCTCGTCGTCTTCGATCCCGAGCGTCTCTCGGGGGATCGCCTCCGCGAGGAAATCGCGCGGCGGGCGTCGGGAGCGGACGACGCGGGCGAGCCGGCGCGGATCGTCCGCCTCCCCGTCGCCTACGGCGGCAGCGCGGCCCTCGACCTCGCCGCGCTCGCGCGCGACGCGGCGCTTTCCGAAGAGGAGTTCGTGCGCCGCCACGCCGCGGCCGAATACCGGGTCGCCTTCGTCGGGTTCGCGCCGGGGTTCGCGTACCTGGCGGGGGTGCCTCCGGAGCTTCGGGCAGCGCGCCTGCCGAGCCCGCGGCCGCGCGTCGCGGCGGGCGCCGTGGCGATCGGCGGACCGTACACCGGCGTCTACCCGGCGGCGATGTCGGGCGGATGGCGGCTGATCGGGCGGACCACGGTGCGGCTTTTCGACCCGGAGGCGGCGCCGCCGGCGCTTCTGGCCCCGGGCGATCGCGTGCGGTTGGACCGGGTTCGCGAGGAAGAGCTGCCGGCGCCGGCGTTCGCCGCGCGCGAACGTCCGCCGGCAGGCCGGGCGATTTTTCGGGTCGAGTCGCCGGGCGCCTTCGCGGCCGTTCTCGGCGCGCCGCGGTACGGCCTCGGCTCCTCGGGCGTGCCCGCCGGCGGCGCGATGGACCGGCGTTCGCTCGCGCGCGCGAACGCGCTCGTCGGCAACGGCGCCGGCGCCCCGGCCCTCGAGATCGCGCTCGTCGGTCCGGAGCTCGAGGCGATGGACGAGACCGAGGTCGCCGTCGCGGGCGCCGACTTCGACGTCCTGCTCGACGGCGCGCCGGTGCGTTCCGGCGAGGCGTTTCGCGTCCGGGCGGGCAGCCGCCTGCGGTTCGGACGCGCCCGGGGCGGCGCGCGCGCGTATCTCGCGATCGCGGGCGGGCTCGCCGATCCGCGCCTCCCGGGCGAGACGACGCGGCGGATCGAGCGCGGGGAAGTGCTGGCGGCGCGAACCGGTCCGCCGTCGCGCCGGGCGGCGTCGGATCCGGGCGAGCGCCCGGCGGGCGATCGAATCGCGTTACGGGTGGTCCCGGGGCCCCAGGCCGACCACTTCCCGGCGGCAACGTTGGAACGGTTCCTGGCGTCTTCGTGGCGCGTGTCGCCCGTCAGCGACCGGCGCGGCCTGCGCCTCGAAGGGGAGCGACTCGAGCACGCGCGGGCCGGCGAGATTCCGCCGGAGGGAACGGTGCCGGGGTCGATCCAGGTGCCGGGCGAAGGGCTCCCGATCGTCCTCGGTCCCGACGGCCCGGTGACCGGCGGCTACCCGAAAATCGCGACCGTGATCGCGGCGGACCTGCCGCTCGTGGGTCAGGCGGCGCCGGGGGGCGAGATCCGCTTTCGGGCGGTGACCCTCGTCGACGCCCGGCGCGCCCGAGGGGAGTACGATTAGCGTCCCTTGAGCATCGACTTGAACGCGGACGTCGGCGAGGGGATGGACGACGCGGCCCTGCTGCCGTTCGTCACGTCGGCCAACGTCGCGTGCGGGATGCACGCGGGAGACCCGAGCGTCATGGACGGCACGGTGTCGCTCGCGCTCTCGCGCGGCGTGCGCGTGGGCGCGCATCCGGGCTATCCCGACCGACAGCACTTCGGGCGCGTCGCCGTCGAGCTGCCCGCGGAGGCCGTCGAGAACCTCGTGCTCTTCCAGGTCGCCGCGCTCGACGGCTTCGTGCGGTCGCACGGCGGCACCCTCACGCACGTCAAGCCGCACGGCGCGCTGTACCACAGCGGCGCGGAGTTTCCGGACGTCGCGCGCGCGATCGCCGAGGGCGTGCGGCGCTTTCGCCCGAGCCTCGTGCTCGTCGGCGCGGCCGCGTCGATGCTCATCGAGGCGGGGCGCGAGGCCGGCCTCGCGGTCGCCGAAGAGGCGTTCGCGGACCGGCGCTACCGGCGGGACGGCACGCTCGTGCCGCGCGGCGAGGCGCGCGCGCTGATCACGGATCCCGACGAGGCCGCCGATCAGGCCGTCGCGATCGCGCGCGACCGCGCCGTGACCGCGGCCGACGGCGCGCGGGTGGCGGTGCGCGCCGACACGCTCAACCTCCACGGCGACACGCCCGGGGCGGCGGCGATCGCGCGGCGGATTCACGAGCGGTTCCGGGCCGAAGGGATCCGGATCGCCCCGCTCGAGCCGGGCCGGGCCGGCCGGCACGACGGGGTGGTCATCCCGCCGGGCTGAGCCGGGGGCCTCTTTCTGGCACGAACCCTGTAGACTGGTTGAACCCATGAGCACCGAACGGGCGGAGCTGCCGGGCGAGGACGCCGAGCGGGACTGGCGCGAGCGCCTCGCCGAAGTGGCCACGTCGGGGCGGACGCTGCTGGCGACGCGCCTCGAGATCTTTCGCGCGGAGGCGTCGGCCAAGGCGGTTCTCGCGGCGCGGGGCCTCGCGTTCGTGGTCGTCGCCGCGGCGCTCGGCGTGGGCGCCCTGCTCCTCGGCGCCGCCCTCATCGCCGCCCTCTTCGCCAAGCTCCTCCAGAGCGTCGTGCTCGGCATTCTCGCCGCCCTGCTGCTCTACGCGCTCGGCGCGGGGCTCGCCGCGCGGGCGGCCGTCTCGGCGCTGACGCGCGTCCGGCCCGCCGAATTCCCGGAGACGGCGCGCGAGCTCGCGCGCGACTGGGAGGCCGCCTCGGCCGCGCTCGCGCCGGACGTCGAGGACGACGGCGGCGGTCCGGAGGGCGCGCCCGACGGGGCCCCGGTCGAGGATCTCGAAGAGCGCTTCCGGGCGGGGTCCGAATGAACGGCGCGGCCGAGCGCCTCGAGGCGCTTCGCCAGCGCGCCGCCGTCGAGCGCGCCGACTTCGTCGAGGCCCTCGCGGCCGCGCGCGGCGAGGTCGACGATCTGCGCCACCGCTGGCGGTTCGCCGGCTGGGCGGCGTCGGGGTTGGCCGCCGCCGCGATGGCCGGCTGGAAGCTCTTCGGGAAAAACTCGCTCGCCGCGCGCGTGTCGAAGATCGCTTCCTACGCATCGCTCGCGCTCGGCGTCGGCCGAGGCGTCAATCGGCTGCGGCGATTCTGGTAGCGGCTCGCCACACGACCAGGTCGTCGGGGCGGGGCCCGACTCCGTGCGCGGGCGCCGAAAGGCCGCCCGCCCTGAAGTGGACTGGACTAGATCACCTGCAGCATCCGCTTCGCGATCTCCTCGTAGGCCGCGGCGTTCGGGTGGTAGTGGTCGGCGGAGAGGCGGTCCGGCCGCCCCTGGAACAGGTCGAACGTCGGCACGACCGCGACGTTCGGAAACGACAGCGCGGTCTCGGTCATGAGCGCGTTCCACTCGAGGACGACGGACGCGCCGAGGCGGCCCGCGGCCTTTTCCTCGCCGAAGGGATCGTAGAACCCGAGGACGCAGATCCGCGCGCGGGGGTTGGCTTCGCGGAGCGCCGTCAGGATGGCCCGGAGGTTCTCGGCGTAGCGCCGGCGCGATTCGGCGACGTTGTCGACGAGCTCGGTCGGCGCGGCGCCGCCGCGGAAGGCGCCGTGCGAGAGGTCGTTGGCGCCCGCCGAAACGAGGATCAGGTCGGCGCGGCCCGCGAGCGCGCGGACGTTCGGGGTCTCGACGAGCGCGCGCACCTCCGACGACTCCATGCCGTTGACGGCGAGGTTGGTGATCTCGGCCGGTCCCTTCCTGCGGAACGCCTCGAGGACGTTGACGGCGAAGCCTTTGCCGGTGTCGTCCCCGGTGCCTTTGGCGAGCGAGTCGCCGACGACGAGGATGCGGTAGACGCCGTCGCGGGCGGCGGCGCGCGCCTCGGCCGGCGTCGGCGCGGGCGGTGGCGTGCCGAGCGGCTTGCCGGCGGCGCCGCGCAGCGCCAGCACGAAGCCGCCGCCGAACACGACGGCGGCGGCGATGCCCGCCGTCAGCGGGGCGGTCCAGAGCCAGAAGCGCGACAGGCCGCGGGCCATCGGAGCGGGGATGATACGTTGATTCGGTGAGCGCCGAATTCGCCCCGGCGGCCGCCGCGCCCCCCGACGTCGTTCTCTCGGCCGAGCATCTGACGAAGCGGTTCGGCGCCCGCGTCGCCGTCTCCGACGTCTCGTTCGACGTCCGCGCGGGCGAGGTCTTCGGGTTCCTCGGTCCGAACGGCGCCGGCAAGACGACGACGATCCGCATGCTCGTGGGGCTGGCGCGGCCGGACGCGGGCCGCGTGCGGATCCGCGGGCTCGACCTGACGCACCAGTTCCGACGCGCCATGGAGCACGTGGGCTGCATCGTGGAGGCGCCGGACCTCTACCGTTACCTGACCGGCCGCGAGAACCTGGTGCACTTTTCCCGCATGCTGCCGGCGGGCGCGATCGAGCGGATCGAGGAGCTCGCGCGCCTCGTCGCCCTGACCGAGCGGCTGGACGACCGCGTCGCGACATACTCGCTCGGGATGCGGCAGCGCCTGGGGATCGCGCAGGCGCTCCTCGGCAACCCCGACATCCTGATCCTCGACGAGCCGGCCAACGGCCTCGACCCGGCCGGCATCCGCGAGATCCGCCAGCTCGTGCGCCACCTCGCCGCCGAGCGCGGGATCGCGGTCTTCGTGTCGAGCCACCTGCTTTCCGAGGTCGAGCAGACGTGCGACCGCGTCGCGATCATCCACCGCGGGCGCACGCTCGCGACCGGGCCCGTGCGCGACCTCGTCGACCGCGTCGCCTCGGACCGCGTGCGGGTGACGGCGCGCCCGGCGCGCCGCGCCGCGGAGGTCCTCGCCGCGTTCGGGACGGCGGCCGCCCCGGCCGACGAGGAGGGCGCGGCGGACGGCGAAGGCCGGGTCGACGCGCGGATCGCGCGGGAGCGGATGCCGGAGGCGCTGCGGGCGCTCGCGGCGGCGGGCGTCGACGTCTACGCGGTCGAGCGGTCGCTCGCGACCCTGGAGGAGGTGTTCCTCGACGTGACCGGCGGCGAGACGGTATGAGCTTCTCGGGCCTCGTCGAGAACGAGATCCTGAAGTTCGCGAAGCAGCGACGCTTCCGCGTCGTCGTGCTGATCCTCGTGGCGCTCATCGGCCTGATCGTCTTCGCGCAGTCGCGCGGGCGCGAGCGCTTCCGCGCCGGCAAGGACTGGCACGTCGAGACGCAGGAGCGGATGGCGCGCATCCAGAACTGGCTGCGCGACGGGCGAATGCCGGCCTCCTCGCAGCGCTGGGCCCGGTTCGAGCTCGACCGCCTGCGCTACCACCTGGACCGGAACATCGACCCCGATGCCGTGTCGGGACCTCTGTTCGCCCGCGGCTTCGCCAACGCGTCGAGCTACCTGCTGCTGCCGCTGCTCGCGATCGTATTCGCGTCGGACGTCGTCTCGGCGGAGTTCGCCCAGGGGACCATCAAGCTCCTGCTGACGCGGCCGGTCGGGCGCGCCCCCGTGCTCGCGTCGAAGCTCGCGGCGCTGGCGCTCGCGATCACGCTGACGGTTCTCTTCGGCGGCGTCGTGGCCTACGTCTTCGGCGGCATCGCTTACGGCTACGGCGGCTGGGGAGCGCCCGTGCTGACGGGCTTCCGGGTCGCGGGCGAGCGCCTGGATCCGGCCGCGGTGCGGACGATCCCGCTCTGGCAGGACACGATCCTCGCCTATGGCCTCGCCTGGTTCGCCACGCTGTGCGTCGGCGCGATCGCTCTGCTGACGAGCGTCCTCCTGCGCTCGACGGCCGCGGCCATGGGCACGATGCTCGCCGCGCTGATCGCGGGGACGATCCTGCCCCGGCTGGCGTCGACCTGGGAGGCTCAGCGGTTCCTGTTCGTCACGAACCTGCCGCTTCCGGACTACTACTCGGGATCGCCGCCGCCGATTACCGGGCTGACCGTGGGTTTCGGGGCGGCGGTGCTGGCGGCGTGGGCGGCGGCGGCGCTGGTCGCGGCGTTCGCGGTCTTCGTCCGGCGGGATGTCCTGGCGTGACGGCTGGTGTAGACTGCCCGGCCGCTCGGAGGTGGTAGATGAAGCTCGATGCCAGAGAAGCCCAGTACGTTCTGGATGCCCTGATCGCCCGGCGCAAGGTCGCCGCCAAGCACGTCCGCGAGATCCTGAGGGACCGCGACCGCGAGATCGCCGCGCTGCGGCATCGCCTCGCCGCCCTCGAGACGATGGGGGCCCGCGCGGTCGGGAAGGCCGCCGGCGAGACCAGGGCCGTGTCCGCCCGGGTTCGCCGCCGTCTTTCTCCCAAGGTGCGCGCGCTGCGCCGCCAGCAGGGGCAGTACATGGGCTTCGTGCGCCGGCTGAAGGCCGCGGAGAAGGCGCGAGTCCGCGCCCACCGCGAGAAGAAGGGCCTGGCCGCGGCGATTCGCATGGCCCGGTCGCTCGGCCGCTCCTGATCCGAATCGGGCCACGTTGGAACCCGAACCGAAACGGAGTAGGCTGTCTCCTCCGAACCCCATGGCAGAGAGGAAGACAGACCCGGCCGGCAAAGGCTCCAAGAAGCTCAAGCCGGAGCAGTACGAGCTCAAGATCCGCTGGGAGAAGGCCCGCCAGGTTCTCGAGGTCTCGCCGACCGGCGTCCGCTTCGACTTCGACACGCCGCTGAAGGTGGGCACGAAGTACCCCATCAGCCTGAACGCTCCGGGAGTCTCCTTCTCGTCCACGATCGAGGTTTCCCGCTGCCAGCTCACCGTCGAGCCGCCGAGCGGGCGCTTCTTCCGGGTGTCGGGGCGTTTCTTCCCCTACGTCGAGTGAGCGCCTAACCGGCGTCCGGGCGCGCCGCGAAGCGATACGCGACGTGCCACGCCGACAGGCGCGCTTCCCGGTCGCGCACGAGGCCCTTCGGGCCGAACGCCTTCTCGAGGTCCGAGAGCTCGACCCGGTGCACGGCCGGCGTCCGGGGCCCCGAGACTTTTCGCAGCGCGGTCGCGACCCAGAGCTTGCCGCCGGGAGCGAGGCGTTTGGCCGCCGCCTCGAAGACCGCCTGCGAGCCGACGCGGCTCTCCTGCCACACGAGCACGAGGTCGAAGGCGTCCTTGACGGATCGGACGGTGCGCGCCTCGGTCGCGCGGAGCGTCTGCCCGGGCGCGATCGCGGCGGCCAGCAGCGCCTCGAGCTCGGGCGGCGCGTCGACGAGGAGCACGCTCCCCGCGGCCGGGAGCTCGAGGCGGCCGACGATCTCGGCGGAACCGCGCAGCGGAATCATCGCCGGCGATTCTACGTGGGAGATACTTCCGGGCGTGTCGGAAGTCCGATTCGGCACCGCGAGCTTCGCGTACGAGGGCTGGAAAGGAATCGTCTACCACGAGCGTTACCGCGAGGCGACGTTCAAAGTCGACTGTCTCCGCGAGTACGCGCGCTTCGCGCCGTTCGAGACCGTCGAGTTCGACTTTCCCTTCTATCGGCCGCCGACCGCGGCGCAGCTGACGCGCTATGCCGCCGCGCTGCCGCCGGGATTCCCGGTCGTGTCGAAGGTCTGGGAAGAGATCACGATGCCGCGCTTTCCGGAGCTGCCGCGCCACGGTCCGCGCGCCGGGCAGGACAACCCCCGCTACCTCGACGCCCGCGCGTTCTGCGATGAAGTGCTGCCGGCCTACGAGGAGGCGTTCTCCGGACACCTCGGGCCGTTCGTCTTCGAGTTTCCGACGGAGTGGCAGCCGAGCCCCGCGCGGCGCGCCGAGTTTCTCGGCCGGCTCGAGGCCTTTCTCGGCGCGCTGCCGCCGCGGCACGCCTACGCCGTCGAGATCCGAACCCCGGCGTACTTCGCGCGGGACTACTTCGACGTGCTCCGGCGCCGCGGTGCGGCGCACGTCTTCAACTGGTGGACGCGCACGCCGCCGCTTCTCGAGCAGTGGGAGGCGGCGCAGCCGCTGCCACGAAACCTCGCCGTCGTCCGCATCCTCGTGCCGCCGGGCATGGCCTACGAGGACGCCGTCGCGCGCTTCCAGCCGTACGACCGCATCCTCGCGCCGCGCGAGGACATGCGCGGGGACCTCGTTCGGCTCGTCCGCCACGTCACGGAAGCCGGCGCCGACGCGTTCGTCCTGGTCAACAACCGGGCCGAGGGCTGCGCGCCGCTGACGATCCGGGCTCTCGCCCGGGAGCTCGGGATCCCGATTCCCCCGGACCCGAAGCGGTCCCTGTTCGACTGAAGGGGCCGCCCCCCTCGCCCTGGCCCGCCGGCAGCCGGCCGCCCGTCACTTCTTCGCCGCGCGCGCGAAGATCCAGACGAGGTACGCGAGGAATCCGGCGCCGCCGGCGAGCACGAGAAGGCTCGTGCCGGGGGAGAGCCGCCGGATCATCGTGTAGAGCAGGTAGAAAATCCCGGCGAAAATCGGCACCGACAGGACCCCGACGACCGCGACGACGGAGCGTGACTTGCGCCGTGTCTCGAGCGGCACCACCTTCATCAGCTCGAGTTTCTTGGAGAGGTCGGTGGGGAGCGCCGGGCGTTCCACCCACTGGAGGCCGGTCGGGGCCTCGAAGCCCTCCTTGAGGTCGGCCGGAAAGGTCTCGCCGCAGTAGACGCAGTGGTCGAGCTTCCAGGCCGCGAGCTTTCGGCGGCAGCGCGGGCACAGGGGTCCGGCGGTCGGGGCGCTCATGTAATTTTTTCGTTCGAACGCGGAGCCGAAACGATTATACGGTTGCGCTCGAACGGTCTCGAGGAGGAAGCGCTTGAAGGTGAAAGGCAACGGCTCGGCGGTTCCCTGGACGGGCTGCGGCACGGCGCTCGTGACCCCGTTCGACGACAAAGGCCGCATCGACTTCGGCGCCCTCGAGGCGCTGGTCGAGTGGCAGATCGGGAGCGGAGTCGACTTCCTGGTCCCCTGCGGGACGACCGGCGAGTCGGCGACGCTGTCCCGCGACGAGCGCCGGGCGGTCACGGCCGCGGTCGTGCGCGCGTCCAACGGGCGCATCCCCGTGGTCGCGGGCGCGGGCGGCAATCACACGGCGCGCGCCGTGTTCTGGGCGCGGGACGCGGCCGCCGCCAAAGCCGACGGCATCCTCTCGGTCACGCCGATGTACAACCGGCCGAGCCCCGAAGGCCTCGTGCGCCATTTCTCCGCGATCGCCGACGCGACCGACCTGCCGATTCTCGTCGGCAACGAGCCCGGCCGGACCGCGCTCGACCTCGACGTCGAGACGATCCTCCGCCTGTCGGAAATCCCGCGCGTGGCGGGCCTGAAGGAGGCCTCGTCGAATTTCGGGAAGATCGCGCGGCTGATGGCCTCGGTTCCCGAGGAGTTCGCCGTGTTCGCGGGCGAGGACGCGACGGCGCTGGCGCTGATCGCGCTCGGCGCGCGGGGGGTGATCTCGGTCGTGGGCAACGAGATTCCGAAGGAGATGACGGCGCTGGTGCGCGCCGCCCTCGAAGACCGGCGCGAGGAGGCGCTCGAACTGCAGCGGAAGTTCCAGCCGCTGATGGAGCTGAATTTCGCCGAGTCGAACCCCGGCCCGGTCAAGTGCGCGCTCGCGCTGATGAAGCGGTGCGGCGAGACGCTCCGGCTGCCGCTCGTTCCGGTGCGCGACGAGACGCGCCGCCGGGTCGAGAAGACGCTATCGGGCTACCGGCTGCTGCCGAAGAAGGGAAGCCGGGGCGGCTGAGCCTGGGCGAAAGCAGAGTGGCGGCCCGCCCGGAGGCGAGCCGCCACCACGGGGTCGATTCCTAGAGGCCCGAGGCGCGGCGGCGAAGCGAGAGAGCCGCGCCCACGCCGATGAGGAGGGCGCCCATCGCGCCCGCCAGCGGTACCGGGCTCGCGGTCTTCGGAAGTTTCTTCTTGGCCGGAGCCGCTGCGGGGGCCGCCGCGGGAGCCGGGGCCGCCGCGGGAGCCGGAGCCGCCGCGGGAGCCGGCTTGGCCGGAGCCGCTGCCGGAGCCGCCGCGGCCGCCGGAGCTGCCGTCGGAGCGGGCTTGACCATCGCCTTCACTTCGCGGTCGGTGACGACGTGGGGCGGCTCGTCGGTGACGATCGTCGCCGTGAAGTGGTCTCCCGGATGGAGCGTGCCGATCGTGATCGGGTTGCCCGCGTCGTTCTTGATGACGACGTGACGCTTCTCGAGTTCCGCGGCCGTGAAGCTCCGAACGCCGTTGGGGCCGCGCACGACGACGGTGTCGCCCGCGACGGCGAGGACCTTGCCCTTGCGGATCTCGGTGACCGTGACCGGTGTCGTCGTGACCGACGTCGTGACGACGGCGCTGACGCTCATGCCGGGCTTCAGGTCAGCGACGCCGACGTCCTTGCCGCCCATCTGGAACTTGAATCCATCCGGGACGGTGTACTCCTTGGACTTGCCGCCGGCGTCCGTGACGACGACCTTGTTCCCGTCGACGCTGGCGATCTTGCCCGATATGGTCTGGCTCGTCATCGTGGTGACCGGAGTGCCGGTCTGCGTGGTGCTCGTCGAGCTGGGGTTCTGTGCCTGGGCGGCTCCCGACAGGGCCAGCGACAGTGCTGCCCCGAGCGCGAGTGTTCCGCCCCCGATTCTGACCTTCATGGCTTCTCCTTTCGAAGTTCTTGGGAAAGCCTATCGCCGGACCGGACCGGAGACAAACCTAGTTCGACGGCGTCGACGCAGCCGCCGGGGCGGGAGGGACCTTGCGCGGCCCGGCGGGCAGGTTCTCCTGCAGGAATCGGGCGAGGCGCTCGTGGAGGTGGACCGCGGTCCCCTCCCCCTCGTCGATGGCGTGCGTCCGGTTCGGGTAGTCCATGAAATCGAAGGGCTTATCGAGCGCAATGAGGCGGTTGACGAGGCGCTCGGAGCCCTGGAAGTGGACGTTGTCGTCGCCCGAACCGTGAACGAGCAGGAGCTTGCCGCGCAGCCCCTCGGCGAAGTAGATGGGGGAGCCGTTCTTGTAGCCCTCGGCGTTGTCCCGGGGCAGGCCCATGTACCGCTCCTGGTAGATCGTGTCGTAGAGCGTCTGGTCGGGCACGGGCGCGACCGCCATCCCCACCTTGTAGAGGTCGGGCGAGCGGAAGAGCAGGTTCAGGGTCATCGAGCCGCCGCCGCTCCAGCCCCAGGAGGCGACGCGGTCGCCGTCGAGCCAGGGGCGTTCCGCGATCATCTTGCGGACGGCGGCGGCCTGCTGCTTCGACGCGAGCGGGCCGATCGAGCCGTAGATGATCTTGCGCCACGCGCGTCCCTTCGGCGCGGGCGTGCCCTGGTTGTCGACGCAGGCGACGACGTAGCCGGCATCGGCGAGCGTCCGGTGGAAGAGCGCGCGGTCGCCGTGCCAGCGGTCGGTGACCTCGACGCCGGCCGGTTCGCCGTACACGTACATGAGCAGCGGATACTTTTTCGCGGGGTCGAAGGACTTCGGCTTCAGCATCCAGCCGTCGAGGACGACGCCCTCGCCGATGTCCACCTTGAAGAACTCGAGCCCGGGCTGGAGCGAGGCGACGGCGGCGGCGAGCGCCTTGTTGTCCTCGAGCACGCGGACGACCTCGTGGGACGGCAGCTTGACGAGGTCGACCACCGGCGGCCGGTCCGCGGACGAGAACGTGTGGATCGCATACTTGCCGTCGGGCGAGATGTCGTAGGCGTGCGTGCCCGTGGCGTTGGCCGGCGTGACGCGCATCGCGGCGCCGGTCCCGTCGAGGCGGCTCCGATAGAGGAAACGGCGCGTCGCGTCCTCCGGCGAGGCGATGAAGTAGAGGTAGCCGTTCTTCTCGTCGACGCCTTCGACCGAAAGGATGTCGAAATCGCCGGGCGTCAGCAGCCGCATCGCCGTGCCGTCGCGAGGCGCGGCGTAGGCGTGGCGCCACCCGCGCTGCTCGCTGACCCAGAGGAGGTCCCGGTCGGGGAGCCAGCGCCACGAATCGACGACGTCGAGCCAGGCCTTGTCTTCGTCGTGGAGCATCCGGCGCACCTGGCCCGTCTTCGGGTCGGCGAGGTAGACGTCGTTGGAGTTCTGCAGCCGGTTCATGTGCTGCAGGACGATCTCGCCGGTCGACTCGACCCACTCCATGCGCGGCACGTAGTGGTCCCGCGGGTGGCCGGGCAGCCCGATGCCGCGCGCGGGGCCTCCGGTCACCGGAACGACCTCGATGCGCACGGCCGAGTTGGTCGTGCCGACCGTCGGGTATCCGTATTTCGTCACGACCGGGTAGGTCGTCTCGGTGTCGTTGATGAGCGCGTAGTCGCCGACGCCGCTCGTGTCGAAGCGCCAGTAGGCGATCGACTTGCCGTCCGGGCTCCAGCGAAAGCCGTCGCGGACGTCGAACTCCTCCTCGTAGACCCAGTCGGACGTCCCGTTGATGATCGTGGAGGAACCGTCGGTCGTCAGGCGCGTGATCCTGCCGGTGGCGAGGTCCTCGACCCAGAGGTCGTTGGCGCGGACATAGGCCGCGAGCTTTCCGTCAGGCGAGAACTTGGCGAACATCAGCGACGACTCGGGAGCGTCGCCGCCGAGCTTCTGGAGCTTGCCGGAGGCGACGTCGAGCACCCAGTAGTCGCCCCGTGTGTTGCGGCGCCACACCTTCTTCGCGTTCGTGAACACGAGCAGCTTCCTGCCGTCGGCCGACCACGCGTAGTCCTCGATCCCGAGCGGCTTGCCGCCGGGCGGCGTGAGCGCCGCGGCGCCGACGAGGACGCGCCGCGCGCCGGTGGCGGTGTCGTAGCGGACGAGCTCTTTGACTCCGGCGGCGGCCGCCGACGGCTCGAGCGTCGTGTATGCCTTGCCGCCTTCCATCCAGCGGGACGGGCCGAACTTCTTCGCCTCGAAGTCCCTGGCGGCGAAGATGCGCTCGAGCTGCGCGTTGACGGGGTCGGCGGGCTTCGCGTCGGCGGCCGGGAGCGCGCGCGCGCCCAGGGTCAGGCACAGGGTCAGGCAGAACGGGCGCAGGGCGCTCGCCGAGATCTTCATCGCCGGTTTCTCCTGCGGTTGGCGGTCGGGCCTAGGCTTTTCCCATCTCGCCGAGGCGGCGGAAGTAGTCGGCGAACGCCGCCATCCCACCCTCGGCCTGGGGCCAGTCGTAGTTTTCGTTCGGCGCGTGGTAGCCGTGCTCCGGCAGCGAAAGGCCGAGGAAAAACACCGGGCTCTTCAAGACGCGCTCCATCGACAGGACGGCGCCGATCGAGCCGCCCTCGCGGACGAACACCGGCTCCTTGCCGAAGGCGAACTTCATCGCGCCGCGGATCGCGTCGGCGTACGGGCCCGTCGTCTTCCCCTGGTAGGCCGGCAGCTCGTGCTCGGCGTAGACGACCACGTCGGGATTCTTCTTCTTGACGAACGCCTTCACGAGCTTGACGATCTTCTTCGGATCCATGTCGGGCACGAGCCGGCACGACACGATCGCGGTGGCCTTGGGCGGGATGATCGTCTTGACGCCCGGGCCCTGGTAGCCGCCCGCGATGCCGTGCACCTCGAAGGTCGGCATCGTCCAGATGCGCTTCATGACCTCGAGCGCGTCGTTGACGCGGAGCGACCGGAAGAGGTGGTCCTTCTTGAAGTCCTTGACCGTAAACCCGCACTTCTTCAGGTCCTCGAGCTCCTTCTTCGTCGGCGGGACGACGTCGGCGTAGAAGCCGGGGATCTTGATGCGGCCGGTCTTGCCGTCGACGCACTCGGCGATGAGCGCGCAGAGCTCGGTGACGGGATTGCGCGCGGCGCCGCCGGCGGTGCCGGAGTGCTGATCGGTCTCGCCCGTCTGGAGCTCGAAGCGGAAGCCCTGCAGGCCGCGCAGGCCGGCCGGAGCCGCCGGGCGCGCCCGCGACACCCACACGGTGTCCGAGACGACGACGCTGTCCGTCGCGAAGTCTTTCGCGTTGGCGCGGATCGAGGCCTCGAAGCTGGGGCTGCCGATCTCCTCCTCGAGCTCCCAGAGGAAGCGGATGTTGACCGGGACGCCCTGCTCGGCGGCGTAGCGCGCGCCGAAGAGCGCCGTGATCGCGGGCCCCTTGTCGTCGGTCGTGCCGCGCCCGAAGTAGCGGTCGCCGTCCTTGACGAACTCGAAGGGGGACGTGCGCCAGTCGGGCCCTTCGGCGGGCTGGACGTCGAGGTGGTTGTAGATCGTGACGGTCGGATACTGCGGGCCGCGGTCGAATCGGCCGTGGACGATGGGATGGCCCTTCGTCTCGTAGAGCTTCGCCGTCGCGCCGAAGGACTGCAGGAGCGACACCGCGTACTCGGCGGCGCGCCGCACCTCGCCTTTGCGCTCGGGCTCGACCGAGACCGACGGGATCTCGACGATGTTCTTGAGCACGTTCTCGTACTCGGATCTCCTGGCGCGGGCGTAGGTCTGGAGCTCGTCCCGCGTGAATCCGGTCGCCATCGCGTTCTCCTTGTCTACTTTTTCTTCCTGGGCTTGGGCTTGCGGGCCGGAGCCGCGGGCTTCTTCGCGGCCTTCTTCCTGGGCGGCGGCACGGGCCTGGCTTTGGCGGCGGGCTTGGCGGCCTTCGCCGGGGGCGCGGCCTTGCCCTTCTCGGCGACGGCGGTGCCGGCGCGGGCGGCGGCGCGGGCGGCTTTCTTCGCGGCCGCGGCGGCTTCCTTCTTCTGGCGGGCGCGCGCCTCGGCCTCCTGCTCCATCTGGGCGAGGCGGCCCGACAGCTCGTTTTCGGTCACCGGCGTCGCCTGGGGCAGCCGCTTCTGGACCGCCTCGAGCCGGTCGGAGGGGACGCGCAGGAGAAACAAAGTCGCGTCCTTGGTCTCGCGCGCCTTGGACATGTAGTCGGCCGTCTCGAGGGCGTGGGAGGGGGCTTGCGAGAAGTCGATCGCGATCGCGTAGGGCTTCTCGCGCTTGGCGAGCTCGAAAAAGCCGGGCCAGCGCGGCTCGGAGACCACGATGTGGGCGCCGCTCTTCTGGAGTTTCTGGAGGCGGCTTTGCCGCTCGTCGGTGGCGAAGGCCAGGTAAAGAACGCTCATAAGGGGCGGAATATATAGGAAGAGGCCAATCGAACGCCCCTCACCCCTACCCCCTCTCCCCGGGGGGGGAGAGGGGTGACGGTTCTCTGTTAGCCGTCCACCCTGTAATGGCACCCCTTCGAGACCCTGTTGTCCGACGCCGCCCTGTGGATCGCGAGCGCGGTCTGGACGCCGTTGCGGAGGCCCACGAGGGCGTCGGACATCGTGCCGCGCCGGTAGAAGTTCTCGATCTCCTCGCGGAGCTCGCCCAGGATGCGGCGGGCGCGGTCGAGCCGGCGCTCGGACCGCACGAGTCCGACGTAGTTCCACATCGTGTGCCGGATGACCATCCAGTCCTGGGCGATCAGGGCCGGATCCACGGGCTCGTGCTCCGGCTCCCAGGGCCGCACCTCGGCGTGCTTGCGGTCGCGCAGGCGCTCGGACTCGCGGGCCGCCGCGCGCCCGGCGCGCCAGCCCCAGAGCAGGCCTTCGAGGAGCGACGTCGACGCCAGGCGGTTTGCCCCGTGGACGCCCGTGCACGAGACCTCGCCGACGGCGCGCAGGTGGCCGAGGCCGGTGCGGCCGTCGCCGTCGACCGCGACGCCGCCGCACGCGTAGTGCGCCGCCGGAACGACGGGCACCGGCCCGGCGGTCAGGTCGAACCCGTACTCGCGGCACCGCTCGACGAGCTCGGGGAACCGGGCGCGGATCCAATCGGCCTTCTTGTGCGAGATGTCGAGCATGACGTGCGTCTCGTCCTTCTCGAGCATCCGCTGGTGGATCGCGCGGGCGACGACGTCGCGCGGCGCGAGCTCGCCGTCGGGATGGAACTCCTTCAGGAACGGGCGGCCGGAGATGTCGGTGATGCGCGCGCCCTCGCCGCGCAAGGCCTCGGTCAGCAGGAGACGGCCTTTGGCGTGGACGAGGGCGGTCGGGTGAAACTGGACGTACTCGAGGTTCAGGAGCCGCGCCCCGGCGCGCCGCGCCATCGCGAAGCCGTCGCCGCGCGCGCCGGGAGGGTTCGTCGTGTGGAGGTAGACCTGGCCGAGGCCGCCGGTGGCGAGGATCGTTTCGCGGGCGAGCTGCGGCTCGACACCGTCCTCGCCGTTGCGCGAAAGGAGGTATGCGCCGATGACGGCGGGCGGTCGGTAGCGGTCGGCCGGGTTCGTCGAGTCGTGCGAGAGCGTCAGGAGGTCGACCGCGGTCGTCTCGAGCCGCCACCGGATCGAAGGCTCCTTGCGGCACGCTTCGATCAGGGCGCGCTCGATCGGCGCGCCCGTGGCGTCCTTGACGTGCAAAACGCGGGGCACGGAGTGGGCGCCCTCGAGCGTCCAGTGAAAGGCGGCGCCGTCGTGGTCGAAGGGCACCTGCAGCTCGTCGACGAGGAGCGACTGGACGAGGTCCGGACCCTCGCGCGCGATCAGCGCGACGGCCTCGGGCGAGCACAGGCCGTCGCCCGCCCGCTCGATATCGCGGGCGAGCCGTTCCGGCGAGTCGCCCGGCGGCCGCCCGACGATGCCGCCCTGGGCGTAGTAGGTGTTGGACTCGCGCGCTTCGGCCGCGCGCGTCACGATCGTCACGGACGCTCCCGCGCGGGCCGCCGAGAGCGCCGCCGCGCATCCGGCGACGCCGGTCCCGAGGACGAGGACGTCGACGGGTTCGGCGTTCATGCGGGCTCGAGCTCGAGCGAGACGTCGGCCCCGCGGACCGAGTGCGTCAGCGCGCCGACCGAGATGGCGTCGACGCCGGCGAGCGCGTACGCGCGCACGGTCTCGAGCGTCATGTTGCCGGAAGCCTCGACGAAGGGCGGGCGGGCCGCGGTGCGGGCGATCGCGCACCAGCGGGCCGCGGTCTCGGGAGTCTGGTTGTCGATGAGGATCTGGTCGGCGCCCGCGGCGATCGCCTCCGCGAGGTCCGTCTCCGACTCCACCTCGACCTCGACGGCCAGATCCGGAGCGCCGGCGCGGGCCGCGGCCACCGCGCGGGCGATGCCGCCCGACAGGCGCCGGTGGTTGTCCTTGACGAGGACCATGGCGGAGAGATCGTACCGGTGGTTCACGCCGCCGCCGTCGCGCACCGCCTGCCGGTCAAACGGCCGCAGTCCCGGGACGGTCTTGCGCGTGTCGAGGATCCGGCAGGGCGTGCCGGCGACGGCGTCGACGAAGCGGCGCGTCGCGGTCGCGATGCCGCACATCCGCTGGAGCAGGTTCAGGGCCACGCGTTCGGCCGTCAGGATCGCGCGCGCGCGCCCGGCGAGCGCGGCGAGCGTCGCGCCGGGATCGACCGCGGAGCCGGCGGCGGCCTCGCGTTCCCAGGCGAGCGCGGGATCGAGCAGCTCGAAGACCCGGCGCGCGACGGGGAGCCCCGAGACGACGCAGGACGATTTCGCGGTCAGAACGCCGCGCGCCCGCGTGCCGGCCGGCACCGTGAGCTCGGTCGTGACGTCGCGGCGGCCGACGTCCTCCGAAAGGAAGGTACGCAGCAGCGCGTCGAGGGCTTCGCCGGCGGGGGCTTCCATCCGCGGGCGAGGATAGTGCAATCGCGGCCGGCTACAGCGTGTGGGCGGGGGCCTTCATCTTCCGCAGGAGCTCCTGGAAGCGGGGCTCCGATCGCAGCTTTGCCAGCGTCGGCTCCGCTCCGATCCCGGAGATCTCCGAGGAGCGCTGCTGGAAACCCAGCTCGAGGGCGTCCAGGGCGCGAGCCGGCTCTCCCAGGACGAGGTGGATCTGGGCGATCCGCACGGCCTTGACGCCGCGATCCAGCTCGCACCGCTCGAGCCAGGCGCGGTAGGCGCTCATCGGACCGCCCTCCTCGTTTGCCTTGCGGACGGCGGCGGCCGTCGCCTTGATGCCGTAGGCGTCGAGACATCTCAGGAACTCGGCGATCGCCGTCTCGTACGACCCGCGGCCCTCGTAGACCATTCCGAGCTTGTAGTGGGGGGCTCCCTCTGCGGGAGACATCGAGGCGGCCCGCTGGAGCTCTCCGACGGCCTGGTCGGATTGGCCGGAGCGGCGCAGCGTCTCGCCGATGAGCGTCGGGATCCAGGGCGAGACGGGATCGAGCTCCCGGGCCATGCGCAACTCCCGGAGCGCTTCGTCGAATCGGCCGAGCTGGCTCGCGACGTAGCCACGGGCCACGTGGACGCTCGGGTAGTTGGGACGGAGCTCCTCCGCCCGGCGGAACTCGCGTTCGGCGGCGACCCAGTCCCAGTCGAAGAGAGCCCGCACCATCCCCAGAGCGAGGTGCGCCTCGGCCGAGGTCCCGTCGAGCTCGACAGCCTTCAGCGCGTTTGAGCGGGCGCTCGGCGCGGCCTCGGCATAGTCGATCACGAGACCGTCGAAGAGGCTGGTGTAGCAGCCCGCCAGGCCCGAATAGGCCAGGGAGTAGTGCGGATCCTTCTCGATCGCGAGCTGGAAGTAATCGCCGGCCGCCATGGTGCCCCTGCTGCCGCCCCGGCTCATGGAGAGGCGGCCCTTCATCACGAGCTGGTACGCGTCGAGGCGCTCCGCCCGGGGCTCCTCGAGCGTCTCGCGGTCGCGGACCGTGATCTCGGGCGCGAGCGCGTCGGACAGCCCGATCGCGATCGTGTTGGCCGCGGAGAGGGAGTCCCGGGGTGGCGCGTCGAAGTCCCTGGCCCAGCGGGTGCGGCCGCTCGGCACGTCGAGCAGACGCACGGAGTACGTGTCGCGATGGGGCTCCTCGCGAATCGTCCCTTCGAGCACCCAGTCGGCCTTGAGGTCCCGGCCCGCCTGCAGCGGATTGCCGCCCGGCGATCCCTCCTCGCCGTGGGCGGGCCGGACCGCGAGCTGGCGAAGCCGTCCGAGCCGCGACGAGAGCTCGTCCGCGACCTCGAGGCCGAGCTCGCCGTCGGAGATCGACGGGCCGACGGCGCGGAAGGGCAGGACGGCGACGGCGCGCGGCGCGGCGGCGGCGGGGGCAGGCCCCTTGCCCGTCCCGCGGAAGACGAGGAGAGCCGCCAGTCCCGGAAGCAGCACGGCCGCGGCCCACAGGAGTGCGCGGCGCGGCCGCCGGGGCGGCGCGGCAGCCTCGATCGTGCGGCTCGCCAGCGCCGGGGCCGCGGACAGGGCTCCCGCCGTGTCGAGAGTCCGAACGAGGTCGCTCGAAGGCCCGGACTCTTCGATCGAGAACCGGGACGCGACGTGCTCCTCGAGGATCAGATCCTCTTCGACCTCGCGGACGACACGGACGTTCGCGACGAATCGGTATCCGATCTTCGGGATCGTCTCGATATAGGGCGCGTCGCCGTCTCGAGAGGCGAGGACCTGACGCAGCCGCGAGACCGCGCGCGTCAGGCTGCCTTCTTCCACGAAGGCGTCCGGCCAGACGAGCCTGAGCATCTCGTCTTTCTCGACGAGGTGGCCGCTGCGCTCGACGAGGGCGCAGAGGGTGTCGAAGAGCTTGGGCGGCAGCGGGATCGGCCGGTCCTCGCGCCACAAGGTCCGCTCGGACGGGTCCAGCCGGAAGGGCCCGAACTCGAAGAACTGCTTCGCTTGCCGATGCATAGCGTGCGTCCGAGTCTCGTCCGAACTTTATCCGATTCCGGTCAGGACGGGGGCCGGGGCCCCGGAGAAAGATCGGCTCAGAGCCCGGGAGCGCTCATGCCGCTGGTCGTCACGGTCGAGATCGCCCGGTTAGTCCGGCTGCTGCAGCGGACCGGACGCGTCGTCGCGTGGAAGCTCCAAATCATTCGTATCCGGAGGGTTCTGCCGGAGCCCCGGCGACGCCCCGGGGAGGGCCGGGGCGGAGGCGCGCCATGAAGCGGCGCCCGGGAACCTACGGGGTGCTGCTGGTCCTCGCGGCCGCCGGCGCCGCCGCGCAGACGACCGGGACGATCGAGGGACGGGCGACCGATTCCGCCGGCGCGCCCCTCGAGGGCGTGAGGCTCGAGGCGGTGAGCCCGAGCCTCCAGGGCGTCCGCGGCGCCGCGTCGGACGGCGCCGGGAACTTCCATCTCGCCGCGCTGCCCCCGGGACGGTACGTGGTCCGCGCGAGCAAGACCGGGTTCAAGTCGAGCGAAAAGACAACGACGGTCTCGCTCGACGCCACGCAGACCGTCGACCTCACGCTCGAGCCCGCCGTCGAGGAGAGCGTGACGGTCTCCGGAACCGTTCCCCTCATCGATTTCTCGTCCACGACCAACGGCACCAACTACACGAGCGCGGTGATCTCGAGTCTTCCCGTCAGTCGGAACTACGCCGACATCGTACGCGCCAACCCGGGCGTCTCGACGGACGTGGGGCAGACGGAGGGCCGGTCGATCGCGCTGACGATCTACGGCGCGACCTCCGCCGAGAACCAGTGGATCATCGACGGCGTCAACACGACCAACGTCCTGAAGGGCGTTCAGGGCAAGGCCCTCAACAACGAGTTCGTCCAGGAGGTCGAGGTCAAGACCGGCGGCTATCAGGCCGAGTACGGCCGGGCACTCGGAGGCGTCGTCAACGTCATCACCAAGTCGGGCGGCAACGAGCTCCACGGCGGCGCCTTCGTCTACTACGACTCGTCCGGCACCACGGCCGTTCAGCAGTTCCGCCCCGGCGACTCCGCGATCACGCAGATGCGCATCGTCGACGGGGAGCGCTACGACTACGGCGCGGACCTGGGCGGCTTTCTCTTGAAGGACCGCTTGTGGTTCTTCGCCGCCTACGACCGGGTGACGCTCGACGACCGGCTGTCCCGCGTCGCCCCGGCGCCCGACGTGCCCACGTCCGCGCGATTCCCGCTCGACTCGGCGCAGAACCTGTATTCGGGAAAGTTGACCTGGAACATTGCGTCGTCCACGACCGTGGTCGCCACGATCTTCGCCGACCCTTCGACGACCTCGGGAGCCGCCGGAGCGGATCCGCGACAGGGGCTCGGCATCTACGACGTCCAGCCGCCGGTGAGCCTCGAGCCTTCGACCTGGTATTCGTCGCGGGCCCAGGGCGGAACGGACTTTGGCGTCCGGCTACAGCAGCTCTTCGGGGCCCGGGCTCTCGCGACCCTTCAAGGGTCGTACCATCGCGACAAGAACTCGCTGGCGGCCGGGGGTGGAATTCAGTACACGGATCTGACCTGCGCCGGCGGCACCCCGACCCAGCCTTGTGCGCCGCCTCCCGAACCCCCCGTGAGCGGCGGGTACGGCTTCGTCAGCGGAGCCGACGACAACAGCAGCTCCAAGCGGGGGCAGGTCACCGGAACCGTCACGGCCTACGTCGGGAACCACGAGATCAAAGCGGGCGGCGACTACTGGGATGGGCAGAGCAATCTGTACCCCTATGGAACCGGGGAGCAGCTCGTGTTGATCCGCAACGAGTATGGTCAGACCTACTTCGAGCACAAGTTCTATGCGGTCAGTCCGGATGACCCGGCGCCGGTCGCCTTCATCAATCCGCGCGCGCAGGTCCTGGACTATGGGCTCTTCGTCCAGGATTCCTGGCGTGTCTCGACGGGCCTGACGATCGACGTCGGACTGCGCTGGGACGGCGAGGACACGCGCGATTACGCCGGCCAGACCGTGCTCCGCTTGAACGAGCAGTGGCAGCCCCGGATCGGTGTCGTGTGGGACCCCTGGCAGAACGGCGCGACCAAGATCTACGCGTCGGCCGGGCGTTTCTCCTATGCCTTGCCGACACTGGCGGCCGCGGCCGTTTTCACGAATTACACGTCTCTCTTCACGTACAACTTCGACCGGGTCAGCGTCGTGCAGGACCCGAACGTGATCAATCACGGGTCCATATTCGTCGCGCATACCGGCTCCACCGGAGACCCGGTCGACGCCGGGCTGAAGGCGTCGACCACCGACGAACTCACGGTCGGCGTCGAGCGTCTGCTCACACCCACCCTGACCGTCGGCTTGAAAGGGACCTATCGAAGACTGAACAACGTGATCGAAGACCGCTGCGACCTCGACTACAGCTATCCCGAGAACCAGGGCAGCAGTTGCGCGCTGATCAACCCCGGCTCGAACGCTCCGTTCGCGAGCGGGAATACCCGGACCTGCAACGGATACGATGGCGACGCTTACCAGTGCTCCGCGCCAGGGCCCGCCGCTCCCGAGGCACAACGGATCTACCGCGGAATCGAGCTCCTCGCGCGCGAGTCGATCGGAAACTCTTTGTGGATGCAGGCGAGCTTCGTCTATTCCTCCATCCGGGGGAATTACGACGGCGGCGTCAATCAGAGCTACTACGGACAGACCAATCCGGGAGTCAACCTGGACTTCGACTATCCCGCCCTCTGGCATGACGCCTACGGCATCCTCGCCCTCGATCGTCCGTACCAACTTCGTTTCGACGGCTACTGGATGACGCCCTGGAAGCTCTCGGTCGGGCTGAGCGCCTTCGTCGAATCCGGGTCACCGACCAATCAGATCGGCTACTTCAACGGCAACTACGGCCCCGTGATCTTCCTCGTTCCCCGAGGCTCGGTGGGCCGGCTGCCGACACTGTGGCAGACCGACCTGACGCTGGCTTACCCGATTCTCGTTGGGCCGGCGACGATTTCGCTCCAGGCCTATCTCTTCAACATCTTCAACAAGCAGATCGCGGTGGATCGCGACAGTGTGTGGTCGCTCTACACGCCCGACGGCTACCCCGCCACGATCTACGACCCGAACCAGGAAAAGAACAACAGCGACTACGGTTCGGTCACGCGCCGGGAGAATCCTCGGCTCTTTCGAGCCGCCGTCAAGGTGACGTTTTGAGCGACGCGAGTGTATCGGGCGGCGCGCGCGAGAGCGGAGGGCTCGCGAAAGGCACGCTCATCGGCCCCTACGAGATCCTCGAGAAGATCGGCGAGGGAGGGATGGGCGTCGTGTACCGCGCGCGGGACACGCGACTCGGCCGCGGCGTCGCCGTCAAGATGCTGCCGGTCGATCTCCGAACGGACGCGGATCGGCTCAAACGCTTCGAGACCGAGACGCGCGCGGCCTCGTCGCTGAACCACCCGAACATCCTGACGATCCACGACGTCGGATCCCACGAGGGAGCGCCGTTCGTCGTTTCGGAGCTGCTGGAGGGCGCGACCCTCCGTCACGAGCTGGCTTCCCGAAGACTCTCGCCGGAGCGCGTCGTCGACTTCGGCACCCAGATCGCTCAGGGCCTGGCGGCCGCGCACGAAAAGAGCATCGTCCACCGCGACCTGAAGCCCGAAAACCTCTTCGTCTCTCCGCACGGGCACGTCAAGATCCTCGACTTCGGGCTGGCCAAGTTGATACGGCCGGAGCCGGAGCCGGGGTCCGCGACGAGCGTTCCCACGCAGACGCAGGCGACGGAGGCGGGCGTCGTGATGGGGACGGTCGGCTACATGTCGCCCGAGCAGGTCCGGGGCGAGCCGGTCGACCACCGGTCGGACCTGTTTTCCTTCGGCGTGATCCTCTACGAGATGCTGTCGGGGCAACACGCGTTTCAACGCGGCTCGGTCGCGGAAACGATGAGCGCCATCCTCCGGGACGATCCTCCCGGGCTTGGCGCGGGAGCGCCGGCCGTTTCCGGCTCCTTCGAGCGGGTCGTGCGCCATTGCCTGGAGAAGGACCCGAAGGCGCGCTTTCAGTCGGCCCGCGACGTGGCCTTCGCGTTGAAGGAGGCCGCGGCCGGCCGCGAGGCCCCGGGGCTCGCTTCGGCCGTGGTTGCGGCGCCTGCGGCCGTCGCGGCGCCGGCGGAGCCGGTGCGGCAGACGCGCCTCCGGCTCTGGCTCGGCATGGGCGTCGCGGCTGCGCTCGCCGCCGCGCTCTTCGTGGACGGCGGGCGAATCGTGAGGCGCATCGTCCGGGGCGGCGCGAGCCCGGGCAAGATCCAGTCGCTCGCGGTTCTGCCGCTCGACAATTTCTCGAAGGACCCCGAGCAGGATTACTTCGCCGACGGCATGACGGAGGCGCTCACCAACGACCTCGCGCAGATCGGGTCGCTCCGCGTCATCTCCCGCAATTCCGTCCTGGACTACAAGGGCACCAGGAAAAAGGTCTCGCAGATCGGAAGCGAGCTGGACGTCGACGGGGTCCTCGAAGGGTCGGTCCAGAGGGCGGGCGGGCGCGTGCGGATCTCGACCGAGCTCGTCGAAGCGGCGACCGACCGGCACCTCTGGGCGAAGAGCTACGAGGGCGACGCGAAGGACGTCCTGTCCCTCCAGAGCCAGGTCGCCCGGGCCGTCGCCGACGCGGTCAAGGCGACGCTCTCCCCGGCCGAGAGGGCTCGTCTGGCCCAGGCGCCGACGGTCAACCCCGAGGCGCACGATCTCGTCCTCAAGGGCGCGTACGAGCTCGGCAATGCCTCCGACGAAGCCGGGGTCGCCCGCGCGGAGGAGTACTTCGACCGGGCTCTGGACAAGGACCCGACATACGCACTCGCCTATGCCGCGAAGGCGTGGGTCTACGTTTCGCTCAACGACGTCCACCAGGCCCCGACCAGCACCATGCCCAAGGCGCGGGCGGCAGCGGAACGGGCGCTCGAGCTCGACCCGAATCAGGTCGCCGCGCACGTCGCGCTGGCGAGGGTGTCGCTGCTCTACGACTGGGACTTCGCGGCCGGAGAGAGGGAAGCACGGCGGGCGCTGGAGATCCAGCCGAACTCGGCGGATGCGCACCACATGCTGGGGTGGTACTTCCAGTTCACGGGCCGCCGCGAGGAGAGCCTCGCCGAGTTCGAAAAGGCCGAGAAGCTCAATCCGCTGGACGCCGAGCCCTACGCGACGACGGCATTCGGAGAGTACATGGCGCGGCGTTGGGAGCCCGCCGTCGCCTCCGCCCGGAAGGGCCTGAAGCTCGTGCCCGAATCGGGTTGGCTGCGCGAGATCGCCGCGCTGTCGCTCGTCCGGCTCGGACGCTGCGGCGAGGCCGTCGCGACCGCGAAAGAGGGCGCCGAGAAGAGCCACAGCCCGATGGTTCTCGCGACCTCCGGCGGCGTCTACGCGACGTGCGGCCAGCCCGACGCCGCGAGGGCGGTCCTCGCGAAGCTCGACGAGATCGTCAAGACGCAGTACGTCTGCCCGTACGAAGTCGGGGTCATCCACGTCGGCCTCTCGGAGAAGGACGAGGCGTTCCGCTGGTTCGACAAGGGCGTCGAGAGCCGGTCCGCGTGCATGCCGTACGCGCACGTCGACCCGCGCCTCGATCCGATCCGGTCGGATCCGCGCTGCGCGAGGCTCCTTCGCAGGATCGGTCTCGCCGCGGCCGGGGCGCCGTCGCCACAGACCTGGCTCGCACCGGGCCCGCCTGCATTGACGGATGGGCTCGCCATCGTCCCCGCCGCTTTCGCCGGCGGCCCCTGTCCCGGTCCTATTCGGAGGTGAAAGCATGAACCCGACGACGGCAATCACCCGGCGGATCGCGTGCCACTGGATCGCCTTCCTGTTGGGTCTCGCACCGGCCGTTCTCGCGGCGCAGACGGCGGACCTGGGGATCGCGGAGACGGTGTCTCCTCAGGCGGCCCAGCCCGGCACGACACTGACCTACACGCTGACCGTCGCGAATCTCGGGCCGGATACGGCGACCGGGGTCACCGTGTCCGACGTCCCCTCCGCGGTCGTCACGCTGATGTCCTGCGTGGCGAGCGCGAACGGGGCCTGCAACGCCGCCTGGACCGGCGCGACGTTCGACTCGATGATGCCAGGCGATGTCGGGGTGGTGACCATCACGGCACTCGTCGCGGCGTCCGTCAGTCCGGGACAAACGATCACGAATTCCGCGGCCGTGGGCGCGGATGCGGGAATCGTCGACCCCG
>Ga0335069_10002797_pt1 | contig 26704 bp, 15 predicted proteins | sample Lox_Sample_11_FD_206714 | JGI IMG/M metagenome (GOLD analysis project Ga0335069, IMG submission 206714) | Soil microbial communities from Loxahatchee National Wildlife Refuge, Florida, United States - Lox_Sample_1.1 | ecosystem: Environmental > Terrestrial > Soil > Wetlands | place: USA...
ATGACACACGCGAGGGGATGGATACCGGCACTGTTCGTGGTGGTGCTCGCCGCGTGCGGCTCGTCGGGATCGCCGGTGCGGATGACGCCGACGCCAACTGCGACTATCACGCCCACGGCTACCGCGCCGCCGACCAGCACACCCACGATCACCCCGTCGCTGGGCGGCTGCGTGGCGCCGTTCCCCGCCATGCAGCACTGCGCCTTCAACTCTCAGCTTTACAGCGCGTGCTTGGACCCGGATGGCGGCACGGAATGTTTCCCTGTCGTCGCACCGGCTGACTGTTGTTGGTCGATCGGTAGTTTCGGGAGCGACTGCTACGCAGGGGACATCGTCATCACCCAGGGCAGTCGGGGATGCGGCGACGGCACGGTGTGCTTCACCTACCAAAGCAACCCGTGCCGTAGCACCCGCGGCCTGTACATCGAAGTCGGTGATAAGGACTTTTTCGCGGCTCAGATCTACAACACGCCGCCACCGACGCCGAAACCTAGCGGCCCTACGCCGACTTGGACACCGAGTCCGACGCCCACGCCGACGCTGGGTTTGACGCTGACGCTGACCGAGTTCCCGCTCGCGACTGCGAGTGCGTTTCCAAACAGCATCACCTCTGGGCCCGACGGGAACCTGTGGTTCACCGAGTCCGCCGCCAACAAAATCGGGCGGATCTCGCCCCAAAGCCCGCACACCATCACCGAGTTTCCCCTTGCAACAACCAACGCCGGTCCGTTCGATATCGTCGCTGGTCCCGACGGCAATCTCTGGTTCACTGAATACCTCGTTTCGAGAATTGGCCGCATTTCTCCCCAGACTCCCGACGCGATCAGCGAATTTTCCACTGGATACGGTGTTCCGTTCGGTATCACGACCGGACCGGACGGTGCACTCTGGTACACGGAGGCGGTTTATTTCACGCAGACCAGCGGTATAGGGCGCATACCAGCAGACAACCCGAGCCTCATCAGCGACGTGGTTCTCCCGAGCGTGCCGCTTGACGCCACCTTCGCTATCACCGCCGGTCCAGACGACAACGTTTGGTTCATCGAAGCAGACCAAATTGGCCAGGCTATGCCGCGTAATTTTCCGAGCGGCATCCGATTGTCCGTGATTGCTACCCGGGGCTTCGCTCAACGCGGCCACTATGGGATCACCGGCGGTCCGGACGGGAACGTTTGGTTCGCCAACGCGAACGACAATAAGATCGTGCGGGCGACATTGCCCGCTACCGGGACGACCACCTCACCTCATCGTGCGCGGCGAAAGCGACGCTAACACAAGCAAGTGAAAGGCGGCTCAACAGGGGCCGAAATGGGGGAGACCGATGGAAGTCAGACACGGAGCCATCTTCGTTCTCGCGGTTGCTCTCACCACGGGACTCCCCAGCCGTCATACTCTGGCGACGCCGCTCCCAGCATCAACACCCACACCGACAGCACCCCCTATTCCGTCGCCAACGCCGGGAAACGGCGGCGCCGCGGGAGGTGGCAGTCCAACACCCACACCGCCGCCTTGCAACTGTGCTGGAGGCGGTGCCTTTCAGCTCACACAGGTCGACTCGACTGCGATAGAGATTGCGCTGGCATGGCAGCGGGTACCGAATGTAAGCACCTACACTCTCACGCGCTGCGATCAGATGTTTTCAACGGAGGTCGGCGCTGCGATCAACGCGTACGCGGACACAGGTATGCCAGCCAGCGCTCAGTTCCGCTTCGCTCTGAATCCCGCAGCGGGTGGCCGAGCAGCCGGGCGGCGACCAACGACCGCAGGCACTCTGCGAGCGCGCCGAGCAGGCCGTGACGCTCCTGCTCGATGTCGATGGCGTGTCCCTGACAAAACAGAAACGTGAGGATCGGCGCCGGCGCGTCTGGCGACGTCAGCGCCGCGTGGCGCACCATCTCGACCACCGCGCTCGCCTCCTCGATGCCGACGCCGGCACCGCGCGCGCCTTCGTAGCCGATGATGATGCCGAGCGCGGGCGTGCCGTCGAGGTCGCCCCACGCGGCGTGTACCAGTCCACGTCGCAACACCGGCTGGGTCGGGTGCCAGTGCCCGCGAAACGAGAAGCGAAGCAAATCGCGTTGCCGTGCCGGCGCTGAAGTCGTGCGGCGCCGTCGCGCCGACTCGATCGGTTTGCGCAGCACCGTGAGTCGCGCCGCGGATTGCTCGATCGCACGCGAAAGACTGATGCGCCGCCGGCGTTGAGCGAGGAAGGTTGTAATCTGCTCACGGATGGCGACGGCCGCATCGGGCACGACGACATCCGCATGCCCGGCTTTCAACCGATTGGCCGCCGAGGTTGCGGCGAGCCCGACATGCTCGGGAACCGGGTCGGCGCCGGCGCGCAGCAACTTGGGGCCGGTGAGTCCCCAGCGCGCGTCTTCGGTCAGAACGATGAGTTGGGAGAGGGCAGCCATCACGGACGGAGCGCCGAAACAGCCGCGTGGGCCGTTGACGATCGTGATCAGCGGCGCGCCCATCAGCGAGAGTCGCGCCAGCGCGACGCCGACGGCAGACGCGGTGGCGAGCGCGACCGGTCCCTCTTCTACCCTGACCCCGCCGGTGTCCCAGCAGACGATGACGGCGGCGGTCGAACCAGTAGCCGCGCCGGTCAACTCCGCCAAGCGCCGCGCGTCGGCGACGCCGATGGTGCCGCCGCGTCGATGGCCGTCGGTCAGTGCCGGCAAGACCGGACGACCGCCGATCTGTCCGCCGCCGATCCAGACGGTCGACTCGCTGCCCGCTTCACTGTCGAGTCGCGCCAGCGTGCCCGCATCGACCAACGCCGCTGCGCGTTCTTCCGCCGACAATGCCGAAAAATTTTGGTGGTCGCTGGCCACGAGCGAAATCCGTTAGGCTTGTATCGGTCTGAAGCTACCGCGGCATACCCAGCAGCCGCTGCGCGATGATGTTGCGTTGCACTTCGGAAGTGCCCGAGGCGATCGTCAGCGCTCGCGCCATCAACCAGCCGTGTTGCCAATCGCCGTTGTCGATCGCGCGGGGCGCGCCTTTCCACAGTTGCGCGTACGGGCCTTGCATCGATAAGGCGAAGTCATCGACGCGCTGTGTCAGCTCGCTGCCGAAGAGCTTCAACACCGACACGTCGGTTGGCGGTCGACCCTGCTCGAGGTCGCTCACCACCCGGGCGCAATGCAGCTTCATGATCTCGACCTCAGTGTACAACTGCGCCAACTGCTGCCGTGTGGCGCGATCGATCCCCACGCCGGCGCCGGCGACGAGTCGCAACAGCCGCTCGATTTGCCGCCGCAGCCGCACGCGATCGACTAGCAGCAACGTCCCCCGCTCGTGCCCGAGCGCCGCGAGGATCACCTGCATGCCTTTGTTGACTTCGCCGACGAGGTTGGCGACCGGCACGCGGGTATTGTCGAGGAATACTTCATTGAAGTCGTTGTCGCCGGTCATCTCGCGCAACGGCCGAATGCTGAGCCCGTCGTTGCGCATGGGCATGATGAGGCAGCTGATGCCCTTGTGCTGCGGTGCGCTCGGGTCGGTGCGCACGAGGAACAAACCGAAGTCGGACTGATTGGCGTACGTGGTCCACACCTTCTGCCCACTGACGACCCAGTGGTCGCCGTCGCGTTCGGCCCGGGTGCGGAGCGACGCGAGGTCGGAGCCGGCGTTCGGCTCGGAGAATCCCAGGCACCAGATCTCGTCGGCGCTGAGCAATTTTGGCAGATAGCGCGACTTCTGCTCCGCGGTGCCGAACGTCAAGAGCGTCGGCCCGGAGATGCTGATCGAGTGACCGTTGATGAGTGGCGGGGCCTCGGCCTTGAGCAACTCTTCGGTGACGACCAGATGTTCGAGCAGCGACCAGTCGCGCCCGCCGTAGGTCGCGGGCCAATGCACAGCGATCCAGCGCGCCTCGTGCAGCCGCCGCTGCCACGCCTTGAGGAAGTCGATGCGCGCACTCGGGTCGTCGGCCGATTGCAATCGCTTCCACGTCGCGCGATCCGGCAGATGATGATCGAGCCAGGCGCGGAACTCCGCGCGCGTGCGTTCGAGCGAAGGCGAAGGGGTGAAGTCCATGGCGCTACGCTGCGCAATTCAGCGGGGGCAGTCCGCCCAGTCACGAGTCACCAACACGAGTCAATCACTTGATTGACTCGCATATGGGGAAGTGGTAGCGCAAGTCAACTTTCATCCGGACCATTCATCGAAGTTCACGCGAACGGGAGGACGTTGAGCATGTTGCTACAGGGCAAAGTTGCCGTGGTCACCGGTGCCGGTCGAGGCATCGGCAGAGCGATTGCGTTGGGCTTGGCGAAAGAGGGAGCCAAGGTTGTGATCAACGACGTCGGCTGCGACGTCGACGGACGCGGCGGCGCGGAAGATCCGGCGCAACAGGTGGTCAACGAGATCAAAGCGCTCGGTAGCGACGCGGTACCGAATTACGATTCGGTGGCAGACTTCACCGCCGCCGAGAACATCATCAAGACTGCGGTCGACAAATTCGGTCGCATCGACATTCTAGTCAACAACGCCGGCATTGTGCGCGATCGCTCGGTGGTGAAGATGACCGAGGACGATTTCGATGCCGTGATCGCCGTGCATCTGAAGGGCACATTTAACTGCGGGCGCCACGCCCTGCCGCTGATGAAGGAGCAGAATTTCGGCCGCATCATCAACATCACCTCGAGCGCCGGGCTGCGCGGGAACTTCGGCCAGTCGAACTACGGTGCCGCCAAGGCGGGGATCATGGGCCTCACGTTGGTGTGGGCGATCGAGATGGAGAAGTACGGCGTCACGGTCAACGCGATGGCGCCGGCGGCGCTCACCCGCATGAGCGGCACGATCCCCGGCATCAACAAGGACAATCCGCCGCCCGAAATGGATCCGGCGCTCAACGCGCCGATGATCGCGTACCTCGCCTCCGACAAGGCGGCGCACGTCAACGGCCAGATCTTCGGACGGCGCGGTTACGGTTTCACGCTGTTCCAGCAACTGCGGCCGGTGGCGATGATGTACAAGCCCGGCGGCTTGAGCGCGAGCGAAGTCGCCGCCAACTTCGACGGCGTGTTCCTCGAACATCTGCAACCGATCGGCATCCCGCAGATGCGCGCGCGCCAGGAAGCCAAGAAGTAACGGGGCGAGGATTCGGGATGGTTGGAATCACGTCATACGGCGCCTACGTCCCCTATCTGCGGCTGCAACTCGCGGCGATCTCGGGCGGCGGGCGCAAGGCCGGCAGCGCTGGTGGCGGCGAACGCGCCATCGCCAACTTCGATGAGGACAGCGTCACCATGGCGGTGGCGGCGGCAATGAATTGCCTCGACGGCATTGATCGCTCGCTCGTCGACGGCGTGTTGTTCGCCTCGACCTCGTACGCGTACAAGGAGAAGCAGGCGGCGAGTGTGGTGGCGAAAGCGCTCGACTTGCGCCGCGACGTGGTCACCGCGGACTTCGCCGACTCCTTGCGGGTCGGCACCACCGCATTGCGCGCCGCGGTCGATGCCGTGAAAGCCGGTTCGGCGAAGCGCGTGCTGGTGGTCGCCAGCGATTGCCGCCCAGCGGCGCCCCGCTCGGCGCTGGAGAAGAGTTTCGGCGACGGCGCTGCGGCGTTCTTGATCGGCGCCGAGGACGTGGCGGCCACGCTCGATCACCATCATTTCATTGCCGACGAGATCATCGACGTCTGGCGCACGGAGGGCGATCGCTTCGTCAAATCGTGGGAAGACCGCTTCGTGGTCGAACACGGCTATGCCCGCAACATGATCGAAGCGGCAAAAGGCCTGCTGAAGAAGACCGGCCTGACGGCGAAGGATTTCGCCAAAGCGATTCTCTACTCACCCGACGGACGGAGCTATGCCGGCGTCGCAAAAGCCTGCGGATTCGACGCCAAGACGCAAATGCAAGACGCGTTGTTCGGCAAGCTCGGCAACACCGGTGCCGCGTTCGCGCCGATGTTGCTGGTGGCGGCGCTCGAAGAGTCGAAGCCTGGAAGCAAGCTGTTGCTGGCCAACTACGGCGACGGCGCGGATGCGTTGGTCATCAGCGTGAATGAGCCCGTCGCGCGGTTGTGGACGAAGCGCGGGATCAAGTGGCATCTCGAACGTCGCGCCGAGTTGGCCGACTACGACAAGTACCTCAACTTCAGAAACCTGCAGGCCTCCGAGTTCGACCGTCGCGGCGGGCAGGGCGTTTCCGCGACCGTGCATTTCCGCGATCGCAACGAGGACATCAGTTTTCGCGGCCACAAGTGCCGGCGCTGCGGCACGATGCAGTTCCCATTTCAGCGGGTCTGCTTCAGTTGCTACGGCAAGGATGAATTCGACGAAGTGCGGCTGTCGGACAAGCACGGGAAGCTGCTGTCGTTCACCTTCGACTTTTTTGCCGGCAGCCCCGATCCACCGCTCATTGTGACGATGACCGAAGTCGACGGCGGCGCGCGGGTCTACCTGCAGATGACGGATGCCTCGGCGAAAGAGGTGAAACTGGAGTTGCCGGTCGAATTCACCTTCCGTAAGATCCACGAGTACGGCGGGACCCCGAACTACTTTTGGAAGTGCACGCCACTGCGGTCGTGATACGACGGAGAGGGCACAATGAACGCAGACGCGATCAGAGACAAAGTCGCCATCGTCGGTATGGGTTGCTGCAAGTTCGGTGAGAACTGGGACAAGGCACCCGAGGACATGATCGTCGAGGCGGCCTTCGAAGCATACGAGGACGCCGGCATCGAGAATCCGCAAGAACAAATCGAAGCGGTCTTCTGCGGCGCGGTGTACCCGAATAAGGGCACAGCCGAGGTCGCGGACGCGCTGAAGTTGTTCGGCCGGCCGGTCAGCATGGTGCAGAACTACTGCGCCACCGGCACCGACGCATTCCGCTTCGGTGTGTTCGCCGTCGCCTGCGGGATGTACGACACCGTGTTGGTAGTCGGTTTCGATAAGCCGAAAGACCGCGGCGTCTCCGGTCCCAGCGCGGTGACCGCCGGCGTGCGTGGTCTGCCGATGACACCGGCGGGATGGTTCTCGCTGTGTGCCGCGAAGTATTTCGAGACCTACGGCGCGAGTCGGGAAGACCTTGCCAAGATCGCGGTCAAGAATCATCACAACGGCACGCTGGCGCCGAAGTCGATGCTCAAGCGGGAGATCACCATCGACGACGCGTTGAAAGCGCCGATCATCTCGTGGCCGTTCGGCTTGTACGACTGCTGCGCACAGTCGGACGGTGCGGCGGTCGCGGTGCTGACTCGACGCGAACTCGCCAAACGCTTCCGCGACGACTATGTGCTGGTGAAGGCGGTGGCGATTGCTCTCGAAGCGAATCCGCAGGCCGATCCGTCCTTCGACTTCTTGCGCTGGAAGCCGACCGTGTCGGCCGCGAAGCAGGCCTACCAACAAGCCGGCATCGCCAACCCGTTCAAGGAAATCGACCTCGCGCAGGTCCACGACTGCTTCACGCTCACCGAGTTGCTGACGTACGAGGATCTGGGCTTGTGCGAGAAGGGGTCGGCTAAGGATCACATCGCCAGCGGGACGTTCGCGCTCACCGGCGAGTTGCCGGTCAATACCGACGGTGGTCTGAAGACCTTCGGCCATCCGACCGGCGCCACCGGCGTCCGCATGCTGTACGAGAACTACAAGCAGCTTCAAGGCAAAGCCGGCGAGCGACAGGTGAAGAACGCCACCGTCGCGCTCAGTCACAACATCGGCGGCGCCCCGCAAGCCTGCGGCATGACGATCATCGCTATGCCATAGCGCGGCGATGCCGCGCGGTGGTGACGCGTGAGTGGTGACAGGTCGGAGGCGTTAAACCCCGACTCGTGGTCACGAGTGACCGGGCCAACGCGCTCGACCACTCACTAGTCACCACCACTCACGAATCACTAGTCCCCACTCACCATTCACGAATCACCACTTTGCGTCTTGCGCACTCGCAAGGCGTGGGCGACTATGATGCGTCGGATCCCGCGAACGCGCCGCTGCAACCGCGGGGGTCGGTGTACGAGACGATGATCGGCAACCCAATCCAGCCGCTAGTGCGTCGAAGCGAGGCTCTCTTGCAGGGGCTCGCACGACCGCGGTGGCGCGCCTACGCATTCGCGGTGGCGATCAGCGCCGCAACCATCGTTCTTCGCAGCGAGCTGACGAGCTGGATCAGCACGGATCGCCCGATGCTGATCCTCCTTTTGCTCCCGGTTATTCTAGCTGCCTACATCGGCGGTCGCGGGCCCGGCCTGCTCGCGACCGCGATGATCGCGGTGGCGACCGCGTACTTCTTCATGCCCCCATTGTTCGAGTTCCGCATTGAACGACCGGCTGACGAACTCCAGTGGCTGATCATGGTCCTCAGCGGCATTCTAATCACCGAGTCGAACGAAGCGCTCCACCGCGCCCGGCAGGCCGCGATTGTGGGCGAGGAGCGCTTTCAACTCGCCATGCGCGGCACCAACGAGGGACTGTGGGACTGGGACTTGCTGACCGATGCGGTCCACTACTCGACGCGTTGGAAGTCCATGCTCGGCTATGGCGACGACGAGCTGGAGAACCGCATCGAAACCTGGGCTCGGCTCGCGCATCCCGAGGATCGTGGGCGGACGATTGCGTTGGTGAACGGGCTGCGAGCCGGAACGGCGGAGACCCTCGACACCGAATTCCGCATGCGCCACAAGGACGGCCACTACGTCGACATCCGGTCGCGGGGCATTTTGGTGCGCAACCAACGTGGCACGGCCGTCCGCCTGGTCGGCACCCACGTCGATGTGAGCGCCCGGAAGCGGGCCGAGACCTCCGCGGCGAGGTCGCTGTCACTCTTGCGCGCCACGCTCGAGTCAACTGCCGACGGCATTCTCGTTGTCGACTCCGCCGGGCGGATCGCCGCCTACAATCAACGCTTCGTGGAGATGTGGCGGTTGCCGATCAGTCTGCTCGAAGCCGGCAGCGACCAGGCGGCGCTGGAGGACGCGGTCGGCCAGTTGCTAGAGCCGGAGCAGTTTCTCGAGAAGGTTCGTCAGCTTTATCTCGATCCCGCCGCCAGCAGCTTCGATCTCCTCAACTTCAAGGACGGCCGCGTCTTCGAGCGCTACTCGCAGCCGCAACGATTGGACGACACCATCGTCGGGCGCGTGTGGAGCTTTCGTGACGTCACCGAGCGCGAGTACGCGGCGAGCATCCTCGCCGCAAGCGAAACGCGCGTGCGGCTGGCGCTCGACGCCGCCGACTTAGGCACCGGACAGCACGATTTGATCAGCGGCATCGTCACCCTCGACGCTCGTGGCGCGGCGCATCTCGGCTTTGATCGTTCAACGGTGAGCTTTGCGGAGTTGATGGCTCGCGTTCATCCGGACGATCTCGAACGGGTCACGCACGAAGTCGGCACCGCGTTGCAGGCGACCAGCGGTGAGCCGCGCTACGTGACCGAGCACCGGGTCATCCATCCCGACGGCACCGTTCATTGGCTGGCGGTGCAAGCCCTCGTGCACTTCGAAGGCGAGGGCGGCGCCCGTCGTGCGGTCTCCTCGGTCGGCACCACCCGCGACATCACGCGACGCATGCTGGCTCTCGACGAGTTGCGCCGGCGGGAGAATCATCTGCAGGTCGTCACCAATGCGGTGCCCGCGCTCATCGCCTACGTGAACGGGGACTACCGCATTCGCTCGATCAATCGCACCTCGGAATTCTGGTTCGGCGTTCCGCCCGAGCTTTTGATCGGCCGAGACGTCCGCACACTGCTCGGGAAAGTGGTGTGGGCGCGCATCGGCCCCAAGGTGGAAGGCGCGCTGGCAGGCGACGTGATGGCCTTCGAAGAGCAAACCCGTTTCCCGACCGGTCTGGCGCGCTGGGTGCACATCACATATCGCCCGGATCGCGACGACTCCGGTCGCGTGCGCGGCTTTGTTGCCCTCGTCACCGACATCACCGAGACCAAGCGCGTGCAGGAGGAATTGCAGCTCTCCCACGCGCAATTGGTGAGTGCGCTCGAAGCCAGCGGGATGGGAACCTGGGTGTGGGAGATCGCTCGGAACAATGTGTGGTGGGACGATGCTTCGGCCAGAATCTGTGGCCGAATCCTGGACGAAGTTGACGATCGAAGCGTGGAGCGCATGCTGGCGCTCGTCGCGCCTGAAGACCATCCGCAGGTTGTGGCCGCGATCGAGCGGATCGCCCGCGGTGACAGCGATGAAGTTGAAATGGATTTTCGCATCTCCCGTCCCGATGGCATGCGGCGCTGGGTGATGTGCAAGGGGCGACTCGAACGCGACGCCGCGGGACACCCGTGGCGGATCGCGGGGATCTCGGCCGACGTGACCGACCGCAAACACGCTGAAGAGGCGCAACTGCGCTCGCAGAAGCTCGAAGCGCTCGGTACGCTGGCGGGCGGCATTGCGCATGACTTCAACAACATCCTGCTGGCGATCACGGGCAATACCAAACTTGCGATCGCCGATGTTGCGCCGGATCATCCGGCCCAAAAGAGTCTCACCGAGATCGCGAAAGCCAGCGCGCGCGCGGTCGATCTGGTCCGCAGCATCCTGACCTTCAGCCGCGCCGGCGATCAGGGACACGACGCGATCAAGCTCGATGGGGTGATCGACGAAGCGCTCACGTTGTTGCGCACAGGGTTGCCGCCGACGATCGAGATTCGTACGGCAATCGATCCCACCGCGCCCGCGGTGGGCGCCGATGCCACGCAAATGCACCAGGTCGTGGTCAATCTGGTGACCAATGCCGCGCACGCCATCGGATCGCGCCGCGGCGTGATCGAACTGCGACTGGACGCGACGGAGATTGCTGACCAGCCCGCGGACGGAGCGGCGGATCTGCGCCCGGGTCGCTACGTCCGGCTGTGCGTGAGCGACAACGGCTGCGGGATGGATCGCGCGACGGTCGAGCGCATCTTCGACCCGTTCTTCACCACCAAATCCGTCGGCGAAGGCACCGGGCTCGGGCTGTCCTTTGTCCATGGCATCGTCAAGAGCCACGGCGGCGCGATCACCGTCGACAGTCAGGTGGGTGCCGGTTCGAAATTCACCGTGTGCGTTCCCGCGATCGCCGGCGCGATCGGCAACGGCCCGGCGCCGTCGCGTCCGGCCGCGCCTGGTCATGGTGAGCGGATTCTCTACATCGACGACGACGAAGCATTGGTGCTGCTGATCGAGCGACTCCTCACGCCCTTAGGCTATCGAGTGACCGGTCACTGCGACGCCGCCGCCGCGTTGCGTGAATTTCAGCGACATCCGAGCGACTTCGACGCGGTGGTCACCGATCTCGCGATGCCCGGCATGTCGGGATTCGATCTCGCCCGCGCGGTGCAATCCTTGCGCGCCGACATTCCGATCGTGGTGACGTCCGGGTTTGTTCGACCCGAAGACGAGGTGGCCGCACGCCAACTGGGCATTCGCGATGTGGTCCTGAAGCCCGACACCGTCGAAGAACTCGGGCGCGCCCTCGACCAACTATTCCGCGTGCCGACGTCGCTGGCGCCGAATCACGCGCAGCCGACCGCGCGCTCGATCGAGGATTCATGACCTTGCGCGTCCTGTTGATCGAAGACAGCGAGAACGATGCGGTCTTGATCGTGCGCGAGCTGCAGCGGGCCGGCTACCAAGTGGTCTGGGAGCGCGTCGACACGGCGGCGGCGTTGACCGCGGCGTTGGCGCAAACGTGGGACGTGATCACGTGCGATTGGGTGATGCCGCAGTTCGGCGCGCCGGCCGCGCTTGTGCTGCTGCGCCGGCATCAGGTCGACGCGCCGGTCATCATCGTGTCCGGCGAAGTGCCGGAAGAGGTGGCCGTGTCCGCCATGCGCGCCGGCGCGCACGATTGCGTGAGCAAGGATCGGTTAGCGCGTTTGGCGCCGGCGATCGAACGTGAGGTGCGGGAAGCCGAGGTCCGCCGCGCTCGCACTCGTGCCGAGCAGGCGCTCGAAGGTCGCGAGCCGCACTTCCGCTCGCTGATCGAGCAGGCGCTGGATTTAGTCTCCATTCTCGAGCCCGACGGCACGATTCGTTACGCCAGCCCGTCACACGAACAGATGTTGGGCTTCAAGCCCGAGGAACTGGTCGGGCACAACGCCTTCGAGTGGGTGCACCCGGATGACCAGGCCCGCGTCGTCCGCCGGTTTACCAAGGGCTTGGCGCAGTCGCCGGGACTCGGGAGCACCGAGCACCGCTTTCGGCGCAAGGATGGCTCGTGGTGTTTTGTTGAAGGCGTCGCAAGAAATCTCATCGCCGACCCGGTGGTGCACGGCATCCTGGTCAACACTCGCGATATCACCAGACGCAAACAGGCCGAAGAACGCCTGCGCCAGCAGGCGGAGGAGCTGCGCGATCTGTATGATCACGCAGCGTGTGGATACCACTCGCTCGACCGGGACGGGCGATTCGTGCGCATCAACGAAACCGAACTGCGCTGGCTCGGATATGCCCGCGAGGAGGTGGTGGGGCGCAAAACTCTTTCCGACGTGGTGACGCCCGCGGGCAAAGAGTTGTTTCAGGCCGGCTTCGCGCGGTTCGTGGCGACAGGCATCGTCAAGGATCTGGAATTCGAGATGGTCCGGAAAGACGGATCGACGTTCCCCGTCTTGCTCAACGGTACCGCGGTGACGGACGCCAACGGTCAGTTCGTCATGGGCCGCTCCACGGTGGTGGATCTCACCGAACGGCGGTGCGCGGAAGAGACCCAGCGTGCCCAGGCGCTGCGCCTCGAGATGCTGCGGGAAACCGATCGCGCGATTCTCGAGGCACGCTCGGTGGATGAATTGGCCGGGGCCGCGATGCGGCGGATCCGCGACCTGGTTCCGTGCGATCTGGCGCTGGTGTGGTTGTTCGATCTCGACGCGGGTGTGGCGCACGTGGTTGCCAGCGAGCCGCCTGGTGCCGTGCGCGGCTTGGAAGCCACGACCGTGTCGCTGCGGGAGTTCTCCGCGCCGGCCACCTTTGTCGAGCATCCGGAGCTGTGCGTCGACGATCTGACACGCGTCGAACAGCCAAAGCCGGTCGTCCGCCGCCTGTTGGGTGTCGGGATGCGGAGCGTGCTTAGTGAGGCGCTGATCGGCGGAGAGCGTTTGCTCGGCGTGTTGAATCTGTCGGCGACGCGGCCGGCAGCCTTTGCTGCCGAGCACGGCGACATCGCGCGCGAGGTCGCCGACCAATTGGCGATCGCGTTGCACCAGGCGCACTTGCGCAGCCAACTGCAGCAGCATGCCGCCGAACTCGAACAACGCGTGCGCGAACGCACCGCGCAACTGGAGATGGCCAACGGCGAGTTGGCCGCGTTCAGCTATTCGGTGTCGCACGATCTACGAGCGCCGCTACGGGCGATCGCCGGCTTCAGTCGCGCGCTGCAGGATGAATGCGCGACCTCCCTCGCCCCCAATGCGCAACACTACCTCGAGCGGATCGTGGCCGGCACCGCGCGCATGGCGCAGCTCATCGAGGATCTGCTTCGCCTCGCCGGCGTCGCGCAGCACGAGATGACCCACCAGTCGGTCGACCTCACCGATCTCGCGCGGACCATCGTTGCGGATCTCCAGAAGAGCGACCCGCAGCGCCGGGCTGAGTTCGCCATTGCGCCGGGCATGGTGGCCGCCGGCGACGCGCGCTTGCTCCGCATCGCGCTCGAAAACCTCCTCGGCAACGCCTGGAAGTACACGAGCAAGCACGCCGCCGCCCGCATCTGTTTCGGACAAGCCATCCGCGGCGGCCGTTTGGTCTACCTCGTTCGCGATGACGGCGCGGGTTTCGATATGGCATACGCGGGAAAACTGTTCGGTCCGTTCCAGCGTTTGCATCCCGAGTCGGAATTCGAAGGCAGCGGAATCGGTCTGGCCACCGTGCAGCGGATCATTCACCGTCACGGCGGCCGCATTTGGGCCGAAGGCGCCGTCGAGCGCGGCGCAACGGTCTACTTCACGCTCGGAGAGGGGGGGAGCAATGGCGCACATCCTTCTGATCGACGATGACGAAGCGGTGCGCAGCATGCTGCGCCGGACGTTGGAGCGCACCGGCCACACGGTGACCGAAGCGGCGGAGGGACGGGCGGGGTTGCGCGCGCTCGACGCGGCCGCGATCGACCTGGTGATCACCGACATCCTCATGCCCGACATGGACGGGATCGAAACCATCACGGCGCTGCATCGCAGTCGCCCGCAGCTCAAAGTCATCGCGATGTCCGGCGGCGGCCGGCTGAAACCGGAAGGCTACTTGCAAGTTGCGACCGTGCTCGGGGCCAATCGCGTATTGCGCAAGCCGTTCGACCCCGGCGAGTTGATCGCGGCGATCGAAGAATCGTTGAAGTAGCGCGCCGCGGCGGCGCGGTGATTGGTCTTGGTGCCGATGACTGGTCGGGGCTGTCCTTCCGGCCGGTCACGAGTCACTAGCAAAACCCCTTCGGGATCAGATTCTTCTCGCGCGCCTCGCGCGCGAGCTGCTCGCGAAAATCGGGATGCGCGATCGCGATCAGCGCCTGCGCCCGTTCGGCCACCGACTTGCCCTTCAAGTTGACCATCCCATACTCGGTGACGACGTACATCGTGTCGGTGCGCGGCGTGGTCACGATGTTGCCCGGAGTGAGCGTCGTCACGATGCGGCTGGCGCGCTTGCCGTGACGCTCGTAGACCGATGACAGGCACATGAACGACTTGCCGCCCTTGGATTGATACGAGCCGCGCACGAACTGCAGTTGCCCGCCGGTGCCGGTCAGATGTCGATGGCCGTCGGACTCCGAAGCGCACTGCCCCTGCAGATCGATCTGGGTGGTGTTGTTGATCGACACCATGCGGTCGTTCTGCATGATGTTCTGCGGCAGGTTGGTGCGATCGACTGGATAGCTGCGCGCGATCGGGTTGCGATCGATGAAGTCGTATTGCTTGCGCGAGCCGGCGGCGAAGGTGAACACCATGTGCTCGCGGTCGATGCTCTTGCGTTTGCCGGTGACCAATCCGGCCTCGTAGAGATCGATCATGCCGTCGACCAACATTTCGGTGTGAATGCCGAGGTCGCGCACGCCGGCGTCCTTGAGCGACGCGCACACGGCGTTGGGCATGCCGCCGATGCCGATCTGCAGGCACGCGCCGTCCTCCACTTCCGCCGCGATCAACCCGCCCACTTTGCGGTCGACGTCGGTCGTCGGCGCGTGGGGGAGCTCGGGAATCGGGTGCGGGTTGCCTTCGATCACGTACTGTACGTCGTCGATATGCACCGCCTCCTGCTCGCCGTACACGTACGGCATCGCCTCGCAGGTCTCGACGATGAGGATCTTCGCGCGCTCGGCGATCGCCTTGTGATACGAAACGGCGCCGCCGAAATTGAAGTAGCCGTTGGCGTCCATGGGCGTGGTCTTGAGGCAGACCACGTCGATCGGGTCGATAAAGCGGCGATAGTAGTCGGGCGCTTCGCCGAAATTCATCGGGATGTAGTTGCAGCGTCCGGCGTCGTGCTGTTTGCGATCGTAACCGGAGAAGTGCCAGTTGAGCCAGAGAAAGTGGTCACCGTGCGGATCGGCGTCGAGCACCGCGCGCGGCCGCAGGCTGAAGGCGGCGCGGACCTTCACCGCGCGCAGCTCCGCGGCGCGCGCCCCCAGCGCCTGGTCGAACAGATCGGGCTGGCCCATCCAGAATCCGTAGTCGACCCAGTCGCCCGACTTGACCAACGCCGCCCCGGCGTCGGCGGAGATTTTCTTGGACCCAATCGAATACGCCATGACCACGAGCTAAGCCAATTCGAGCCCGAGATTCAACCGGATCGTGGGTCGTGCTCGTGAATCGTGTTCGGAGGGGTAGTGAGCGAGTCCGTGTAGCCGCACCCTTCCGGGTGCGTCCGGCGCATGCGGACCGGGACGCAGGCTAAAGCCTGCGGCTACGGCGGCGGGACGCAATCTGTTCAATCTGGTCAATCCGTTGTAGACCCTTCACACCAACGATTCGCGGAGGTCGTGACGCATGAAGGCAGCAGTGTACTACGAGACCGGCGGACCAGAAGTGTTTCGCTACGAAGACGTGCCGGATCCGGTGTGCGACGCGGGGAGTGTGCTCATCGACGTCGGCGCGATCAGCATCGAAGGCGGCGACACGTTGCATCGCGCCGGCGGCGACATGCCGGCCCGGCCGCACATCGTCGGGTATCAGTGCGCCGGAACGATCGCTGAAGTTGGCAAGGGCGTCACCGACCGCAAAGTCGGCCAGCGCGTGGTCGCGGTGATGATGCATGGCTCGCATGCGGCGCGCGCGGCGGTGCCGGCACAGATGACCTGGGTGTTGCCCGACGGACTCGATGTCAAACTCGGTGCGTGCGTCCCAGTCGCCGTCGGCACCGCCGACGATTGTCTGTTCGAGTTCGGCCGCCTGCAGAAGGGCGAGATCGTGCTGATCCACGCCGGCGCGAGCGGCGTGGGACTCGCGGCGATCCAGCTCGCCAAGCGCGCCGGTGCCACCGTGTTGGCGACGGCGTCGAGCAACCCGAAGATCGAGCGGCTCAAACAGTATGGTCTCGATCACGGCATCAACTATCGCGAGCAGGATTTCGTCGGCGTGGTGCAAGGGCTGACCAACGGCCATGGCGCCGATCTGACGGTCGACTCAGTTGGCGGCCGCACCCTCGAAGGGAGCATCGCCGCCGCCGCCTATCGCGGGCGAATCAGCTACGTCGGTTCGGCCGGCCGCGATGGCTATGTGCCCAACCCCGATCAACTTCGTCCGGGCAACAAAACGATCACCGGAATTTTTCTCGGAGCCGAATTGGTGCTGAACCACCGGCGCGTGCACGCCATGATTCAGCGTCACCTCGATGATGCAGCGAAGGGCAGCCTGCAGATCGTCATCGACCGGACCTACCGGCTGGCCGAGGCCGCCGCGGCGCACGCCTTCATCGAGAGTCGACAGGCATTCGGGCGCGTGGTGCTGATCCCCTAGCGATCCGTCACAAGGCGATAGGCATCGCCGTCGCGGACGACCCGGCCGGCCGTGGCGCCGGCGAAGTGGGTGCCGATGAGCAACGTCGGCGTGCCGGCGAGAGCCGAGAAGACCTCGTGTCGCGTTCGGGTAGACTGCTGCTGGTTGTAGTCGACGACCGCTGCCCATTCCGGATGCGCCATCTGACAGGGATGATGAATGAAGTCGCCGGTGATCAGCGCGGTGTCGCCCTTCGACGCGATCCGGACGCTGACGTGCCCGGGCGTGTGGCCGAGTGTCGGCTCCAAGCGCACCTCGTCGCAGACGCGGTGGTCGGTGTCGACCAAGTCGACCAGGCCCGCGTCGAACACGGGCCGCACCGAGTCTGCGAACACCGCGACTTGCTCCGCCATCGCGTCTTGATCCCGCCAGTACTCGAACTCCGTGCGGCCCATCAGATAGCGCGCCTGCGGAAACGTCGGCCGCCATTGCCCGTCCACCCGGATCGTATTCCAGCCGACGTGGTCGACGTGCAGGTGCGTGCACAACACGGTGTCGATTGATTCACGCGGGAAGCCCGCGGCAGCGAGATCGCGCAGAAACGGCCCCTGCAGATTGTTCCAACCCGGGACCGATCGGCCTTCCTTCTCGTTGCCGAGGCAGGTGTCGACGAGGACGCGGCGCGCGGGCGTCTCGACCACGAAGGCGTGGATGCTCATCTTCAAGCGGCCGCGGTCGTCCATGAAATGCGGTTTGAGCCATTCGATCGGCCGGCAGGCGTCGTAGGTGGCCTCCGGCAAGATGAAACGCGTACCGCCGGTCATCTCGAGTTCGACAATCTTGGTAATCGTGACATCGCCGATGCGCCACCGCTGCATGCTGGTCCTCCCGCATGTTGCCTAGCACGATTCTCCGGCGTGACGCACGACCTTGAGTCCGGCTGCGCACTCGGAGTATCAGACCGCATGCCGGCGCGCTTCGATCTCGTGGTGCTCGATCTCGACGGAACACTGGTCGACAGCGAGGCACTGTTGGTTGGGATGGTGAATGAGACGCTCACGACGCACGGGCATCCGGCGGCACCGGCCGCGGCGGTGGCCGCCACGATCGGGCTGCCGCTGGCAGAGGTGTTTCGCCGCGCGCTCCCGCGGACGGGCGAACCCGAGATCGCGCGGCTGTCCGCCTGGTATCGGGGGCGCGCCGATGCATCGGAGTTCGTGCGTCAATTCCGCCTGTATCCCGGCGTGGTCGATACCCTCGCGGGGTTGCACGCGGTGGGTACGCGTTTGGTGGTCGGCACGAGCAAAGGGCGAGCGACGACGATCGACATCGTGGCGCACTGCGCGATCGATCGCTTCATTCACGAAGTCATCGGCGGCGATTGCGTCAGCCGGGGCAAGCCGCATCCGGAAATGGTCGAACGCGCCTGCGCCCAATTCGGCGCCGCCCGCGAGCAGACGCTGATGGTCGGCGATACCCCGTTCGACATCACCATGGGCCAGGCCGCCGGTGTTGCCACCTGCGCGGTCAGCTACGGGATGCATTCGCCCGAATCGCTGCGCGCGTTGGGGCCGGATTTCATGATCGATCGGTTCGCGGCGCTGCATGATGTCGTGACTCGTGTTGGGGACTGGTGATTGGCCGGAATCAGGAGGTGTTTCGATGAAGCTTGCGGGCAAAGTCGCGCTCATCACCGGTGGCGCGCGGGGAATCGGACGCGGCATCGCGATGGCATTGGCCAACGAAGGTGCCGACATCGCAATTGCGGAGGTCGATCGGGTCGCCAGTGCGGCGCAGCAGTACGGCGCGGCGGCGGTGAGCGGTTATCAGGCGGCACAAACGACCGTGAAGGAAATCCACGCGGCTGGCCGGCGCGCGGTTGCGATCGAAGCCGACGTGACGCAGTGGGCGCAGGTCCAGCGCATGGTCGGCGACGCGATCGCGCAGTTCGGGCGGCTCGACCTCCTCGTGTGCAACGCCGGGGTCGTCCACATCGCGCCGGTCGAGCACATGCCGGAGGAGGAATTCGATCTCACCATGGCGGTCAATGTGAAGGGCGTGTTCCTGACGTGCAAAGCGGCGCTGCCGATCCTGAAGCAGCAACCCGGCGGGTGCATCATCAACATCGCATCGGTGGCGGGCAAGAACGGCGCGCCCGGCATGGCGCACTACTGTGCATCGAAGTTTGCGGTGGTCGGATTCACCAACTCGCTCGCCAAAGAAGTCGCGCGCTACGGCCTTCGCGTCAACGCCATCTGTCCCGGCATCTTGCGGACGCAGATGTGGGAGTATCTCGCCGACACGCTCAAACGGAGCGACGAGAGCAAGGAAGCCTCGTGGCAGCGGTACGTCAGCACGCTGATTCCTCTCGCCCGTCCGCAGACCCCCGAAGACATCGGCCAACTCGCCGTCTATCTCGCGACGGCCCCCAACGTCACCGGCCAAGCGATCAACGTCGACGGCGGGATGGAGTTGCATTGAGGGTGGTGAGTGGTGAGTCGTGAGTGGTCGGACGATTCACGACGCACCATTCACGGCTCACGCCTCTCTTGACGCTGCTCGCGCTGCCAGGAATCATGCCGGCGATGGCGAAGCCTCCTCAGATTCATTCGCGCGATGAGCGCCCGCCGAAGGGCCGGCTACGGCAGAACGTCGAGTCGCTAGGCGTCGCGCTGCTGCTGGCGCTGGTGGTGCGCTCCTCGGTGGTCGAAGCGTTCTGGGTACCGTCGGGCTCGATGCTGCCGACGATCCAGATCGGCGACCATTTGTTCGTCAACAAGATGGCGTATGGCCTGCGCTTGCCCTTGCTGGGAACCAAGTTGATCAACTTCGGCGTCCTGCACCGCGACGACATCGTCGTGTTCATCTCGCCCAATGACTCGTCGACCGATCTGATCAAGCGCGTGATCGCCACCGAGGGCGACACGGTCGAGATCCGCCAGAAGAAGTTGTACGTCAACGGCCAAGAAGTGCCCGACGCGCACGCACACTTCGTCGACGCGCGCGCCGGCGCGGTCCCGCGCGACAATTTCGGCCCGGTTACCGTGCCGCCGGGCAAGTTCTTCGTCATGGGCGACAACCGCGATCAGAGCTACGACAGTCGCTACTGGGGTTTCGCCGACGTCAACGCGATCAAGGGCAAGGCCACCTTCATCTATTGGTCGTGGGACAGCGACGCCCACTGGCCGCGCTGGAGCCGCCTGGGACATATGCTCGAGTGAGGCGTGGTGAGTGTGTGTCAGTGACTCGTGCGGGTCGGAGCAAAAAAACGCCGAGCGCCTAGGGCTGCGCCACGAATACTCCTCCACCGCGTGTGCCGGCGTACAGTGTCTGCGGTGAATGCGAGTCGAGCCCGAGAGCGAGTATTTCTTGGTTGCTCAGATCGGTGCTCAAGGCAGTCCAACTGTTGCCGCCGTCGCTGCTCTTGAACACCCCGCCGCCATCGAGACCGGCGTAGAGTGTTTGCGATGTGGTCGGATCCAGCGCGAGCCCGAAGACGAGCAGATTCCGACCGAACGGTGTGTCAACACCGAGGCCGCTGTTCTTTGGCACCCAGTTGATGCCACCGTCGGTGCTCTTTAAGACACCCCCCGTTGAACCAGCGTACAGCGTGCCCGCGGTGGAAGGATCAAATGCGAAAGACGTGACTCCTGCCGCCAACGGAAAATCCACGATTGTGGCCGGCGTCCACGTTGCACCATCGTCACTGCTCGTGAAGATGCCACCGCGCAAGGCACCGAATGCCGTTGTTCCGGCGTATAGCGTGCGGGGATTCGTCGAGGTTGCGGCGAGAGCCAGGACGTGAGCGCCCTCAAGACCGGTGCCGAGCGGTTCCCAGGTATCCGCAGCGTCTGGACTCTTGTACACACCGCCACCGAGGGTTCCTGCGTACAGTACCTGGGGTGTGACCGGATCGGTGAGAAGCGCCTGGATGCCCGGCGGGCCGTTGCTCTTTTCCACCCAGGTCGCGCCACCGTCGGTGCTCTTGAACGGCGGCACAACTGTGCCGACGGACGAACCTGCAGCGTATAGGATACGTGAGTTCGCCGGGTCGGCTGCTATCGCGACCGCATTGAAGACCGGCGCAAGGCCGGTGTTGGACGGTGTCCAGCTAGCGCCGAAGTCGGTGCTTTTGAAGATACCCGCACCCGAGCCACCAGCGTACACGGTCCCCGGCGTTGTCGGGTCCACGAGCAGTGCGGCGACGTTGGCGCGGAGACCGTGGTTTGCCGGTGCCCATTCTGCGGCACCGTCGGTGGTCTTGGAGAGCCCGTATTCCATGCCCACGTACAACGTTTGCGATGAGGTCGGGTCCATCGCCAGCGCGCCAAGTGTCGCGGGTGTTGTCAGTCCGCTGCTCATCGGCGCCCAACTCGCTCCACCGTTGGTGCTCTTGAAGACTCCAAGCCCGAAGGCCCCGGCGTACAGCGTCTGCGATGCCGTCGGGTCCACGAGTAACGATACAACGGCGTCGGGAATCGTCCCGAGCGGACTCCAGTTGCCGCCCCCGTTGGTGCTCTTGAAGACATTCGTGGACCCACCAATGGCGCTGCCGGCCGCGTACACGGTCTGCGAATTTGTTGGGTCGAACGCAAGCGCCTGCGCGTCGAATTCAGCGTCGATCGTAACCGGCACCCAACTCTCCGCGCCGTTGTTACTCTTGAAGGCGACTCCATTGCCGCCTGCATAGAGTGTCTGGGAATTGTTCGGGTCTAAGGCTAGGCTATGCGGATAGAAATTCTCCGGAAGGCCGGAACTTACGGGCGCCCAGTGGTCGCCGCCATCGGTGGTTTTGAGGACTCCCGAATAGGTCGCCGCGTAGACAATCTGGGAGTTCATCGGATCGATCACCAAGGTGGTCGCGAAGACCCCGGAGCCGTTGTTCATTGCCGCCCAGCTTGCCCCGCCGTTCGTGCTCTTGAACACACCGAGCACCGAGCTGGCGTATAGGGTTTGTGGTGTTGCCGGATCGATGGCGAGGGCTTGAACGACGCTGGAAGACGGCAGGTTACCGCTGAAGCCGCTGCTCATCGAGGCCCAGGTCGCGCCGCCGTCGGTGCTCTTGAAGATGCCGCCGTCGGTGCCGGTGTAGATCGCCGGCGGCGCCGACGCGTCAAGAGCGGCAGATTGCGATGTGCTCGGAGCGATCGCGATTGCGTGCACCACGCCACCGTCCGGCCCGTGGCTCGTCCAAGAGACCGCCACCGGGCATCCGTTCAGCGCATTATTGACGGCCAGTACCAGCTCGTCGACGGTTACCTTGTGGTCGTTGTTTGTATCGAATGCCGCGCAGGTGTCCGGTTCGGCGTTTCCCAGCGCGATGTTCACGCCTTTGACCAACTCGTCGACGCCCACCGTGCCGCTGCTGTCGCAGTCACCGACACACGACGCGAACGATTTCGCCGCCAGAGATGCGGAAAAGACCGCGAGTAACCAAATGACAACCCACCGCTCCGCGTGCGCGAACGTGCGCGGCAACCGGATTCGGAGGCGCTCCAGTTGGTGGAAGACATTCAGGGCGCTTTGGATGCTCGACATCTCGCACATTCCTTTCAAGCGCGGTCATCGGCTTCTCGACCAGCTCGGCGGAAACGTTTTGGCGCTTCCCTTAGCCGCGACGCTGCGAGGAGGTCAAGAAAAAACTCACACGCTTTCGGCGATCCGTAAATGTACGTAGATCTCTCACATTGACAAATTTCTTGGCACTCGGATAAACCGCGCCGCAAAGGTTCGGTAGTTTTGCGAACGAACATTGAGGTGGCTTGTGTTGGCGCTTCCGGGGGGACGAACTGGCTTGCGAGCGGGGCGCGCGCAGTCTGATGAACTGCTACGACGATTCTCGGTGCCGCTGATCGCCTGCTTGACGGCGATGTTCCTGCTGCCGCAGGGCGCAGCCGGAGTCTGCATCGGCGATTGTGACGGCAACGGTAGAGTCAACGTCAACGAGCTGGTGGTCGGCGTCAACATCGCGTTGGGCAACGCGGACCTTGGTTCTTGTCGCCAGTTCGATGCGGACGGCAACGAACGGGTCACCGTCGACGAATTGGTGAAGGGCGTGAACAACGCCCTCAACGGCTGTGCGGCCGAGCCAACTGCCACCGCGACCCCGACGCCGAGCCCGACACCCTCACTACTGAAATCCGTCACTGCCATCGTTCACCCGAGCCCGACGGCGAGCGCGACCGCCGGACCGACGATCGCATTCCAACCGATGAGCGGCGCCCCGGGCTCGTCGGTGGCCATCACCGGCAAGGGATTCGCCGGGGCGACTGCGGTTGCCTTCAACGGCGCGGCGGCAAGTTTCACCATTGGTTCCGGTGACAGTGTCACTGCGATTGTGCCGCAGGGAGCGACCAGCGGGCCGATCAGCGTCACGACACCGCAAGGAACGATTACCAGCAACGTCGTCTTTGCGGTTCTCCATCCGTCGACCTTTTCGCTGACAGCGGGTCCCGGAGCTGGCGCGGTGATTCAGGGACAATCGACGACCTACGCGGTCATGCTGGAGAGCGCCAACGGTTTCGCGCAGCTTGCAGCGCTGAGCATTGCGGGATTACCGGCCGGTCTGACGGCGACGCTGGCGCCGTCACAGATCACTGCCGGGCAGATGGCGATGCTGACGATCACCGCGCCGGCGAATCAGCCGACGGGAACGTCGATGTTCACGGTATCCGCTTCAGCCAAAGTCCTCGGCGTATCGCAGCACCAATCGGCGATGGCGAGCGTAACGGTTGAGCCGGTGACCACGTCGTTCCTCGGCCGAACCGTTGTCGCCGACAACCAGCAAACGCCGCTTGCCGGCGTGACGATTACGTTTCTCGGCAAGGACGGAAACGGCAACACGACCGGCTGCTCGGGCCAGCAGCGCATTTCCGATGCGGCCGGAAACTTCGCGTTCACCAATTTGCCGGATGCGTGCGCGGGCGAGCAGCTCGTGCGCTACGACGGGATGACCGCGACGCCGCCGCCAGGGCAGTACGCCGGCGTCGATCTGATCTACACCATCGTGCCGCACCAGGTCGTCGTCTCGCCCGTGCTCATTCATCTGCCGCGCATCGACGACAAAGAGACCGTGATGGTGCAGCAGAACGCGCCGTTCGATCAGACGTTCACGTTCAAGACGATTCCGTTCCTCTCGGTGACGGTCTACGCCGGCACGACGCTCATCCTGGCCGATGGCACGCAACCCGATCCGTTCCCGCTGACGGCGATCGAGGTGCCGGTGGACCGGCTGCCGGAGGAATTCTCGCCGCAAGCGCAGAATCCGACGTCGTTGCTCGCCTTCATCGTGGCGTTTCAGCCCGCGAATGCGGTCGCGAGTCAGCCAGTGGCGGTCACGTTCCCGAATACGTTGAACACGCCGCCGGGGACGTACATGCAGTTGTTCACCCTTGATCCGATGCGCGGGCAGATGGTGCCGTACGGGTCGGCGCGGGTCTCCGACGACGGCACGCAGATCATCCCGAACCCCGATCCGGCGCATCCGGGGCATGCCTATGGCCTCGTGCACTTTGACTGGCACGGGCCGACCGCGCCACCGCCGAACGACGTCAACCCGAGCCCCGATCCGTGCGGACCCAAGTCGTCAAGTCCGATTGACCTCGCCTCGGGCATCGAGGTGATCACGGCGACCGACCTCACTATCAATGGCCGGCGCGGGCCTGTCGGCGTTACCAGGACGTACCGCACGCTCTCGAGCAATCCCGGACCGTTCGGGATCGGCACAAATCACAACTTCGGATACCAGCTCGGCTTTCAAGGAGGGGGGCAGCAAGTCGCTTTGTTGGTGATGCCGGACGGCAATCAACTACCCTTCAACCTGCAGCCCGACGGGACATGGATCAATTCGACCGTGCCATCGCTACGTGGGGCGGTGCTGAGCGCCGCGTTCGATGTCGGAACATTCACCTTGCGGTGGAAAGACGGCACGACTTTCAATTTCGGGACCTTCTTCACGTTCGTTCCTCTAACCTCGATCAGCGACCCAAATGGAAATGTCATTACGCTGGCGCGCAGCGCTTCGAACCCCGCCCTGATTACGCAGGTGATCGATCCGGTCGGCCGGGCGCTGACGCTGAGTTATGACGGCTCGAATCGCATCATATCGATTGTCGATCCGATCGGGCGGACGGTTCGGTACACCTACAACTCACAGGGCACGTTGGAAACGGTGACCGACGCAACTGGCGGCGTGACACGCTACGACTACGACGATCGGAACCGCTTGACGCAAATCACGGATGCGCGTGGAATCGTCGTCGCGCGCAACGTCTACGGCGAAGGCGGGCGCGTCATCAAGCAAACCGCCGCCGACGGCGGCGTCACCTTCTTCTCGTACTTCTCGCTCGATCCCAATGCGTGCGCCGACCTGTCTTTGCCTCGAGCGGCCGCGGTGCGCCCAAAGGCCGGTGGTTTTGGATTGCCAGAATGCCCTTTCGGAGGAGACAACGTGAGCCCACTTTTGGGCACTATTGTGACCGATCCGCTCGGGAACACCACGACCTACCGTTTCAACACGGAAGGATTCCTTGTCGATGTCACCGATGCACTAGGGCAAAAGCGCGGATTGGGCCGCAACCTCGGCACCAACTTGGTGACCGCGGTGACGGGCCCCGCGAGTTGCAGCGTGTGCGGCGCACCGGGCGCCGGTGATTTTTTCTTCACCTACGATGCGAACGGCAACATGCTGACCCGCACCGACGCGCTCGGCCACACGACCACGTACACCTACGAGCCGACGTTCAACAAGGTCAGCTCGGTCACCGATCCGCTCGGGAACACGACGAACTTCACCTATGACACGCATGGGAACTTGCTTTCGATCGCCGACCCGCTCGGCCACACCACTTCGATCACCTACGACAGCCACGGCTTGGCCACGTCGATCACCGATCCGCTGGGCAACTCGCAAACGCTCACCTACGACGACGACGGCAACCTCGTCGCAGTCACCGACCCGCTCGGCCACACCAGTTCGCTCGCCTACGACCCGGTCTCCCGCCTCGTGGCGCAGAGCGATCCGCGCGGTAAAACGACACGGCTGGCCTATGACGATCTCGATCGCATCACGCAAACCGTCGATGCGCTCGGTGGCAAGACCCAGTTCAGCTACGATCCGACCGGGAACCTGTTGAGCGTCACCGACGCCTTGAATCATCCGACCGCCTACGCGTACGACACGCGCGGTCGCGTGAGCCGGCGCACCGATCCGCTCGGTGCATCCGAGACGTTTGCGTACGACGTGGCCGACAATCTGACCGCGCACACGGACCGCAAGGGCCAGGTGACGACGTACAGCTACGATGCACTGAACCGGCCGACCGGCGTGCAATACGCGGACAGTGCCAGCCACTTCGCCTACGACGCGCAAGGGCGCATGATTCTGGCGGGCGATGCGAGCGGCGACATCCAGCGTACCTACGATCTGGCCGGCCGCATGACGCAAGAGGCGACCAGCCAAGGCGCGATCGATTACATCTACGACGCCGCCGGCCGCCGCACGTCGATGAGTGTGGTCGGGCAGACGCCAGTCTCTTACAGCTACGACGCCGCATCCCGGCTGAGTGAGATCGTTCAAGGCAGTCAGGTCGTGGACTTCACCTACGACGCGGCAGATCGTCGCACGAAGCTGACGCTGCCGAACGGCGTCAGCACGGAGTACCGGTATGACACCGCGTCGCGAATCAGCGAGCTGCTCTATCGCAACGCCACCAGCACGCTCGGTAACCTGACATACCAATACGACGCGGCCGGCAACCGGACGGGTGTCGGGGGGTCATTCGCGCGCACGCTGCTGCCCGATGCCATCGCAGCGTCCGAGTACGATGCTGCGAATCGTCAGATCCAGTTCGGTGAT
>Ga0335069_10002798_pt1 | contig 26695 bp, 21 predicted proteins | sample Lox_Sample_11_FD_206714 | JGI IMG/M metagenome (GOLD analysis project Ga0335069, IMG submission 206714) | Soil microbial communities from Loxahatchee National Wildlife Refuge, Florida, United States - Lox_Sample_1.1 | ecosystem: Environmental > Terrestrial > Soil > Wetlands | place: USA...
CCCCGGCGGAGCCAGCAACGCGCTGATTGACAGCTCGACGATGTATGTCGTGGGCCAGCAGCGGCAGCCGGACGGACTCTTTGGCGGATACCTGACGCTGGTCGACCTGTCGACGAAGAGAGCGTCAAGTCGCGTCTCGATCAGCGACGGCACACCCGGCGCCAAGAGCCGCATGATCCTGGCGGACGACAACACGCTGTGGATCGGCATGACGAAGTGCACGAATGGCGAGCGTTTTGCAAAGGGGCTGCCCTACGGCTGCCTGACTATGTACAACACAGCCAGCAAGAAAGTCGTCATGCTGGAGCCGTATCTTGGCGACCTGACGGGGATCGCCGCGGTGACCGGCCTGCACAAGATCTACGTGGCGCAGGGCGGGCAGGTCTACATCTTCCACACGCAGGACGGCACGTCGATCGACAACCAGTATGTGACCGTAACCGGTACGGCGTATGACGTGGCGTACATGGACGCGCATAGCGACGGCGACAACACGGTCTACTGAGAACTCGAAACAATGACGGCAGAGGCGCGCGGCGCGGTGGCGATCGACGTTCTGGCCATTGCGGCGCATCGTGACGACGTGGAGCAGACCTGCGGAGGCACGCTGCTGCGCATGGCATCGCGCGGCTTGCGCACCGCGATTCTCGACCTGACGCGTGGAGAATCGGGCACGCGAGGCAGTGCGGATGAGCGCGGGCGTGAAGCCGCGGAGGCTGCACGGCTGCTGGGCGTGACCTGGCGCGACGCGCTCGACCTGCCGGATGGTGCGATCGAGAACACGCTGGAGAATCGGGTGAAGATTGTGCGCGCGTTGCGGCGATTGAGGCCGCGCGTGGTGATTCTGCCGTACGGGCAGGCAAGGCATCCGGATCACTCGATTGTGGCGACTCTGGGCTACGAGGCCTGCTTTCTGTCGGGGCTGGCGAGACTCGACTTGGGCGGCGCGGGGGGAAATGTCCCTGAGCGCGAGGCGAAGCCGCACAGGCCTTTCAAGATCGTCTACGCAAGCCTGTATGCGGATGTGCGGCCGAGCTTCATTGTCGACATCACGCCGTTCATCGAGCAGCGGCATGCGGCGCTGATGGCCTACCGCTCGCAATATGCGAACCAGAAGCAAGGCGGCGGACTGTTTGTGCCGGAAGAGGAGATTCGCGAGCGCACGTTTGCCGAAGCGCGGCACTACGGGCTGCTTGCGGGCGTCAAATACGGAGAGCCCTTTGTGCAGATAGAAGTGGGCTTGGTGGACGACTTGACGCTGGTGCCGGTGCAGTCGATGTGAAGCGCAGCGCGCAAGTCCCTGTTGCCCGGCATCAATTCTTCTTATCAAAATCCGAAACTAAATCAATTCGACTTATGGGCGGGCAGCGAAGAGACGAACCTGGGGGCCGATCATGACGCAGGTGTGGGATCCGGGCGCCTACGCGCGGAACGCGGCGTTTGTGCCCGCGCTGGCGGATGGAGTGCTGGAGTGGCTGGACGCGAAGGCAGGCGAGCACATTCTCGATCTGGGATGCGGGGATGGGCAGTTGACGCAGAAGATTGTCCGGACCGGGGCCAACGTGATCGGCGTGGATGCGTCGCCCGAGATGGTGGAGGCTGCGCGGGCGCGGGGAATCGTCGCGGATGTGGCGAACGCCGAAGAGTTGCCGTTCATGAGGCAGGAATTCGACGCGGTTTTCTCCAATGCGGCGCTGCACTGGGTGCGCGGCCAGGACGCGATGATGAATCAGGTGCATCGCGTGCTGAAGCCGGGAGGCCGGTTTGTGGCGGAGATGGGCGGGCACGGCAATGTGGCCGCGATCCGCGTGGCGTTTCTTGCCGTGCTGAACCGGCATGGATTGGCCGAGCGCGAGCTGGAGGAGAACTATTACCCCACGCTGGAGGAGTACACGCGGCGCCTCGCGGGGCACGGATTCACGGTCCAGCGGATGGAACTGATTCCGCGGCCGACGCCGCTGGGCACGGACATCGGCGCATGGTTCCGGACATTCCGGCGCGGCGTACTCTCGAGCCTGCCGGAAGGCGAGAGAGATGCGGTCGTAAGTGAAACTGCGGCGCTGCTGGCGCCGGCATTGTGCGACCGGGAAGGCAACTGGACGGGAGACTATGTAAGGCTGAGGTTCATTGCCGGAACCTGACGGCGGAGAGTAAGTCGAACTAGGCGGAACATAAATTGAAAAAAATCGTTAGATGGCTTGCCTTTCGGCTGCGACTTATGGCAAAGTAATCTCTGCGTAGGAGAAACGCCCGATGACAAAGATCGCGCACAACACGATGCGTAGGCTGGGATGGCTCGACAGGAGCTTGACCGGCGTCCGGGCGTCCTTCGAATCCGTCCAATAGCCGTCCGGCGTCCACGATCCTACGCAAATCGCAACCTGGGCAATTGAAGAGCACAAGGCCTGAAGCGATGGGGCCCGCTTGTCTTGATTGACAAACGGCCCGAGTGGCGAAGAGGACAGGTTCATCGACTGCGAATCGACACGCGTAAGCGTCCTGTCTTCGTCTGTTCCCTCGGGAATTGCAAAGAAGAGTCAGGTAAGTTGTGCTTTGCCTCGGCGCTGTGAGTTAGTATCACGGCGCCGGCATGCGGGGTGTGTCCTAACTCGGTTCGGTAAGATGCGCCGGTGGTGAAGAGGAGAGTTACTTCCTCCAATGAAGGAGCGATAGCAAGGCCGGGAGGTCTTGCCGGAAACCGATCACTGTGCGGGGCGGGGGCGTAGTCCCGAAGCAAAAGGCACCGCGCGGCAGAGATCCGAGCTCTCAACTCTTTTCGATTGTTCCCCGGCGTGTTGATTGAAACGCGCGAATTGCATTTCGCCGGTGGCGTAGATAACGGATACTTCGCTCGAAACGCGGGAGCCGCAGGTTCGAATCCTGCCCTGGGCGAAAGCCCGGGTGGTCGAGTGGTCCAAGACGCCTATGGTTCTGTTGTCGCTTGTTCCCCGGTTTATTGCAACGAACGTTCACACGGGAAGTCGTAACAACCGCCACCTGGCCGGTGGTGTAGGCAACGGATACTTCGGAGCGGGGATGCGGGTTCGAATCCCGTCACGGCAGGTCGAGTCCCGTGTGGTCCAACTGGCAAGACGCCCGCCATTCTCTGTCGCCGCTTGTTCCCCGGCCAAAATCCTCCGGTGCTGCCGGATTAGAAGTGAGCTTGACATGAACAAGCTGAATGTGAAGAACGGCACTCCGATGGGCAGCGACCATCTGTGCCGAAGCTGCAGTCACGGGCAATACATGACCGGATACCGCGAGTCGGAGGTGCTGGTGATCTGCGGCAATGTGACGCCGGCGATGGTCGTGCCGTTCCCGGTGTACGAGTGCTCCGGCTACTGGGACCGCAACCGGCCGGACTGGGAGCAGATGCGGGCCCTCGCAATCGACTTCAGCGAGAGCCGCAGGAAGCCGACCCCGGGTTTTCGCCAGAAGGGATTTGCGGGCGTTCCGGTCGTCGTCCCTGACGACGATGAGGACGCGGATGACGAAGCGGCGCGGATGCGGGCGCGGCTCAAGCTGATTCGATAACACTGCCGGTGGCGCAGGGTGCGGATACTTCAATGGCAGAAGACCGCGCAAGCGGAAGCTGCAGGTTCGATTCCTGCCTTCGGGCTTCGGCTCGATGTAAAATGCCGCGCCCGATTTTTCCCCGGCAGGCTTTCACCTGGCCCGGCAGTTTTTTCACACGGAAAGGAGGCGCCAGGATGCGCTTGAATCTATCGAAACTGCACAAGTACACGCGCCCGCAATACACGGTGCCGCGGACCCACGAGGGAGCGCCAGCCGCCGTCATCAACGCGGAGCAGGCGCTGCGGCGCTCGGTGCTCTCCTGCATGTTGTGGGAAGACGAGTTTTACGAGGACGGCGTCGCGATCGCAGGGCGCATCCATGAGCTGGTGCCGAAGGTTGCGCCGGAGCGGGTGGCAGGGCTGGCGGTCGAGGCTCGCGAGCGGATGAAGCTGCGTCATGCGCCGCTGCTGCTGGTTCGCGAGATGGCGCGTCATGCCACGCATCGCGGCCTGGTAGCCGGGACGCTGGCCCGGGTGATCCAGCGCGCGGACGAGCTGAGCGAGTTTGTCGCCATCTACTGGGCTGGCGGGCGCCAGCCGCTCTCGGCGCAGGTGAAGAAGGGGTTGGCGGCCGCGTTCCCGAAGTTCGACGAGTATGCGCTGGCCAAGTACGACCGCGCGAGCGCTGTGCGGTTGCGCGACGTGCTTTTTCTCACGCATGCCAAGCCGAACGATGCGGCGCAGGCAGAGGTGTGGAAGCGGCTGGCGGCGAGCGAGCTGGCCACGCCGGACACCTGGGAGGTTGCGCTTTCGGCAGCCGGCCAGGGCGAGGGCGCGGACAAGCGGGCGGTGTGGGAGCGGCTTCTCACCGGGCGCAAGCTCGGTGCGCTGGCGCTGCTGCGCAACCTGCGCAACCTGCGTGAAGCCGGCGTGAACGAAAAGCTCGTGCTCGATGCGCTGGCGGCGATGAAGACGGAGCGGGTGCTGCCCTTCCGCTTTCTGGCTGCGGCGCGCGTGGTTCCCGGGTGGGAGGAGCCGCTTGAAGCTGCGATGTTCCGCTCGCTCGAGGGCCGGGCTGGGAACGCCGCAAGGCGGCTTGCCGGTCACACCGTGCTGCTGGTCGACGTGTCGGGCTCGATGGAGACGACGCTGTCGTTTCGCTCCGAGATGCGGCGCAACGATGCCGCTTACGGGCTGGCGATTCTGATCCGGGAGATCGCCCAGAAGGCGACGATCTACACCTTCTCGAACGAGGCCCGGCTGGTGCCTTCGCGCCGCGGAATGGCGCTGCGCGATGCGCTCGATCAGAGCCAGCCGCACCAGGGAACCTATCTGGGCGAAGCGCTCGCGAAGGCGGAGAGAGAGGTCCGCGAGGGTTACGACCGGATCGTGGTCATCACCGACGAGCAATCGCACGACCGTGTGCCGGCGCCGCGCGGCAAGGGTTACGTGATCAACGTGGCCAGCAACCGCAACGGGGTAGGCTATGGCGACTGGACGCACATCGACGGCTGGAGCGAGGCGGTGGTGGAATACATCGCCGAGCTGGAGGCGGCGGAGAGGCTTCCTGAGAACCACGGCGTGTGATTTTCCATCTTTCTCATCCGCAGCCGCTAATGAGAAGGATGGGGCGCCCAGACATTCTTAGCGGTGAACAACCGCCGGCCGGGGAGGGATCCTCTGGCCGGCGCATTTATTTGCCAATGCGCGATTTGTAGGAAGTGTAGGAAGAGCGCGAGGAGGACGGCTTGGGGAGCGCGACCGATTTCTTCGCGATCACCTTGCCGACGAAAAAGGTCACGATGAGGGCGCCGGCGCCGCCGGAGATGCAGGCATCGACCGCGGTATAGGTGGGGCTGAAGCCGGCGAACTCGACGGCGGTTCCGACCAGGATTGCCCCGACGAGTCCGACCAGCGCGTCGATCCAGCCATTGTGGCTGGAGCGCAGGAGCCTGCCCACGATCCATCCGACGATTGGCCCGACCAGGAACCACCAGAGAAAGTTCAGCATGGCCGCATTATAAGGTGCCCGGAGATTGGCGGAGTCTGAGCCGGGCGCCGGGGACCGTCATCAGCGGGCCACGGTTTCGAGTTTGCGTTCCGATGGTGCCGCACCGGCATCCGCGGCGAGCGCCCTTACACGGAAGAGCAAACCGGCGACGATGGCGCCGATGAACGGACCGACAAAGAAGAGCCAGACCTGGGCGAGCGCTTTGCCGCCGACGAAGAGCGCGGGGCCGAGACTGCGCGCGGGGTTCACGCTGGTGCCGTCGATGCGGATGCCGAAGAGATGGATCGCGGTGAGCGAGAGGCCGATCACGAGGCCGGCGAAACCGGCCGGCGCGGCTTTTTGCGTGGAACCGAGGATCACGATGAGGAAGATCATCGTGGCGACAATCTCAAAGAGCAGGGCAGATGCCATGCCGTACTCGCCCTGGTAGCCGGGTCCCCAGCCGTTCTGGCCCAGCCCGTTCGCTGCAATGCTGTATCCGCTGGCGCCGGAGGCAATCGTGAGCACAACCCATGCGCCCAGAACGGCGCCGATGATCTGGCCGATCCAGTAGCCGACGAGCTCGACGGCCGACATGCGCCCGGCGACAAAAACACCGAGGCTGACGGCCGGATTGATGTGGCAGCCGGAGACCGGGCCGATGCCGTAGGCCGCGCACACGAGAGCCAGACCGAAGGCAAGCGCAATGCCGACAACGCCGACCTTGTCGCCGGCCACTACCGCCACGCCGACGCCGAAAACGACCAGGATGAATGTGCCCACCAGTTCCGCGAAGTATTTGTTCATGACTCCTCCTCGTTCCATTGGCCTGCGGCCGGCGAATGCCCAGCTGCGCGGTCATGCATCGGGTGTCTTGTTGGGGAAGTTGGATTCGGTTGACGGACTCGCGCCGGACTCACGATTCGGAGGGAGAAGCACGAGCCCTGGATTCGGTTGCAGAAGAATGCGCCCGGAGTGTGCCAGAGGGGGAAGGGTCGAGTCAAGGAGAATCGCACGGGGTCGCCGGCGATCGCGGTCTGGGCCGGGCAACCGGCCAACGCCGCCTGCTTCTAATTGAGTTAACGCCCAGCTCCTCCACTACGGAGCACGGGCGTTTTTTGCCGATGAAGCTTCCCCGTCTCGAACGCCGGCCGGAACTCGACGCGTTGCGCGGGCTCTTCCTCGTGTGGATGACCCTGACGCACTTGCCCACGCGGTTCAGCGACTTCGTCAATCAGCCAATCGGATTCGTTTCGTCGGCCGAGGGATTTGTGTTCATCTCCGCAATGTTGGTGGGCCGGCTCTACACACGCGACTCGATGGTCGATGCGACGGGCACGCGCAAGAGGCTGTGGAAGCGCTCGCTCAAAATCTACTGGTACCACCTGCTGATGCTGGCGCTGGCTTTCACGGTAGCAGCCGGCCTTGCGGTGCATTTGCACAAATCGGCCATCACCAACTTGCTCGATTTCTATCTCGCCCATCCGTTTGTCGCGGTGATCGGGTCGGTGCTCCTGCTCTATTGCCCGCCCCTGCTCGACATCCTGCCCATGTACGTGACGTTTTTATTTTTCACGCCCATGGTGCTGTCGGCGGCGTTGCGGTTTGGATGGAGAAAGGTGCTGGCCGCGAGCGGGCTGGTATGGCTGCTGGCGCAGTTCGGAGTGCGCGACCTGGTGCACAACTGGATCGTGCACATCACGCACCTGCGGATTCCCCTGCAGGAAACGGGAGCGTTCAATCTCTTTGCCTGGCAGGGCGTCTGGACCTTCGGGCTCTGGATCGGCGCCGGTTCGGCGCTGAATCTGCCGGTGTTGCGGAAAGTGCCGGGCTGGGCGGCGGCGCTTTCGCTGGCCGTGTGCTTGTTCTTTATCGGAATCCGGCACCGCTGGCTCGGACCGCACCTGACGCAGCAGGCGCTCGGAATTCAACTGGACAAGTGGCAGATCGGACCTCTGCGGGTGTTGAACCTTGTAACGTTCTCGATCGTGCTCTACTGGCTGCGCAAGTATCTGCTCAAGCTGGTGGCGATCGAGCCGTTCCTCACCCTGGGGAAGGCGACGCTGCGGGTGTTCTGCACGCATATCTTTTTCGTGTTTGCCGGGTTGGCGCTGCTGGCCGGAGATGTGGATGACGCGGACGGCGTTCCGCAGCTTCATGGTGCGCCGGCAATCGCGCTAGTGGCGGTGACGATGGCCGCCATGATCCTGGTGGCCGTGAACGAAGTGCGCAAGAAGCGTGCGCAAAGAACACGGCCGGGGAGCGAAGAAGCGGCGCCTCAAGAGGGCAAAGAAGCGGGTCCGTTGCCTGGGGATTCGCAGGAGATGGCCTGCGTGCGAAGAGTGGGTGTCTGTGGGCCGCAACTGACGTCTCCTCAAGAGAATGTGGCTTTTCCGGCGGCCTGAAAGGTCGGTTCCCTAGAACCGCCGAATTCATCAAACGTTTGCAATCTGTTTGCCCCATTGAATTACTCTGTTTATGGTGCCGTGCGGCCTCAGCAGTCGATCCAGAACGGCCGCCGGGCGAGGGCAAACCGGTTGAGCCAGACAGTATTTGTACTGGAAGACGACGCCGATATCTCAAGGCTGGTACAGCATCATCTTGAAGCGGCCGGATTCACGCCGCGATTGTTTTCCACCCCAACCAATGTGATTTCCGATGCGGAGCGCCAGGCGCCGGCGCTGTTTCTGCTGGACATCATGGTGCCCGGAGGAGATGGCCGCGATGTGTGCCGGCGGCTGCGCAGTCATCCGGCGCTGTCGACGATACCGATCATTTTCCTGACCGCACGGGCTGCAGAAGATGACCGGGTTCTGGGACTGGAACTCGGGGCCGACGATTACATCACCAAGCCGTTCGCCACACGCGAACTCGTGGCGCGCGTGAAGGCGGTGCTGCGCCGGTTCGAACGGCCGACTTCGCCATCGGTCATCAGCTTCGAAGAGGTGGTGATCGACGCCAATGCCATGCAACTGCGGGTGCGCGGCGAGCTGACGACAACGACGGCCACGGAGTTTCGGCTGCTGGACTACCTGGCGCGTCATCCGGGGCGCGTGTTCAGCCGCGACCACCTTTTGGACGCCGTGTGGGGCGACGCGCGATTTGTCACGCCGCGATCGGTCGATGTTTACGTGCGGCGCATCCGTGAGAAAATCGAGAACGACCCGGAGAACCCGCGCTATCTGAAGACGGTGCGGGGCGCCGGGTATCGGTTCGAAATGCCCAAAGGCGAGTGATTCGGGGACTCATAGACTGGACGTAGCCCGCCAAGCCTCTCGGATCACTGGAAGCATGAATGGAGAATCAACGCAGCTTATCGATTCGAGAGCTGCGGCCGACGGCTCCCGGCCGCTGGAATGTCCACGCGACAAGGGCCGAAGGAGAGCGGCGCCGATTGACCCCCAGGATATTTACAAGACTGCTTGGATTGATCATCCTGCTGCTCGTGTTCCATACGGTGGTGATGGAGCTGATCCTGCGGCGGATGACGGCGAATACCTCGGGGCAGTCGTTGCGCGGACTGGGCAGCGAAATGCTGTGGTCGGGCGTGATCGCGCTATGCGTGGCGCTACCCGTGGCGACGTGGATAGCGAGCGGGATCTCAGGGCGGCTGGGGCGGGTGACGAGTTTCGCGCGGCGGATCGCAGCGGGCGATCTGAGCGCGCGGCTGGAGATCGAAAACAGGGACGAGATTTCGGGAATGGAAGCGGCGCTGAACCAGACCGCGCAACGGCTGGGCGAGAGCTTTGCCGAGATTGAGAACCGGCGGCAAGAACTCGCGGCGATGCTGGACTCGATGCAGGAGGCGGTCGTCACCATCACGCCGGAGGGCGTGGTGCGCTGGTCGAACAGCGTGATGCAGCGGATTGCGGGAACGCAGATTCGCGCCGGCCGGCCGCTGGTGCACGCGGTGCGCGATCCCGATGTGCTGGCGTGCGTGAAAGGCGCTCTCGAACATGGCGAGGTACGCAACGGGCGCGCCAGTTCGCTCGCGCCGGGACGTATTTTCGAGATCAACGCGGCCCCCCTGCCGAGCGGGGGCGCCGTGGCCGTGCTGCACGACGTGACGGACATTGAAGCGGCGGAAAAGTCGCGCCGGGACTTTATTGCCAATGTGAGCCACGAGTTGCGAACGCCGTTGACGTCGATCCAGGGCTATGTGGAGACGCTGGTCGAGGACGCCAATCCAAAGCCGGCGACAACCAAGGAATTCCTGGGCATCATCCTGAAGAACGCCACACGCATGAACCGGCTCACCGAGGATCTGCTGGCCCTGGCCAGCGTGGAGAGCCCGGACTACCGCGTGACGCGGCTGCCGATGCGGGCCAGTGACCTGCTGAAGGACGCCATCGACTCTCTGGGCGGGATCGTGACCGATTCCGGCGTGGAATTGGAGTCTGCCGGGGCGCCGGACCAATTTGTAATGGCCGACCCGGATGCGATGAACCAGGTCTTCGGCAACCTGATCGAAAATGCCCTGAAGTACGCCAAGTCAGGAAAAAGAATCCGGGTCGGTGCGCGGATGGCGGACTCGGAGGTCGAGTTCGTGGTCGAAGACTTTGGGCCGGGAATCCCCTACGAGCATCTGGAGCGGATCTTCGAACGGTTCTACCGGGTCGACAAGGCGCGGTCGCGGGAGTCCGGGGGGACGGGACTGGGGCTGGCGATCATCCGGCACATCGTACAAGCTCACGGAGGCCGGATCTGGGCCGAGAGCGAGCTGGGCTCAGGCGCCGAGTTTCACTTCACGCTGCCGCTGGCCGCAGGCGACGGCGCGGCGCGCGAACCGGAGCCGCAGGCCGCTCCGGCTCGCACAGGAGCGTGAAACCGCGGCAGATATGCTCGTTGCGAACCCTTGTTCAACATCTGTTAACAATTGCCATGGAGAATCGTGCGTGGCAGGAAAAAGAGGAGACTCCGTGAAGAAGACTTGGTTTTTCGCTGGACTGTTGGTGCTGTTTGCAGGTTTTGCTCATGCCCAGAAGTTGACCGGGGCGGGTGCGACCTTCCCCTATCCGATCTACTCGAAGTGGTTTAGCGAGTATTCGGCGGCGCATCCCGGCGTCGAGATCAATTATCAGCCGATCGGTTCGGGCGGTGGGTTTCGCCAGGCGTCGGCGGGGCTGGTGGACTTTGGCGCCTCCGACAAGCCAAGGACAGACGAAGAGCTGAAGGGCTCGAAAATCAAGCTCTTGCACATTCCCACCGTGCTCGGCGCAGTGGTTCCGGTCTTCAATGTGCCGGGAGTGGAGGACGTAAAGTTCAGCCCCGACGTGTTGGCTGACATTTACCTGGGCAAGATCGATACCTGGAACAGCGCCCGGCTCGCCAAGGATAACCCGGGCGTGAATCTTCCCAACCAGAAAATCATCGTGGTCCACCGGTCCGATGGCAGCGGAACGAGCTTCATCTTCACCGACTATTTGAGTAAAGTGAGCAAGGAGTGGGCCAGCGGTCCGGGCACGGGTGAGGCAGTCAACTGGCCGGTAGGCGTGGCCGGCAAGGGGAACGACGGCGTTGCCGGCCTGGTGCGCCAGCTTCCGGGCGCGATCGGCTATGTGGAGCTGATTTACGCTGTGCAGAACAAGATTGCCTTCGGCGAGATCAAGAATGCAGCGGGGAACTTCGTCAGGGCTTCGATTGACGGTGTCACCGAAGCTGCATCGAGCGTGAAGCAGATACCGGCCGACTACCGCGTATCGATCACCAACGCACCCGGCGCCAACGCCTATCCGATCTCCAGCTTCACTTACCTGCTGATTCCGGAGAAAGCGGCGGATCCGGCAAAAGGGAAGATTTTGAAGGATCTGCTGAGCTGGTGCCTCAAGTCGGGCGAGAGCGAAGTCACATCGCTTTCGTACGCTCCTCTTCCCCCTGCTCTGGCCGACAAGGTTTTGAAGAGTGTCTACGCGCTGCAGTAGCCGCCATTGAGTCGAAGACGGCGCGGGGCAAGCTCCGCGCCGTCTCTTTCCTCAATGCCCATGCCGGACCCGTCCATGACCGGCACCCATGGCGGGTGACTCGTCCCGGCGTTCCGGTTCCGGAACGCGGGTGTCCACCGGAGATGCCCGATCGTGGCTCTGTATGCATTTGATTTCGCAGCGCATTAACCTGTTGTTCACATTATCCCGTTAGCCTGTGATTGGGCGCTTCAGGAGAGATTGTGTCCGGCTGCCAGCAGACAAAGGGGCTCGGCCTTTGACCTTCAAGCCGATCCGGGGGCGGCGGTCCCAACGTGACCTTATTCCAAAGCGCTGCAGGTGACCGCCCACGTGCCCGAGATCCGCATCCCACAACCTGAAATGACTCGGCTGCCTGTTCCTCAGCGCCCGCCGAATGCGGAGAATACGGCCCCAGGTGAAGACTCCGCCGTCCGGACGTTCTTGCTTTCGCGCGGGAATTCCGCCGTGGCCGACCGCGGATTCCACTGGCTGATGGTGGTTTGCGCACTGAGCATCTTCGGCATCGTGGTGTTGATCGCTTACGAGCTGGTGCTCCGCTCGCAACTGTCGTGGCACGCCTTCGGGTTGAGGTTCTTCTACGACTCCTTCATCGATCCCGATACGCACCAGAAGAGCTACTGGGATCCCGTCAACGGGCACTTCAGCGCCGTGCCGTTCGTGTATGGGACTCTGGTTTCGTCGTTCCTCGCGCTTTTGCTCGCCGTGCCGCTGGCGATCGGCGTGGCCATCTTCCTTACCGAGATGTGCCCGAAGGTGCTGCGTGGCCCGCTGGCATTCCTGACCGAGTTGCTGGCTGCAATCCCCAGCGTGATCTACGGCCTTTGGGCCGTGTTTGTGCTTGTGCCGCTGCTGCGCGAGCAGGTGAACCCGCTGCTGGCCGCCGGGTTGGGGTGGACCGGCTTTTTCGACAACAGCAACCCGACCGGCCTGGGTTTCGTTTCTTCGGGCGTGATTCTGGCAATCATGATCCTGCCCATCATTTCGTCGCTGACGCGCGAAGTGATCTCTGCCGTCCCTCACTCGCAGCGCGAGGCGGTGCTGGCGCTGGGTGCGACGCGCTGGGAGATGATCCGCATGGGCGTGCTGCGCAATGCGCGCATCGGCATCGTGGGAGCGATCATCCTGGGACTGGGCCGCGCGCTGGGCGAGACGATGGCCGTGACCATGGTGATCGGCAACAGCCCGGAGATTCATCGCTCGCTGCTGGCCACGGGCAGTTCGATGGCCTCGGTGATTGCGAACGAGTACGCGGAGGCCTCGAGCGACCTGCACCTGAGCGCGCTGACGGAGATCGGACTGGCGCTGTTTTTGGTGACGATCATCGTGAACGCATGCGCCCAGGTTCTGGTATGGGCTGTGACGCGCGGAGCGCCGGCGCAGGCGCATTGAGGAGAGGCAGGGTGAACGAAGGCGCATTCGAATTCCGGTCGAAGATGCGGGCGCTGACCGACGGCGCGGTCACGTCGCTTGCCATCCTGGCGACGGTGCTGGTGATTGTGCCGCTGGCCGTGATCTTCGTCCACCTTGTGTACAAGGGCGCCGCGTCGCTGAACCTGGCGTTCTTTACGCAGATTCCCAAGCCGCCGGGCGAGATGGGCGGCGGGATGGCGAACGCGATCCTGGGTTCGGCGATTCTGCTGGCTCTGGCGAGCGCGATCGGCGTGCCGGTCGGGATTGGCGCGGGCATCTTTCTCGCCGAGTTTGGGCGAGGGTCAAAACTGGCCAACGCCATCCGCTTCACTGCCGATGTACTGAACGGCGTGCCCTCGATTGTGATGGGTGTCGCGGTATACGCGCTGGTGGTGCACCCGAGGATTGGCTTCCTGCCTTTTACGGGGCACTTTTCGGCGTTTTCCGGCGGAGTGGCCCTGGGAATCATGATGATTCCCACGGTGTGCCGAACCACGGAAGAGATGCTGCTGATGGTGCCCAATGCGGTGCGCGAGGCAGCGCTGGGGCTCGGCGTGCCGAACTGGCGGTCGGTGCTCTCGATCACCGTGCGGACCGCGTCGCCGGGGATCATTACCGGCTGCATGCTGGCCTTTGCGCGCGTTGCCGGAGAGACCGCGCCGCTGATTTTCACGGCCTTCGGCAACGCGTTCTGGAGCTCAAGCCTGAACCGGCCAATTGCCGCACTGCCGCTGCAGATCTATGTGTATGCGCTTTCGCCGTATGATGATTGGCGGCGGCTGGCGTGGGCCGGAGCGCTGGTTTTGATTGTGTTGATCGTGATGGCGGTGTCGCTGGTGCGTTATGTGACCAGCCGCGGAGTGCTCAAAGGCGCAAGTTAAACGCGCATCTCCGGCGGCATTGACGATCCCCGCGATTGCCTGAGTCGAGAGTTACCGTGGAGATGGCCATCGTGCAGTTCGAGGCTTAGCGAGAAATACAAGGAGAGATTCGCCCGTGGGTTGTGGCATCGAGGTAACCAACCTGAATGCGTGGTATGGAACCAACCACACGCTGCAGGACATCAACCTGAATATCCCGGCCAACCACGCCACGGCGCTGATCGGCCCGTCAGGCTGCGGGAAGAGCACGTTTGTGCGCTGCCTGAACCGGATGCATGAGACGAATCCGATTGCGCGAGTGACCGGATCAGTGCGGATGGGCGATTTGGACATCTATTCGGACGCGAAGCCGGTTCAGATCCGCCGGCGCGTGGGGATGGTCTTCCAGCGGCCCAATCCGTTCCCCACGATGTCGATCTATGACAATGTGGCCTCGGGGTTGAAGCTGAACGGGTTCAAGAACCGGCGGTCGCTGGATGAAATCGTCGAGCGGTCGCTGAAAGCCTCGGCGCTGTGGGACGAGGTGAAGGACGACCTGAAGAAGAAGTCGGGCGCGAGTCTCTCGGGCGGGCAGCAGCAGCGCCTTTGCATTGCGCGGGCGCTGGCAGTGGATCCCGAAGTGCTGTTGATGGATGAACCGGCTTCGGCGCTCGACCCGGTCTCGACATCGAAGATCGAAGACCTTATCTTCCAGCTAAAGTCGCAGTACACCATCGTGATTGTGACGCACAATATGCAGCAGGCGGCGCGTGTGGCCGAAAAGACCGGATTCTTCCTCAACGGCCGCATGGTAGAGTTCGACTCGACGCACAGAATCTTTACCAACCCCAGCGACAAGCGCACCGAGGACTACATCACGGGCAGGTTTGGATGACACGAATACGGTTTCAGCGCAGCCTGGAAGATCTGAAAGAGAATCTTCTGGTGATGGCCGGTTTGGCCGAGCAGGCGATCCAACGCGCCATTGAGGCGTATCGCGTGCGCGATCTTTCCATCTGCGACCTGGTGAACCGAAGCGAGATGGCGATCAACCGGCTGGAGCGCGACATCGACCAGGCAGCGCTGGACCTGCTCGCCATGGAACAGCCGACGGCCATCGACCTGCGCTTCATCCTGGCCGTGATCAAGATCAATGCCGATCTGGAGCGCGTGGGGGATGCGGCGAAGAGCATCAGCGACCGCGTGCGCAACATGGATCAGATGGCGGTGGTGGATTTGCCGGTGGATATTCCACGGATGGCGGCTCTGGCAGCGGAGATGGTGCGCAAGACGCTGCAGTCGTTTATCGAGGCGGACGCGGAGATGGCGCGGAGCGTACTCTCAATGGACGATGCCGTGGATGCGATGAATCGCGCGGCGTTCAAAGCGCTGACCAAGGTGATGGCCGACGAGAGCTATATGGCGCCGCAGGCGCTCAACGCGCTGATGATCTGCCGCAGCCTGGAGCGCGTGGCCGATCACGCGACGAATATCGCCGAGGACGTGGTGTTTTGGGTGCAGGGCGCGGATCTGCGTCACCATAAGACGCCGACCGGCGGAAGGGACGCGCAGGCAGCGCGGACGCCTCCCGCGCCCGTCAACAACGAGCATTTGACGTAGAGGCTCGGCGCGGGCGGCGCAGCTTGTGCCCGCATGCGGCGTTACAACTCCCAGTCATCGAACAGAAGCATCCGCGGATAGTAGAGGCCGGCACGGACCGGTGTGTCCTCGCCGTGCAGGTTGCGCAGGACGGCAGCATAGGCCTGAAGCTGCGGTGCGAAGAGGGCGCGGAGCGATGACAGTGCCGCGGCGGGATCGAAGTCCGGCTGGGGCCCATGCGTTTTGAAGTCGATAATCCACCAGTGGCTGGCGCCGCTTTTTGACGGGGCTTCTCCGGCGCGAAAGATGCGATCGATCTGCACCGTGCGCAGGGTTCCCTGGACGACGCCGACCCAGCGAACCTCGCTCGCGGCGTCTGCGTGAGGCGAAAGAATCCATTGGCAGACGGGATCGCGAGAGGCGCGAAGTGCGATGTCAAGCGCCTCCGCGGCGAGGCCGGAGGACTGCATTGCGCCGAGTCCGGCGGCACGAAGGTCGGCGGCGATGCGAGGGACGGATTGGCGCAATAGGGAGCGAGCCGGATCCCACTCCTGCGTGAGGCGGAGGCGGGCAAGTTCTTCCATGAAACGGTGGACGGCGCGGCCGAATGCGCGGGAGACTATGCCGCCCTCGTGGCGTTCGTAGAGTTGAGGGTCCGCTGTGTCGGCGCCGGAAGATGACGGTGCGAGCGCCGGGCTGGCCAGGCCAATCCGGACGGGCTGGTAGTTTGCCGGCAGGCGGCGCATTGGGGTGGGACGCGCGGGCCTGAGAAACTCCACGATCTGCGCCTCGGCAGCGATCTGCTCGATGGTACCCGGCTGGGGCTGATTCCGGCGTTTGGCAGTCCAAGTGGCGAAGCAGTCGCGGATTTCGTCTTCGAGAGCGGGCCACGCTGTCGCGAGCAGGCTGTTCTTTGGTTGGTTCAGAGTCAAGCTGCCGTCGTCTTCGACCTTGTATTCGGGCCGCGCGAACAGGTGCAGCTCTTCGCGTGCGCGAGTCGCTGCCACGTAGAGGATGCGCCGGTCTTCCTGCGCTTCGCGATCGCGGCGCAGGCGATCGACCCATCTCTTGGCTGCGCCGCGCTCGGCGCCTTTCGACTGCACAGGAGCGATGAGGAATTCAGTCGGCTCGCCGGAATCCCGGTGATCGGCGGCCGTTGCGACTCCTCGTTCGAGCCAGGAGAGCAGGTCCATCTTCGATCTTCTGCTGTGCGCCTGCAGGTCGGGCACGATGACCACCTCAAACTCGAGTCCCTTGGCTTTGTGAATGGTCATGAGCTGCACGCCGGCGTCGCTGCCGGCGGCGGGGTCCGGCAGCGCGGTCAGTTTGTCGAGTGCGGCGTCGAGCGATGGACCCAGCAGATCCTGCTCGCCGTTGGGCAACCGATCGAGACAGCGCCAGAGCAAGCCCAGGTTCGTGCGGCCAGCAGCATCCACGCAGTCCGCGCCGCCGAGGCGCAGCCAGACCTGCTCGAGCCATGTGCCGAGTGAGGCGTTGGGCAGGGTGGTGCGCAGGCCGCGGGCGGAGCTGGTTGCCTCGTGGACGCGCTGCGCGGCGATCTGTCCTTCGGCGGAGAGCATCGACAGCCTCTCGGCGAGGAGTTCGGAGACGGGACGAGCAAGGAGGGTTTTGTCGTCGCAGCTGACCAGGGTATGCAGGTCGTGGAGCGTGAGACCGCACCAGGGCGCGCGCAGAACGCCGAGCCATGCCACGCGATCTTCAGGGTTGAACAGCGCGCGAGCAAGGGCGATGGCGTCCCGCACTTCAGGCCGCTCGGCGAGGCCTTCGAGTTCGACGGCGCGGAAGCGGATTCGCGCATCCCGCAGCACGGCGGCAATAGCCTGCAAAGACTTCTTTGTTCTTGCCAGAACGGCGAGGCGGTAGTGCTTTTCGCCGCGCGAGAGTTTTTCAGCGATTTGCGAGAGGTGAATGCGGATGAGCTCGACGATTTCGCCGGTTTGCTCTTCGCGCGCAAGCCCGGCATCGCCGGTAGGTTTGCGATTAGCATGCCCGTTGCGTGCGGACTGCTGTGCAAATTCGAGATGCAGGGCAAGGCGTGAGTTGTCACCAGCGGCCGGCGGGCGTTGGGCGAGCGCCGGCGCAAACGGGATGCCGCTGCCGTCCGGTTCAGCAAAGATCGTGCTGAAGGATTTGTTGAGTGGCTCGACGAGCGCCGGGGCGGTGCGGAAGTTGGCGCGGAGCGGGACGAATTCGAGCGGGAGAGGATCAGAGTTGGGGACTTCGAGCCCGAGATTGCGCACGCGCGGGAAGAGCTCGGCGTCGGCGTCGCGGAAGAAGTAGATGGACTGCATGGGATCGCCGACGGCGAACAGGGTGCGGCCTTCGCGCTCGGGCCATGCGGCGACGAGGCCGGCGAGTAACTTGTGCTGGCGGCGACTGGTGTCCTGGAATTCGTCGACAAGGAGGTGGCGAATGCCGTCGGCGATGCATTGAGCCGGGTCGGCGGGGAGTCCGTCATCGCCGGTCAGCACGGCCTGGGCGCTTTGCGCCACCTCGATGAAGTCGGCATTGCCGGCTTCGGCGAATGCGACGCGGAGCTCGCCGGCGGCGTGGCGAAGGACGACAAAGCAGGCGCGAACGATCTGCCATTCGTCTTCGCTGTAGCGGGCGGGTGGAAGATTGGACACGTTGCCGAGCGCCGAGGCGAAGCCGTCGATGGATTTCAGGTCGTCGATTAACGCGAGCATCCGGTTTTTCTCGGCCTTGCGTTCGGTGGGAAATCCGTGACGCTTGTCGACGCGCCGGCGGAATGCGCCATCCGTGAGCAGCAAATCAGCAAGACAGACGTAAGCGAGACGCGCGCTCTCAAGGTCTTCACTGCCGTCGAGAGGGCCGCAGGGGAACTCGGCGAGATCGGCGAGCTCGCGATGGAGCCGGCCCCCGGTCTGACCGCAGGCGAAGCGGGCAAGCTCGTGGGCTTCTTTCCTCGCGCCTGGGATTTGATCGAGGAGCGCACGGGTAGCGGCGATGCCGTCGCGGACGGCGTTGGCGAAGGGGCGCTCCAGGCGCTCGCGGAGTTCGTCCCAGTTGGGCTCGCGGTCGAGGACGAAGTCGTGCATCCAGCGGTCGCGCGCGCCGAGCATTTCGACGAGCTGTCTTTCGAGCTCTTGCCAGTTGTTATCGCGCCATTCGAGGAGACGGGCGATGGCGGAGCTGAGAGCGCTGTTGGTCTGGTCGATCTGCTCGAGCGTGCGCCGCGCGGCGCGCAGGTAGAGCTCGCTGGGCCGCTCGTGGATCGCGATGCCGCCGCCGAGATCGGAGAGCAACGGTTTTTGCAGCGCGATCTCGCGGCAGAACGAGTCGATGGTGGAGATGCGGAGCTGCGCAGGTGTATGGAGCAGGTCCCAGCCATGCTGCTGCGAGCGTTGGAGTGCCCGGCGGGCAAGGGCCGGCATCTCGAAATCGCCCGTGCCGGAATCTTGCGTGGGTTCGCGATGCTTGCCCAACGCGGCCTCTTCGAGCGCGTCGACAATGCGGTGGCGCATCTCGGCGGCCGCGGCTTTGGTGAAGGTGATGGCGACAATCTCAGAGGGATCGCCGACCTCGCCGAGCAGGCGCATGAAGCGGCGAGTCAGCAAGTCGGTTTTGCCGGAGCCGGCGGGCGCCTGCACGAGGAAGGAGCGGCCGGCATCGAGCGCACGCTCGCGTTCTCGCAGGTCGGGTGGCGGTGAAGGCGAGGCCGGTCTATTCATCGTTCTCGTCCTCGGACTCGATTTCTTCGCCGGCCGGTACGTGGTTCTCGTGAACGCGGCAGAGGACGGGAAACTCGCAGTGCTCGCAGGTTTCGGGATAGTCCTTTGGATCGACCTCGGCGCGGCCGGCGATGAAGTCGCGCGCGAGGCGCTCGATTTCTTCGCGCCAATCTTCGAGCTGCTGTTCGTCGAGCGGATATCTCGCCGGACCAGTGTTGGATCTCAGTCCGGGGATGAGTGTCGCCGCGGCATCGCGAAGGCGGCCGGCGAACTCGATTCTGTCTTCGCCAGCGCGGATTTTGGCGAAGGCCAGGCCGCCGACCTTCTTGCTGAGATCGAGCGCGAACGTTGCATAGAGCGGGAGCTGGACATCGTCCGGGCGGGGCGTGTCCCACGCGCCCGGCTTGACGTTGCCGGTCTTGTAGTCGACGACCAGAAGCGTGCCATTGTTGAGGCGGTCGATGCGGTCGAGGCGCAACTGCAGTGTGAGGCCGGCGACGGCGACAGCGCCATTCTGGGCCTCGGTTTCGATCACTTCGAAAGGGTGCCTCCCGGATTCATACTCCAGCCATTGGGTGACGAGGCGCCCGAGGCGCGACTGCTCGAGATCGAGGTAGCGGCGCGGCATCCCATCGCGAACGGCGGCGGGAATCTTCACACGCGTGGTGCGGACGACGTGATCCGCCACAAAGCTGGCGAGATCGGGCAAAGCGCGAAGATCGTCGAGCGTGCGGAGACCGCGCGGCGGGCCGGCCCAGATGGCGTGCATGACGGAGTGAATGAGCTGACCGCGCTGCGCGGCAGAGAGGCCTGCGACAGCCGGGTCCCACCCCTCGGCGCCGAGGCGCGCAGCCGCGAAGGCCCTGAAGGGGCATTGCGATTGCGCGGTGAGCACCGCCGCGCCGCCGGCGATGGTGGGCATGGTGAAGGGGATGAGGCACGAGTCTTCGAGGAAAACGGTGGCGGGCGCCGCGGGCGCGGATTCGCGGAGTTGGCTGGGCAGCGGAGTCGGCTCGCCGGCGAGCTGCGCGACGAGGCGAGAGGGGCGGGTCTCGACGCCTTCCTTCAGCAAGGCGTGGCTGAAGTGGACCTGCGGGGCAGAGGCGAGGACTCGCTCGCCGATGGCGCGGGCGAGCTGCCAGTCGAGTTGCGGCGATGCGTGCGGCATGCCGAACTGGCGCTGCAGGTAGAGCGGCAGGAAGGGATGCGTGGAGCCGGCGGCGGGCCACGCATCGTCGTCTGCACCGAGGAACCAGATGCCGTCGGCGGTGAGGCCGGCCGATTCGGCGGGCCCCACGATCTGAATGGGCGCGTCGTGCGATTCGGGTGCGAAGAGGATCTTGTCAAGGGCTCGGGCGAGCGATGAGATGAACTCGGGCCAACGGATTCGGCGGCCATCGAAGCCAAGCGAGGCGCAGACGTCGGCGGCCTGCTGGAAGCGGCGTTGGGCCTGGAATTCGAGGCTCGAGAGCGCATGGCAGCCGGGCCAACCGGCGGTTTTCAGGAGCTCGGGCGCGAGTGCGGACCAGTCGAGCGGAGTGTGGCTGTGCTCGAAAGCTTGCGCAAGGCGCTGGCGCGCTTCGTTCATTCGCTGGAACCACGCGGGCGGGAGGAGTTCGCGGGCGGCGCGCTGCGAGGTGAACGCTTCGAGAGTCCAGGAAGTGCGCTGGTCGCCATCGTGGCGCAACCTGCGCATGTAATGCTGGAGCTGCGCGTTCTCGTGTGAGGTGACGGCCGCGTATCCGGTCGAGAGCAGCCAATCGAGTTCGGATTCCTCCACAGTGCCGGCGAGCCAGCGAAGCATGAGATGCGCCGCCCTGGCGAGGGCGACCTGGCCGAGAGGGACGCCGAGAGAAAACTCAAATAGCGAGGCGCCGTGAGGCCCGAGGTGCTTGAGCAAGGCGCGTTCGATTTCGCCGCGCCTGCCGGCCATCTCCTGCGTGACGATGAGAAGGCGCGCGCCGGGGTTTGCAATCAGCGCGCGATGGCACCAGAGAGAGCAGGCGGCGATTTCCGACTGTTCGTCAGGCGCGGAATAGAAATCGCATCCGGCCGATGTCGCGCCACGCGAAGCCTCGCGCCAAGCAGCGCTCCAGGCGCCGAAGAAGCTGCGCTGCACAGGAAGAATGCGATCGAAGCCGGCGGCGAGAAGCGGTGGCCGCGCGGGCTGATTGTCTTCCTCGAGCTGGGCGATGAGCTCGAGCGGAAGGCGGCTGGCGCTGACAAAGTGGCCGGCGCGGCAGGTTTCATCGAAGGCGCGAAGCCAGCCGCTGAACGCGGCCGCGTCCTGCTGCCAGCCGCTGCGGGCGGCGGGCTTGAGGAAGGCGGGCGCGTAGCTCGCGATCATCTCATGGGTTTCCGCGGCGAGCGAGGCGATGCGGCGGCGCGACGGCTCGAGGTAGGTTGCGGGGTGCTTTTCGCTGCCGGCAATTTCTTCCCAGAGCGACTCTTCCTGCCAGGGATTCAAGAGCAGGCGGCCATCGAGATTGCGCTCGCTCCAGGCGTCATGGGCGAAGGACTTCCAGTCCTGGATGCGCGGCGCGGGCCATGCAGTGAGACCCTCGGCGCGGCGTGCGCGATGATAAGCGGCGGTCAGCGCGCGGGCAGCGCGATCGCTGGCGGTGACGACGATGCCGCCGTCGCGCAACCAGGAGTCGATTTCAGTGTCTGCCATGGAGCCCATTCTCGTTATATCGCGCGAGGCAGTCTGTGTGCCATTGCACGGAGCGGACTTCGCTTGGATTTAAGCCGGACAGAGCGCGAGGAGTAAACTGGGGTGTGATTCGAAGTCTTTCCGCTTCAGCCTTGTTTGCAGTTCTTCTGGTGACCGGGTGCCATTCCGGCGAGACGACGGCAATCCAGCCGGCGACGGACGCAAACGTTAGAATCTACAAACTGCGCGGCAAGGTAGTCGCGATCGACGCGACAAAGGGCGAGGTGATCCTGGACCACGAGGCCATCCCAGGCTTCATGGAAGCGATGACCATGCCGTACAGGCTGAAGAACGCGAATATCGTGAGCGAACTGCACCCCGGCGATGTACTGACGGCGGACGTGCTGGTGCCGCAGGACGCGAACGCGGATGTGCTGCTCGATCACATTGTCGTGGTGGGGCAGGCGCGCCTGGATTACCGGCCGAAGGTGACCTATCACGTGCCGGCGCCGGGCGATGCCGTGCCCGACTTCAAGCTAAGGAACCAGGATGCGCGCGCGATTCACCTGGGGCAGTTCCGTGGGAAGGCGCTGCTGATCACGTTCATCTATACGCGATGCCCGCTGCCAAATTTCTGCCCGAGGGTGACCCGCAATTTCGCGGCGATCGAGAGCCGGCTGGCCGCGGATCCGAAGCTCCTGAAGAAGACGCAGCTCATTTGCGTAAGCTTCGATCCCGAGCACGATACACCCGAGCGGCTGCGCGCCTACGGGCTGGAATATATCGGCGCCGACATGAAGGATGCGTTTGCCCACATCGACTTTGCCGTGCCGCAGAAGCCAGTGCTCGGCGAGATGGCGAAGTTCTTCGATGTTGGGATCACGAACGAGGCGGACGGGACGATTACGCATACGCTTTCGACAACGCTCATCGGGCCCGATGGCAAGGTGATCGAGTTTTATCCGGGGAATGACTGGACGGTGGAGCAGGTACTTGGGGATGTGAAACAGGCGGCGGCCAAGGCGGGCTGAGCCGGTTTATGATCCATGTGAATTGGCGTCAGGCGTGGCCTGCAATGTGGCGAGGGATCGCGGCGCGAGCCGGAGGGGAGCGGTGGAGCGATGGGCGCAGGGTTGGAAATTCGCAAAGACGGTGAGCTGGATCTACTGTCGCTGGGCGCGCTTATCCATCGCCTCGATCCGGGGATCATCCCGTTTCGCAAGGCGAACGAATGCGCGATTCATGTGAGCGGCGGCGAGTTCAATGTGGCCGCGAATCTGGCGGACTGCTTCAGGATGCGGACGGCGATCGCGACGGCGATGTCGGACTACCCGATCGGCGACCTGATCGCGGAGCGGGTGCGCGCGATGGGTGTGAAGCCGTTCTACAAGCACTTCAAGCACAACGGCGTGAACGGGCCGAACATGGCTGCTGTGTACAGCGATCGGGGATTCGGTGTGCGCGGGCCGGTGGTCTTCTACAACCGCGCCAACGAAGCGGCCGCGCTGCTAAAGCCGGGCGACTTTGACTGGAAGGCGATCTTTGCGGGCGGCGTGCGCTGGGCGCACTCGGGCGGGATCTTTGCGGCGCTTTCGCCGACGACGGCGGAACTGGCGGCGGAGATGATGAAGGCCGCGAAGGAAGCGGGCGCGGTGACGTCGTTCGATCTAAACTTCCGCGAAAAGCTGTGGAGCGTGTGGGGCGGCAACGACCGCGCCGTGGAGCAGATCCACAAGATCGTGGAGCACGCGGACGTGATCGTGGGCAACGAGGAAGATCTGCAGAAGGGGCTGGGCATTCCGGGGCCGGAGGTGCATCATGCCAAGTCGAAGCTCGACTCGGGCGTGTTTTGCTCCATGATGGACGGCGTGGTGAAGAAACTGCCGCATGTGAAGATGGTGGCGACGACGCTGCGCGAGGTGCACTCGACGAACCGGCATAGTTGGAGCGCGGTGGCGTGGATCGAGGGGAAGACGTACACGGCGCCTACGGCGGAGCTGGATGTGTATGATCGCGTGGGCGGCGGCGATGGGTTTGCGGCGGGGCTGTTCTACGGGCTGATGGCCGGCGAGCCGCCCGAGGAAGCGGTGAAGCTGGGATGGGCGCACGGCGCGCTGCTGACGACGTTCCCAGGCGACACGACGATGGCGACGGAGGAACAGGTGAGGTCGCTGGCGAAGGGCGGGTCGGCGAGAATACAGAGGTGAAGTTCTCGCGTGGGCGTTTGCCATCCCCATTTTTGCCGCGGAGACACTCCGCAAGGACGGAGCACGGAGAAGGGTGAAAAGTCCGCTGCAATAGAAAATGTCCTGATCCGTCTACAGTATCGAATCCGCGCGCAGGCGAGCTGCATCCATCCAATTGATATCCTGTCGATGTGTCTGTCCCGGGCGGTGCGTCCGGTAGAAAGAGGAGCATGGCAAAGGTCACCCTGGTATTTGCGGTTCTTTTGATTGCCTTGGGCCTGAGCGGTTTTCTGGTGACGGGGAGCCAGCATCCGACGGCGCTGATTCCGGCGTGGATCGGCCTTGCGCTGGGCGTATTTGGCGCGCTGGCCATCAGTCCGAGTGAAGGCCGGCGAAAGCTGTTCATGCACTTCAACGTTTCGATTGGACTGCTGGGGTTCATTGGAACGGCGGTCGAGATCGTCCGTTCATCGATGTCGTCGAAACCCGCGGATGCAATTGCGATGGGATCGAAGTACACGCTGGCCGTCCTGCTGCTGATTTACGTGATCCTCTGCGTACGGTCGTTTATCGCGGCGCGGCGCGCGAGGAAGGTGTAGAGCATGGCAACGATGCGTGGCGGCGGGATCGGCATGGGCATGCGCGCCGAGCGCACGCCGCACAGTCGCGGGGCCCGCGTGGGACAGATCGAGCCGCCGAAGAAGAAACCAAGCCTGAAGCAGATGCTGCCCCAGATCAAAGCGCTGATTGCGCCGCGGATCGGGCTGCTGTCGATCGGCTTGCTGCTGATGGGTATCAACCGCGTGGCCGGGCTGGTGCTGCCTTACAAATCGAAGTCGCTGCTCGACGATGTGCTTTCGCCGCAGCACCCGCATCCCGACAAGCTATTGGGGATCATCTTGATTGTGCTGGGAGCGATGATCCTGCAGGCCATTACGTCATTCTCGCTGACGCAGTTGCTCTCCAAGGCCGGCCAGCGGTTGATTGCCGAGATGCGGCGGCGGGTACAGCGGCACGTGGGCCTGCTGCCGGTGGCTTACTACGACGAGAACCGCACGGGGCTGCTGGTGGCGCGCATTATGACCGATGTGGAGGGCGTGCGCAACCTGGTAGGCACGGGGCTGGTCGAGTTTGTGGGCGGAATACTGACGGCCGTCCTCGCGTTCTTCTACCTGATGCATCGCAGCGTGGCGGTCACGGTGACGGTGTTTGCGGTGCTGGGCGCGTTCATCTTCGTGCTGCAGTATGGGTTTCGCGTCATCCGGCCGATCTTTCGTGAGCGCAGCAAGATCAACGGCGAGGTTGCTGGGCGGCTCACGGAGTCGCTGGGCGGCGTGCGCGTGGTAAAGGGCTACCATGCCGAGGCGCGCGAGGCGAGCGTGTTTGCAGCCGGCGTGGAGCGGCTGCTCGAGAACGTGATGAAGTCGCTGACGATGACCAGCGTGCTGTCATCGGCGTCGACGACGGTGCTGGGCCTGGTGTCGGCGCTGGTGATGTGGCTGGGCGGAAACAGCGTGCTGAAGGGAACTTGGACAGTCGGCGACTACTTCAGCTACAACATGTTTCTCGCCTTCATGGTGGCGCCGGTCTTCCAGATCGTGAACATCGGGACGCAGCTCACGGAGGCGTTTGCGGGGCTCGACCGGACAAACGAGATCCTGGGGGAGATGGAAGAGAATCAGGCGCCGGGACGCACGACGGAGATGCCGCCGATCGAAGGAAGGATCCGGTTTGAGGATGTCGAGTTTGCGTATCATCCCGAGAAGCCTGTGCTGCACGGAGTGAGTTTTTCGGCCGATCCGGGGACGGTGACGGCGCTGGTGGGTTCGTCGGGGTCGGGCAAGTCGACGATCATCAGCCTGCTCTGCGCGTTTCACACGCCGAAGAGCGGGCGCGTGGTGATCGACGACGTCGATCTCTCGAAGGTCGATCTCAACACGTTTCGATCGCAGCTTGGCGTGGTGCTGCAGGACTCGTTCCTGTTCGACGGTTCGATTCGCGAGAACATCCTGTTTTCGCGGCCGGAGGCGACCGAGGAGCAGTTCCTGTTCGCCTGCCGCACGGCGCGAGTGGATGAGTTTGCCGAGAAATTTCCCGAGCTGTACGACACGATCGTGGGCGAGCGCGGCGTGAAGCTTTCGGGCGGGCAGCGGCAGCGGCTCTCGATTGCGCGGGCATTGCTGGCCGAGCCGAGGATCTTGATTCTGGACGAGGCGACCAGTTCGCTGGACTCGGAGTCGGAGGCAATGATCCAGGCGGGGCTGGCGCAACTGATGCAAGGCCGGACAACATTCGTGATTGCTCACCGGCTTTCGACGATCCGGCGCGCCGACCAGATTCTCGTCGTGGAGCAGGGGCGGATTGTGGAGCGCGGCAACCACGACGAACTGTATGCGATGGGCGGGCGCTACTACGACCTGTATACGCGGCAGCACGGGCTGGAGGCGAACCTGTTCCTGGCGCCGGGCGAAGGGGACGTAGTGCCGGCCTAGGCGCGCCGTTCAATCTGCACAGCAAACACTAAAAGTAGAGCAGGAACGTGATGTCGATGGTCACGTGCGAGGGCACGGGTATGCCGTCGCGCGAGGCGGGCCGGAAGCGCAGGCGGCGGACAGCCCGCATGGCGCTCTCGTCGAGCTCTCTCGAAACCGAGCGGAGAAGTCTGAGGTCGGAGGCCATGCCTTCGGTGGTGACGACAAAGGAGATGATTACCGTGCCGCGGTGGCGGTTGCGGCGAGCTCGGCGCGGGTAGGCGACCCAGATGGAATTGAGCGCGGCGGGCGGCTCGATGGGATTGGTGCGCCGC
>Ga0335069_10002799_pt1 | contig 26689 bp, 21 predicted proteins | sample Lox_Sample_11_FD_206714 | JGI IMG/M metagenome (GOLD analysis project Ga0335069, IMG submission 206714) | Soil microbial communities from Loxahatchee National Wildlife Refuge, Florida, United States - Lox_Sample_1.1 | ecosystem: Environmental > Terrestrial > Soil > Wetlands | place: USA...
GGGTGATCCTGTAAGCAGTAGCGCCGGCATCCTTGCCGGCTGTCGTGCGGGCGTCCCCGCCCGCAACCGGCATGAATCCTTCGCCTGCACTCCAACAGAGGCTACCAAGCCTTTTTGCGCAGCAGAGTGATCCAGATCACACGTAGGTAGGACGCCTGAGAGCACACTATTTTCATAGAAAGGACATTTCCGCGCACCCCCAGGCGCCACAATGGCCATTCTCGAATCAGGCCTAAGGATAGTTGATTATGCGTAATCTAGATGTCCAAGAGCTTAAAGCCTTCGTACAGCTTACCGATCTGCGCTGTGCCGCCCTGATCGCTGCGTTCAATTCAGCGACCACTCCTGAAGACAAAAACCTGCTCTCAGCCCGCTGGGAGCGACTCGCGCACCAGGGCCGCGCCCTGCGACTTCAACTCGAAGCTCTCGAACAGCGAGTGAAGTTGAGCGAGTTTGCCGGCGCGTCCCGAGGATAGAGCCCAAGCGGTTACCCCACGCCTCCACTCTGAGACGTGGCACGAACCCTTGCTCGCCAACTCGCCAGCACGCGCGCAGCTGACTTGCTAACTCGCTGACCCGCTAATCCAGCTTCGGGTGCGTCTTCTGGAACCCTGTCGCTTGTTGATATGCAGACGCAAACGCCGCCAGCTTTGCATCCTGATACAAGCCTCCCAGAAACGTAATCGACACCGGCGTGCCCGGACCGCCAATGTCGTCATGGTCGCCATCGTCGACCGCCGGGGGCGCCGGTGCGTCGTTGCCGCGCAGCCCGTTGGGCACAATCACCGCCGGGTTCCCGGTCAGATTCGTCGCGATCAGTTGCGCATCCGTTGTCGGCGTCACAATCACATCGACCTTGCTGAAAAGCTCTGCAAACTGCCGGATCGCCAGTGTGCGCAACCGGTTCGCCTGAACGTATTCCACCGCCGGATAGAGTCGGGCGATGCGGAACTGATTCGGCCAGTCCTCCGGCCCTTGCTCCGTCAGCAGCTTGTCGCGGCCGCTCATGGTCAGGTCGTCGAAGGCCGCTGCCGCCTCAGCCGTCAGCAGCGGAACCATCGCGTCCCACGGCAGCTTGGGCAGTTCCACTGGAATCAGGTTCACCCCCATCTTCGTCAGCTTGGTCAGCGTAGCCTGCTCATATTGGCGGTCGTAGTCGCGCCGGGCGCGCGCCTCCTGCAGACCCGCATTGCTGTCTTCCCGTTTCTTCTGATCCTCTGCAGTCTCGTTCGCTGCGGCCTGCTTTAATTCCAGCGGCGGCAACGGGTCGAACTCGCTCTTCAGGTAGCCCACGCGCAATGTCGACCAGTCGAAGGTCGGATCCCAGTGAAACTCTGCTTGCACTGCCGAAAGATCTTTTCCATCTGGTCCGTGAATCACGTCCAGCACCAGCGCGCAGTCTTCCACTGTCCGGCATATTGGCCCTAGCTTATCCATGGTCCAGCTCAACGCCATCGCTCCGGTCCGCGGCACAAAGCCGAAGCTGGGCCGCAGCCCGGAATCACCGCATCTCGTCGAAGGCGATGAGATCGACCCCAGCGTCTCCGATCCGATCGCGAAGCCCACGCACCCGGCTGCCACAGCCGCAGCCGAACCCGCCGACGACCCGCTCGAACCCTGCGCCGGATTCCATGGATTGCGCGTTCGCCCGCCGTACCACTTGTCCCCCATCGCCAGCGCGCCCAGCGAGAACTTTGCCACCAGCACCGCGCCCGCCTCATCGAGCCGCTTCACCACGGTTGCGTCTTCGTCGATGGTCTGGTGCTCGAAGCCTCCCGCGCCCCACGTCGTCGGATAGCCCTTCACGCTCAGCAGATCCTTCGCGCCCCACGGAATCCCGTGCAGCGGTCCGCGATACAGTCCCGCCGCCATCTCCTCATCCGCAGCCTTGGCCTGCGTCAGCGCGCGCTCCTCCGTCAGCGTAATCACAAAATGCAGCTTGGGGTCGTAACGCTTCAGCCGCGCCAGGTACATCTGCGTCAGCGCCAGAGAGGTGATCTTGTGGTTCCACAGCAGCGCCGCTAGTTCCAGCACCGAGGCAAAGGCCAGGTCTTCAAGGTTCGCGGGAGCATTCGGGACTAGGGCGTCAGGGCTGGCATAGCTCAACTGCGGCTTGGCCCCCACGCTGGCCAGGTGCGTCTCGCCGGGCTGTGCCGCCCGTGCCGGATGAAACACGAACGCTGGCGGAACGGAGTTCGGCAGGTTCTGCGCGCGGATCCTGTCGTAGCTGCCGCGCTGATCGTTCAACCCCTCGAGCATCAGTTTCTTTTGTTCCGCGGTGAACGGTCCCACCCCGGCCAACGCCGATGCCTCGTCAAGCATCTCCGGCGTAATCTTCGCCAGGGCGCGTGGTTTTTCCATCCCCTTGTCACCTTGGCCGCTTGGGCCCTGCTCTTCCTGCGCCTGCGCAGCCATCGCGTACAGGATCCCCGGCAACAGGGGAGAAGTGATGCCCGCGGCGGAACACGCGTTCAGAAAGGCACGACGATCGAGATACATGTGCGAGGTCCTTTCGAAGGGGAAACCCTGCGCAAAACTATACGTCAACGACCGTCGCTCTTTGAATCTGCCGAGCTTTCAGAAGCCCGCCCACTATCTTTGGCTCTCGCTCGCCTTTCGTGCGGCCTCGAACTCGTCGCCCGCATTCCACTCCACCGGTTTCGTCTGTCCGCTCGCCAGCCAGCCCAGCACAAATCCAAACCGCGCCAGCTTGGCGTCGCCGCGAAAATCCCAGTCTGTGCGGTACTCGTCGCTCGGCTGGTGATAGTGGTGTTCCTCGTAGTCCTCCATCTGCGCGCGGCCCCACGCCAGGTCGTGCCCTTCAAACAGTTCGCCCTGGTCCACCGAAAATGCCGGAATCCCTACGCGCCCCAGCGAAAAATGATCGGAGCGGTAGTAATGCCCCGCTCCCGGCTCGGCATCGGCCACGATCTCCAGATCGAAGGCCTTCGCCACGCGCTCAACCGTCGGCCAGAAATCCAGCCTCTCGGCCCCTCCCAGCGTCACCGCTCGCGGCACGCCAATGGGAAGCAGCATGTCGTAGTTCAGGTCGAGCGTGAAACCACCCGCAGGAATCGGCGGATGCATCCCCAGGTACTGCGAGCCCAGCAGCCCCTGCTCCTCCGCAGTCACCGCGGCAAAGTACATCGCGTGCGGCGGCCGAATCTTCGCTTGCGCGAACGCCCGCGCCATCTCCATCAAAATGCCGCATCCCGTTCCGTTGTCGGCCGCGCCGTTGTAGATCTTGTCGCCCTGGGCATCAGGATCGATCCCGAGATGGTCGTAATGCGCGGTATAAAGCACCGCCTGATTGGTTGTGCTTTCCCCCGGCACGCGGCCCACTACATTCGCACTCACATAGCGGCGCACGCGGCTCTCAACATGCGCGCGCAGGCGGACAGAAAGCCCAGTAGCGCGGAATCCTCGCTTCCCGGCTCGTTCGATTGCCTGGTCCAGGTCGCCCAGCCCGGCCAGCGTGAACAGCCTCTGCGCCACATCATGCTGAATCCACGCGGCGGCCCTCAGGGTCGCCGTCGGATCGCCTTCCAGATAGCTCTTCTCGACAGCCTGCGAATTGCGCACCACATCCCAGCCGTAACTGGCCAGGTCCGTTCGATGAACAAGCAGCACGCCTGTGGCGCCGCGACGCGCGGCTTCCTCATACTTGTAAGTCCAGCGCCCGTAATATGTGAGCGTCTTCCCCTTGAAGAACTTCTCGTCGTCCGAAGGCGGCTGGTTCACGATAACCAGCACCACCTTCCCCTTCACATCCACGCCGGCGTAGTCGTCCCAGTTGTATTCAGGCGCATGAATGCCGTAGCCCACAAAAACAATCGGCGCGTCGATCTCTGCTGTCGCCTGGCCGGTCTGATCCTTTGCCACAATCTCCGAACCATAAGCGAGATTGACTGCTTCGCCGGTCTCTGGCACGAAAGAGGACTTTGTCTTGTCCTCCACAGTGTGTACGGCATACAGCGGAACGCGTTGAAAGTAGCTCCCGTCATCTCCGGCCGGCTCAACCCCCGCTAACGCAAACTGCGTTGCGATGTACTCCGCTGCTAACTCCGCGCCCCGCGTGCCCGGACCGCGCCCCTCCAGCAAGTCGAGAGAGAGAAAACGCACGTGTGCGCGGATCTTCTCGGGATCGATCGCCGCTGCTGCGGCACGCGCCCCCTCAGGAAACCCCGCAATACTCGGAACCAGGCTGGCGCCGGCCTGCTGTGCGCCGCAGGCCGGCCCAATCAACAGGTCAAGCAACACGATTGCCGGAATCATCTTGCGATGCATTGAAGAACTCCATCAACGAATGTGCAGACCTTGCGCCGGTCGCGGGCGCCCAAATCCTCAGATCGCGCGCGCCTTCGATCGTGAGCAAACCACGCATCAGGTTACGGTCTCATCCTGCGACGGCGCAATCGCGTCCATCGCAACCACGGGCAATAGCCGCGCCCGCGTCAAAACCTTGCGAGTCAGCCCGGTCAGCGCCATACCTCCCGCTTCGCGCAGCGGAACCCAGCGCCGCAACCCGGCCTTCACCGTCATCGCTTCTACATCATCCTCAAAAACCGTCCTGATGCGTACGTAGTAGTTCACCTTCATGATGGCGTGGCGTACCGTCATGCGCAGGTTTCTCTCCGGCACCTTCGCACTGCGCAGGCGGGGAAGCTCCCAAAGCCCCGGCATCACCGTTACTTCCTCTGGGCGCTGTTCCAAAAGCACCTCGCGCACTCTGGGTCCGCGATCTTTGCCTTGTGCCGGCAGTGTACGAACCGAGAGCGCGTGTGCCACGGCCCGGCTGGTCATCGGCAAGCGCTGTGCTGTCTTGTGCTCGCCGCGCGTGGTGCAGTCGGCGTGCAGCGGGCAAACCAGGCACTCCGGGGTTCGCGGCGTGCACACCATCGCTCCCAGCTCCATCATTGCCTGGTTAAAGTCGCCCGGACGTCCCGCATCCAGCAGCCGCCCCGCCAGCTCGCCAACCCGGTGCCTCACCCAGGCTCGACCCTTCTTGCGGTTCACTGCATCCCAGCCAGCCACCCGGCACAGTACCCGCTCCACATTGCCGTCGACCACCGCGATCCGCTCCCCGTAGGCGATGCTCGCAATCGCCGCCGCCGTGTACTCGCCGATTCCCGGCAGCAAATGCAGCTGTTCCGACCGCACAGGAAGGTTCCCGCCCAGGTTTTCCGCCACGAACTTGGCGGCCTTGTGCAGCATGCGCGCCCGGCGATAGTAGCCCAGCCCGCTCCATACCGCCAGCACATCCTGTTCCGGTGCGAGCGCCAGCGAAACAATGGTGGGAAATCGCGCGAGAAAAGTCTGGTAGCGCTCCATCACCACAGCCACCCGCGTCTGCTGCAACATGATCTCGCTTACCCAGATGGCATACGGATCGTTGCTTTGCCGCCACGGCAGGTTACGGCGATGCTGCGCATACCATTCGAGCAGCCGCAGCCGCAACTGAGCAATCCTCACGGGATCCCGGTCAAACCTCGACATAGGCGTAGCTTACGGCACTCGACGCGCGGACGGCCCTCGCGCCGCTCAGCTCCATTTCCAACTTTATCAACTCGACGATGACAAAGGTAATCTCGTGGTCGTTACGTACGGCTCACCGTCCCAAAATGCATGCTAGGCTTGAAAAGCAATTTCGTATTACGGCGGGGTGGCTGGGCAAGCTGGTTCAGACAAGATGCGGAACCAGCTTGGCTCAAGATGCCCGCTCACCTGCCGAAAAATAGATAGTTCTTCCTGCGTTGTTCCACTTCTCGCTGTCTTGGAGGCTACTTTGAAACCCACTGTTCTTTGCCTGGTTCTGTCTCTTTCCGCGGCTCCCGCAATCCTCTTTGCTCAGTCAGCAGGCGGTCCTCAAGCGCCCCCATCCATAGACGAATACGCCATCACCTCGGCTTCCCCCCACACCTGGACGCCGCCGAACTACTCGCCAACTCCTTTTTCGCGCCTCGCCGTCGGCGGCGGATTCTCCACCCTGGGCGGCAATATGCAGGTCGCCGTCATCGCCAACCGCTATATCAACCTCCGCGGCACCGGCAACTTCTTCAACTACTCGCTCAGCAACGTCTCGCTCCACGGCCTCAACGCTAGCGGAACTGTGAACCTGGCCACCGCGGGCGCTTCGGTCGACCTTTATCCGTTTCCCAATCACGGCCTGCGCTTCAGCCCCGGCGTCATGTTCTACAACCACAACCAGGTCTCTTCAACCCTGGTCGCGCCCGGCGGCACATCGTTCTCGCTCGATGGATACACTTACTATTCTTCGCAGTCCGATCCCGTCACCGGCACCGCGGGCATCGGCCTGCATACGCAGAACCCCGCCTTCACCATGACCACCGGCTGGGGCAATATGATTCCCCGCCGTGGCGGCCATTTCTCTTTTCCGCTTGAGGTCGGCGCGGCACTCATCGGTTCCCCCTCAGTGAACATGGCGCTTGTCTCCGGCCAGGTCTGCCAGGATCCGCAGGGAACCATCGGCTGCATGGATGTGGTCGGCAATCAGCAGATCGAGTCCAACCTGCAGGCTCAGCAGGCCAAATATCAGAGCGACCTGAACCCGTTCCGCTTCTATCCCATCTTCACCGCCGGCGTAGCCTACAGCTTTAACCTGCGCTCCGGCGGCGAGGCCAGCCCCGCAGCTCGCCCGCTGGCCCAGCCGCACCAATAGGCAGGTTCAGTGCTCCGATGCTGAAATACCACTCTCGCTTCAATCCCGTGCTTTGTCGGCTGAATGCCGCTGAACGTCCACGTGTGTGGTATTGACGCGGGCAAATAAGCCGGTCTATCTTAAAGAAACTATTTCCAGTTATTGACTGACCAGCCGTGGATCGATCCTTGGCGCGCGGGTCAGGTTGTCCTTCGCGGGATCGCTCGTTCTGCCCACTTCCGTGGGCAAGGTTCTGTTTCAGCAACTGGGCCTCAGCATCATCCCGTCCATCTCAAAATTGATCGTTCTTGGAGGCATCATGAAGCACCTACAGCTTTGCCTGATGGTTACCCTGCTCGCCGCCCCCGCGTGCCTGCTCGCCCAAACTTCGACGTCTAGCTCCGATTCATCGCAATCGTCATCGCCTGCGCCGGAGGTCGCCACCAAGCCTCCTTATCTGAGACATGCCCCGGACGTCGCTCCGGCTCCCTTCTCGCGCTTGGCGGTTGAAGGCGGTATCGGCATCGGGGGCATCAACATGCAGGCTGCCGTAATTGCCAACCGCTATATCAACATTCGCGGCATCGGCAACTACTTCACCTACACGGTCAACAACTTCAAAATCGACAACGGCAATGGAACCAGCGGCGTCGAAGTGAGTGGAAAGCTCAATTTCGCCGAGGGTGGAGCTGCGGTGGACTTCTATCCGTGGCCCAACCACGGATTCCGTTTGAGTCCTGGCGTCACCTTCTATAACCAGAACGGAGCTTCGGCAAGCGGCGTGGCGAGCGAGGGCACCAGCGTTACATTCGGCTCGCAAAAGTATTACTCCGACGAGTCCACAGCGACCAGTTCGCCAATGAGCCTCAACGCTAAGCTAGGGCTCAACGCTCGCAAGGAAGCCTTCACCATGACCACGGGCTGGGGAAACATGATCTCCCGCAAGGGCCATCACCTGTCTTTTCCCTTCGAGCTCGGCGCCATCTTCACCGGAGCGCCCACCGTCGGCCTCAATGTCACCGGCTGGGGTTGCACCGTGGAATCCGACGCGCCGATCAACGGTACCTCATGCGCGAATATGGCCACGAACGCTTCGGCACAGGCTTCCATCAACGCCCAAATCTCCAAGTATGAGAAGGACCTGAATCAACTCCAGGTCTGGCCCATCATGTCCTTTGGCATTGCATACAACTTCAAGATCCGCTGATTCGGAATCCCCCGGCCAGGCTCAGCCCTGGGCGGGGGACCGATGACATGCCGGCCCGCTACCCCAGCAGTTCTCCCACAATCCCGGGCGCCGCCTTCAGTGCAGCTTCAATCTGTGACGGGTCTTTTCCGCCGGCTTCCGCGATCTCCGGCTTGCCGCCGCCCGAGCCGCCCACAATCTTCGCCACCGCTCCCACCAGCTTCCCGGCCTGAATGCGCTTCAGCAGGCCCGGTGTCACGCCCGCAATCAGCGCAACTTTCCCATCGGGCTGCGCCGATCCCAGCACCACCACGCCTTCACCCAGTTTCTGCTTCAGATTGTCGACCAGCGTGCGCAGTTGCCCGCGCTCCATCCCATCGGCGCGATACACAACCAGTCGGACGCCTTTCACGTCCACCGCGCGCGCAAGCGCCTCATCCAGCCCGCCCGCCGCCGACTTCATCCGCGCTTCGTCCAGCTCGCGGCGCAGCCGCTTCAGCTCGTCTTCCTGCGCGGCAAACTTGGCGCGCAGCCCTTCCGAAAGATTCTCCACGGACGGAACATACTGACCGGCCACCTTCGCCAGGTCGAAATCACGCCGGAAAGTGTCCAGCGAACCGAGGCCGCTGATGGCTTCGATCCTGCGCACGCCCGAAGACACCGACTCCTCGCCGGTCAGCTTCAGCAGCCCGATCTCGCCCGTCGCCGCCGTGTGCGTTCCGCCGCAGAGCTCGGTCGAGAAGCCGTCACTCAGCTTCACCACTCTCACCTTGTCGCCGTACTTCTCGCCGAACAACGCCATCGCGTGGTATTCGTTCACGGCCACGTCGATGGGCACGTCTTCCAGCGTCTCCACCTTCGCGTTCTTCAGAACCTCGCGATTGACAATGTCTTCTACCTCTTGGAGTTCTTCATCGGCGACTTGAGCGAAGTGAGAAAAATCGAATCGCAGCCGGTCGGGATGCACCGCCGACCCCGCCTGTTTCACATGTGTGCCCAGCACCTCGCGCAGCGCGGCATGGAGCAGATGCGTGCCTGTGTGGTTACGCCGGATAGCATCGCGCCGCTCGCCGTCCACCTGCGTGTTCACGCGATCGCCTACCGCCAGGTCTTGCTTCAGAATCGCCCTGTGCGCCCGCACTCCCTGCACCGGCAGCGTGCAGCCGACAATGTCAGCCACAACTGAGTTTCCATCCGGACTCAGGAAAAACCCTGTATCCCCCACCTGGCCGCCCGAGTCGCCGTAAAAGCTGGTATGGTCGAGAACCACTTCCGCTTCCTCGCCGGCCTTCGCCGCGGGCACGCCCACGCCATTCTTGACGATGGCCAGCACCTCGCAACCATTCGCAATCAGGCTCTTGTAACCTTCGAACACCGTCTTCGGCAGATCGCGATACGCCGGGCTCGCGGTCTTCTGCGTTCCACCTTTCCACGACGCGCGAGCTCGGGCCTGCTCTTCCGCGCGAGCACGCTCGAAGCCCTCCATGTCGAACGCGATTCCCGCATCGCGCGCGGCATCGACCATAAAGTCCAGCGGAAGACCGAAGGTCTCATAGAGATGGAATGCGTCGGCTCCTGAGATCTTCGGCCTTGAAGCTCTCAGTTCATGCCATTTCGTCAGGAGAGCTTCCCCTATCGACGGCGTAAAGCCACGTCTGATAGCTTCCTCGATTTCGAGAAGTGGCTCGGCGTCGGCTCCAAGCATAGTGGAAGTATCAACGCCCAAAGATTGCGATCTAAGCTTGGCGGCGATAGCCGGCGTAGCGGACTCCGCAAGTTCCTTCGTGAATTGCTGCTCCCGAGCATAATTCTCGTTCGACTTTTGAACGATCAACCGATCCCATTCGGCAGAGCCTTTCGCTAACACGCGATCGAACTGCTTCTCTTCTGCTTCGACCACCTTCGCTACGCGAGCGGCGGAATCGATCAACTCCAGATATGCGCCCTTCATCAGATCGCGCACCGCATACACCATCTCGAACAGAAACGGCTTCTCCTGCCCCAGCAACCTGCCGTGACGTATAGCCCGCCGCATGATCTTTCTCAGCACATACCCGCGTCCCTCATTCGAGGGCAGCACGCCATCCGAAATCAGGAACGTCGCCGCCCTCGCATGATCGGCGATGATTCGGAGCGATGCCGACCCAACTCGTTCTCTTTCCCGATCAGCGAGCAGATCTGTGTAGGCTTCAGGGTTGGGAGCAGCATCGAGGGTTGAATCTGGAACTAGATATTTGTAGGCAACGAGGTTTGCGGCGCGGGCGATGAGAGGCGTGAAAAGGTCCGTTTCGAAGTTACTGATTTTTCCCTGCAGCACTGCTGCGACGCGCTCCAGACCCATGCCGGTGTCGATCGAGGGCCCGGGCAACGGAACCAGCTTAAATCCTTTCGGAATAAGCTTCCCAAACGGCTTGTTAAGCTCAAACTCCTTTGAGAATTCTTCTTCATAGAATTCCATTCGATCAAATTGCATGAAGACCAGGTTCCAGATCTCCACATACCGCGCATCGTCGTGCCCGAACGGCTTGTCCACGCCCGGCGTCTCTGCGGCCTCGATCCCCATGTCGTAGAAGATCTCCGAGCACGGGCCGCACGGGCCCGTCTCGCCCATCTGCCAGAAGTTGTCCTTCAGGCCGTACTCGCCGATGCGTTCCTTGGGTACGCCCACTTCGAGCCAGTACCGCTCTGCCTCGTCGTCGCGCGGCACACCAAACTCCGGCGAGCCCTCGAAGATCGTCACGTACAGCCGGTCTTTCGGAATCCCGAACCACTCCGGACTGGTCACCAACTCCCACGCGAACTGGATCGCGTCCCGCTTGAAGTAGTCGCCAAACGAGAAGTTTCCCAGCATCTCGAAGAAGGTGTGATGCCGTCGCGTAAAACCTACATTTTCAAGATCGTTGTGCTTGCCGCCAGCGCGCACGCATTTCTGCGAGGTTGTCGCCCGCACGTAATCGCGCTTCTCCGCGCCCAGAAAAAGGTCTTTGAACTGGTTCATCCCGGCGTTGGTAAACAGCAGCGTGGGATCGTTGGCCGGAACCAGCGACGACGAGTGCACACGGCGGTGCCCCTTCGTCTCAAAGAAGTGCAGAAACAACTCCCGTATCTCGTTTCCCGAGCGCACTTGCATGATTCCTCTAGTGTACTTGGGGTGCCCCGCAAGACTGACGCCTCGTCATCCTCAACGGAGCGCGTTTGGGGCCCCTGATCGCCGGGTGCCCAGGTCTCGATTCTGAGACGTGGGATCGCGCGAATCCCGGTCTACCTTGTCCAACTCAGCACGAAAAGGGTGCCCCACCCTCGTTTTGTCTTTGTCGCTAGGGTGGGCCGGAATTGGCATCGCAAGAAACTTCCGCAGTCCTTCGCCGCGCGTCCGGCGCGGCCTCTCCTCCGTCCAACAAACGCATGCCTTCGCGACGACACGTCCTGCTCATCGCTGCGCTGTTCGCCTTCGCTGTCACCGCGATGCCGCAACCCGATCGCCTCAACATCCCCATCGTCGCCAGTTACCAGATCAAGGTCGCAGACTCGGTTCTCCAGGTCGACTTTGCCGACGGCCCGCTCGATCTGCCCAAAGACGTGCTCCTCGCTCACATTCAGGCGGCAGCCTCCGCGGTGGCCACCTACTACGGCCGCTTTCCTGTCCCGCGCGCCCGCCTCCTCCTCATTCCGGTGCCCGGCCGTCACGGCATCCTGCAAGGTACTACCTGGGGCGATATGCATGGCTTTCCCGGCTTCACGCGCATCCGCATGGGCGAACACACCAATGCCGCCGATCTCGCCGCCGACTGGACAACCACACACGAGCTCGTCCACATGGCCTTTCCGTCATTGCCCGACGATGGGAACGGAATCGATCAGCACTGGATGGAAGAAGGCCTCGCAACCTACATCGAGCCCATCGCTCGCGTTATGACCGGTGAGCTCGCCGCGCAGAAGATCTGGAGCGATATGGTGCGCGACATGCCGAAAGGCGAGCCCGGCCCCGGCGACCAGGGCCTCGACCACACACACACCTGGGGACGCACCTACTGGGGCGGCGCGCTCTTCTGTCTTGTCGCCGATGTCGAGATTCGCCGCGAAACACAGAACAGGAAAGGCCTGCAGGATGCGCTGCGCGCCATCGTCGCCGCCGGCGGCGCCATCGACCAGGACTGGGATCTGCCCCGCACCCTTGCCATTGGCGACCAGGCGACCGGCACGCACGTGCTCACCAATCAGTACAACGAGTGGAAGGACAAACCCGTCACGGTGGATCTGCCCAGGCTGTGGAGCGAACTGGGCGTCACGCCCGGTCCTGATGGAATCCGCTTTGCGAGTAACGCGCCGCTCGCCAACGTGCGCGAAGCGATCACCAAACCCGAGGGCCCGGTCATTCCGGCAGCCCTGATCAATCGGAAGGAGCAGGGGCCTTGAGGCCCCTGAATGGCTGACTTGTCGCGCCCTTAGCCGCGGAACAAGGAAGAGACATCACTCTTCGTGCGTTTCATTCTCGAGACTCTCCAGCCCCGCCAGCTCTTCACCCCCCACGTCCCACTGGCGCAGAACCTTGTAGATCGTGCCCGTCGAGAATCCCGCCGTCACCAGCCGCCGCACCACGCGCGCCGTCTCCTTCTCGTTCGTGGGCTTCCTGATTCGCTTGCGCTCCAGGTGTTGCCTCGCCAGCGCTTCTTCATTCGCCTCGCCGTATCGCGCCTCGACCGCCTGCTCGATCACATCAGACCGCACGCCTTTCTGTCGCAGGCTCTGGCGCACGCGCCGCGCGCCCAGCTTCTCGTTTTCCTGGCGCAGCCGCGCGTAAGTCTCCGCATAGGACGCATCGTTGAGATAGCCATGCTCCTTGAGCCGCTTCACGACCGCCCCGATCACCGCCCCGCCCAGCGCTCCCGGCGCCGCCACCGACGTCATCAGCCGCCGCAACTCCGCCTCGGTTCGCATGCGCCGCCCCAGCGCCTTGATGGCGTAGTTATAAAGCCCCGCTTCTTCCAGCGGCTCTTTCTTCTTCGCGGCTTTTCGCGCGAATGCCATGGAGTTGGTCCCTATGTCCCTGGAACTGGCTGCAGAAATCCCGTCTTGAAAGGGCACGACTTTAGTCGTGCCATAAAGGACCGCATAAACACTGGGGCTTTAGCCTCTGAGGGATGTTTTCCGGCCACCCTCGGGCATTTTTGCGACCACTTCTAGTCCCTGGTCCCTGTCTTTGTCCACTCATCCACCCAGTCGTTCACCGTCTTGTACCAGAGCTGGGAGTTCTGCGGCTTCAGGACCCAGTGGCCCTCATCGGGGAAATACAGCATCTTCGACGGCACGCCCAGCAGTTGCAGCGTGTCGAAAAGCTGGAATCCCTCGCTCACGTCGAGGCGGTAGTCGCGCTGCCCGTGAATCACCAGCGTCGGGGTCTTGAAGTTTTTCGCGTAAAGTGACGGCGACCACTTGCGGAACGGGTTCTCCGCGTCCGGCTTGCCGTAGTAGTCCCACGGATGGCCCTTGAACTCCCAGATGTTGAACCAGTCTTCTTCCGTCGATCCGAACGCCGACTCGGCGTCGAACATGCCGTCGTGCGAGACGATGCACTTGAAGCGGTCGGTGTGGCCCAGCACCCAGTTGGCCATGTATCCGCCGTAGCTGGCTCCGAGCGCACATTCCCGGTTTTTATCGATAAAGGAAAAATGCTGCTCGGCGTAATCGAGGCCGGTCATCAGGTCCGTGAACGGCTTGCCGCCCCAGTCGCCGTTCACCCCATCGACGAACGTTTGTCCGTACCCAGTCGACCCGCGCGGATTGATCATGACCACGACGTAGCCGTTCGCGGCAAACAGCTCCACGTTCCAGCGGTAGCTCCACGAATCGCCCCACGCGCCCTGTGGCCCGCCATGGATCAAGAACTTCACCGGATACTTCTTCGCCGGATCGAACCCCGGCGGCCGGATCAGAAAGCCCTGCACCTTTGTGCCGTCCTGCGCGCTGAACCAGAAGTCTTCCATCTTCGGCAGATCGAGCTGAGCGAGGAGGGCGTCGTTGAGGTGAGTGACCTGACGGAGCTTGTCGCTCCCCGGGATGTTCGACGCAATGCTCGCTGCACTCATTTCGGCGGGTGCGTCGATTCTCATACGACTCGCGATGATGGTGTAGCCGTCCTGAAGCAAATGAATATCGCTGAACTCCCCAAGGTCCGGGAAAAGGTTGGGATCCAAAACATAAGCGGGGTGGCCGTCGATTGTTGCGAGCATTAGCGGTGATTTTCCCTGCTGGCCGGATGTGAAGTAAATCATTTTGGAATTCGGAGCCCAGGCAATCTCATCGACCCAATCATCCAATCTTGGGATTAAGTCTGTAATCGTCCTGGCCCCGCGGTCATAGACCATTAGCCGGAACCGGTCGCTCTCGTACCCCGCCCGCGCCTCGCTGCGCCACGCCAGGTACTTTCCATCCGGCGAATAGGCTGGATTGAAATTGCCGCCCGCCGATGTTGACACCTTCACCGGCTTGGCCGCCGGATCGGTCAAGTCAAGAACATAGATCTGCGCGCTGACCGAGATTGCCGGCACCGGATCGGGGTTCTCGGTAAACGCCAGCTCCTTCGAGTCGGGCGAAAAATCGCAGCCGCAGCTCGAATCGTCCAGCGAGAACGGCGGCACATCGTGCGGGTCTTGCGGGTTCAGGTCGCGCATCGCGCCGGTATCCACAGAAACCAAAAAGAGGTGCGAGCGCTTGTCACCCGTGTAGTGGTCCCAGTGGCGATACAAGAGATGAGTGAAGATCTGCGCTTTGACTTTGCTGTCGGCCAGCGCCTTGTCTCTTTCCTTGTTGCAGCTGTCTCCTGCTCCGCCGTCCCCAGGACTGATCGCAGGGCAGTCCGGGTACACCGAAGACAGGAACACGATCGACTTCCCATCCGGAGACCACTTCGGGCTGCCGGCTTCCGTGGCAATCGCCGTCAGCTTCTTCGCATGACTCGCCGCGCCGCTTGCCGGGTCGAAGTCGGCAATCCAGATTTGTTGACCGTTTTCTCGTCCAGAAAGGAAAAGCACGGAGTGCTCGTCCGGCGAAAACTGCACGCCGTTGTCCCCCGGCTCGGTTCCGGCAATCCTGAACGGCTCACCTCCGGCTATCGCCTGCAGCCACAGCTCCGCCGTTTTCTTGTTTTGCGCCAGATCGACGGTCGTAACACCGTACGCCAGCCACTTGCCATCTGGCGAAACCGCCGTCTCGCCCAGCCGCTTCATCGCCATCATGTCCTCAAACGTCATGGGGCGCTTCGCTTGGCACAAAGCGAGATTGGGAGACAAGAAGACAACCACGAAAATCAAAACGGAGAAACGCATGCGCATGGTCAACCTCATCGCGCGGATCAGAAGCTTCATCTTTGCGAAGAAAGAAGTGTACACCTGAAAGACAGCCTTCGGTCATCGGAGAAAGCGTGCCCTGCGCCCGAGCGAGATGAGCTAGAAGGTAGGAACTCGCAGCTGGAAGCTGGCCGCGAAGCAGTCGTTACTTGTTGTCGTTGCCCGTCAGCCGGAAGGTAATCGTTCCCCAGAACAGCCGCGCCCGCATCTGCACCGGCAGATGGCGATCGTCGTCGGTGTACCAGATCCAGATGTTGCCCCGATTCTTCACCACCCCGGCGTCGGCGGTGGGCTGCACTCGAATCGTCTTAAACGTCCCCAGCGCGGTTTTGACTTCCTCTTTGCCTTCCACCTTCATGGTCACAGGCACCGTTCGCTGCGCGTCCACCACCGGAATCACGAAGTTCTGGCCCACCGTCATTGGCTGCGATGCGGCATAGAAGACCCCGGTCAGCAGATCGGTAAGGCAGCCCTGGACCGCGGCTTCAACATGCTTCGTCTTTCCGTTGACCATGTTCTTTTCATCGAGAATCGAACGGTCGCCGTTGTAGTCGATGTGCAGGGTCGAATTGTTCTGGCGTCGGCCCTCCACGGTCTGCTTGTTGAAGTCGTAGGTGCAGCCCTTCTCCCGGTCGAAATCCGACTGAAAGTTATCCGCGACATGGAAAATCATGTTGATAGCGCCGCTGGTATCCGCGCTGGCCGCAATGCGCTCCCGGTCCCCGGCCTGCTCAAAGTGAATCACTGCGGTTCCGGCGGGGAAGACTCGCCAGTCCACGCTGTAGGTGAGCGTTTGGCGCTGAGGGAAGCTAAAGCCTGTGTGGGGCGGAGCCAGGGCAACAGGATCCTGCCCGTACGACACCGCCATCACGGCAAGCGCACAAGAAAAGACAGCTGCGTTCGCGCGTGTCTTCAATGTCGGGCACAGCTCCTTGTCTTCGACCTGTTTCCTTTGTTTAGACGCTTTTTGCTGGCCAAGCTCACTGGATCCGTCGCAGCACAAGTTGCAGCAGCGGATGCAAAATGACCAGACTGAGGTAAAGCAGCGCGGCCCCCAATGTCGCATTGTACTCGCGGTGCTTTAGATAAAGCATGAGGGAAAAGCCTCCTGGCGCATCGGTGGTAACTGCCTTGGATTCAAAAGGCAGGGCTTTGCTTTGAGCCATCTTGGCAGGCGTCAGGCGGGGCAGAAAACGAGGGACGTGGCGGCAGTAGTCGTCGAAGTTCGCGAATGCGCCGCGTAGAAAGCTCTCCTCAGAGAAAATCACCGGAACATAGATGGCCGCAAAGCCCACGGTGATCACGATCGCCATCGGCCAGTCGAACAGTGCGATCGCGAATCCGGCAGCAATCAGCGCTGACCCAAGATAAAGCGGGTTTCGTGTGTAGGCATAGGGTCCGCTGGTAGCCAGCTCACGGTTCTTCTTCACCGTGCCCGCGGCCGCTGCGCGCAGAGCCAATCCGGGCAAAACCAGCGCCAGGCTCCAGGCCACGGCGGCCGGGTGCACCGGCCGGCGCGCACATTCGATGAGGAAGAGCGCAGCCGTCAGAAAGCCCAGGGGTACGCGAATCCGGCGCGCCCACTCAGCTTTTCCCCCATGCCTCTGCGCTTCTTTGCTCTCCTGTTTTGGATCCCGGCCCTTGGCCGCAGGCGTCGATCTCTCATTCATGGGGCGCGCTCCCCTGCAATCAATTCATCCGCGGCCCGCAGCACGTCTTTCGGCGTGATCGTCAGCAGGCCGGGATCGGGCTCCGGCCTCCGGGAGTGGTCGCGGCGGCTTCCCGGGCTGCGCAGCACCCGGGAGCGCGTGCCATAGGGGCCATTGCGGCTGGGGTCAGTGGGACCATAAATGCCGACCACGGGCCGCCCCAGGGCGCACGCGAGATGAAGAGGTCCGGTGTCTCCGGCAATCAAGAGAGAAACGCGGCGCGTCAGAGCGATCAGCTGGGGCAGGGTCGCGGTCAGGGCGGTGGCCGCGCCGGTGGCGATGATGGGCGCGGCCAGCGGCTCCTCTCCAGGAGCTGCGTTTACCAGCACGCGGAAACCGCGTTCCGCCAGACCCTCGGCGACCATCGCATACCGCTCGGGCGGCCAGCGTTTGGCGCCCCATCCCGCGCCGGGAGCGATCAGCGCCACGGATCTCGTGGCGCCGCGAGCCGGCGGAGTTCCCAATTGGGCATACGTCCACCTCTCCGCCTCAGGATCGAAAGGCAGCATCGCCTCACCAATGTCGAGCGCATCGCCCGCCACCGCGGATGCCAGCTCCAGGTCCTGTTCCACCACATGCGCCCCGCGCGTCGCAACGCGTTCCGTGAACAGCCAGTGGGCAGGCCATTCGCGCGGATGTGCTTCTCCTACGATCCTTTCTCCGCCGGCCGCGCGCGCAATCACCGCTGAACGAATCGCACCCTGTAGATCGAGAATGGCGTCATAACGCTCTGCCCGCATCTCGTCCCGTAAGGCCGCAAACTCGTGGGCTGTTTGCAGGCTGAACGGATGCTGCTTCCACCGGCGCAGTGGGCCCATGTGTAGACGGTCGACAATCGGCATCGCCGACCCTCTCACTTGGGCGCCGGGCGCGGCCAGCAGGGCCTGCCAGCGTGGCTCCACTGCCCAGCCAATGTGCCAATCGGGATGGGCAAGACGCATCGCCGTCACCGCCGGCAGGGCGTGAAGGATGTCACCCATTGCGCCCAAACGGACCACGAGCAAGCGAAAGCTGGACTGCGTTTGCAAGGATTCATTCTCGCATAGCATCTTCGCGCGTTTTCTTGAGCCGGAGCAGACCGTGTCGGCGGAGTGATCGCCGTTGTTCGAAGAGCGAACTGACCAGGGGAGCGTGCGCTCTTCGCCTCGCGGCGCAATGCACCGATTTTGGTGGATATTCTGTGCAAATGCGACCCGGAGTATTGGCCCTGAAACCCCGGATTGGCCTCCGATTCTTCGAAAAACCGTCGCGGACTTCACGAAACCCTTGGCAATGCACCAACCATGGTGAAATCCACAAATTTACTTGTTTTTTGCACTTGCATCCACAGATTCACCGGACGTACTGTCTCATTCAACTGATGGCCAGCAGGGCATCGGGAGTTGATCGCCGGAACGGTTGGTGGAACGAAGCCGATGAGAATCGGGAGTTCACCCATCAACCCAGCCAGAGGGTGAAACCTGAGGCGAAAGCCGCAGAGGGATCGCTGGTCGCGCCAGAAATCGCAAAAACCGACGACGGTCGGGGTTGTTTACGCTGGCAGATCCGGAGGATGCACGAACCGGTGGAAATGGAATACTCATCGACGGCTCAGCCGGCGATGCAAGGTTCGATTGAAGCAAGGGGTGCATCAAAGGCCCAACCGGAGGTAGGTCCACGAGGCGCAAGCCGAGTGCATCGAGACCGGCAAAGCCGGGGGGCGTACAGCCGATGCGAGTCGGAGGTTGCCCGCTGGTTTGGCAGACGGGCGGCAGCCAGCGCGAGTTGGAGGCTGCAGCAGCAGACAGCGCAAGCTGAAGGTTGCAACGGCGGAGGGTGAGAACCCAAAGTCGGACACGTGCCGAGCTGAAGGACGGCGCCAGGTGTGAGTCGGAAGTAATCGCAGGCCTAGCTGGAGGAAGGACGCCAACGCAAGTTGGAGGGTTAGCCGCCAGTCGATCGGAAGCGCGTAGTACACGATGCAAATCGGGTGCTTGCCACCAGTCGAGCCAGGCGAGAAAACACCGATCCGAGCCGGAGGGTTGGCCCGCGGTCGAGCCGGAGGTAGGGCAGCCGACGCAAGTCGGAGGTTCGAAACCGGCGCAGCCAGAGGAGGGAGCGGCAGCGAGAGCTGCAGGTTCGCCGCTGGGGGAGCCGAGGGACGCAATACCGGCTGTACTACTAGCCCATCAAGATTGAGACGCCAGAGGCTTCGGTCTCTGGCGTTTTCAATTTTGGGCCAGTTTCATCCCCTCCCCCTCCCCCCGCTCGTTCGTTCCCTCGCTTTCTTGTCACCTTGCTCCGCCGGGCTCAACCTCGAGAACCTCGACCCCGCGCACTCGCACCACATTCTCCTCGACAGTCTCAGACGCCCAAGCGGACCATCCGTCAAGCGGGACGAGCCGCGCCCCGTTCAGACATAATGAATTGGGTACGGCGCCGCCTGTCGGGATCAACCCTCCTGACCCTCCTGACCCCTGCTCATGATCCTCGATAAATTCAGACTCGATGGCAAAATCGCGCTGGTGACCGGCTCCTCCCGCGGCCTCGGAGCCGCTATCGCCGTTGCGTTCGCACAAGCTGGGGCCCGTCTCGCCATTCATGGCTCGAAGCAGGTCCCCACGGCCACCCAGCGGGAATTACAAGCGATGGGCGCCGAATCCCTCGCTCTCGTCGGCGACGTGAGTGATGCGAACGTCTGCGCCATGCTCGTCGAGGAGACTGTCCGGCACTTCGGAGCCATCGACATTCTGGTGAACAACGCCGGTATCATTCGTCGCGCTCCTGCCGCCGAAACCTCCGAAGAAGATTGGATGGCCGTCATCGCGGTAAATCTCAACAGCGTTTTCCGCCTCACGCAGCTTGCCGGTCGCCACATGCTCAAGCGCGGTTCGGGCAAGATCATCAACATCGCCTCGCTGCTCACCTTTCAGGGCGGCATCCTGGTTCCGGCGTACGCTGCAGCCAAAGGGGCTGTCGGTCAGCTCACCAAGGCCTTCGCGAATGAATGGGCCTCCAAAGGCGTGAACGTCAATGCCATCGCGCCCGGCTACATGGACACCGACAACACCGAGGCGCTTCGCAACAACCACGAGCGCGCCCGTCAGATTCTCGAGCGCATCCCCGCTGGCCGTTGGGGTCAACCAGACGACCTCGCCGGCGCGGCCGTCTTCCTTGCCTCTGCGGCCAGCGACTACGTCAACGGCCACATCCTCGTTGTCGATGGCGGATGGCTCAACCGGTGACGGCCGAGCGCAAAACTGCCGGACTCCGCCGCAGGCCGTGGCGCTTTGCGGCCTCGATCTGGGCTGGTGATGGGGCCCGCGCTGTAGGCTGTAAGCTGATATCTGGTGGCTGAAATCTGGCCGTCAACAGGTCGGGCCCAAAGACAGGCAGAGAGTGCACGCTCTCCGGCTTCTTTCGAGCGCTTCCGGCCTTCGTTCCTCGTTCTGCTCCACCACTGATTCGCTGAACTTTTCCTGCCTTGTTTTCCGGTCCCGAAATCTTGCATCGAATAGCAATAGAAACATTTCACTCACCGGAAAGTTGAGGAGTATGGGATGAAGTTGCGATGGATGAGATCGCTCGTGTTTGCATGCCTCGCTCTGATCGCTGCAAACGCACAGCCGCCAAGGCCCGACGCTGGAATCGTCGGTATCGCCCACGTCGCATTTCGCGTGAGCGACATCGACCGCGAGGTCGCATTCCTGGGCAAGTTGGGATACCAGGAGTCGTTCTCGATCTCCAACAACGGCAGAGTGGCTGAGGTCTTTCTCAAGATCAATGATCGCCAGTTCATCGAGCTCTACCCTCAGACCAATCCTCCCCAGCCGCTCGGTTGGATGCACGTCTGCTATGAAGTCGGCGACCTTAAAACCCTCTACAGCTTCTACGATTCGGTTGGCCTCAAGCTCCTGCCTGTTCGCACCGCCGGTGCCGGCAATCTGATCTCTGCCATCAACGATCCCGAGGGCCGTGTCACGGAATTCACGCAGTATATGTCCGGCTCAAAGCAGATGCTCGACGAAGGGCAGCACCTCGGGCCGGGACGAATCTCCACTCAGTTGATGGGCTTCGATCTTCCCGTAAAGGATGGCGCCGCGCAAAAAGAGTTTTATACCGACCTCGGCTTCGAAACCCAGATTGAAAACGGCAACGTGCGCCTCTCTGCTCCCGCCGCCCCGGGCGTCCACATTGAATTGCGCTCCTGGCATCCCAATGCCCAGCCGCAATTTCTTTTTCCTGTTTCTGACGCGCGCCGCACAGAAGATCAACTCAGGGATGCCGGCGTCAGAGCGGTCCGCGACGACAAAATCGTCTTCGTCCACGATCCCGACGACAACATCTTCGTCTTCCTGGAGATGCCGAACAGCCGATAGCCGGAACAGGGATCGGGTTTCTGGGGCAAACGGTCAGAAGGATCCACGCGGCTCGTTGATGTTAATTGTGCGCTGCGTGAGCAGCAGCCGCCCGGGTGTGTGCCAGCAGATTGGCCAACACCTTTTCAGGGCAAATGTGGATCGCTTCCCGCCGCTCGAGTTCTTCTTCCGTGGCCACGCAACTCGCAATCGTCATAAAGCAATCGAGGCAACGCGAGTTATAGCTGCCATTCTCGTTTTGTGTGCGGCTATACATGCCAGTCTGAGGAAACATCCTCCGATCCTAGGCGCGAAAGCATTTTCTTTGTGGTGACTCTCATCACCAACGCATGTTCAGCCTGTGATCCGGAAGTCCATTCACTCCGCTCTACCCGCTCAATATGCGGGCGAACCGGCGTTGTCCCATTGGTTCGGATGGAGCTGCAAATACCAGCAGGGCGCGTCGCCGCTATGCGGAAAAAGCGCGACGACACACGGCACGCTGGCCGTGCCAAGGAAGTCATACTCCGTCTTCTGACCCTTCAATGGCACCGACAAAAAGCGGTTCACGGTGACCTGGGACTGCGGAGAACCGCGCAGCTTGTAGACTGCGAAATCGAGCACGAAAGCGGCCAGCGAAACCACCGCAAACGAAATCAGGATGCGCAGAAGCCACCGGCCGAGAACCCGCATCGTCGTCCGCCCTTCTCGCATTCAATTCTCAGGCTTCAACCGGCGCGCGTCTATCTTCAGCGCCACGCCTGTCAATTTCAGCCGGCGCGCTTCACTCAGAGTAAACGCCAGCTGCTCCGCCGCTTGCGCATAACGCAGACCTTCGGGCCGGATATTCGAAATGCAGTTCCGCTCGGCATCGGTGCGTCCTCGGCGAGGCTGCCAGGTAACATATGCGCCGAGTGAGTCGGGCGAACTCAATCCCGGCCTCTCACCGATCAGGACGACCGCAACCCTGGCCCGCAAAGCCTCGCCGATCTCGTCGCCGATGGCCACGCGCCCTTGCTCGACGACACAAAGCGGCGCCAGTTTCCAGCCCGCAATGTGCGGAAGCAATTCCCTCAGCAGCGCTGGCGCGTGCCGCTCGACGGCCAACGCCGAAAGACCATCCGCGATAACGAGAGAAAGGTCATAGTCCCCGATTCGCGCGGCCTGAACCAAAAGCTCGCGGCTCGATTCGTCGAGCTTGCGGCCCATGTCTGGCCGCTGCAAGTATGTCACTCGATCGGCGGCAGCCGAGTGCAATCGCAGCGCATCGCGGCTCGACAGATCGGCGATTTCCGCTGCCAGCGCCGCAGCCTCAAGCCGCGTATGCACCGCGTCGCGGGCCATGGCAAGACACCGCGAGAAATCCAGCCAGTCGCGAGTTTCCAGGCTCACTCCCGTGCTGGCGAGGCCGACGCGCGCCGGAGTCAGCGCGCGCAGGCGCGCTGCCAATCCCGGCTTCGTTCGCGGCAACTCCAGGTCTGGCCGCTTCTGATCGCTCATGCCCGCAATAGCCTCTCCGGGTGCTGTGCCTCGACGGCGAGTCGCGCAGAACTTTCTCCAGCCAGCCACGCTGCGAACTCCGGCGCAGGCTTCAGGCCCAGGAGACGCCGTAGATAGAGCGCGTCGTGAAAACTGGTGCTTTGGTAGTGCAACATCACGTCGTCGGCGCCGGGGACACCCATGATGTAGTTCACGCCTGCCGCACCCAGCAGTGTCAGCAGCGCATCCATGTCGTCCTGGTCGGCTTCGGCGTGGTTGGTGTAGCAAACGTCGCACCCCATGGGCAGCCCCAGAAGTTTGCCGCAGAAGTGATCTTCGAGACCCGCCCGCACAATCTGCTTGCCGTCGAACAAGTACTCCGGCCCGATAAATCCCACCACCGTATTGACCAGCATGGGCCGATAGCACCGCGCAACGCCATAGGCGCGTGCCTCCAGCGTCTGCTGGTCGACGCCCAGACCGCCCGTGCCGTGGTGACCATTCGCCGATAGCGCCGATCCCTGCCCGGTTTCGAAGTACAGTACGTTGTCGCCCGTCTGCCCATCTGCGCATACTGCGCCGCGGCGCAGCGCCCGTCCCTGCTCCTCGGCTTCTGCAAGAAGCGAAAGCGATATTCCGAAGCTGCGGTTCGCCGCTTCGGTTCCCGCGATGGATTGAAACAACAGGTCCACGGGCGCACCCCCCTCGAGCGCCTTCATTTGTGTGGTGATATGCGCCAGCACGCAACTCTGCATGGGGATCTGAAACCGCTGCCTGAGCGCATCGATCATACGCAGCAAGCGCGCGGTCGTCTCCACGTTGTCGCCCGCCGGATTGATGCCTACGACCGCATCTCCCGAGCCCATCAGCAGTCCGTCGAGCATCGACGCGGCGATTCCCAGTGCATCGTCAGTGGGATGGTTCGGTTGCAGCCGCGTACTCAAGCGGCCGGGCAGACCGACAGTGGTGCGAAAACGTGACACCACGCGCACCTTTGCTGCGGCCACGATCAAATCCTGCGCGCGCATCAGCTTGCTCACTGCAGCGGCCATCTCCGGCGTCAGGCCTGGGGCGAGCGCAGCCAATCGCTCTGGCGTCGCATGGTCTCCCAAAATCCAGTCGCGCAGCTCGCCTACCGTCAGCGAACGCACCGGCGCGAACGCGGCCGCATCATGCGCGTCGACGATGAGCCGCGTGACCTCGTCGCTCTCGTAAGGCACGACCTGCTCTTCACAAAAGTGCATGAGCGGCAAGTCGGCCAGCGCGCATTGTGCCGCCACGCGTTCCTCGGCGGTTTCGGCAGCCACTCCGGCCAGCACATCGCCGCTCCGCAGCGGCGTGGCCTTGGCCAGCAGCTCGCGAAGGCTGCCGAAAGAGTATGTGCGATTGCCAATAGAGTGAGCGAAAACCATTTCGGTCTGAATCAGGATAGCCGCTGGTTCATTTGCCGGGACATGGAATTCGCGCCGAACTCGTTGTGCCGAGCGTGCTACCCAGTCCGCACCCTGCGCACGGGCACCTGCTCGCCGTTTGTTCCGGAGCCGTTCTCGCCTGATTCGCGCAGGCCGCGTCCCCGCCAAAACCAGCGCGGCAGACGAGTTGTAGAATCTGCGATGATTGTCGCGGAAGAAGAAAGGGATCCAGGTGCGTATCCTGTTCGGCACTCGCCACGCGCAACGATTCTCGATCGGCGAAGCCGCAGCGTGCGTGGCCGCGCTCCTCGTGTTCCTCTCTTCAGGCTTCGCTCATGCGCAGGACGACCCCTACGTAGTCCGCACCACCGCCGGGCTGCTGCGCGGTCAGGCCCGCTCTGCGGGTGGCGCCGAGTTTCTCGGCGTACCCTACGCCGAACCGCCGACCGGTGAACTGCGCTGGAGCGAACCCTCGCCCAGGAAGCCATGGACCGGAGTTCGCGACGCCAAAGCCTTCGGTTCTCCGTGCGCCCAGCCCGTGCTTGGCGACTGGAATCGTCCCGATGCCGAGACGGGCTCAGAGGACTGCCTTTACCTCAACGTGATCGCGCCCGATTGGCCCGCAAAGGCGCCACTGCCGGTCATGTTCTGGATTCACGGCGGGGCAAACCTGGGCGGCTCGGGATCGGGCGATCTCTACAATCGCGGCACGCTCACCGCACACGGGGTCCTGCTGGTGACCATGAACTACCGGCTCGGGGTCTTCGGGTTTTTTGCGCATCCCGCGCTGACGGCTGAGTCGCCGCACCACGCCTCGGGCAACTGGGGATTGATGGATCAGGTTCTCGCCCTCCATTGGGTGCGCGACAACATCGCCAGCTTCGGAGGCGACCCGAACAACATCACCGTCTTTGGCCAATCTGCCGGGTCGATGGACATCGGGATGCTTATGACTTCGCCTCTCGCTGCCGGACTGTTCGACAAGGCAATCGAAGAAAGCGGCGCGGCATTTTCGGCGTCGCCGGTGTCGCTCGCGAATGCGGAACATCGTGGTGTTGATACCATTGCGGCGCTGAATCTTCCCGCCGGCGCACAGGGCGTTGCTGCGCTTAGAGAGATTCCCTCTGCGACGCTGCTCAAAAAGCTCGGAAGCCGCGCCGATGATTGGCCTGGCTTCGGACCCGACATCGACGGTTGGGTTCTCTCCCGATCGCCTGCTGACGTATTCAGCAAGGGCGGGGAGGCGCCGGTCGCGCTGCTAATCGGCACCACATCGCGCGAGTTTGGCAGCTCGGAGCCTCCAGACCAGCTGCGCCTGGCGATGACTCGCGTGACCGGCGATCTTGCTCCGCAGGCGCTTGCGCTCTACGGGATAGCAGGCCGCGGCCAGGGGACCAAAGATCCGCTCTACGGAACGGCAAGTGATCAATGGAGCGCAGATATCGTGTTCCACTGCCCCATCTCCACTCAAGCACTGTGGCACGCTGCGGCGCATCATCCAACCTACGAGTACGAGTTCGATCACGCCATTCCAGGCCAGGAAGCGCAAGGCGCGGTCCACTCCGCAGAATTGCCCTATGTTTTTGGATTCTTTCCGAAGTCAGGCGATATGTCCGGTAACTTCGGCCCCATCGATCTCCGCCTCGCCGACCTGATGGAACGCTACTGGACAAGCTTTGCAAAGACCGGCGACCCGAACGGCGACGGCCTGACGAAGTGGCCGCAGGTTGAAGACGCCCAACGCTACTTGAGCTTCACTGAAGATGGCCAGGCATTGGCCAGCAACGGCGCGCTGCGCGGCCCACAGTGCGAGCTTTACCGCAACGTCTTAAGGGAGCGAGCGAAGTAGGGCCGGGTGCCCGCCCCCGCGGTCTCCACCGACAGCTCCGCCTGATGTGGGTCTTTAGAACTTCACGCTCGCTGCTCTTGGCGAAATGCCGCTCAGCTCAGCCGCCCGCGCCTCGGCGTAGGCTGCGGCTCCGATCAGCGCCGTACGGCTTTCCAGGATCACCCGCAACGGCATATTCACCAGCAGCTGGCTCAGCCGGCCCTTGTCGGTGAATGCCTTCACAAACGTGCCGTCCTTCAGTTTCTCCAGGATGCGCGGTGCAATGCCGCCGCCCACGTACATGCCTCCGACCGACAGAACCTTCAGGGCCAGGTTGCCCGCCTCGGCGCCGTAGGCCGAAACAAACATGTCGAGCGCCTTTTCGCATAGCTCGCTCTTGGCCTTCAGGGCCATCTCGGTGATCACGGCGTTTGGATCTTCCTCGGTCATGCGCTCGGCCAGCCATGCCGGCTCTTCCAGCCCCCGCACCTCGCGCAGAAACTCATAACAGTTGGTAATTCCCTGGCCGCTGACCACCCGCTCGAAGCTGATGCGTCCGTTGTACTTCTGGCGGAGAAATCTCAACAGGTCGATCTCATCTTCATTGCGCGCCGCAAAGTCCGAGTGGCCGCCTTCCGAGGGGTACGGCACGTAGTTGCGCCCATCCCAAACCAGAAACGCCTCGCCCAGTCCCGTCCCCGCCGAAATCAGCGCCCGGTTGCCGACCTGCCGTG
>Ga0335069_10002800_pt1 | contig 26684 bp, 30 predicted proteins | sample Lox_Sample_11_FD_206714 | JGI IMG/M metagenome (GOLD analysis project Ga0335069, IMG submission 206714) | Soil microbial communities from Loxahatchee National Wildlife Refuge, Florida, United States - Lox_Sample_1.1 | ecosystem: Environmental > Terrestrial > Soil > Wetlands | place: USA...
CTGGACGCGGTTTATGCTGGCATTGACGAGCAGAACCTCTACGGACGGTTGGATTTCCACGAACTTCCTCAAGAACCGCTGCAGGTGATTGCGAACCTGGAGGTAGATCCGCCGCGCGGCTCGAAATCATCCGCCGAGAAGGCCAAGATTGAGCGCTGGCGGCTCAGTGCGGAGATCGACAAGAAGCTGACGATCTGGGAGCTGCGCGAGTCGGATCTGGATCGCGCGACGATTACCTCGGTCGACCAGGATGGTGTGCAGGTGGCGCTCACGCGCTCCTTCGAATTCCGGATCCCGCTGGAGCAACTCAAGGCCGTGCGGTCGTCGTGCATTCACCTGCGCTTCAGCCTCTGGCGCGATGGGCTACCCATAGACGCGTTGCCGATCGAGGGGGCGATCCTGCTGCCGGTGATCACGGAAGATGAGATGGCGGGAGAACTGTATAACTACTCGGTGATCAGCTAAATGGGATAAGAGCTGTGAGCAGTTGGGCGCGTTTTTTGAAAGTCCGAATCCTGGGTTTGCGCTATGACTTCTGAATTCCGTGTTGGTTCCAGTCGTCTGCTTGCCTGAGTCCCCATTCGCGTAACCGAGCTCCGATCACAACTGCGGCAACGATCACCAGCACAGTAATAGGCCAGGCGAACATCGAACGAACCGCGCCACCAATGACCTCAATTGCCATTCCAGCGACAAAGCATAGAGCTGCGCCGTACAAGCCCAACACGAATCTAGTGCGTTGCACCGGTGAAAGTCGGCGTAGGTCAGCAGATCGGGTCATTGCGGTAAGGGTCAAAATAAGGCCAACGAACGCACCAGCAAATAGACCTGTAGCCACGCCTATCACGAGTCCGTGATGAGCAACTGTGATCGCACCGAGTTCAAACGCGATCGGATTTACTAACAGTACGCCGACCAGAAACACTAGCGCCCACGCAATCAACTTCACCCGATCCACCAGCTTCGACGTGTTCGTCATTTTGCATAGATTAGCGCGTTTTGTCCTTCATCGCAGGATTACTGTCAGAGACCTCATCACCACAACGCAATCCGAGGCAGATTGCGGTGCTGCGCACCGCCTTGGGTGATGTGGGGGACGCGAACCCAGGGTTCCGCGCGCAAAAGAAGCGCGCTCCACCCTGGGCTAATGTCTTCCGTCCGCTGCGCGGACTCTGCTCTTGCTGGCATGCAGTCCAAGCATCACTCACAACGTCGTCACTCACAGCGTCGATTTGGGATAGACTCTGAATCAAGGCTTTTCGGTATCTCTCCCGCCGATGATGAAGTGTCCGACCAATTCCCCGAATCCCGTATCCAAAGCGGCCGAACGCAGTGTTGCCGTGCTGGAGTTTCTGAAGGGACTCGCGATCCTGTTAATCGGCGCGGGCTTTGCGACGGCATTTCATCGCGATCATGATGTCGAGGATATCGCCGTCAACCTTCTGTACGCGCTGCACATTCATCATCACCAGCACCTTTCCGAGATCTTTCTTCGGGCGGCGGACAGACTGGAGGATGCCAACCTCGTGGTGGTTGCGATCGGCGCGGTTGTGTATGTGGTGTTGCGCTGGGTCGAGGCCTATGGACTGTGGTTCGGACGCGCGTGGGCGGAGTGGCTCGCCCTTGTGTCCGGTTCAATCTATGTTCCTCTCGAAATCGTTGAACTCTTCCGCCGCGCGACTGCGGTCCGTTTTGGGATATTCATCATCAATGTTCTGATCGTCGTGTACATGGCGTGGTTGAGGTGGAAAGCCCACTCGCAACGCACGGTGCCGCAAGGAAAAAACTCCTCTCGACCCAACGTTGAATGAGGTACGCGCGTGGGCAAGATGCCCACGCGACAGCCGGCGAGGGCGCCGGCGCTACCAATGCTAGACCGTTTGGGGCTCTTGCTGCTTATCGTGGGCCTGGGTTTCCATGGCCGCGATGATGGCGTCGGTGAACTGCGAAGTTGTCGCGCTACCACCGACGTCGCGGGTGAGATTTTTCTTGTCGCGGTAGACGTACTCGATGGCGTTGCGGATTTTCGTCGCGGCTTCGGATTCGCCGAGGTGGCGGAGCATCAGCAGGCCAGAGCGAAGGACCGCGGTCGGATTCGCGAGATTCTTCCCGGCGATGTCGGGGGCGGAGCCGTGGACGGCTTCGAAGATGGCAATCTCGTCGCCGATGTTGGCGCCGGGGACGAGGCCTAAGCCTCCGACGAAGGCGGCGCAGAGGTCAGAGATGATGTCGCCGTAAAGGTTCTCGAGCACAAGCACGTCGTACTGGTACGGATTCGTGACGAGCTGCATGCAGGTGTTATCGACGATGTGCTCGCCGTAGGTGATCTCGGGGTAGCCCTTGGCGATGTCGCGGGTGCAGCGCAGGAAGAGGCCGTCCGACAGCTTCATAATGTTCGCCTTGTGGATGCAGTGAATGCGCTTGCGATTGTTCTTGCGCGCGTACTCGAATGCCCACTTGGCGATGCGGGTGGAGGCCTTGGCGGTGATGATCTTCAGCGATTCGACGACGCCGGGAACGACTTCGTGCTCGATGCCAGAGTAAAGGCCCTCGGTGTTCTCGCGGATGATGACGAGGTCGACATCGGGATAGCGCGTCGGGATGTGCGGAAGGTTGCGGATGGGCCGGAAGTTGGTGTAGAGCTCGAAGCGTTTGCGCAGCGTGACGTTAATCGAGGCGAAGCCGCCACCGATGGGCGTGGTGATGGGGCCCTTGAGCGCGACCTTGTTGCGCTCGATGGCATCGTTGAGTTCCTTGGGAATGTATTCGCCGTATTTTTCATAGGCGTCGGCGCCGGCTTCGAAGGACTCCCACTCGAACTTGACGCCGGTGGCTTCCAGGATGCGAACGGCGGCGCCCACTACTTCGGGGCCGATGCCGTCGCCGGGGATCAGGGTTACTTTATGAGCCATAGATCGGTAGACAGTTATCAGTTATCAGTTTTCCGTAGAAACCTTAAACCTTGGCGCCGGATTTCTGGGGAGGAACGGGCGATTCCTTTGTTTTAACCAGGTGCTGGAGTTCGTCCATGAACTCGCTGATGTCCTTGAAATCCAGGTAAACCGACGCGAAGCGGACGTAGGCTACTTTGTCGTGCTTGCGCAGGCGATTCATGATCAACTCGCCTATTTCCGCGGTTTTGCGCTCGCGCTCCGGGGAATCGATGACGAAGGTTTCGGCCTCGTTAACAATCTGCTCGAGTTTTCCCATAGAGATGGGCCGCTTCTCGCAGGCACGCAATAGGCCGTTCAGAACCTTCTGGCGATCGAACTTTTCGCGGCGGCCGTCTTTCTTGACGACCATGTAGGGAATCTCGTCGATGCGCTCGTAGGTGGTGAAGCGCTTTTCGCACTTCAGACACTCGCGCCGGCGACGGATGGATTCTCCTTCTTTGCTTTCGCGCGAGTCGACGACTTTATCGTTGGCGAACCCGCAAAACGGACATTTCATGATGTTTCGAACGAGCCTCAGACTGCGTTTGGCAAGCCTGCTAAATCATTGTAGCAGTGCAGTGACGGAAGCGGATTACCAGGCCGGGCTAGGTATTCGACCCGCCGCTCAGTGTTTTCCGTAAACAATGCCCTCGGTTTCCGTGGCTTCGTGAGTGAGGTAGGTCAGGCTGTAAACAGCGGCGCTGATCGCGGTTTTCTGGAGTTTTCCCAGTTGTTTTTCTTCTTTGTGAGTGGTTGTGCCTGGAGCAGAAACCCATTGCGCTTGAGCGCGCTGCTCGCTTTGCTTGCGAAGATCGGAGGATGCCGCGTACGAGGGCATGCCGAGTTGCGCTTTAGCCAGCGCGGACAGAGATACACGAGCCTGAACGGCAGGCACGACCGGGACCGCGAGTCGGCTGGTTACCGATGCCAATTGCTGGGTATCAGGGAGAGTAGGCAGGGCTTCGGGAGGAACGTCAACGCGACGAAGAGAGACGACCTCGGCGCGTCGCGCCTTCTGTACGACCGGTAAGGGCGCCAATTCTACGATGGCCTTCTCCATCCCCGGCAGAGCGGCAACCACCTTCTCGACCGACCAGGTGAAGCCGATGCTGACAGCCGGAACCACCGCGAGCACCAGAGCCAGCGCAACCCCCGACAAGGCTATGGTGTGGAGGTTCTGCCGGTGGGGATTTACGGGCGGACGCAGCAGGGAGTGAACGCGTATGGATAAGGGAGAGGCCTGGGAAGCGAACTCCAGCGCGAGGACCGGATTGTTCTTATTTCTCTTCCAGCGCGCAAAGCTGAGCAAGGAATCGGCATAACGCAGGCGATCTTCGACGGTAATTCCGGCGGCTTCGTGATCGCAGGCCAACTCGCGCTGGCGCCGCAGATCGCCGGCGGCGATCCAGACGGCCGGGTGGAAGAAGAGGATGCGGCAGGCTACGGAGGCGAGTTGTTCCCAGAGGAAGTCGCGATGACGAACATGGATCAGTTCGTGGCGCAGCATATCGGTCAACTGCCCGCGCGTAACCTGTGAGGTCAACTCGAAGGGAAGAAGGACCACTGGCCGCAACCAATAAGCGGTAGCGGGAGAGTGGAGCGAGGCGATGGTGCGAAGACGGAAGCGGCGAATGTTCAGCTCGCGACAGAGACGGGAAAAATCGGCCGCCAGTTCAGGTGGGGCTTCCTCGGAATCGCTGAGCAAGCTACGCAGCCGATACGCTTGCACGATCCAGTGAAACAGTAAAAGCAGCGCGAAGACCAGGTATCCGCGCCCGGCCCAAAAGGCCAACCTATCCAGGCGGGGGTCACGCTTGAGTTCGAACGACCAGGCGGGAGTGCGATGAACCAGCGGGACGGAGACCTGGGAAGGACCGCCGCTTCCCGTGCGACCGGCGTCGGAGGTAGCAGAAGCGACCGCCGAATCAGCCGGAACCGTCGACCGCTTGGGGAAAATAGTCCGTTGCCATCCAGCGGCCCAGGTAAGAACGACAGCTCCGATAAACAGCGACCACAACCAAACCTTCGCGCGAGGAGCGCGCAAAACGCGGCAGAGGCACCAGACGACCAGGAAGGCACAGGTAGACTGCCCTAACCACGTGAACGCGAAGCTGGAGGTCGATACGAAGTCTGCCAGTAACATGGTCGCCTTAGGTGCGGGCGAAACTCAATGGGTTTCCCGGGCTTTGCGGTAACGCCGAATCGTGTCTTCCAGTTCCCGTAACTCCGCGTCTTCAATCTGCTCGTCATCGAGCAGGTTCAGAAGCAAAGCCAGGCGAGAGCCGCGGAAGTAGCGGTCAAGGAAGGATTCGATCGAAAGCCGGCTGACGTGGTCTTTTTCGACCTTTGGCGTGAAGACAAAGGCGCGTCCACGGAGCCGATGAGAGATCAGATTCTTCGCTTCCATGATGCGCAGCAAAGTCTGTGTGGTCTTGTAATTAGGAGGCTCTTCGCCCCAGGCTTGGAGAATGTCCTCCACCGTTCCTTCCTTCAAGTGCCAGAGCACCTCGAGGAGACGGAATTCGGCGGGGGTAGGCACGCGTGCTTTGAGTTTTTGTCTTTTCGGCATGAAAGTCGTTTTGTCCAGTCGCTCAATGCCGGGGGAGGCAAAGGAGCCCCACAGGATGACGTAGTGTGGTCCGGGCTGGGGGGAAAGTCAATCAAAGAACAATGAGTGGCGGTTTATGGCGCAGTGCCATTCAATTCCGGTTGGTCGGCCTCGGATTCCGATTCTTCCGACAACTGGCGCAGAGAAACATGTTCAAAGCGGGCGAGGATGAGGCCCACCGGCGCTACCGAAATGAAGGTTACCAGCCAGAACATGATTCCCGCGGCCACCGCGACTTCAGGCCGCTCATTGTAGTTGAAGCTGTTGCTGAGCATGGCGATGGTAGCCAATTGCGAACCGCCGCCGATGAAGGGAAGCTGCATCACACCTCCGGCGACGGACGCACCCATGAGCAGGATCCCTTGCGGTAATCCGAAGTCGGGTAACCCAGTGGCTGGAGCGAATGCGTGCATGACCTGGCGATAGGCGAAGGCGACCAACATCCAGATGGCAAACGATATGCCGCAAGCCTGCAGAAAAGACGTTGTATCGCGGATGGCGTGCAGTCCATTGCTGGCGGCCTTGAGTTTGTGTTCGAGGTTATTGGCGAAGGACTCCGAGACGCGGCTGAGGTTCTTGCAGAGCCAGGCGGAGAGAGCGGGTCCATGCCGCCAGAGCCCGTAAAGCAGGATCACCAGCGCGAGGAAGAGGCCGAGAAGAATGTAGCCGAAGAGCCAAAGTTCCGAGTATTCGCGCCGGACTTGCGGGACGGCGAAAAGGTCGATGGCCAGAATGACTGCGACAGCCCCAGTATCAAAGGCTCGCTCCACGAACCAAAGAGCCACCTGGGCGGGTACCGTCGTTTTGGCGCGCTTGGCGATGAGATACGGGCGGACGAGTTCACCGGGGCGTCCGAACAAGGCGAGTCCCGCGAAACCGACGAATTGGGGGGCGATCAGTGTCGTCCAGGGAACTTCTGGGCGAGTGGGCCGCAGGAATATTTTCCACCGGATGGCGCGCAGAAAATCTGCGACGTGGATGAACGCGATTCCGAGGAGAATCTGGAGCAGGTTGATGTCTTCAGTGTTCTGGCGGAAGGTGGCCCAGTCGAACTTCCGCCACTCCCGGACTTGAAGGTAGACAAGTGCTCCGAGGACCAGGACGATGACCAGCAAAGTGAGCAGATGCTTACGCTTCATTCAATCCGGAGTTAAAAGTTGGAATCAGGCAACCGGCCACAGTAAATGAGCCAAGCGAGTAAGGTCAACGTTGGCGGTGCGAGTCACTTTCCTTTAACAGGAGCATCGTCGGCGGCCGGCTTTTCTTCATGCCGTTTGGCGGCGGCCCGTTGCTCGATCTTCTTGCGATTGAACTCCTTGATGATCTGTGCGACATAGGCACGCGTCTCAGAGTACGGAGGCACACCGTGATATTGCTGTACACGCAACGGTCCGGCGTTGTAGGCCGCCAGCGCCTTGGCAATGTCACCGTTGTAGCGAACCAGGAGGTCGCGGAGATACTTGGTTCCGGCGTCAACGTTCGCTTGCGGATCGAAGGCATCGGCGACACCGAGGATGGAGGCGGTGCCAGGCATCAGCTGCATCAACCCCTGCGCGCCCTTCGGGGATACGGCTTTAGGGTTAAAAGCGCTCTCGGCGTGAATGACGCTGGTGATCAAGTCGGCGTCGACCAGGTGTTTATCGCTGGCGGCAGCCACCACTTCCTGAATGGTAGGCTTCGGTTTCACTGATTCCGGAGGAACGGGAAGCACTTCTACGGATGAGGTTATCTCCGCGATTTCGGAGGTAGGTACGTCGACGTAGTTGGAGTCGTCGGTGAACAAGCGAGTGCTGGCACCGATGTTCTGGTGACGAAGATGATGGATGGTGAAGCCGTTCTTCAGGGTCGCGTCGAAGACCGTGCGAGTAGGCGCGGGCGTAGCGGCAAAGGCCGTCACGGCGGCCAGAATCATCGCGAAATGGAGAGTGACCACCTTCATGCGTTCGAGAAACTACTCGACTGCCGTCCTCACACCCAGAATTCTCTCTATTGCGACTGCTACTCCGGCCAGATCGTTGCTCTGGGTTTCTTCGAACCCGAGGCTTTTCATGGCATCACTGGCGTTGCCCATAACGACCGGAATTCCAGCAAAGTTTAGCATTTCAATGTCGTTATAGTTATCGCCAATTGCCATTACCTGTTCTTTGGTAATCCCCCGGTAACCTGCCCAGCGTTCGAGCGCGTGTCCCTTGGAGCAACCGTAGGTCAAAACGTCGAACATGCAGAGGTCGCGGGCCGGGTATTCCGTCTTCAAAACCGTAATTTCCTGGTTGAGCCCCGATGTCTTCAGGTGGTCTTCGGCCTGCCGCATCCGGGCGATGGTACCGCAGTACATGGCCTGGATGGGGTCGGCCGTCAGCGCATCTTCGAGGGGAACGACAAACTTGATCCAGCTTGCGTTCTTTTCGATCCAGCGGCTGATGCTGGCGTTTAGAACATCAGCGTGTTCAAGCACCAGGGCTCCGGGGAGTTCGGAGTCGAAGGTGAGAACGCAGTTTTCACGAAAGGCGTCCATGTGATGGATCAAGCTGCGAACTATGGCGGCGGGGAACAACTCGCGATGGAAAAGCTCGCCGGACATTGAGCGAGTGACCGCGCCGTTGGAACTGATCAGCCACATGTCGAAGCCGAGCGCCTGCGCGATCGGCATGGCGAAGGTGTGACGGCGACCGGTGACCAGAACGATTTCAACGCCGGACTCACGGGCTTGGCGGAGCGCCGCGATATTGGCAGGCGGAATCCGAAATTCGGAGTTCAGGAGCGTGCCGTCAATATCGATCGCAATGAGCCGAACGGGCTGGGTCACATCTTGATTTTATCGGTTTGGAGGCAGATGGATTCGGTCGCGGTCAAGAAAGTTGTTTATGCCTGCGATTATGTCTGGCAGGAAAAGAGAAGCGGATTTATTCTGCTTAGTCGTGAACCCAACGCAGATGAGCACCGATGACGGCAATTCGATGGGTGAAGCGCCGGAAGACCCAGATCCTACTGTTCCTCTCCGTAGTGGGACCGGGCATCATCACCGCCAACGTCGATAACGACTCCGGCGGCATCCTCACTTATTCACAAGCGGGAGCGCAATTCGGCTACACCCTGCTGTGGACCATGCTTCCTGTCACGCTGGCCCTGATTGTGGTCCAGGAAATGTGCTCGCGCATGGGCGCGGTGACCGGCAAGGGCTTGTCGGACCTGATTCGCGAAGAGTATGGGCTTCGCACGACTTTTTTCCTCATGATCGCGCTGGTGCTGACCAACTTTGGCAACATCGTGAGCGAGTTTGCGGGAGTCGCCAGCAGCCTGGAGCTGTTTGGCATCTCCAAGTGGATCTCTGTTCCGGGTGCAGCGCTCGTGGTCTGGTTAATCGTCGTAAAGGGGAACTACAAGACGGTTGAGAAAGTGTTTCTCGGCGCCTCAGGGTTCTACATCGCTTACATCGTTGCCGGTACCCTGGCGAAACCGGAGTGGTCAACGGCTCTCATTGCCACGGTCAAGCCGCCAGCGTTGATTCACTTCAAGGAAGAAGCATACCTGTACATGGTTGTGGGCATAGTCGGCACGACGATTGCGCCATGGATGCAGTTCTATATCCAGGCGTCGATTGTCGAGAAGGGCGTGACCACCAAGCACTACAAGCTTTCTCGACTCGATGTCGTTTCGGGATGCTTCTTCGCGTGCGTGGTGGCCTGGTTCATCGTGATCGCCTGCGCCGCAACGCTGCATCGGGCAGGCATTCGCGAAATCCGAGATGCGGCAGACGCCGCATTCGCCCTTCGGCCGCTTGCCGGACAATACGCGTACATACTTTTTGCGGCGGGATTGTTCAATGCCTCGCTCTTTGCGGCTTCGATCCTGCCTTTGTCGACGGCGTATACCGTCTGCGAAGGACTGGGATTTGAGTCAGGTGTGGACAAGAAGTTCAGCGAGGCTAAGGTTTTCTACTGGCTTTACACGGTACTAATCGCTCTGGGCTCTGGACTGGTACTTCTGCCTCGTTTTCCTTACGTGAAGATCATCATCGCCTCGCAGGTGCTGAACGGTATTGTTCTGCCTTTTGTGCTGATCTTCATGCTGTTGCTGATCAATAAGACGGACCTGATGGGCGAATACAAGAACAGCCGGTTCTTCAACATTGTGTCGTGGGCGACGGTGGTGATTGTGATCGCCCTGAGCACGGCGCTGCTGGTGACGACGGTCAAAAGCTGACTTGAGCTCTCCTAAGAGCCTTTTAATCTGCGACCAATCTTTTTCTAACCTGTTGGGCGTAGAAAAAGCGAATATGGCAACACTACCTCTTCCTCCTACACCTACCAGCGGCGGCGTGTTAGTGGCGAGTTCCGACCCGGGATTACGCCAGCAACTCGTCTCGACCCTCAACGTGAATTGCGCACCGGTGCTTTCCGCGCTGGGCGGGGCGGATGCGCTCGGCAAGCTGGAAAGCAGCGAATGTGACGTTTTGTTACTCGACCAGCAATTGTCAGACTTGGATTCGGAAGAATTGCTGCGACTGATTGGAGAGAAGTATCCGGGGGTGGAAGTCCTGCAGATTGATTCGAAGACCCGGAGCGTCGTCGGCTCACCCCGAAAGTGGACTTCCGGAGTATCGGATGTGTTGCGGTCGCTGGAGAAGCTGACCGGAGTTTCCCGGGATATGCCGGAGGAAGTCACAGCCGAGGTCGGCACCGAGGCGGCCGCTGTGACGAAGGCCTTGCCCGAGATGGTCGGAACCGCACCGTCAATCAACCATGTGTATCGGTTGGTGAGGTTGGTGGCGGAACGCACTACCACCATACTCGTCACCGGTCCCACGGGATCGGGAAAGGAACTGGTGGCGAGGGCGATTCACCAATTGAGCCTGCGTGCAGCTCGTCCTTTTATTGTTATCAATTGCGCAGCAATACCTGAAGCGTTACTTGAAGCGGAGCTATTCGGATACAGCCGCGGAGCCTTTACCGGAGCGGTGCAGCCACGGGCAGGGCGAATCCAAGCGGCGCAAGGGGGGACGTTATTTCTCGACGAAATTGGGGATCTTCCCATCGGATTACAGGCCAAGCTCCTGCGCTTTCTGGAACGGGGGGAAATTCAACGTCTAGGAAGTTCAGAGTCATTGCAAGTCGATGTGAGGGTGGTAGCGGCGACGAACGCCGACCTGCTGCGAAGAGTCGAGTCGCGGGAGTTTCGAGAAGATCTCTACTTCCGGTTGTCGGTGTTCCCGATTGAACTGCCGTCACTGGCTGATCGCAAAGGTGACATTTTGCCGTTAGCGGAACATTTTTTGCAAAAACTTTCGCCCGCAGCAGCGGTGAAACTCAGTGCAACGGCAATGCGGATGTTGGAAAGGCACGCCTGGCCGGGGAATGTGCGGGAATTGAAGCACGTCCTGGAGCGGGCGCTCATCCTTTCCGGCGGTTTGCCGATGATAGGAGCAGAACATATTCACTTTTCGCCGATCGTGGCGCCAGCAGAGCGGCAGGCACCGCGCAAAGGGCCGGTGTCCGCCTAAGGGATTTCTTAGGCGGATGCCTGTTTGATTGGCATGTTCGTTGCTTACTCGCTTTGAGAGCGAAGGTGAATATGAGCCTCGTCGACACCCAGCAGATTGCTGTTCTAAACCGTTTTCTCGATATAGCCGCGCAGCGCCAGCAGGCGATTACCACTAACATCGCCAACATCGACACGCCCGGTTATCGCACCAAGGATGTGGATTTTAAGAATCTTTTGCAGGCGGCAAGCGCAGGGGCTACGCCAGCAAGCTTCCAGCCGCGAATGCGAGAGGTGCAGGGACTGATGGAGCGCCCGGATGGAAACAATGTCAGCCTGGAACGGGAAGGGCTTGCGCTTGCCGATACGCAGTTGCAGTTCCAGACGGGAGCACAACTGCTGCGGTTGGAGTTTCGCCGGTTGCAGATGGCGATCAACGAAGGGAAGTAAGTCGTGAACCTGTTTGGAATGCTGCAGGTAAGTGGGTCGGCCCTGACCGCCGAGCGCCAGCGAGCTGAGGTTGTTACCGCGAACATGGCGAATGCGGAGACGACGCGGACGCCGGAGGGTGGTCCGTATCAGCGCAAGCTGGTGGTTTTTCGTTCGCAGCAGGAGCCGCGGTTTCCTCAGTTGCTGGCGGCAGGGCTACGCACCTCTTCATCGCCGGGAGTGAAGGTGGAACAGGTGGTGGCCGATACTTCGCCTCCGGAAATGCGGTTTGAGCCGGGACATCCGGATGCCAACGCGGAGGGTTTCGTGGCGTATCCGAACATCAACCCGGTGAACGAGATGGTGGACCTGATGGGAGCGGTGCGGGCATACGAGATGAACTCGACGGCGGTGCAGGCGACCAAGCAGATGATCCAGCAGTCGATCGACCTGCTGAGGTAGAAGCATGAATAACACGATTCCAGGACTTCGCATTTTACCCGCGGATGTTGATTTCTCCTCGACCGCTCGCGCCGGAGCCGGTTCATCTACCAGCTTCAGCGACCTGCTGGACGAAGCGGTATTTCACGTGGACCAGTTGCAGGCGGAGGCAAACCAGAAAGTGGGCCTGGTGCTGACGGGAAACACGGGCGATGTTCACGATGCCATGATCGCCGTACAGAAAGCCGACCTGTCTTTTCAACTCATGATGCAGGTGCGCAACAAGGTGGTGCAGGCATACCAGGAAGTTGAGCGGATGCAGTTCTAAAGGATTGACGCGACGTGGCCCCGCAGGATATGTCGGATGCAAGCAAGCAGGTGCAGGCGTTTGTCTCCGGGTTGACGCTGAAGCAGCGCGCACTGGTGATCGGAGGGGCCCTGTTGGTGGTTGCCACCTTGTGGTTCTTCGTCCGAGTGCTGGGCACGCCGGAGATGAAGACCTTGTACTCGGGACTGAAGCCTGCCGATGTGCAAGGAATCGCGGGCAAGCTGGCGGCGAAGAACATCGCGTACGAGATTTCGAAAGATGGCGGCAGCATCGCAGTGCCTGCCGATCAATTGGATCGCAGCCGCATGGAGACGGCGTCGCAGGGGCTGCCGAGAAATGCTCGCTTGGGATTTGAGATCTTCGATACCCCCAACTGGTTGGGGACCGACTTCACTGAAAAAGTGAATTACCAGCGAGCGCTGGAAGGAGAACTGGAGCGGACCATCCAGACTCTTGGCGAGGTCGAAGCGGTTCGAGTCCATCTGGTTATGCCGTCCGAATCTTTATTCAGCGAGCGCGAACGGGAAGGCAAGGCGGCGGTGATCGTAAAGACCAACGCCATCCTTTCTCCGGGAAAGCAGTTTGCTATCGCGCAACTGGTATCGAGCGCGGTGGATAAACTGCGTCCCGAGAATGTAACCGTAATGGACGCCGACACCGCGCGGCCGTTACGCCGTGAAGGTCCCGGCGGAGCGTTCGGGGGCGAGTTGAGCGACCAGCTAGCGCAGCAGTTAGTGGCGACTCTGGAGCCGATCGTGGGACCGGGGCACGCTCGTGCCACCGTGCGCGTGGAGTACGACAGCAGCTCCTTCGAGGACACGCAGGAGACCTATGATCCGAAGTCGGCGGTTGCGATTAACGTCCAGAAGACGGAGGAGAGCGCCGGCTCGACGATCAACAGTGGCATTCCGGGAACAGCAAGCAACACGCCCACCGGAGGGACGAGCACGGTAGTGGCCAAGTCCTCGAATGGCGATAGCCAGGTCGCGAAGTCGGAATCCGGATCGTACGTGGTCAACAAGTCCGTGCGGCACACGGTGCAGCCTGCCGGACGTGTTCGCCGCTTGACGGCCGCAGTGATCGTTGATGACGTGATCACCCTGAATGGCGACAAGAAGGAGCGCAGGAAACGGACACCCGAGGAGTTGAAAAACCTCGAACAGATTGCGAGTGCGGCCATCGGTGTCGATTCGAATCGCGGGGATGTGCTCGCGGTTGAGAATTTGTCGTTCCAGGAAGCTCCGGTAGAGAAGATGGTCACACCGACGCGCTGGGATCGAGGCCGCATGATTCTGTCGCAATGGTCTAGTGTGGTGCGCTGGGTGGCGGTGGGCCTGCTTTTTCTCGCGGTCTATCTCACCACATTGCGCCCGGTGAAGAAGCAGGTCATCGCGGCCTTCCGCGAATTGCCGGCACGTCTGTCGGCGAGGACGGACACGGCGGTCGTGAAACAGGCGCATGAGCAGTTGCTCGAAGGCGAACTCGAGATGGCTCCGGAAGGACAGAAGATTCTCGGGTTGAAGAAGCAACTCACGGACAAGGTGAAGAGCGAACCTGCGGGGGCAACCAAACTGGTCCAGGGGTGGATTCGTGAGACGGCGCGATGAAAGCTGAACTAGCACTGACGGGCACGAACAAAGCTGCAATTCTCGTCGTGTTGCTGGGGGAAGACGCGGCCAGCAAGATGTTTCAATGCCTGCCCGAGCCCGACCTGCAAAAGCTGACCGAAGCTATCGCCGAACTGGGCACCGTCAGTCCTCCGCTGGCGTTGCAGGTGCTGGAGGAATACCAGCGTCTCAGCCTGACCCAGGAATACCTCGCTCAAGGCGGGCCGGACTACGCTCAGCGCTTGCTGGTGAAGGCCTTCGGTGACGAAGGCGCCAAGGCGCTGATGGAACAGGTAGTGAGAGCACAGGAGATGAGCGCGGCCAAGCTCGATTCGCTGCAAAAGATCGATCCGCTGCAGCTTTCGAAGTTCCTGGAACGGGAACATCCTCAAACCATTGCGCTGATACTCGCGCACCTGGACGCCAAGCAGGGTTGTGCTGTGCTGGTGCGGCTGCCGGAAAAAGTTCGCGCGGAGACGGTGAAGCGGCTGGCGCAATTGCGCCAGTTTTCTCCGGAGATGGCGCAGAAAGTTTCGCTTGTCTTGCATAGTCGTCTGCAAACGCTCGGTGAGCAGAGTCGCCGGGCTTACGCAGGATTGAAGGGCGTAGCCGACCTTCTGAACCGGCTGGAACCGGCGATGGCGAAAGGGGTGCTGGAAAGCATCGAGGGCGAGGATGCGAAGCTGGCCATCTCGATCCGCAACTTGATGTTCACCTTCGAAGACCTGATCGGCGTGCCGGACGCAGGGATTCGCGAGATCCTCGCGCAAATGGATAAGAAGACGCTGGCGCTGGCGCTGAAAGGCGCATCGACGGAAGTGCGCGACCACATCTTTAAATCGATGTCGTCGCGAGCGATCGACATGCTCGAGGAAGACATGGACGTGCTGGGCGCGGTACGCAACAAGGACATCCAGAAGGCGCAACAGGACGCAGTGGCGATCGCCCGAAAACTGGAAAGCGAAGGCAAGTTGAGCCTCACCGCGGAAGGAGAGGATGAGTATGTCCTCTGATTTGAGAGTCAGTCATTTTGAGTATCCGGTAATGGGTGGCGCTGACGATCGCGGCGATCCCGCAAAATCACAGGTGTGGACGATCGAGACGGATCCACGGCAAAAGCAGGAACGGGCGTTGCGCGAGGCGCAGCTGCGCGAACTGGGCCGTGCGGAGGGCGAGGCGAAGGCCCGGGCGGAGATCCAGGAACTGCTGGTCGAGGAGCGGAATCAGATTGTGTCTGCCTTGAAAGAGTTCAGCGTCGAACGTCAGCGTTACTTCGAGCAGGTGGAAGGAGAGGTGGTGCAGCTGGCGCTGGCGATTGCACGCAAGGTACTGCACCGCGAAGCCCAGGTTGATCCTGAACTGCTTGCGGGACTGGTGCGATACACGCTCGAAAAGCTCAGCGAGGGGACGCGCGTGCGACTGCGGGTCGCCCCGGGGCAATTGCCGGAATGGGAGCGAAATTTCGCCAGTGCTGCCCAGGTCGTAGGGGACGAGCGGCTGGGCCGCGGCGAATGCCTGATTGAATCCGAGGTGGGCACGACGGCCGTTAACGTGGATGAGCAGTTAAAAGAAATCGAGCAGGGCCTGATGGACCTGCTTTCGCATCGTCCGGAGAGGGCATGACCTCGCAACTCCTGCAGCCATTTTTCTCGCGGTTGGAGGAGTGTGCGGTGGAACGCTGGGAGGGACGTGTGTTGCGCGTGGCGGGTCACCTAGTGGAGTCGGAAGGGCCGTTCAGTTCGGTGGGAGAAAGCTGCGAGATCGTGGGCCGCTCCGGACGGAGGTTTCAGGGAGAGATCGTTGGCTTTCGCGGTCCCCGGGTTCTTTCGATGTGCCTGGATCGTCCCAGCGGCATCCGCTATGGCGACCGCATTTTCGCGTGGGGACGCAAACCAACGGTGAAGGTGGGCGACGCGCTGCTGGGTAGAGTCATTGATGGAAGCCAGCAAGAACTAGATGGGCTTGGCCTGCCACACTGCCCGCAGCAGCGAGCCATTGATATCTCCGGTCCGCGCGCACTCGACCGCCTGCCGATCCGCGAACCTCTTGGTTGCGGGATCCGCGTGGTGGATGGGTTGCTGACTTGCGGCCGCGGTCAGCGCATGGGGATCTTCGGGGGCAGTGGCGTTGGCAAGAGCACGCTGATCGGGATGATGACGCGCGGCACGTCAGCGGACTTAACGGTGCTGGCGCTGATTGGCGAGCGCGGCCGCGAGGTGCGGGAGTTTCTGGAAGATTCGCTGGGGGAGGAAGGCCGGCGCAGATCTGTGGTCGTGGTCTCGACTTCCGACGAGTCGCCGCTGTTGAGGCTACGAGCGGCGCTGGTTGCCACTTCGATTGCGGAGCATTTCTGCGATCGCGGCAAGAATGTGCTGCTGGTGGTGGACTCACTTACGCGATTCGCCATGGCGCAACGCGAAATTGGATTGGCGGCGGGAGAACCGCCGACCACGAAAGGCTACACGCCATCGGTCTTCTCGCTGCTGGCGCGGTTGATCGAGCGGGCGGGGAAGTTTCGCAATGGAAGCATCACGGCGTTCTACACGGTTCTGATGGAAGGAGATGACCAGAACGACCCACTGGTTGACGGCGCCCGATCGCTGCTCGATGGCCATATTGTTCTGGATCGCAGCCTGGCGGCGAGAAATCATTACCCGCCGATTTCGGTGCTTGACAGTCTGAGCCGCCTGATGCCGGTAGTGGCGCCGGAAGAGCAAAAGCAGCAGGCGCGACGGGTGCGGGAGTTGATGGCGAGCTATGCTGCGTCGGAGGACCTAATGCGCGTAGGGGCGTATCAGAAAGGGGCGGACGCAATGCTCGACCGGGCTCTGGCGGCGATGCCGACGATCCAGGCGTTCTGCCAGCAGGCGCCTTCGGAGGGATGCACGCTGGAGGAGGCGCAGCGCCGCTTGCAATTGTTGCCGGTAACGGCATGAGTTTCCGGTCACCACTCCGGTCATTGCTGCGGTTGCGCGACGGATTGGAGCGGATGGCGTTCCTGGAACTGCAACGGGCGAATGGGGCGATCGCCGTGCTGGATCAGCAGAGCGAGACGCTGCAAGCGAGAATGAATCGGTGGAGGGTAGACGTCGAGAGACAGCTTGAGGCGGGGCTGGCGAGCTGGGAGATGGGAGTTGGTTACATGAAATCGCTCAAAGCTGAGGCGCAGGGACTGGAAGCGCAGAGGGAAGCGCTTGCGGCGCAGCGTCGTATTGCGCAAGAGAGTTACTTCCGGCGCCGCAGCGAGAAGGAGATGGTAGCCAGCCTGGTGGAGCGAAGCCGGAGCCTCTGGCGCCTCGAGAATAAGCGTCGGGAAGCGGTTCGCCGGGACGATGCGACATTGCAGAAGCGGCTCAAGGATCAAGGCCTGGATGATCAGTCGCAACTCGAGTCCGGTGACGGGCCTGTCTGAAAACCTCCTCATGCACGCTGGCAGTGCATTTGCAAATACTCCGAGCAGAGATGGTCACCATGAACGCAGGCGCTGCCAGCACAACCGGATCTCCAAATCGAGTAACGGACTGGCTTGCGTTGCTGCTGGCAGGCAGCGTGGCCACAGGAAAGGAGTTTTCGTCGCTGTTCCAGACGAAGAAAGCGAAATCCGCAGGCGGGGCAGGCGGCAAAGATGAAGATGTACGCACGCCGCAGGCCCAGCCGGCGTCCAATCCCGTCACCCCAATCGCATCTTTTGTGGCATGTCCGCCGATCTCTCCGGTACCCGAGGTAAACGCCGACAAGGGAAAGGTGCCTATGGGCAGGGGATCGTCCGCTTCGCGGGCCGATGATGCTGCTGCAGTTCGCGGCGAAAGCCAGGCTGCGGAGAAAACTGCGCAGAAGCTCGCGTTCTCCGGCAATGCAGGCGAACTGTCGGCTGATCCGCTGCGGGGACTGGTCCGGGCGGGGAGGGAAAGCGCCGAGACGAGCCAACCCGTTGAAGGTGAAATACCGGCGGCAGCATCGCCGGAGCCATTGGTCGACGGGAATCAGATGAAGATCGAATTAAACTCGGCACCAGCAACCAAGGAACCCGATTCGCAGAATCAACCGCAGGCGAATGAGATCAAAGTAACTGCGACAGCAACCCTTGCAGCGCAGGATCGCCGGCCCGATTCTACTGCCAGTGCGTTAGCGGATCGCGTGGTGGGTAAGGACAAAGCGGCGCTTCCCGCGACGAACAACGTCAATCAAAGCGGCGCGCCGCATCCGGTCCCGATCGGTGACGGCGAAACGCGAAGCGAGAAACGAGCAGCCCCAACCGGGGAAGTTAAGGCGAACGGGAATACCGCGGCGGAGCACCCTGTATCGCAGGAGTTAGGATCGCGATCAACGGCCGCTGCGGTGGTTCCGGCAGATAGTCACCCAGTCTCCGGCGGGCAGGAGCCGCATAGCCGTACGGTTACGGGACAGGGAGAAGAGATCGCATCCGAACCGGCGGCGCCGGCCCGGTCGCCGGTGGCCCTGCAGGCGGTGCGCCTGACGGAACGGATGGCGGGTCCGGAACTGCAGTTCAACTGGCATTCGCCCGACGGTGGGCAGGTCCAGATCAGCGCCAGCCTGCATGATCATCGCGAGGTGCAGATTGCGGTGAGCACGGATCGGCCGGAGGCCGCCAGCGCAATCCGCGCCGAAATACCATCTCTCGACAACCGTTTGCAGGAGCATGCCCTCCGGTTGGGCGAGGTGAGGGTGAACTCCGGGGGGCAGGCGCTTACGGCCGGACTCGGCACGCCCTCGCAGCAACAGGGCAGCCGGGAGTGGACCGCGGCAAGGCTCTTGCCCTCCGCTTCCAGGGTAGGAAACGGGATTGAAGGTGGCGAGGATCAGCCTCTGGGTCTGGAGAGCGAATCAGGATTAGTCAGCGTGCTCGCGTGAGCGCGAAGGAGAAGAGACATGACCGTGGAACCGAAACCTGCCGTCACTTCACCGACTTCCAGCACCGGATCGCTGGGACTCGGAGGCGACGACACTTTCATGACCCTGCTGATGACGCAGTTGAAATCGCAGGATCCGATGTCGCCGATGGATACCAACAGCTTCGTGTCGCAGTTGGTGGAGTTCAACACGCTTGACCAGATTACGGCGATTCGTCAACTGGTCGAGTCCATGGCCGGCGGTCCTACCACCGGGGTGTAACCAAGGAGAGATAACGATGCCTGTATTTTCCATCCCGCTTTCAGGCTTGAACAGCAGCTCTGCCGCTCTGGCTAACATCGCCAACAATCTGGCGAACTTGAACACGGTGGGGTTTAAGGAAGAATCAACTCTATTTAAGGACCTGTATTACCAGACGATTGGGTCGACGGGTTCGGGCGATCCGATCCAGTCGGGAGCTGGATCGGCGGTGGATGAGGTAGCGTCAAATTTCACGCCCGGAAACGTGCAGACGACCGGGGTGAATCGCGACGTGGCGATCGGTGGCGACGGGTTTTTCGTGGTGGAGAATAACGGGGTGTTGTCGTACACGCGGGCCGGCAATTTTTCGATCGCCAAAGATGGGACGCTGGTCACCTCCGACGGAGCGCAGGTGATGGGATATCCGGCCGTGAGCGGCCAGATCAGCCAGATGCAGGGCCTGTCGGCCATGAACGTCGGCAGCGGTTTTTTCAGCCCGCCGCATGCCACCAGCGGCGTCAACTTGACGACCAACCTGGATGCGGGGGCGGCCAAGGGAGATGTTTATCCCACTCCCATCACCGTGTACGACTCGCTGGGGCAGAAGCACGACCTGACGTTTACGTTCACCAGCAGCGGAGCCGGACAGTGGGATTACGACATTTCGATTCCTGGCAGCGACGTTGGTTCCACCGCTGCGAGCGTTTCGCTGGGAACGGGAAAACTGACGTTCGATGGTGGCGGCAACCTGGTTAATCCCGCCGCCGACGTCAAGGGAATCCAAATCCCGAGCTTTGCCAATGGGGCGGCGGCGATGAGTTTCGATTGGAAGCTCTACAACGGCTCCAGTTCCACACTCACACAGGTGGCTTCGCCCAGCAGTACAACGGCAGCGTCACAAGACGGCTACACCAGCGGTAGCCTGCAGGATTTTGCGATCGGCAGCGACGGTGTCATCGAGGGGACGTTCAGCAACGGCAAGTCGATCGCGCTGGGGCAACTGGTGCTGGCCAATTTCCCGAACGTACAAGGCCTGGTTCGAGAGGGAGGCAACGTGTTCCAGTCCTCGCTTGCTTCCGGTGCAGCCGCGATTGGGGCGCCGGGAACGGGGGGGCGGGGAACCCTCTCGGGCGGCGCGCTGGAATTATCGAACGTGGATATCGCCAGCGAATTTGCCCAGCTCATCACGGCGCAGCGGAGTTTTGAGGCCAATGCGCGAACCATCACGACCTTTGACGAGATCACGCAGGACACGATCAACCTGAAACGGTAGGCGCCGTGGGGTTCGGCGAGCCGTTGGCCGAACCCCACATTAAATTCCTCCCATTAGCGTGCACCAATCCCCGCTCTCCCTGTCGGCTCAGATTTCCAACGCACGTTCGCGAGGGAGTTTCACCGCTTGATTCTGTAGGACTTGTCGTGAAACCCATCGGCTGATTGCGGATTCTCGTGAGGTCATGCGATTGCATAAGGAAATAGCGTGCCGACCGTACTTGCAACTGAAGTCGCAGCAACGGCCCCGCTTGATCCGATCAATCGAGGCGAAGGCGCCATCCCGGAAGCGTGCTGGGTTCAGCTGGCGGAGTTGCGCTGCTCGTTCTCGGTAGCGTTAGGCGTACCCGGCCTCACGGTCAGAGATGTTCTTCATTTGAGTACGGGTAAGGTTCTGAACACGCAATGGCGGACGAACCGGGATCTTCCGGTCCTCATCAACGGGAAAATGCTGGGCGTGGGCGAGTTTGATGCGGCGACGGAAAAACTGGGTATACGGATCACGGAGTTCTTGTGGGAACAGCAGCCTTAGCCGTCAGTCGAGTGAGCGCGCAATGGAAACAGTGGTTGGCGACGCCGCTTGCGACCGTGCTTCGTCTTCGCCTTGCCAATCGCCGGCCGGCCGCTTTGCGGGTCCAGCAGACGGTGTCGATCGGCAACAAGGGAATGCTGGCCATAGTGGAGGCGGGAGGCGAAGAGCTGGTGGTGGGAGTGACGCAGGGCTGCATCCAGTTTCACCGCATTGAGCCGTCCGCCTGTTTGCGATTTCGCGTGGGAGGTGTGGCGCGTTGAAGCGCGGACTCATAGTAACGCTGGGTTTACTGGCTACACCGCATGGTCGCGCCGCGGTGTTGAGCGGCTCGGACTTGCGCTTGCCGCTGGGTGGCGCGCAGGGATCGGTGCCGTGGAGCATCGTCGTTCTGCTGACGCTGCTGACGTTGGTGCCCGCGATCCTCCTTTGTATGACGCCGTTCGTAAGGCTGCTGGTGGTGTTCCACTTTCTTCGCCAGGCGCTGGGAACGCAGACCACTCCCACCAACCAGACGCTGATCGGCCTTTCCCTGGTGTTGACCTGGTTCCTGATGCAGCCGGTAATGGCCACCGTTCAGCAAGTCGCCATCGCGCCGTTCCAGGAAGGAAGGATTTCCGCCATGGAAGCGGTCGATCGAGGAGTACTTCCGGTTCGCGACTTCATGCTGCGCTATGCGCGGCAGAAAGACCTGGCGCTGTTCGTGGAGATGGCAAAGATGGCGCGGCCGCGGCGTCCGGAGGACCTGCCGATGCGTGTGGTGGTACCGGCGTACATCCTTTCGGAACTGAAAGTCGGATTCCAGATTGGCGCCGTGATCTTTCTGCCGTTCCTGGTGATTGACATCGTGGTGGCCGCGATTACGACCTCGATTGGAATGCTGCAACTTCCCCCGGTAGTCATTTCGACGCCGCTCAAAATCCTGCTCTTTGTGCTGGTGGACGGCTGGAATTTGCTGGTGGGCTCGCTGGTCAAAAGCTTTGGGTGAACCGATGGAAATGGAAACCATTATCGGATTGGCGCGACAGACACTGCTCACAACGTTGTGGATCGGAGGGCCGCTGTTGCTGACGGTCATGCTGGTGAGCCTGCTGATCAATGTCGGGCAAGTGCTGACTTCGTTGCAGGATGCGACGCTTTCGACGGTACCGCGACTGGCGACGGTGGCCGGTCTTTTGTTCGTGATGATGCCGTGGATGTTGCGGCGACTGATGATGTTTGCTTTGCAGTTGTATTCCGATTTTCGGCCATACCTGAACTGAGATGTTGAGCTTGACCCAATTCGGTGAAGCGGCAGTCACGGTGGGAGTGCGGGTGGCAAGCCTGTTGCTCTTTACTCCATTTCCGGGCGGAGCCGCGGTACCGCCACGCATCAAGGCAGGTTTGACGTTAGCGATAACGATCCTGCTGTATCCAATCGTGCCCCGCACGACGGAGGGCTTGCCGAACGTGGCCGGCCTGGTGGCCGGTGAAATGGCGGTGGGTCTGCTGCTGGGCTTGAGCGTGACCATCGTCTTCGAGGCGGCGCAGGTGGCGGGGCAGATCGCGGGTATGCAGGTCGGGTTTGCCTTGGTCAACATCATCGATCCGCAGACGCAGGTTGACACGCCGGTGCTTTCGACCTTCCACCAGCTGATTGTGCTGCTGATCTTTCTTCAGTTGAACGTGGACCACTGGCTGCTGCGCGGTGCCGCGAACAGCTTCCACTACCTGCCTCCCGGAAGGGTTCATCTTTCCGGCATGGCGGTTACGACCCTGTTGCACGCAGCGGCCGGGATCTGGATGGCGGCGGTTGAGATTGCAGCCCCGATCCTGTTTGCCACATTGCTGGCGGACGTGGCGATGGGTTTTATCGGCAAGGCCAGCCCGCAGTTGCAGATCCTCTTCCTCGGCCTGTCGGTAAAAACCATTTTGGCCATCGTGGTCTGGACGAGCGCTCTGTGGCTTTGGCCCAGCCGGTTTGAATCGTATTTCGGAAGAGCAATTTCCAACTCGGAACAGTTACTCCATTTGGCGAGATAGGGCATGGCAGGCGAGAACAGGTCGGAGCAAGCGACACCGCGGCACAGGCAAAAGGCGCGCGAGCAGGGACGCGTGGCGCGGAGCCCGGAGTTGGGAGGCGCGACGGCAGTATGTGCCGGACTGGCGCTGCTAGCGGGGCAGTTCAGCGCCGGCGCGGGCGCCTGGAGGGTTGGCTGGCATTGGGCGCTCTCCAACTGCGTGCGCGAAGACATACGGCCGGTGTGGGGAGCTGTCTTGGCGGCGGAATTGGCGCGCTATTGGTTGTTGCCTGCGCTTGTCGCCAGTCTCGGCGTGGCGCTGTTGACCTCGGTAGCGCAGGGCGGCCTGGTATTCGCGCCGGTGCTTCTCAAGCCCAGCCTGGAGCGCCTGAGTCCGGCGGCCAAACTGAAGCAACTGGTCTCCGTACAAGCGCTCGCCACCCTGGGGAAATCATTGGTTCCGGCGGCGGCGATTGTCTGGCTCACGCTAGCGGTAATGGAGAGAGATTGGCTACTCATCCGGTCGGCCAGCGAACTCGAGGTTCGCGGCTTTTCATCGATGCTGTCTTCGCGGTTGCTGGAAGCCGCATGGCAATGCAGCCTGGTCCTGTTCGGGTGGTCGGCGGTGGATTTCCTGGTCAAACGAAGAAAGTTCGAGCAGGACCTGCGCATGACACGGCAGGAGGTGCGCGAGGAGGTAAAGGAGAGCGAAGGCAATCCGCAGATCAAGGCGCGTATCCGCAAGCTGCAGCGGCAGGTACGTCGCAAGCGGATGCTGGAGGACGTCGCTCGCGCGGCGGTAGTAATTACCAATCCGACGTCGTACGCCATCGCGCTGGAATATCACGAAAGACTGGTGGCACCGGTTGTGGTTGCCAAGGGCCGCAACCTTCTGGCGCACCAGATCAAGGAAGCGGCTCGCTGGAACCAGGTTCCCGCCGTGGAGAACATTCCGCTGGCGCACGCACTCTACCGCACCGCGGAAGTCGGACAGGCAATTCCCGCGAAGCTCTACGCCGCTGTGGCCGAGGTGCTGGCCTTCATCTTCCGCGCCCAGGCGCGTGTTAACCGCATGGGAGGGGCGCGCTGATGGCGGAACAGCAAGCGATGGCGTCAAGGGTGAGGTCAGCGGCGGAGTGGATTGTTCCGATCGCCGCAGTGAGCCTAGTCTTCGTGATGCTGGTGCCGGTGCCTTCGTTCGCACTGGACTTGCTGCTGACGCTGAGCATCACCGCCTCGGTACTGGTGCTCTTGGCGGCGATCCACATCCTTCGCCCGACGCAGTTCTCGGTATTTCCTTCACTGCTTCTTTTATTGACGCTGTTTCGATTGGCACTGAACCTGGCCAGCAGTCGCCGCATTCTGCTGCACGGCAATGAAGGCGCTGCGGCTGCCGGGCGCGTGATCGAAGCCTTCGGTCAATTTGTCGTGGGCGGAAACTACGTCGTCGGTTTTGTTCTTTTCCTTGCCTTGATCGCTATCCAGTACATCGTGGTGAGCCACGGCGCGGTCCGCACCGCTGAAGTTACGGCGCGATTCACCCTGGATGCCTTGCCGGGGAAGCAGATGGCGATCGACGCCGACCTCAACGCCGGGCTGATCGACGAGAACCAGGCCCGGGCGCGACGAGAGCAGGTCGCCAAGGAAGCCGAATTCTACGGCGCCATGGACGGGGCGGCACGTTTCAACCAACGCGATGCGATGGCGACGGTCCTGATCACCGCCATTAACATCATTGCCGGATTCCTGATTGGCGTTTTCCAACTTGATATTCCCTTCGCCGAAGCGCTGCGCACCTACACCACCCTGACCGTAGGCGACGGCCTGGTGACGATGATTCCGTCGTTCCTGGTTTCGATTGCCGGCGGGATGGTGGTGACACGGGCTGGATCGGACAAGAGTCTGGGGTCGGATCTCGGGCGCCAACTGTTCTCCAACAGCCGCCCGTTGTGGATAGGCGCCGGTGTACTCGTGCTGCTGGCGCTGATCCCGGGGCTGCCCAAGCTGTCGTTCCTCATGGTCGCAGCGGCGCTGCTGTATGGCGCGCGCCGACTCGGCACGGCAAAGCAGGAAGAATTGAAGCCGGCCGGAAAGACCGAGGGCAAGTCGCCTCTGTCCGCCGACGTAACGGAGAGCATTCTCAAACTGGACGAGATCAGTCTTGAGGTTGGCTATGCCCTGGTGCCGCTGGTGGATGCCCAACAGGGTGGTCAGTTGCTGACGCGAGTCCGCGCGCTGCGCAACCATCTGGCGCAGCAATTGGGATTCATCATCCCTTCCGTCCATATCACGGACAACCTGCGCCTCAAGCCGCAGGAGTACGTCATCAGCCTGCGCGGAGTGGAAGTGGCGCGCTGGGAGTTGAACGGACAAAACCTACTGGCCATCAGCTCGGAGACCAACGGACCTCGCCTGCCGGGAATCGAGACGCGCGAGCCTGCATTTGGCGTCGCGGCGTACTGGATTCAGCCTAATTTCCGCGACCAGGCTTTGGCGGCGGGGTATGCCGTGGTGGATCACACTTCGCTGCTGGCGACCCATCTGGCGGAAGTCATCCGCAGCCATGCGCACGAGATCCTGACGCGGCAAGAAACCAAGCGGCTGCTTGATCGATTGGCCGAAAGCCATCCCAAACTGGCCGACGAGTTGGTGCCCAAGCTCTTGAGCCTCGGGGAAGTGCAGCGCGTGCTGCAGCAGTTGCTGCGCGAGCAAGTGTCGATTCGCGATCTGGCGACGATCCTGGAAGCACTCGTCGACAGCGCGGCGGCAAACCGCAATCTGGTTGCGCTGGTAGAGAACGCGCGTCAGGCGCTCGGGCGCGCCCTGGTGCGTCCGCTGTTGAACGATCAGGGTCAACTGAACGTGATCACGCTGGCCGCGGCGACGGAAGAAGATCTGGCGCGCAGCGCGGCACACCCGTCGAGCGCCGCCATGTCGTTACAGCCGTCTCTGGTGCGCAGCCTGCTCGACGGATTACGTCACCTGGCCGGGGAACAGGTGGCCCTGGCCACACCCGTCTTGCTCTGCAGCACCCCTGCACGTTTTCACTTGCGGCGAATGCTGGAACCCTTCCTGCCGAAGCTGGTCGTGCTGTCGCCGATGGAGATTCCACCCATGGTCCGCGTGCAGTCGGTAGGCACGGTTCCATAAAGGAGGAGGAGATGGCAAAAGATGCGCATGCCGCGTACACGGCTGGAACCGAACCGTTAGTGCGCGACGAGATGTTGATGGAACAGTTGCCGCAGGTGCGCTACATCGCGCGCCGCATCCACGAGCGCCTGCCGCAGCATGTGCCTTTCGAAGACCTGGTGCACTCCGGAGTCCTGGGGCTGATCGACGCCTTCAACAAGTTCGATGCCTGCAAACACGTGCAGTTCGCCTCGTACGCGAAGCATCGCATACGGGGAGCGATTCTCGACAGCCTGCGCGAACTGGACTGGAGTCCTCGCGAGTTGCGACGGAAGGCGCGGCTGCTGGAACAGGCGCATGCGCGGCTCGATACGCGACTGGGGCGTTCCGCCACGGAACAGGAGATTGCCTCCGAGCTCGGAATGAAGCTGGGGGAACTGCAGCAGTTGTTGACCGAACTCGATGGGCTCGAGATCACCAGTTTCAGTTCGGAGGCGGGAGAGGATGGCCGAGAGCAGGACGGAAGCGAGCTGATTCCGGCCGCGGATGAGAGCTCGAATCCATTTCAGCAGTGTCTCGACCGGGAGATGAAACTCATGCTTTCCCAGGCGCTTTCGGAACTGCCGGAGCGGGAAAAGCAGGTTCTAGCTCTCTATTACTACGAGGAACTAACCATGAAAGAAGTGGGCGCCGTGCTGGGAGTTGGTGAATCGCGGGTTTCGCAGATACATTCGCTGGCGATTACGCGGTTGCGTTCGCGGTTGCAACGCGAACGTCGTCCGGAACTGGCGGCGGTGTGAATGGAAAAACTACTCGAC
>Ga0335069_10002801_pt1 | contig 26677 bp, 20 predicted proteins | sample Lox_Sample_11_FD_206714 | JGI IMG/M metagenome (GOLD analysis project Ga0335069, IMG submission 206714) | Soil microbial communities from Loxahatchee National Wildlife Refuge, Florida, United States - Lox_Sample_1.1 | ecosystem: Environmental > Terrestrial > Soil > Wetlands | place: USA...
GCCTCGCCATTCTCGACGGCTATACGGCCGGCACGCGCTATGGCATCCGCGCCGATGCGGACGGCCTGCTTTCCTGCGGCGAGCCCGGCGTGCAGCTCACCTGGATGGACGCCAAGGTCGGCGACTGGGTGGTGACGCCGCGCATCGGCAAGCCGGTGGAGGTGCAGGCGTTGTGGCTGAACGCCCTCTGGATCGGCGGCCAGACGTCGGAGCGCTGGGCCGATCTGCTGGCGCGCGGCCGCGCGGCGTTTGCCGAGCGCTTCTGGAACGCCGCGCGCCGCTGCCTGTTCGACGTGGTCGACTGCGATCACGTCGCCGGAACCACCGACCCCAGCCTGCGACCGAACCAGGTGCTCGCGGTCGGCGGCCTGCCGCTCGCGCTGCTCGACGGCGAACGCGCCTGGCAGGTGGTGGACGCGGCCGAGCAGCATCTGTGGACTCCCCTCGGCCTGCGCTCTCTCGCCCCGGGTGAGACCGGATATACGCCGCACTACCGGGGCGACGCGCGGGCGCGGGACGGCGGCTACCACCAGGGCACCGCATGGCCCTGGTTGCTCGGCCCCTTCGTCGAAGCCTGGGTCCGCGTGCGCGACGGCACCCCGGCGGCCAAGCGCGCGGCACGCCACCGCTTCCTCGCTCCGTTGCTGGCGCACCTCGACCAGGCCGGGATCGGTCACATCTCCGAAATCGCCGACGGCGCCCCGCCGCACACGCCGCGCGGTTGTCCGTTTCAGGCCTGGTCCGTCGGCGAAGCGCTGCGGCTCGATCGGGTCGTGCTGGCGGAAGAAGAGGCGTGACCGGTGACCAGTGAACGGTCGTTGGTCGCTGGTCGCTCGTCGCTGGTGGTTCGAGAGGCGTGACCAGCGACCAGCGACGAACGACCAGCGACCAAAGAGGTCTCGTTCATCTCAACCCGCGCCGGCGCGCAGCATCGGAAGTGCGGCGGCCGCGTCGGGAGCCACGAGGACGGTGATCTGATCGTCGGCGACGAGCTCGGAATCGGCCTTCGGCACCTCCTCGTGCCGGCCCCGCCGCAGCGTGACGATGATCGATCCCGGCGGCAGGCCGAGGTCGCGGATTCGCTTGCCGTCGAAGGGCGCGCCCGGAGCGATGGTGAGGTCGAGCAGCAGCGTGCTGCCGAGCTCCGGGCGCTCCTGCGCGCGCAGCAGGTCGCGTTCGAGCAGCGCCTCGTACACCGGAAGGTCGCGGAGAAAATCCGCCACGCCGTAGGCGGTCAGACAGGCGACGACCAGGGGCAGCACCAGGGAGTAGTTGCCCGTCATCTCGACCATCAGCACGATCCCGGTGAGCGGCGCGCGGACGATGGCGGTGAAGTACGCCGCCATCCCCACCACGGCCAACGTGGGCCCAGGCGCGGCGGTGTCGGGAACGAACCAGACCGCCGCGTCACCGATCCCCAGCCCGATCACGGCTCCGAGCACCAGCAAGGGCGCGAAGATGCCGCCCGGCGCACCGCACCCATAGCTGAGCATCGTGAGCACGAAGCGCAGCGCGAACACGCCGGCCAGGGCCGACAGCGGCATCTCGCCGGCCAGCATCCGCTCGACCAGATGCTGCCCGCCGCCGACGACCAGCGGCGCGCCGAGCGCGACGGCGCCCACCACCGCGCCGACCAGCGCCCCGCCCGTCCACGCTGGCCACCGCCGGAGCCGCTCGAACAGCCCGAGGCCGGCGAGCAGGCTGCGGTTGAACGCCACGCCCAACACGCCCGCGACCGCGCCGACGAGCAGCGCGAACGGCAACAGACTGAGCGGCGGAATCGCCACCGTCTGCACGTGGTAGACCGGCAACTGGCCGAGCAGGACTCGCGTCGTGATGTCGGCCACCACCGAGGCGACCAACGTCGCCGCGAACACCGCGGGCGAGAAGTCGCGTTGGACTTCCTCCAGGACGAAGACCAGCCCAGCCAGCGGTGCGTTGAAGGCGGCCGCCAACCCCGCGCCCGCTGCAATCAACGTGCGGCGCTCTCGCGCCGTGCACTGGAACCAGCCGCTGACCATCTGTCCGACCGCCGCGCCCATCTGAATCGTCGGCCCCTCGCGTCCGAGCGCCAGCCCCGTGCCGATCCCGCTGATCCCGCCCAGGAACTTGACCGCCATCACACGTGGCCAGCGCATCGTCTTCAGCCCGTGCAGGACCGCCTTGACGTGCGGGATCCCGCTGCCGGCCGTTTCGGGAGCGAGCCGCCGCACCATCCAGACCGCCACGCCCCCTCCCGCGGCTCCGACCAGGAGCGGCAGCGGAAACATCAGGAGCTCATGGGCCCGGACGAAGAGGAGGAGCCGATCGCGCAGGCCGTCGGCCGCGATGAGTGCCGCGCGGAAGGCGACGGCGACGAGGCCGGCGAACAGTCCGACCAGCAGGGAGCGGGGAAACTGGCGCCGCCGCTGTTCGTGGGCGCGCAGAAAGTCACGCACCTCACGCTGGACGATCCGCGGGGTGACGCCGCGCTCGCCGTTCCCCTCGCCCACGTCGTCCATCATGTCCCGAGGACCTCCACATATACCAAGACGTGCGCCGTGTCGCGGCCGCGTGTGTGCGTGTCTGCATGGGCGCGTCCGCGTGTATGCGTGGGCGTGTGGGCGCGTGGACGCGTGGGCACGTGGACGCGCCTGGCGGCCGGGGGCGGCCGCCTCTACTGCAGAATGAATGGGTACAGATCCGCGGCACGGAGCCACCGCTTGTGCACAACCCCAGAATCCGGGCAGTGATTGCGCGCCGGCGGCGGGCGGCGCAGGGTGATCGCGGATGGCTCTGACCGCGGTCCGAAGGGAATCGCTGGCGCTGGCGCTCGCCGTCGCCGTCTCGAGCGCGGGGTGCGTGACGGTGCGCAGCGCCCCGCCGGCGTTTACCGACGTGTGGCCGCCGGCCGAGGGCGGTCCGCGGCCCACCCTGACGCTGGTCGTCTCGGGCGGCGCGGTGGTCGACGGGATCCCGCGTGACCTCGGCCCGATCCTCGACGACTGGGGCTGGGCGACCAATCGCGCCTATCGCGAGTCGGGGTTGTTCTCGGACGTGCTGCTCCGCGCCGGGCGCAGCGACCTGCACGCCGCCGTCACGCTGCGCGCCGAGGTGCAGCAGAGCGATGTGTTGACCGCCCTGTCCTATCTGACGCTGCTCATCATCCCCAACGTCGTGACCACCGAGATCATCGTCGCCACCAGCATCACCACCGACAAGGGCGAACCGCTCGGCACCATCGAGGTGCGCGGCCGCAGCCGCACCTGGTACCAGCTCCTGCTCCTGCCGGTCACGCCGTTCTTCGAGCCGCATGGGGTGTCCCCGGAGATCGTCTACGATCTCAACCGCCAGACGATCGCCACCCTGCACGGGCGCGGGGTGTTCTGAGTGCGCGCCGCTCGACGGGCGTTCCTCGCCGGCCCCCCGCGCGTCGCCGCGTCTCTGGCCGCGCTGCTGTGGTCCGGTGCCGTCGCCGGCGCCGCGAGTCTCCCGACGCCGAGCGCGCCGCCGGTGCGCACCGAGCGCGGCGCCATCCTGTCCGGCGAGCAAGCCCGACCGGTGTTCGCGCAGTGTTCACGTTCGGCACCGCGCGGCGCGCAGCCGGACTGGACGCCGGCGGCCGAAGAAGTCGCTCGCCTGGAGGCGCGCCTCCCGGGGTTCATCGACGGGTTGGGGACCGAGGCCCCCAGCCGGCCGGTCTCACAGTACCGCTGTCAGTACGTCGGCTTCAGCCGCGACGGACGGCGCTACGTCTACGCCAACTGCTTCGCGCACGACTACGCCGACGGCGACCCGCGCCCCGAGTACCGCGACGCCTGGCTGCACGCGCCGGTGGTCGTGTGCGACGGAGGCGACGCGTTCTTCGGCGTCGAGTACGATGTGGCGAGCGGGGCGTTCGCGAACTACGCCGCCAACGGTCCCTACCGGCCGCGCTGAGCCGCGCGCCGCCGCGGGCGACGCGGATCTGGCCGAGTCTATTCGAGTACGATAACAAGGGCAGTCATGAGGCTCGCATACAGCTCGCAACACGAGGCGCTGCGCCAGGAGCTCCGCGCCTATTACCGGAAGCTCCTCACGCCCGAGGTGCAGGAGGCCATCAGCGGCAGTGAGGGGGTTGGACCGGAGGTCCGCAAGATCGTCCTGCAGATGGGGGCGGACGGCTGGCTCGGCATCGGATGGCCAAAGGAGTACGGCGGCCGCGGCATGACCCCGATCGAGCAGTTCATCTTCTTCGATGAATCGATGCGGGCCGGCGCGCCGGTACCCATGCTGACCATCAACTCGGTCGCGCCGACCATCATGGAGTACGGGTCGGACGAGCAGAAGCGGTACTATCTCCCCAAGATCCTGAAGGGCGAGCTCCACTTCGCCATCGGCTACACCGAGCCCGACGCCGGGACGGACCTCGCGTCGCTGCGCACCCGGGCCGTGCGCGACGGCGATTTCTTCGTCATCAACGGCCAGAAGGTCTTCACCAGTCTGGCCACCGACGCCGACTACATTTGGCTCGCGGTCCGCACCGACCCCGACGCGCCCAAGCACAAGGGTATTTCCATGCTGATCGTCCCGCGCGAGGCGCCCGGCGTGCGCGTGGTGCCGATCAAGAACATGGGCAACGCCAACACCAACCAGACGTTTTATGACGACGTGCGCGTGCCGGTGTCGAACCTGGTCGGCCGGCTCAACGGCGGCTGGAAGCTGATCACCAACCAGCTCAACCACGAACGGGTGACGCTGTGCAGCCCGGGGATGCTCGAGGCTCGCTACGGCGAGGTGCTGCAGTGGGCCAAGGACACCCGCCTGCCCGAGGGCGGCCGCGTCATCGATCAGCCCTGGGTCCAGCTCAACCTGGCCCGCATCCACACCGGCCTCGAGTTCCTCCGCCTGATGAACTTCAAGGTGGCGTGGGGCGCGGAGCAGCACCAGCCGCTCAACCCGGCCAACGCCTCGACGATCAAGGTGTTCGGCACCGAGTTCTACCTCGAGGCCTGCCGCCTGATGCTCGAGATCATGGGCCCGGCGGCCACACTGCGGCCCGGGTCGCCGGAGGCGGTGCTGAACGGCCGTATCGCGACGTTCCTGCGCGGCATTCACATCCTCACCTTCGGCGGCGGCACCAACGAGATGCAGCGCGACCTGATCGTGCTGTTCGGCCTCGGCATGCCCGTCCAGCCGCGCATGTAGCGAGGGGGACGCGATGGATTTCTCGCTCAGCGACGATCAACGCGCCCTCGCCGACCTGGCGGGGCAGATTCTCGCCGACCACGCGGCGCTCGACCGTCTCAAGATGATCGAGGCGAGCGACGCGCGCTACGACCGCGACGTCTGGGCCGCGTTCGCCCAGGCCGGCATCCTCGGCGCCGCACTCCCCGAATCGGTGGGCGGCAGCGGTGGCGGCCTCGTCGAGCTCTGCCTCGTCCTCGAGCAGCAGGGGCGGCGCGTCGTCCTGCTGCCGCTGCTCTCGACCGTGGCCGCCGCGGCGCTGCCGCTGGCGCGTTTCGGCTCGGCCGAGCAGCAGCAGCGCTACCTACCCGGGGTGGTGCGCGGCACGACGCTGCTGAGCGCCGCGCTGAGCGAGGCGGGCGCGGACCCACGTGCGCCGCTGACGGCGGCGGCCGCCGCCGGCAACGGGTGGCGGCTGACCGGCACGAAGATCGCCGTGCCGTGGGCAGACGCCGCCGCCGCGGTGCTGGTGCCGGCGCGGACGCCCGCCGGCGTCGGCGTCTTCCTGGTCGATCTCCACGCCCCCGGGGTGCAGCTCGACGCGCAGGAGACCACCAACTGGGAGCGCCACTTCCGCGTCGAGCTGTCCGACGTGGTGGTCACCTCGGCGGACCTGCTGGGCTCGATCGCGCAGGGCACCGCGATCCTCGAGTGGATCATCGACCGCACGACCACCGCGCTCTGTGCGGTCGCCGCCGGCGTGTGCCAGGAGGCGGTGCGGATCACCGCCGAATACGCGTCGAACCGGAAGCAGTTCGACAAGCCCATCGCGATGTTCCAGGCCGTCGGCCAGCGCATGGCCGACGCGTACATCGACAACGAAGCCGTCGCCCTGACGATGTGGCAGGCCGCGACCCGTCTCGCCGACGAGATGCCGTCGGCGAAGGAGATCGCCACCGCCAAGTACTGGGCGGCCCAAGGCGGCAGCCGCATCGGGCACGCCGGGCTCCACATCCACGGCGGCATCTCGATCGACGTCGACTATCCGATCCACCGCTACTTTCTCTGGGCGAAGCAGCTCGAGTACACGCTCGGCGCGGCGACGCCGCAACTCGTCCGTCTCGGCGCGCTGATCGCCGCCGAGCCCTGAAGCCCGCGCAGGCGCGCTGCCCCCGCTCCAGCGCAAGTGACGCGCGCGCCACCGGCGGGCGCTCACAGGGTGAGGGCGTTGATCAGGTCGCCGACGTCTCGGTGCAACCCCGGCAGCCGCTCGAGCTGGAACCGCTCGGTGATGAGCTCGAGGATCGACGTCGTGTCGTAGCGCGTGTGATCGACGAAGCCGCGGCGCGCGAACGGCGACACGACGATGGCCGGCACCCGCGTCCCCGGCCCCCACGCATCGCCGGCAGGGGGCGGCACGTGATCCCAGAAGCCGCCGTTCTCGTCGTAGGTCACGACGATCAGCATGTTCGGCCACTGCGGCGAGCGCTGCAGCATGGCGACCAGCTGCGCGACGTGGGTGTCGCCGGAGAGCACTTCCGTGTAGCCCGGATGCTCGTTGAGCGTTCCCTGCGGCTTGAAGAACGACACCGGCGGCAGGGTTCCGCGCGCGAGATCCTTCAGAAAGTCGTCGCCGTCCTTCAGATGCGCCGCGCGCTCGTCGGCGCCGGCGCGCGGATCGAAGCGGGCGAAGTAGTTGAACGGCATGTGGTGCGCCTGGAAGTTGGGCGCCCCGTTTCCGCGCGCATAGATGACGGTGCGCGGCAGCGCGGGATCGCGCCGCCCGTCGGCCGACGCGGCCGCCCACGCGTCCGCGTACCATGCCCAGTCGACGCCCTTGCGCGTCAGCTCGTCGCCGATCGTCATCGCGTGCTGCGGCGGCAGGATCCCGGCGGCGTCGGGATCCGCGTAGGCGAGATCGCCGCCCGCAGCCGGCGCGATGCCGCTCGGCTGGAAAGGTGGTTGCAGGGTGTTGACGACGTACCCGTCCGCGGTCACCGCGCCGTCCTTGAGCTGCACGGGACCGCTGCGGGCGCTGGCGGGCGACGACGTCTTGCGCGGCAGGTGGCCGTCGGCGTCGAGGGCGATGCGGAGATCGGCGGGCGCCGAGCTGAACTCCGGCGTGCACGCGCAGACGAGCCAGAAATGGTTCGGGAACGAGCCCCCAAAGGCACCCATGAAGAAGTTGTCCGCCAGGGTGTACTCCTCGGCGATCGTCCACATCGGCAGCTTTGAACCGTCGTAGTAGCCCATCGCCAGTCCGCCGGCGTCGGACAGCGCCGCGAACTTGTCGTTCCGCCCCCCGTCGATCTGCTCGCGGTTCTGATAGAAGCGATGCACGAGATCGCGGGTCGGCACGTCCAGGCCGCGGTTGATGCCGTCGCCGTCGATGCGGAACGGCCGGTTGGGCAGATCGGTGGGAAAGGCCGGATCGGCGATCGGCGCCGCCGCGGCATCGCTCGACGGCAGCCACACCGGTGGCAGCGTCGGCATGATCGAACCGTCGAGATCGCGTTGCAGGTAGCGCTGCGGATCGGCGAGCGCCGCGTCGATGCCGTTGGCGCCGGGAAACAAGCCGTACAGGTTGTCGAAGCTTCGATTCTCCGCGTAGATGACGACGATCGTCTGGATCTTGCTCAGGTCCGGCGCATGCGGTCTGGGGTTCCTGGCCGCACAGGCCGCGAGGCACGTCAGCGCGACGAGCAGCGCTGCGGCGCGCGCGGGTGGCCGCCGACGGAGGGCCGGACCGCGGGCGCGCTTCACCCGTTCCTCCTGGACTGACGTCGGCGCACCCTCTACGAGCTACTGTGCTGGCGCGCCGGAGTCCATGGCGCGGGACCCTTCGCCGCCGGCACGAGTCGCCCGTGCCGGCGGCGAGGATGAGGTGATCTCGCCGGGTTACGGCGCGACGCAGGGCGCGCCCGAGCAGACGTCGACCACGGCGCCGCCCGGTGACTGCAGGAAGTCCGACTTCTGCGTCCGGCCGGCCACCGAGTTGCGCGGGTCGGAATGCGGATCGCTACCCGTGCTAGGCGCGATGTTGCCGAGCGGCGGAGGAGCCGCGCCGCTGTCCCACACGACGAGGGCGGAGCCGTCGAACGGGCTCGTCGGGATGCCAGGGATGCCGTAGTACGGCACCACGTCGGAGTTACGCCCCGGCGCGATGGCCGGCTGGTGGATGGACGCGCCGATGGTCCGTGCCTCGTTCTCGGTCGCGATGTTGGCGACCTGGTGATCGCCGAACGCCTCGTGCAGCAGCACCTTGTGCTGCGGCGTGTTTGGCAGCGGGTCGGTCGTCATGTGATGGGCGTAGCCGTTCGGGTCGGAGCGGTCCCACAGCATCTGGATGAGGGCGAGGAGCAGCGGCCGCTGGAGCTCGTTCGGGTACGACGGATTCATGATCGCCGCGTACGTGGCGAAGTCGGTGCTGCGGGTGAGCAGCAGCGAGTAGTTCATTCCGGGCACGCCGAGCACGCCGCGGGTGATGTCCTGGCTCAGGGCCATCACGGTCCCGCCGAAGATGCCGCCCTGGCTGTTGCCGTCGTAGAAGACGGCGCTGGTGTCGATCACCGGGTTGCTGGATGCATCCTGGAACGCCGGGTCGGAGACGAAGCCCTGTGGGTGGATCATCAGACGCGCCAGATAGAGCTGGTCGAGCATGGCCTGCTGCAGGCGGTCGGTAAGGCTCGGGAAGCGGCTGAAGTCGTGAAGGATGCCCGCGGCATTCAGAACGTCCTCGCTGCACATGCCGATCCAGTTGGTGGCGCAGAAGACGAAGTTGTGCTCGTTCGCCATCGCCTCGACGTTGCCCGAGGTCACCTCGGTATACGACCCGAGCAGGCCGTGACCGTAGATGGATCCACGCGCGGGCACCGCAGTGGCGCTGGCGTTGGCAAGCGCGGCGCGAGGGATGATGCACATGAAGGACGCCGGCTGCGGTGTCGACTGATGGATCGGCAACCCATTCGCGTCGAGCACGAAGCGCGCCGGCGGCGTGGTGCTGTTGACGTAGCGCTCGACCTGGAAGGTGCCCGATACGGTGCGGAAAATGTTGCTGTTCACCTCGTCGACGACGGACGTCACGCTGAAGCTCGGCGCCGCCGGCCCGAGACGGGCGAAGCCGTCGTCGCGCACGAAGAGCATGCGCTCGGTCAGGTTGCGCTCGCTCGCCACGGTGAAGTCCCAGGCGAGGTACAGATCGCTGCGCGCGATGCCGGCGGTCGCGAGGGTGGAGAAGATGTCCTCCATGTGCGGGCGGCGCGCTTCTTTGACCGGGTCGCCGGTCGGCGTCCCGTCGCGGTAGGCGACGAAATCCGCGCTGGGGGTGATGAGCGTGCCGCTCGAGTCCTTGATCTGGCGGAGCGCCACGATGTAGCGCCCTCCCTCGTCGAGGTTCACCGCGGGGTGGATGATCACCGCGCGGGTGGGCTCGCTGGTCGCGTTCGAATCGATCTCGGCCCACATCAATTGGTATTGCAGCGTCTCGGCGTTGAGGAGCACGATCGGGGCCGACGCGTACAGCGACCGGCCGAGGTCGGTGATCGGCGCCGCGCCGGTCACCCCCAGATCGACGTTGGGAATGTGGAGCAGGATGCTCGTCCCGGGGCTGAAGCCGTCGTTCAAGTTGTAGTCGGTGGGTGGGATCGTCGTCGGGCCCGCAGGGAACGACGACGTCGGCACGTTGTGCGGCATGCTGGCGAGCGCGTAGTGAACCCGCCGGCCGGTGTCGGTGCTGGGGTCGGCGATGGTCAGGTAGTCGCTCGGGTACGGGAACAGGCACTCGCTCGTGTCGAGGAAATCGCACGGGCAGGTGCAGTCGGACTGACAGGTGGCGCCGGCGCCGCACGAGGAGCCCGGCGGATCACACTGTTCGCCCGGATCGAAGAACCCGTTGCCGCAGGTGACGCACGACCCCTGCGTGGTGGGATCCTTGACGCGAAACATCTTGTCGCCGTCGTTGGTGATGCTGCCGTCCGCGAACCGGACACTGTAGGAGTCGCCGCCGCCCAGCGAGAGCAGCGCGCACCCCTTGGTACCAGCGTCCGGCGGCAGCACGGTCACGGGGCCGTTCTTCCCGTTGATGATGGCGCTGATCTGGAAGCCGCCGCTGCCGGTCTTCTTGATCTTGACGCGTTTGACCGGGCCGTGCGCGCCGTGCGTGTCCTTGTACTTGAAGCCATGGTTGACGTCGCCGGTCCAGTTGGTGGACGGCAGGGGATAGGTCTGCGCGCTCGCTGTCCCGCCGTAGACGGCGATCATGAGGCTGGCCCCGTTGGCGGTCGGGTCGCCGACCACGCTGTTGTCGGTCCCCGGCTCAATCGCCTTCAAGACGACCTGCCGTCTCGCGATCGTGCTGGGATCCCTCACCAGCAGCTCTTTGCCGCGCACGGTCTGGTCGGCCGCGTGAGCACGCGGCGGAACCAGCACCACCAACAAGGCCGCGAACAGTAAGCGACGCATGGTCGAACTCCGTTGACTCGTGATGTGGTCGCTGAGCAGGCGACGAGTTGTTGCAGTCCCTCGTGCTCGCACGCCGGGACACCCCCTCCCCCCAATGGCGGAGGCATGACGACCGTAACCCAGCCAGATTTCGGTTGTCAATGAAAACGAGTGAACCGGCGGCGCGCCGCGCCGAGCGGCACGGAGGCGTCGCTCAAGCGCCCGCCGCGGCGTCCGCGCCGGTCGGGCCGACAGCCGGCAGAATGACCGAAAACCGGCTGCCCTCGCCCGGCGCGCTGGCGACCTCGACGCGCCCCTCGTGGCCCTCGGCGAGCGTCTTCACGATGAACAATCCGAGACCGGTCCCGCCGCCCAGGTGGGCGGCTGCAACCGGCTGATAGCGATCGAAGAGCCGCGGGAGGTGCTCGGCGGGGATGCCCGGACCGGTGTCGGCGACGGTCAGGACGATCTCCGGCCTTCGGGTGCGCGACGAGATGGTCACGGTGCCGCCTTGCGGCGTGAACTTGAGCCCGTTGAAGACGAGGTTGGTGACGATCTGCTCCACCGCGACCGGATCGGCGGCGACCAGCGGCAGCGATTCGTCCAACGTCATCTGCAGCCTGACCTGTCGGCGCCGACCCTCGGCGGCGTATTGCGCCGCCACCCGGCCCTTCAGCCGGATGTCCATGAGGAAGGCGGCCGTGGTCACCGCATAGCCGAGGCTCTCGAGCTGCTCCCAGGTGTCGAGGGCGGTGACCCCTTCGTCCTCAACCACCAAGATGTGAATCGGCGTGTCGCTGGAGTGGCTCATGATCCTCTTCAATCGGGAACACGACGCTGAACGCGGCGCCGCCCTCGTTGGCGCACGCGAGGGTTCCGCCCAGCTGCTCGGTCAGCGTGTTGACGATGCGCAGCCCCGGGGAGTGCGGGTGGCGGACATCGAACCCGGCTGCGAGCCCAATGCCGGTATCGCGCACGGTGAGCCGGTATCCCGCCGCTGGGCTGGCGCTCATGTCGATCGCGATTTCGCCACGCCGCCCGGCGGGGAAGGCGTACTTGAGCGCGTTCGAGAGCAGCTCGCTGACGATCAGCCCACAGGGCACCGCGCGCTCGATGGTCAGGTAGACCTCCTGGGCATGGATCCGCAGCGGAATCGCCTCGGCCGTGCTGTGATACACGCGACACAGGTAGCTCCCCAGCTCGCGCAGATAGGCGGCGAAGTCGATCTTCGCCAGGTCGCGCGATTGGTAGAGCTTCTCGTGCACGAGGGCCATCGACCGGACGCGGTTCTGGCTGTCGGTGAACACGTTGCGCGCCTCGGGCGTCAGCGAGCGCGACTGCAGGCTGAGCAGGCTGGAGATGACCTGCAGGTTGTTCTTCACCCGGTGATGGATCTCGGTGAGCAGGACCTCCTTCTCTTCGAGCGAGGCGCTGAGCTGGCGCTGCGCGCGGGTCCGCTCGCCGACCTCGCTCTGCAGCGACTGGTTGACCTGCTCGGCGTGCTCCTTGGCGGCGGACAGGTGCTGGACGAGATCGAGATTTTCGAACCGCAGGCGGATCGACTCGGTGATCGACGCATGCATCTGCCGCGCCGAGCCCATGAACATGCCGGTGCACGCCGTGAACATGATCCCCATGGCGATCGACATCGCATCGCCGCGCAGAAAGAGCTGGACGATGATCGGCAGCGTGATCGGCGGCAGGAAGGCCCAGTAGGCGGCGAGGACCGGCGACATCACCGCCGCCGCCCCCACCGCCATCCCGCCGAGCACGTAGGCGAGAAAGACCTGGTAGGCCAGCGGCGCGGAGGGAAACAGCACCAACCCCGCGATCCCCCAACCGACCCCGCCGGCGAACGTGCCGCAGATGTACAACCGGCGCCAGCGCTCGGGGTTGCGCGCCGCCTCCGGCGTGCGGCGGTGCGCGCGCGTCAGCAGCACGCGCGCCAGCGCGATGGCCGCCATGAGCGCGATCCAGACCAGCAGCGTCGCCCGCGCCGCGACGTTCCAGAACACCAAGGCGGTCAGCCCGACGTTCAGGATGGCGACGAACTGGACACGATGCCTTGCCCGAAGACGAGCGCAACCTGCTCGGCCTCGATCTGACGCCGACGCTCGGCTTCCGCGGGCGAATCGGGGTTCGAAGGGGGGCCGGAGACGGGCATGGTGGCGCGCTCGACGGCGCACCTTAGCTCGTTCTCACGCCCCTGTCTCCTGAAAAAATGGCGCGTGAAAAAATGGCGCGGGGTCGTTGGCGGCTCGCTCCAGGCGGCGAGTTGGGGTGGGGTCAGCGCGGATTTCAGTTGACCGCGTCACCTGATCGGCAGTAGGAACACGCTGTCGGAGTGATTGGGTTCTTCGCTATCCATCATTCTAGAAGGGGGGTCTCATGCGTCTCCATTTCGGTCACCTCGCCGTGATCCTGGCCGCCCTGATCGCCGCAGAGGCGCGCGCCATCACGGTGAGCTACGAGGTCGACTACAAGGCGATTCGGAAGGCATCGACCGGCACCATGCTCACCATGCAGCTCTCGTTCGACTCAGCCTGCGCCTCGCCGTTCATCGGCACCACGGTGCCGATCGACACCGTCAGCATCGAGACGGTGAACGCCGTGGTGCCGAAGGGCGCGCCCAAGGGTCCCAAAAAGGCGCGTCTGATCGCGCAGTTCCCGTACACCGGCGGAGACGGTCCCGCCTACCTCACGGTGAGCGGCAGCAACGTCGTCCCGATCGGCCAGGCCTGCCAGCAACAGTTCTACGGACCCGACGTGTCGACCGATTCCAACCGTCTCGGCGGACTCGGCCCGGCGCTGTGGGTGCAGCTCTGCGGCCCCGGCGGCGTCTACGCCCGCGCCGAGATCGACGGCGCGGCCGCCACCGGCACGCTGAGCGAGACCGGCGTCGTGTCGTCCTTCCTCTGCACCGACGAGAAGACGTTCGTCCGGCGGCTCGGCCCCGGGGTCTACGACGTCGTCTTCGATGACGGCGGCAGCGACCTCGACAACATCGGGATCCGGTTCGACCTGCTCGGCCGCACGCCCATGGTGAGCTCGCAGACGGCGGGCGTGGTCGCCAGTGTGAATGGACCGTGGCAGTGCGGCCACCCGCCTCCCGAGGTCACGTGCTACATCGTCGAGACACGCGACGGCTCGGGCACCAACGTCGACACGCGCTTCTCCATCGCGTTCCTCTGAGCCCGTGGGCCACCCGGGCGCGGCTCGCGCGACCGGCGACGGCGAGGGACGGAGGGTTGGCTCGCCGATTCTCCCACAACCGCCCTTCGGCGGCGGACCCTCGTGCGGCGCAGGAGGGAGGCGCGGAGGAAAGGCCGTGGCGGCCGCACCGCCGGTGGACGGCGGAGGCCACCCGTTGCAGCCTGGTGAGCAGTCGTGATTGTCATGGCCGCATGGCCGCCCGAAACGCCGCGAAGCGCACTGCATTGGTGCTGTCGGGCGGTGGGGCGCGTGGGGCCTATCAGGCCGGTCTGCTCAGCGGTCTGAAGGAGCTCGGCGTCGCGCCGGCCGAGCCACCGCTGTTCGACATCATCATCGGCTCCAGCGCCGGCTCGATCAATGCCGGCATGCTGGCCGCCTACGCGGATGAGTTCGAGACCGGCGTGGATCGCCTCGAGGAGGTGTGGAGCACGCTCGACGCTTCCCAGGTGTTCCGCACGGACGTCGCCTCCCTCGGCCGCATCGGTGTGCGCTGGGCGTGGGATCTGTCGTTCGGCGGCGCGCTGCGACGCGTGCAACCCAAATCGTTGCTCGATACGGCACCGCTGCGCACGCTGCTCGGCCGCATCCCCTTTACGCGTATCGAAGCGAACGTGCAGAGCGGAGTACTACACGCACTGGCCGTGGCTGCCACCGATCTCTACACGTCCACCGGGGTGCTCTTCGTGCACGGACATACGAGCATCAAGCCGTGGAAACGCAAGCGCTGGCGTGTCGAGCCGACGCGCATCGGCATCGACCATCTCATGGCGTCGAGCGCGATCCCGATCTTTTTTCCTTCCGTCGCCATCGGCGGACGCCACCTCGGGGACGGCTGCATCCGCAACACCTCGCCGCTCAGCCCGGCGATCAACCTCGGCGCGGACCGCATCCTCGCGGTCGGCGTCCAGGGTCCCGGGGTGCAGGTGAGCCAGAAAAAGCGGCTGCCGCCGCCGACGATCGCGCAGATCGCCGGCGTCCTGCTGGACGCCGTGATGCTGGACGCGATCGAGGTCGACGTCGAGCACAGCGAGCGGGTGAACGCCAGCGTGCTGAGCTGCCGCGGCGCGGATCCCCGCAACCCCTTCCGCGCCGTCGAGGTGCTGTGGCTCAGCCCATCGGTCGACCTCGGACCGATTGCCGCGGAGCTCTCCCGCCGCGTGCCGCCGATTGTGCGCTACCTGTTGCGCGGCCTGGGCTCCGACGAGTCCATCACCGAGCTGCTGAGCTACCTGCTCTTCGACCCGGTGTTCTGTAGCCGGCTGATTGAGATCGGTCGCGGTGACGCCCTGGCCGCGAAGGATCAGATTTCCGCGTTCTTCGCCGACGGTGCCGGCGCGGTGGCTCGCTCGACGGAGAGAGTGCTGCGCGCCAAACGCGGCGAGCCGACCCGGTAGCAGGTCCGCTGGCAACAGGCCGTCACGTGCCTCGCGACCGCGCGTTGCGCAAGCGCATCGATCAGAATTGATACGTGACCTTGATGCCGGTCTCATCGCGCCGCGCGTTGAGACCGCCAGCACCCCAGGGATCGAGGCTCACGCGGCCGGACCCCAGGTCGTTGTAGAAAGCCTCACGAAACTGCACGATCAGGTCGTTGGTAACGAAGTAGTCGACCCTAAACTGGGCGAGGAAATTGCGGTTCATGGGGTCGATGGCGACGGCCACGAACGGGACGATCGAGCCCCCTGCGTAGAAAGTCGTCGCGGCCAACGTGGTGAGCATTTCCCACTGCAGGACGCGGTCGGCATTGCCGTAGTCGGTGGTATAGATGCCGCATGATGGCCCGTTGCAGAAACTCTGGGTGCGCTCGAGCTGCCCGGCGAAGGCGCCATTGTTCCACTGGCCGACCCCGTTGGTCAGCTGGGCGTTGACCGGGTTCGATCTCGGCGGTGTGAAGTACGGCTTCTCGCCGGCGGTGAGAATCCCGCCGCGCAGTTCCTTGTAGGAACCGACGACCTGGCTCCAGAAGAACTGGCCGGTGATGAACCACGTGGCGCGTGGGTTGAGGAACTTGATCCACGTCGGTCGGTCGAACCCCAGCATGCCGGCCCACACATCGCGCGTCGTGTACCCGAGCGGGAAGCGCTGCGACTGCGGCACCCCGTTGGTGTCGACGACGAACGGGCGGTCCTTGAGATAGGCGCTCTGGAACGGAGCGCTGAGCTGGTACGCGATTTCCGTGCGGAACACGGTGTTGGTGTAGGTCCCGTCGAAGTAGTTGGCCGTCGTGCCGAAGACGCTGGTGTACGGGTGAACGTATTGCGCCGTCACGTTCGCGGGATATACCGGGCGCCCGGCGAACAGCGCCGGCGGGCTGGTTGGGTCGTTCGGATCCTGCCGGATGGCGTTGGCGGGGATGAGGGCCGACGGGACCACGATCTTCTCGATCTTGAGACCGAACGGCGCTCCCTGCACGGCGCCGATGCCGCGCGAGCGCGCATAGAGATAGTTGGCGGTGAACTCGAAACCTTGCAGGTTGATCAGGGGAATGTCGGTGACGCCGTGGAAGCGCACGCCGATGTCGCTGGCCTGCCCGGGAGTGCGGCTGAAGTCGCCCTGACGAACGCTCGTGCCTTGCAGATTGAAAACCGGCGACAGCAGGATCGGACTGTTCGGCCCCGGCACCTGGATCTGTCCCGAGCGGGTGGGGTTCGCGATCGGCAGCGCCCAGGGCGCGGGCAAAAAGGAGACCTTGTTTCCGGGCATGAAGTCGCCCGGGTTCCACACCACCTCGGTGAAGGCGTTGGAGATTGGACCGACATCGCCCATGTCCCACAGGCCCTTCATCATCCACAACGGGATCCGCAGCTTGTCCCAGTCCTCCTGCTGGAGATGCCAGGTCGTGTCGATCGGGTTGATGATGTCCATCAGGCGGAACTGATCGCTCTCGCCCCAGATCACCTGTTGGCGGCCGAGGCGGAAGCTGAGCGGCGCGTTGGCGAGGGAGAGATCGACGTACGCCTCGCGTAGGCTGTTCTCGTAGGCGAGAGCATTGCGCCCCTCGCTGGTCAGGCTCGAGTAGATCCCCGGCAGCGTGCAGGGGGTCCGGCTGCCCGGCGGGCAGTCCGTCGTCGTGGTGCCGTAGTGATGGCCGATGATCGGGCCTCCGACCAGATCGTCGAAGCGCGTGACGCCCTTCTGGCGGCCGCCCGGCGCGATACCCCAGAAGCTGTCGTACACGCCGCGGTAGAGCAGGAAGAGACTAGAGCGCTTGATGAACGGCACGTCGTACCGGTCGACGAATTTCCCCCACTCCAGCCAGTTGTAATCGAGGCGGAGCAGGGCGGTGTTGCGGTTCTGAACGAACTGCCATTCGTCGACCTCGGTGGAACGGAACAATGACTGTGAGTCGACGGACCCCGACAGCTCGATGGGGCCGTACTTCATCGTCGCATGCGCCGCCGACGCGAGCGCGAAGCCGAGCAGGACCAGGATCGCCGTGGAACCGCGCGGGTGTGGGTTCATCGTACCTCCCGGCTCTGTTCCCGTCGGTCTGCTCGACCATCGCGGCCGCCGTTGCCGGGCGAGCCTCGGTCGTCGCGACCGTCTGCCCAGGACACCCCGCTCCCGAACGCGCACATGACCACCCCCTCGCTCGTTTGCACGAACTATTCGCGCGTCGATGCTTGCCCATGGCCGAGCAACGTCTGTGCCGGGTCGGCAACTCCACTGCCAGCGGCATTTGACTGGGCGCTTAGTCGCGGGTGGGAATTGCGGCTCAGCGCAACAAGGCGGAAGAAGAAACGCCAGACGACACGGGAGGCACGCAGCCAGGCCGACTTCGCGGATCCGACGGGCGATGCGGCGTATACCCTGTGTACCTAAGCGGTCCCACGTCGAGCCCGGCGTGTGCTAGCGTGGCCGCGTTCATGACCGATCGCGGTTTTGCGCTGTTCGATACGGCAATCGGCCGCTGCGGCATCGCCTGGGGCGAGCGCGGCGTGGTTGGAGTGCAGCTCCCGGAGGCGAGCGAGCCGGCGACCCGGGCGCGCCTGCGGCGGCGCTTTCCCGGTGCGCGCGAGGCGCCGCCGCCGCCGGCCGCCGCGCAGGCCCTGGAGGGCATCACCGCGCTCCTGCGTGGACAGGGAGGCGATCTCGCCGCCGTCGTGCTCGACATGGACCGCGTGCCGGCCTTCCACCGCCGCGTCTACGACGTCGCCCGCACCATTCCGCCCGGCGCTACGCTTTCGTACGGCGACATCGCGTCGCGGCTCGGCGCACCGGGCTCGGCGCGGGCGGTCGGACAGGCGCTCGGGCGCAATCCGTTCGCGATCATCGTCCCGTGCCATCGCGTGCTCGCGGCTGGCGGAAAGAGCGGCGGCTTTTCGGCCAACGGCGGGGTCACCACCAAGCTCCGACTGCTGGCGATCGAAGGCGCGCCGGCAGCCGGCCAGCTCGGGCTCTTCGACGGCGACGGCGCCTTCGACTTCGATCCGGAGGTCGCGATCGCTCATTTGCGCGCGTCCGACGCCGCGCTCGCGCGCCTCATCGACGCCGTCGGCCCCTTTCGGCTGGAGCTCAAGAAGACCCCGAGCCTGTTCGGCGCGCTGGCCGAGGCGATCGTCTATCAGCAGCTCACCGGCAAGGCCGCGGCGACCATCTACGGGCGCGTGTGCGCCCTCTTCCCGCGCGCTCACGCCGGCCCAACGGCCGAGCATATCCTGCGCGCCCCCGCCGCCAAGCTCCGCGCCGCCGGGCTGTCGCGCGCGAAGGTCCTGGCGCTGAAGGATCTGGCGCGGCGCGCCGCCGACGGCGCGATCCCCGCCCTGGCGGAGGCCCGCCGCATGGACGACGACGCGATCGTCGAGCGCCTGACCCAGGTGCGGGGCATCGGCCGGTGGACGGTGGAGATGTTGCTCATCTTCCGCCTGGGCCGGCCGGACGTGCTGCCGGCCGACGACTACGGCGTCCGCAAGGGCTTCGCGGCCGCGCTACGCCGACGCGAGCTGCCGACGCGCGACGCGCTCATCAAGCGCGGGGAGCGCTGGAAACCGTACCGGACGGTCGCCAGCTGGTACCTGTGGCGCGCCGCCGAGCGGGCCAAGCCGCCGGCGAAGGTCGCCGCCGGCGGTTGAGCCGCGGGGGCGATGCGCGTCGAGACGCGAGACGCGCGCGAGCGGCGGATCAGAGCCGCCGCGCCCGTCGGCGGGCGGTGACGACGCCGAGCCCGGCGAGCGACACGACGAGCGCGCCGAGCGGTGCAGCGTCCAGCACCGGTGCGGCGCTCGCGGGGCACCCAAGTCCTTCGAACGTGCACGCCTCGCCGAGGACGACCACCTTGCAGATCAGCAAACCGCCAGCCGCCGCGCACTGGTCGGATACGGACTCGTTGTTCTCCTCCGTGGTCCGCGCGCAGAACAGGGTCGGTCCGGAGCCGGAGTCCGCCGCGCACCCGCAGCATCCCGGCCTCGAACTGAGCCCGGCCTCCGCCCTGGGTGACATCCACGCTAGAGCGACTGTGAACACCGCGATGAACCGCAACACCATGGCTCCTCTCCCGTCGGGCCCATAGATGATGTCACGGGAAAAGTCGAGCCGGACCGGCAGCGCCGGGCACGCGGTGAACGTCTGGTCTCCCCGCCGCAGCGTCGGTGGTTTGCTCGCTCGCACCACCGCGGGTATTTCCTTGAACGGTTCGCGCGAGCGGATCCGAGGGGTGCGATGCGGGAAGACTTCGACGCCATCGTCGTCGGCGGCGGAATAGGCGGGGCGGCGCTGGCGACGGCGTTGTCACGCGCGGGCCGCGCCGTGCTCGTTCTGGAGAAGTCGACGGTCTATCGCGACCACGTGCGCGGCGAGTGGCTGGCGCCGTGGGGCGTGGTGGAGCTGGTTGAGCTCGGGCTGTACGACGCGGCGCGCGCCGGCGGTGCCCATCATCTGAGCCGGCACGAGACCCGCGACGAAGAGCTCACCGCCGACGAGGCGGCGCTCCAAGCCCTCGATCTGACCACGCTGGTGCCGGGAATCCCCGGCCCGCTGTGCATCAGGCACCCGGTCCTGTGCCAGATCCTGATCGAGCAGGCCGCGCAGGCCGGCGCCGCCGTGCGGCGCGGCGTCGGCGATGTGCGCGTGTCGCTCGGCCCGCGCCCGCGCGTCGACTACGCGCACGACGGAACGATCCACAGCGTCGGCGGACGCCTGATGGTCGGCGCCGACGGCCGCGGGTCGTCGGTGCGCCGGCAAGCCGGAATCGCGCTGCGGCGCGATCCCACCCATCACCTGTTCGGCGGCATGCTGATCGAGGGCGCCGAGAGGTGGCCGGCGGACTTGCAGGCCGTCGGCGCCGCTGGCGACGTCCACTTCCTGGTCTTTCCGCAAGGCGAGGGGCGCGTGCGCCTCTATCTCGGCTATGCGCTGGAGCAGGCCCACCGCTTTGCCGGCGGACGCGGGCCGCAGGCGCTTCTCGACGCATTTCGCCTGCCGTGCATGCCGGGCAGCGAGCATCTCGCCGACGCGCAGCCGGCGGGCCCGTGCGCCTCCTATCCGAATGAAGACACGTGGGCCGACCGCGTCGCGCAGGACGGCCTGGTCCTGATCGGCGATGCCGCGGGCTCCAACGATCCGATCATCGGCCAGGGACTCTCGATCACCATGCGCGACGTCCGCCTGGTGCGCGACGCGCTGCTCGGCGAGGCGGAGTGGTCGCCGGGCATCTTCACGCCCTACGCGGCCGAGCGCGCCGAGCGGATGCGGCGCCTTCGCCTCGTGGCGACGATGATCGCGGCGCTGCACAACGAGTTCGGCGACGCGGCCAGCGCGCGCCGCCGGCACGTCCATCACCGCCGGATGGAGGACCCGACGATCGCCCTTCCCTTCATGGCGGCGCTGATCGGGCCCGCCAACCTGCCCGCCGAGGCCTTCGATGAGGGAGCGCTCGGGCGCTTCCTCGGCGCGTAGCACGGCCGCGTCACTCGACGTGGCGCAGCCGGACCACCCGGGTTCCTACTGGATGCAGACGGTGCCTGGCGTGCTGCAGATGCCGAGCAGCGGGTTGCAGCAGATCTCGCCCGGTGAGCAGATCGCCCCACCGCAGGAGGTGCAACCAGCCAACGCGAACTGCACCGCGCTCACCAGGCATTGCACCGTCACGTGGCCATCGGCATTGCAGTCCACCGCCGGGCACGCGCTCACCGGCGCCCCGAGCGCAATGCCCACGCCGGTCATCAGCTCGCTGATCGACACCTGGCCGTCGCCGTTGCAGTCGCCGGTGCACGCCGGCGCCTGATCCGTCACGTCGACGGTGTAGGCGGGCGACGTGGCGGTGCGATCGGGGCCGAGCTGGAAGTAGGTGTAGCCGGTGTCGCTGTCGGTGCATTGCTCCTCGGTCCCGTACGTCACCACCAGCTGGACCATCGCCCGGCCCGCCTGTGCGGCAGTGAGTCGAAACGTCGCGTCGCTGCTGCTCGTGGTCGACGTCGTCCCGACGAGAAACGGCGCGGCGCCTTGCAGCGATAGGCGCGTGACGCTGTACACGAACAGATCGACGTCGAAATGCAGCTCGACGTCGCTTCCCACCACGGGCGTCTCAGGTCGCACCTCGAGGCCTCGAAAGTTCACCTGGCCGAGAACCTGGCAGGTCACCTCCGCGGCCAGCGGGAGCGGTGGTGCGATCGCTGACGCACCGGCGACCGATAGGGCGATGAGTAGACGGACGGCGCTTCGCCTGTGGGGGTTCAAAGGCGGGGCCTCTCCTGCACGCACCATACTGCCTCCGTGCGCCGGCCTGCAATCGTCGGCGCGCAGGCTGGCGCGCCGCGCCGTGGCGTGCCTAAAAGATCGCAAGCGCCGTAGATCGCCCGGTGAGCGGAGACGGCGTCGGACGGAGGAGACGATGAAGTACGGCTTGGCGATGTTTCCCACCGACTACTCGATGCGTCCCGACGAGTTCGCCCGGGCCGCCGAACAGCGCGGCTTCGAGTCGGTGTTCTTCCCCGAGCACACGCACATCCCGACCTCGCGCAAGACGCCGTACCCGGCCGGCGGAGAGCTCCCGAAAGAGTACTCCCACACGCACGACCTGTTCGTCGCGCTCGCGATGGCCGGGGCGGTCACGCGCACGCTCAAGCTCGGCACCGGCATCTGTCTGGTGGTGGAGCGCGATCCGATCGTCCTCGCCAAGGAGGTCGCCAGCCTCGATCTCCTTTCCGGCGGGCGCGTGATCTTCGGCATCGGCGGCGGCTGGAACGTCGAGGAGATGGCGCACCACGGCACCGCGTTCGCCACGCGCTGGAAACTGCTGCGCGAGCGCATCGAGGCGATGAAGGCCATCTGGCAAAACGAGGCGGCGAGCTATCGCGGCGACCTCGTCTGCTTCGACCCGATCTGGTCGTACCCCAAGCCGGCGCAGAAGCCCCACCCGCCCATCCTGCTCGGTGGGCATGGGCCCAAGGCGCTCGACCGCGTGGTCGCTTACTGCGATGGCTGGATGCCGATCGGCCTGCGCCCGAAGACACTGCGCGAGGCGTGGGCCGCGCTGCGCGCCAAGGCCGAAGCGGCCGGGCGCGATCCGCGCACGATTTCGGTTTCGCTGTTCTGGGCACCGGCCGATGAAGCGTTGCTGGCGGAGTACGCCGCCGCCGGCGTCGAGCGGGTGATCTTTCCGATTCCGCCGGCGCCCGCCGACGAGGTGCTCCCGAAGCTCGACGGCTACGCCAAGCTGATCCGCTGAGCGCGGGCGGCCCGCACGGGCGGGGCGCTATCGCTTGGCTTTGCGCGCCCGGCGCGGCGGCGCGTCCAGCTCGCGATAGTGGCGGAAGATCCCCATCTGGTTGAACGGCTGGCGCCGCGCCGATCGCAGGTAGGCCGCGATGCGCGGCCGCTTGGCGACGCGATCGTGCAGCGCGATCAGGCGCGGGATCTTCGGCTCCAGCTGGGCGAGCGCGTTCGGAAACGCGTAGCGCAGCCCGTCGACGATTTGGAACGCCGACAGGTCGACGTAGGTGCGCTCGCTGCCGACCAGCCACCGTCCCCCGCTGGCCCGATTGCGCGCCAGCACCTGTTCGAGCCACCCCAGGTATTTCGGCATCCGCTCGCCGACGAAGTCACGCGCGCGCCGCTTCGCCGCCGCTTTCTGATCCTCGTAATAGAGCCCCCCAGCGATCGGATGATGGGTGTCGTGGATCTCGCCGAGGAAGTCCGCGAGCGTGAGTTGAATCTGGTGTGCCCCCGCTCGCAGCGCCTCGTCGTCGGGCACCAGCCCGAGGCGGGGCGCCAGAAAGGCCAGGATGTTCGCCGTCTGGGCCACCACGGCGGTGCCGACCTTCACGAAGGGAGCGGCGAACGGCAGCGCGCCCGGCTCGTCGCCTTCGAGGAACCGCATCATCGCCGCCAGCCCGTCCTTCGACTCGCGGGCGACGTCGACGTACGGCGCGCCGGCCTCTTCGAGCAGGAGGCGTACGAACTCTCCGCGTCCCTGGATACCCGGCCAATAGTAGAGCTCGATCCGGGTTCGTGGCTTGCGCATGATCGCCTCCGCCTCGCCTATTGCTTCCGCTGGGCGCGGGCGACACCGAGCAAGCCGAGCGCGGCGCCCACCGCCGCCAACATCAGCGGGGTCAGGGCCGGAGCCGGCAGTGGCAGACTGATCACGACCGGCGGACCCGTGAGCATCGCGCAAACGTCCTTGGCGAACATCTTATGCCTGCCGGTGAGCGCGGGCGACACGCGTCGAGGGACAGTTCGCTGCCAAGATTCGCGGAGAAGCTTATCGCCCGGGTGAGAGCGCGTCAATGGCAAAGGACCCGGTGTGTCGCCCGCATCGGTCCTCTCCTGGTCCGCCGCCATAATTTCCGGACAACATCCGAAGGTCGACAGGCTCGACACACCTCTGACAGCTCCCGACTACCAACTGTCGACTCAGGAAGGGCGCCGACTCGCCACACGGCGTATGACCGCGGTCACAAGCGACGGTCAGCCGATCAACGCTGCGGCGACGTCGGTGAACGTCGCCTCGAGCTGCTCGATCGAGGTCGCTTGCCGCGGACCGACGACGAGGTAGTCGACGCCGGCGCGCGCACACACTTCGCGATCGCGCCGCAGCGCCTCGGCGGTCGGCGACGCGGCGGATTGGGCGCGGGCGTCGGCGTTCGCCGCGACGCTGACGCGGAGGCTGAGCGTGAAGCTGGCGCGCGGGCGTCCGGCATCGCGCAGCCGGTCCGCGAGCGCCGCGCCGATCGGGGCGGCCTCGGCCGGGCTGAGATCGATCAAATGGAGGCCGTCGCCGAGCCCGACGGCGCGCGTCAGCGCGGCCTCCGAGTTGCCGCCGATCCAGATCGGCGGCCACGGGCGCTGCGCCGGTTTGGGACCCGTCCGCACCGGCGGCAGGTGATAGTGCGCGCCGTCGAAGCTCGCCACGTCGTCGCGCCACAACCGGCGGCAGACCTCGAGGTATTCGTCGGTGACGCGCCCGCGCCGGCCGGGGTCGGCGCCAAGGGCGAGGAACTCCTCGCGCAGCCAACCGACGCCGGCGCCGAAGATCACGCGGCCGCCGGACAGCGCGTCGAGCGTCGCCACCAACTTCGCCGTGACGACGGGGTTGCGGTACGGCATCACGTAGACGCTGACGCCGAGGCGGATGCGCCGGGTGATCCCAGCGACGTAGGCGAGGGTGACCAGCGGCTCGTAGAAATCGACCAGCCCGTCGAGCCGCGCGGGAGTCGGCTCCGCCCGCCGATCGAACGGGTAGCGGCTGGTGGCGTCGCACGGCATGACGAGATGGTCCGCCACCCAGAGCGAGTCGAACCCCAACGCTTCGGCGTGCCGCGCCAGGCGAGACAGCGCTTCCGCGCCGGCGAGCGGACCGTAGTTCGGCAACGCCACACCCACGGGTAGGACCATCGCCGAGAGACCATATCCCGTGGGCCCGCCGCAGGCGACTGCCACGCCCCAGGCCGCCGGGCAACGCTATCCGCGCCACGCGCGCCGTGATACTCGCGCAGCCGTGCACACCGCCAGCGTCGCACCGCGCGGCAAGCCGGAGTCAGAGCTCAGCCAGTTCTCCCGGTCAGCGCGCGCGGCGCCGGCGAGTGAACGGCTCTGCGATCTCGTGGTCCTGGCGTTTGCGCTGTGGACGGTCTCGGCACACGCCGTGGTCGCCGCGGGCGGCGGCTTGCTGGCGCTGTTGATCCTCTTCGCCCTGGTCTCGGCCGCCGCGGTGGCGCTGCGTCTCGCGCTCGGCGCTGTTCCGACCTCCCAGGACCCGGCCGGCCCGCCGCCAGCTGGCGCCGCCGACCGCCGGTTCGTCCGCGCGTTCCGACCCGTTGCCCTCGTTGCCGGCACCCCGGCCGCGCTGAGCCTGGCCAGCCCGTCGGGCGCTCTCCACCTCTGGTGGTGTGGCAGCATCATCTTGGTCATCGCCGCGGTGGCCGTGTACGGCAGTGGCGACGCGTGGATCGACGCCCCCGAGCGCAGCCGCACGTCGGAGAAGCTGCTCTGGCTGCTCGCCGCCGCCGCCGTGGCCCTGACGCTGATCAGTCATCGGCCCGACGCCGACGATGCCTTCTACGTGAACGTGGCGGTGGCGGCAGCCGACGTTCCCCAGCGAGCGCTGTTCAGCGCCGACACGATGCACGGCATTCCGGGGCTACCGCTTCATCTTTCGGTATACCGCGTGGCCTCCTTCGAGCTGCTGAACGGCGCCATCGCGTACCTGACAGGGATTCCGGCGATTTATGCCTTTCATTGGTTGTCCGCCGCTGGCGCCGCCCTGTTGGTGCCGCTGGCACACGCCAGACTGTTCCGCGTCCTGACCCCACGCCGGTGGCTTCCCAGCGTGGCCACTGCGCTCTTCGTCCTCGTCGCCGCGGGGGAGACGCATCGATGGTACGGAAACTTCGCCTTCGTCCGCCTGTGGCAGGGCAAGGCGATCTTCCTCTCCGTCTTCTTGCCGCTGATCTACGCGCACGCCATGAGGTTCGCGGTGCGTCCGAACCGGCGCGATTGGCTCATGCTGGCAATGGCCCAGATCGCCGCGGTCGGGTGTACCTCGTCGGCTCTCTGGTTGGCACCAGCGAGCGCGATCGTCGCCCTCTGCTGCGCTGCGCCGCTGTCGTTCACGGGGCTGCGGATCGTCGTCCTCGGCCTGCTTGCCTCCGCATACGTGCTCGGCGCCGCCTGGGTCACGAGCGCCAGCCTCGCGGGCGTGCTCTCCCCCGACCCATTGATCGCTGCACCACCCCTATTCGGCGCCCTGGTCACCGTCCTTGGCGACTCGCGCCTGCTCGTGTTCGGCGTCGCCTCGCTCCTGATCGGTTGGGTGTTTGCCTCACCGGGCCTGGCCAGACGGTTCGCGGTCGTCGTCCCGTTGGCGGTGTGGATCGGTCTGCTGAATCCATACACGGCCGATTGGGTGAGCGCCCACGTGACGGGCCCGCCCTACTGGCGGAGCATGTGGGCTGTTCCGCTACCCATCATCGTGGCCTTGGTGCTCACGTCGCCCCTCGACCTCCGATGGCGCGTGCTGCCACCGGGGACGCAACGCGCGGGGTGGCTGGGAGTGCTGGCGAGCTTCGCACTGCTCGTTCCTCGATACAACGGGCTCAGCCCCGAGAACGGAGTCCGCCTCGGCTGGCCGAGCCTCAAGGTCCCGGACGCGGCCTACCGGTGGGCGGCGGCGGTGAACGAGCGTGTGCCGCCGGGATCGCAGGTGGCGGTTCCGGAGGAGATCGGCACCTGGATCGTCACGTTTCAACACCACGCGTTTCCGCTGGTGGTTCGCTTCTACCTGCACGCCTGGCCCGACGCGTTGAGCCCGGACGAGCTCCGAGACCGACTCGCCATGCAGCGTTTTCTGGACGCGCCGGAACTGGCAGAGGCTACGCCCGAACCGTTGCGCGATGGACTCAATCATTTCCAGGTGCGGGCCGTGTGTCTGCCGAACTCGCCG
>Ga0335069_10002802_pt1 | contig 26673 bp, 21 predicted proteins | sample Lox_Sample_11_FD_206714 | JGI IMG/M metagenome (GOLD analysis project Ga0335069, IMG submission 206714) | Soil microbial communities from Loxahatchee National Wildlife Refuge, Florida, United States - Lox_Sample_1.1 | ecosystem: Environmental > Terrestrial > Soil > Wetlands | place: USA...
CAAAGAGGACATCTGGGATCCGGCGATCGCCCCGCCGCCGGCGATCGCGCCGCGGCGCCGCCGCATCGGCGTGCCCGAGCGCCTCGACTACGAGGGCGCCGTGGTGGTCCCCCTCGACGAGGGCGCCGTGCGGGCCGCGCTGCGGCGTCTGCAGCAGCAGGGCACTGAGTCGCTGGCGGTCGTCTTCATGTTCTCCTTCGTCAACCCGGCGCACGAGCGCCGAGTGCGCGAGCTCGCGGCCGCGGAATGTCCCGGGATGCACGTCTCGCTCTCGCACGAGGTCATGCCGGCGGCGCCGGAGTTCGAGCGCACCAGCACGACGCTGGTCAACGCCTACGTCGGGCCGACGATCGAGCGCTATCTACAACGCCTGGTCGACCGTCTGCGCGATGCGGGCTATCGCCGCGAGCTCCTCGTCATGCAGTCGAACGGCGGCATCATGACCCCCGAGTACATCATGCGCCGGCCGGTCACGACGCTCAGCTCGGGACCGACCGGCGGCGTCATTGCCGCCTGCGCCGTCGCCGCCAAGGCGGACACGCGGGACTTCGTCTGCGCCGACATGGGCGGGACGAGCTACGACATCTGCCTGATCCGCGGCGGCGAGCCGGAGATCAAGGCGGGCTGGAACTGGCATCACCGCTATCTGATCGGCCTGCCGATGGTGGACATCCATTCGATCGGCGCCGGTGGGGGCTCGATCGCGTCGGTGGTCGCCGGCTCGCTGCAGGTGGGGCCGCGCAGCGCCGGCGCGCAGCCCGGGCCGATCTGTTACGGCCGCGGCGGCACCGAGGTCACGGTGACCGACGCCAACGCGCTGCTCGGCTACCTCAACCCCACCGATTTCTGCGGCGGGCAGATGACGCTCGAGACGGCGCGGCTGAAGGACGCCATGGCGGCGCAGATCGGCGTACCCCTCGGCTGCGACGCGATCGCCGCGGCACACGGCATCTACCGTCTGGTGAACGCCAACATGGCCAACGCCATCCGCCGCGTCGCCGCGCAGCGCGGCGTCGACCCGCGTCGCCTCACCATGGTTGCGTACGGCGGCAACGGTCCGGTGCACGCCACCGCGCAGGCCGAGGAGCTCGGCATTGCGACCGTCCTGGTGCCCAAGGTCGCGCCGGCGTTTTCCGCCCTCGGCCTGCAGCTCTCCGATCATCTGGTCGATGAGATGCGCGCCTACATCGCGCCGGTCCGGGAGGTCGACCTCGCCCGCGTCAACGCGTTGTTCGCCGAGATGGAAGCGGCGGCCGGCGCCGTCCTCGGCAAACGGCGCGGCGCGCATACCCGCATCGAGACGCGCCGCTTCATGCATCTCTGTTACCCCGGCCAGACGTTCGACATGGCCGTGCCGGTGACGTCGGCCAACGGGCGGCTCAAGCCCAGCGCCCTGACCGACACCGTCGAGCGCTTTCACGCGCTGCACGAGGCGCTGCACACGTACGCATCGCGCGACGAACAACCGATCCTGCGCGGCCTCCGGGTCACCGTGATCGGCGTCACCGAGAAGCCGCAGCTGCCCACCTTCGCCCGCTCCACCGCCAAACCTCCGCTCAAGGCCCGCCGCGCCGCCTACTTCGGCGGGCGCTTCGTCACCGCGCCGGTCTACGACGGCCCGCGCGTCCGCGTCGGTCAGCGCATCAGCGGACCAGCGATCATCGAGGAGCCCTTCACCACCATCGTCCTGCACCCGCACCAGCGCGCGGCGCTCGACCGGTTCGGCAACTACCACATCGCGGTCGGGTGACGCCTTTGGCGTGCGGGAGCACGCCGCGATCTCAGGCGGGCGCGTTGAGCGCTCGGCCGATCTTTTTCCGCGTCTTGTTGATGTCACGCAGGTAGGCGATGCCCGCCTCGGCCACGTCGGTTCCCACCACCTCGTCGGACTCGCGGGAGAGCTCCTCCATGTCCACCCACATGGCGTAGATCGGCCGGGTGCGCTCGCTGATGATCCCTGCCTTCAGCAGCGTCTTGATCAGCACGCGGAAGATGTTGGTGCTCTCGGTCATGAGGCGGCGGCGGTCGGTGTCGGTGAACGATTCCATGACGGCGCTGCGGACCCACTGCCAATCGAGGCCGAACTCGCGATAGATCACTTGCTTCTGCTCGGAGTTCACGAGGTTGAAGAGGAGGGTCTGGAAACACCGTGCCGCCCACGCCTCGACCTTTTCGTGCTCGGCCTCGGTGAGCTTCGGCACGGTGCGATCGGCCCAGATCTTGCCGAACTTGTGGTGGAAGGCCTCGTCGGTCATGACCAACTGCACCAGACGGCGCAGCAGCGGGTCGTTGGTCTTCGAGTGGACCGTGGCGAACGCGCCCATCGCCAGCCCCTCGATCAGCATCTGCATGCCGACCAGCTTCTTGTAGACCTCCGGGGCGTGCACCAGCTCGGTCATCAGGCCCTTCAGCGTCGTTCCCACGGGCAGCGGCCCGCCCCAGCGCGTGTCGATGTACTTGCCGAAGGCGGTGACGTGGCGCGCCTCCTCGCGCGTCTGGTTGGCGGCGTACTCCTGCGCGCCCGGGTCGCGCAGGATCATGCACAGGCTGGCGGAGAGCGAGAGCGCGCCCTGCTCGCCGTGCAGGATGCTGGAGAGCATGAAGTGGGTGCTCTCGTTGGCGAGGCGGATCTTCTGCCCCTCGTCGAGCCGATCGGCGACGGCGCAGTTCAGCTCGATCACCATCGAGCGCGGCAACAGCGTCTGCTCGCGCAGATCGACCGACTGTTCGTAGTCGAGGTAGACGGGGTCGGTCGGGTCCCAGAAATGATCGTGTGTCGAGGCGATGATCTTGTCGAAGGCGTCGGTGCGGTCCCCGTAGCGGTCGATCTCGATCATCGCGGCGAAGTCGTCGCGGTCCACCGTGTTGTAGATCGGATCGTAGGTGATGTGGTCGCCCATGCGTGGTCCCCCCGCGATTGACCGGCCTGCCTGGGTTGGCTGACGGGACCCAATCAGAAGGGAAAGGACGCGTCTCGTCAAGATATCACCGCATCGATGCGGCGACGCCGGTCCACGCGGCGGACGGCAGTGTTCATCCGCGGCCATCTGTGGTTTCTTCGCCCCATCCCGGAGGTGCCCATGCGGTTCGGACTGTTCGGCATCAACATCGGTCCGTGTGCGAGCGGGCAGGTGGCAGCGCAGGTCGCACAGGCGGCCGAGGCGGCGGGGTTCGAGTCGGTGTGGACGGGGGAGCACGTCGTCCTGCCGTCGCCACAGCGGCCGCCCTCGCCGGTCTTGCCCGAGACGCCCTTCCTCGACCCGGCGATCGCGTTGACGCTGGTCGCGGCCCATACGCGCGCGCTGCGGCTCGGCACCGGCATCATCATCCTGCCGCAGCGCAACCCGCTGGTGCTCGCCAAGGAGCTCGCCAGCGTCGATGTAATCTCCGGCGGGCGGCTGATCTTCGGCCTCGGCATCGGCTACCTGAAGGACGAGTTCGACGCGCTGGGCATTCCGTTCACGCACAAGGGGGCACGCACGCTCGAGTACTTGGAAGCGATCCTGGCCATCTGGACGGCCGAGCGGCCGGCGTATCAGGGACGGTTCGTTGCCTTCGCCGGCGTCGATGCCAGACCGCGGCCGGTCCAGGCTCCGCATCCGCCGGTGGTGATCGGCGGACACACGCCGCAGGCCTACCGGCGCGCGGCGACCCACGCCAACGGCTGGTTCGGGTTTGCACTCGATCCCAGCGGGACCGCCGCCTGCCTCGCCGGCCTGCGCACGGCGCTCGCCGAGCAGCCGCGGCCCGCCGCGCTCGGCGCCCTCGAGATCAGCATCACGCCGCGCGGCCCGCTCGATCTCGACACGGTCAAACGCTTCGCCGACGCGGGCGTGCACCGCCTGATCCCGTACTGGCCGTTTCCAACCGAGGCGGCACTGCGCGAGCGCATCGCGCGCTTCGGTGACGACGTGATCGCCAAGCTCTGACGGGACGGCCACGGAGCCTTGCAACCCGGGGCCGATGCGGTATCTGCCGTGTCGCGCATGGCCGTTCGCATACGCCCCCGAATCGCGCCGCTGCTCGCGCTCGCGCTGTTCGCGGTGTACGCGGCGGGCGCCTGTCCGACGATCTACGTCGGCGACAGCGGCGAGCTGGTCACCGCCGTGCATCTGCTCGGCATCCCGCATCCAACCGGCTATCCGCTGTACGTCGTCCTCGGCAAGCTGTGGACGATCGTCGCCCCGCTCGGCTCGGTGGCCTACCGCATGAGCCTGTTCAGCGCGCTCAGCGCGGCGGCGGCGTGTGCGGTGCTGTACGCTGCCGGCCGGCGGCTGCCGCTTGCACCGCCCGCCGCGGTGCTCGGCGCGCTGCTGCTCGCCTTCTCGCCGAGCTTCTGGGGCGAGGCCAACGTGCAGCGGGTGTACGCCCTGAACGCCTGCTTCGTCGTCTGTGCCACCATGGCGGCGCTGCGGTGGTACGCCGGGCGCGACCCGCGCTGGTTCGCGGTGACGTTTCTGGTGTGTGGGCTCGGTGCCAGCAACCACCTGTTCATGGCGGTGTACGCAGCGGCCTTCGCAGCCGCCGCCGCGGCGCGGGTCGTCGGTCGCGCACGTCGCGCCGGCCTCGCCCCCGCGCTGCGCGCGCTCGGTCTCACCTGGCGCGGCGACGAGCGGGCGGGCGTCGGCCTGCTGCGCACGCTCGTGGCCTCGGTCCTCGCCTTTGCCCTCGGGCTGCTGCCGTACCTCTACCTGCCGATCCGCGCTCGCGCCCATCCCCCGCTCGACTGGGGCGATCCGCAGACGCTCGATCGCTTTCTCGCCGTGCTGCTGCGGCGCGGCTTCTGGGAGCGCGCCTTCTATGAGGGCCCTGCCGACCTGCTGCCCATCGTGCGCGACTATCTCGCCAGCGTGCGCACCGAGCTGACGCTGGTCGGCGCGGGCCTCGCGCTGGTCGGCCTGGTCGTCGGGCGGCAGCACGCCTGGCCCCGGCTGCTGTGCGTCCTGGTGATGCTCGGCAACCTCGCGGCGATGGCGGTGCACGGCTCGCGCAGCGATCTCTTCATCTGGCATCGCTACTACATCCCCTCGTATGCGATGGCCGCCCTGCTCGCGGCTCGCGGTTGCGAGCTCGTCATCCCCTGGCTGCCGCGGGCGTTGCGGCTGACGCCCCTGGCGATCCCGGCGGTGCTGCTGGTCAGCGGCTGGCGGACGTTCGACCGCAGCCAGTATCGCATCGCCGACGCCTTCTCGCGCGCGGCGCTGCAGTCGCTCCCACCGGGCGCCAGCTTGATCGCCACCGACGACAACATTCTCTTCGTGCTGATCTACCTGACGATGGTCGAAGGGATCCGACCGGACGTCAACCTCATCCTGCAGGGTGTGGGCGCTGCGGAGCTGCCGCCGCTGCACTTCAACCCCGACACCGACCCGGTCTTCTTCACCCACCATCCCAACTGGCACCGGGACGATCTCGACATCATCCCCGTCGGCCTCCTCTTCCAGGCGCGGCGCCCTGGCGAGCCCGTACCCGAGCCGGCCATCCCGCTGTGGGAGTTGCCCGGCGAGCGCGATGCCGCGGTGCCGAAGGACTACCTGACTCAGAATCTCATCGGGCAGCTCCACTACATGCTCGGCTTCACGTTCGAGCAACGCGATTGGCTGCGGGCCCGCCAGCAGTTCGCGCGGGCCGCGGCGGCATCTCCGAACAACGACGTCCTCTTCTACAACCTCGGTCTCATCTACCAACGTAACGGGCTGCTCGACGACGCGTTAGCCGCCTTTCAGCGGTCGTCCGCGATCAACCCGCGCCGCATCGCCAGCGACAGCCGTGCCATGGCCTCCGACCGCATCGCGGAGGTCACCGCCGAGCAGCGCCGGCTCGCCGCCGTCGAGCGCAGCGTGGCGAGCGATCCCGCGCTGCACGACCTGGCGCCCGCGTCGGCCGCGTATCACCAGGGCATGGCCGACCTGCTCGACGCCCGGGGCGAGGCGCTTGCCGCGCGCGCCCATCGACTGCGGGCCATCGAACAGCGCGCCGACATCGAGTGAGCACGCGTCGTGTCCAGTCTCCCTGGCCGGCTGCTGGCGCCCGTCCTGCTGCTCGCCGCGTTCGCAGCACTCGTGCTCACCAGCATGGCGCGCCAGTCGGTGACCGGTGACGAAGTCGCGCACCTGCCGGCGGGGTATTCGTATCTCATCACTGGCGATTTTCGCCTCAACCCGCAACACCCGCCGCTGATCAAGGCGCTGGCCGGCTTGCCATTGCTGGCGCTCGGCCTCAAGCCCGTCGACCAGGGTGTGGGGTGGCAGCAAGCCCGGGAGTGGGTGTTCGGCAAGGACTTCCTCACCAACAACCGGCAGCCGATCGAGCGCATCGTCTTCTGGGGCCGGGTCCCGATGGTCGCGGTGGGGATGCTCCTCGGCGGCGCGCTGTTTGCCTGGGCGCGGCGGTTGTGGGGCGACTGGCCGGGTGTGTTCGTGCTGCTGCTCTACGTGCTCTGTCCGAACATGCTGGCGCACGCCCCGCTCGTGCACACCGACGTCGGCGTCACCTGCTTCACCGTGCTGGCGCTCTATGCCCTGTGGCGTTATGCCGCCAGCGGCCGCGCGGCGTGCGCCGCCGCGTGTGGCGTCGCGCTCGGCCTGGCGCTGCTGGCCAAGTACTCCGGCCTGGTGACCGCCGCGCTGGTGGCGGGGCTGTTCGCGGCCGTCGTCGTCCGCCGCCGCCGCGCCCTGGCACTGCGGACCATGGATCTGGCGATGGCCGCGCTGGCGCTCACCGCCATCCCAGCCCTGATGATCACGATCGGCTTCGGCTTCCCGCTCAGCCTCGCACACTACGCGCACGGCGTGCGCCTCGTGCACGCCGATGTCAATCCGTCCTGGGAGGCCTTTCTCTGGGGTGACTACGCGAAGAGCGGATTCTGGTACTACTACCTGCTCGCACAGCTCTGGAAGACGCCGCTGCCGACCTTGCTCTGTTTCGGCGCCGCGCTCCTCCTGGTCGGCCGCGATGATCGGGTCACGCCGCTCGACTGGGCGTTCGTCTTGTTGCCGATCGCCGCGTTCCACGCCGCCGGAATGTGGCAGCGCGCCGACATCGGGGTGCGCCACGTACTGCCCGCCTTTCCGTTCATCATGCTGGCGTGCGGCGCGACGGCGCGCTGGGCAGCGTCGCGCGGCGTCCGCGCGTACGTGGTGCTAGCCGCGCTCGCGGCCTGGCTGGCGGTCGGCACACTGCGCATGTGGCCGAACTTTCTGCCGTACTTCAACGAACTGGCCGGCGGACCGGGCGGCGGCGCCCTCTACCTCGACGACTCCAACATCGAGTGGGGCCAGGCCTTCTACGAAGTCGCGGACTACCTCGCCGCGCACCCCGACCCGCCCGCGCGCATCCTCGCGTTCGAGCCGATCGCCCACGAGCACTACGGCATCCACGCGGCTCCGATGTCGCTGCGCGACGTGGTCTGGCCCGAGCCCGGCGTGACGTACTTGGCCGGCGCCAGCTACCTGCAGCGCAGCTCGTTGTTCAATGACCATCCTGGGGTGCGCTTCGGCTGGCTGCAACGCTACGCCCCGCTCGAGCGGATCGGGTGGTCGATCTACGTGTTTCGGTTCTCGGTCGATCCCGCCGACCGCGAGCGCCCGGGCGTGATCTATGTGCCGCGCGAGGACTGGTACGCCGACGCGATCGCCCGGCTGACGGCGATCGTCTCACGCTGGCCCGATTTCACCGCCGCCCGCGAGACGCTCGCGGCGGTCTACCGCGACCGCGCCGGTTGGGAGGAGTCGCGCGGGTCGGTCGAGGCGGCGCTGCGCGACTACTTCGACGCGGCGCTGGCCGCACCGGGCGCGGCGCCGTACAAGGCCGACTTCCGCGCCGCGGTGCTGCGGCTCGCCGATCAGATTCCGGCGGACGACACGCCGGTCGAGGCGTCGTTCCGCGCCGCCGCCGTGTCGTGCCGGGACGGCGCCACGGCCGACTGCGTGCTGGCGCTGCTGCGTTGCCTGAAGCGGGATCCGGGGCATCTGCGCGCCCGTTTGAACCTCGGCGGGGTGTACGCGAGCGCGGGGTTTCCCGCCCTCGCCGCCGACGAGTGGCAGCGCTGTCTCGGCATCGATCCCGACTTCGCCCCGGCGCGCGAGAACCTCAACCGGCTGCGCGCGCAAACCGAGGGCGCCCCGTGATCGGGCGGGCCGGCTGGCTCGCCGTCGGCCGCGGCCCCGTGATTCCGCGCACCGTTGACTCCGTTGGTGCGAGCGTCTTTACCAGGGCCATGCGCACTGCCCGCGTGCTGGCGCTGAGCGCGCTCCTGCTGGCCTCGGCGTGCCAGCGGACCGCAACGCCGGGGCGGGTCGTCGTCCTCGGGCTCGACGGCATGGACCCCGAGACGGTCGACCTGCTCATGGCCGAGGGGAAGATGCCGAACTTCGCCAGGCTGCGCACCGAGGGCGCCTACGGCCGGCTGGTGAGCATGAAGCCCCTGCTCAGCCCGATCATTTGGACGACCATCGCGACCGGCAAGCCGCCGGACGAGCACCGCATCGGTCACTTCGTCGCCGTCAACGAGAAGACCGGCGAGCAACTCCCGGTCACCAGCCAGATGCGCAAGGTGAAGGCGCTCTGGAACATCCTCTCCGGCGCGGGGCGGACGGTCGACGTCGTGGGCTGGTGGGCGACGTGGCCGGCGGAGACGGTGCAGGGCGCCGTGGTGAGCGATCACACCTGCTACCACTTCCTGTTCGACGAGGGCGCCACCGGCGGACCGGACACCACCGGAACCGTCTACCCGCCGATTCTGGAGCCGGAGATCCGGCCGATGATCAAGCGTCCGGCCGATCTGACCCCGGCCGACCTCGCGCCGTTCGTCAGCGTCAGCGCCGAGGAGCTGGCGCGGCCGTTCCGCTTCGACGACGATCTGAGCCACTTCAAGTGGGCGCTGGCCACCGCGCAGACCTACGCGGCGATCGGCGCGCATCTGTGGCGCACCCAGAGCCCGGACGTGCTGATGGTGTACATCGAGGGCACCGACTCGGTCGCGCATCTGTTCGGCCACCTGTTTCGCGCCCAGGGGCTCGCCGGCGAGCTGGCGGAGCAGCAGCGGCGCTACGGTCACGCCGTGGAGGAGATGTACCTCTATGCCGACCGTCTGGTCGGCGAGATGATGCGCCTCATGGACGACCGCACGACGCTGATAGTGCTCTCCGACCACGGCTTCCAGCTCGGCGCGTTGCAAGACGACCCGAGCAAGACGCGCGACCTGCGGCGGGTGAGCGAACGCTTCCATCGTCCCGAAGGGATCCTCTACCTCTACGGCAACCGCGTGAAGCCGCGTCGTCGCCTCGATCAACCGTCGATTCTCGACGTCGCCCCGACGCTGCTCGCGCTGACCGGCGTGGCGCCGGCGCGCGACATGCCGGGCCGCGTGCTCACCGAGGGCCTCGACCTGCCGTCGCCGCCGCGGCTGGTCGCCAGCTACGAAAGCGCCGGGCAAGTCGCCGACGCCGTCGGCGGCGCCGACCGCGCCGTCGATCCGGCGATCCTCGAGCACCTGCGCAGTCTCGGCTACCTCGACGCCCAGTCGCCGAAGGGCGACCGCAACCTCGCCGCCGTGCTCTTCCAGGAGGGCAAGTTCGCCGAGGCCGCACAGGCCTACGAGGCGCTGGTGCGCGAGAGCCCCGACGACGCCGGGTTGCGGGCGAGCTGGGCCGGGGCGCTCGGCGCGCTGGGGCGCTACGACGAGTCGCTGGCGCAGCTCAACTTGGCGATCGAGAAGGAGCCGTTGAACCCCGAGGCCTACCACAACCGCGGCGTGATCTACGAAAAGCAGGGCAAACCCGCCGAGGCGGCGGCGGAGTACCGGCAGGCCCTGCGCTACAACCCGCAGTACGCGCCGTCGCAGCAGGCGCTCACCCGGCTCACCGGCTCGGCGGTGGTCAACGGCCCGCGCGACGACGCGGAGCGGCAGGCGCAGGCGTTGGCCGAGCGCGCCAGCCAGGCGGCCCGTCGCGGCGACTATCCGAGCGCGATGCAAACGCTCGACGAAGCCGAGCGGCTCGCGCCGCGCTACGCGCTCGTGCACCAGTACCGGGCCAACGTCGCCTTTCTCATGGGCGACCGCGAGCGCGCCAAGGCCGCCCTGCGCCAAGCGCTCGCCATCGAGCCCGACAACGCGCTGTTCCGGAGCAACCTGCAGCGCTTGGAGGACCAGCCAGCGACGCCGCGCGCGAAGTGATCGTGCGCGGCGGCGGCCGGGCGCCGAAGCCAATTCACGACACGGCGAGCACCGCCGCGCCTTCGAAGCCGTCGTGCTTGAGCTGCTGCAGCGCCAGGTTCGCGTCGGCGAGCGGGAAAGCCAGCGTGTGGGGCTGGATCGGGATCTCGGCGGCGATGCGCAGCAGCTCCTCGCCGTCGCGGCGGGTGTTGGCGGTGACACTGCGCAGGGTGCGCTCGTAGAACAGGTGGCGCTCGTAGTCGAGCGGCGGGACCTGGCTCAGGTAGATGCCGGCCAGCGCCAGAGTACCGCCGCGGTCGAGCGCTTCGAGTGCCGGGAGGACGAGCCCCCCGGCGGGCGCGAACAGCACGGCGCTGTCGAGCTTCTCGGGCGGGGCAGCGTCGGCGCCACCGGTCCACTCGGCGCCGAGCGCGGCGGCGAGCCGCTGGTGCTTCGCCTCGCGGGTCATGACGAAGACGCGGCACCCGAGGTGGCGCGCGACCTGAATGGCGATGTGCGCCGAGGCGCCGAAACCGTACAGGCCGAGCCGGCAGCCGGGCCGGATCTCGGCGCGTCGCAGGGCGCGGTAGCCGATGATGCCGGCACAGAGCAGGGGCGACGCGGCGGCATCGCCGATCGAGTCGGGCAGCGCATAGGCGAAGTCCTCGCGCACGACGGCGAACTCGGCGTAGCCGCCGTCGGCGTGGTAGCCGGTGAAGCGCGCCTGCTCGCACAGGTTTTCGTCCCCGCGCCGGCAGCGCTCGCAGCTGCCGCATGTGCTGCGCAGCCAGGCGATGCCGACGCGCTGCCCGAGCACGAAGCGGCTGGTCTGGGGGCCGAGCCCGTCGACGACGCCGACGACCTGATGCCCGGGAACGACGCGATGGGGTCGCGGAGGCAACTCGCCTTCGACGACGTGCAGGTCGGTGCGACAGACTCCGCATACGCGGACGCGGACGCGAATCTCGCCGGGGCCGGGCACAGGGACCGGGAGGTCGCGGAGCCGCAGGGGGGCTTGCTCGACCGGCGCGGTCTGCTCGAGGATCATCGCGCGCATGGCCGGATTGTGCGGCGGCGCGCGCATCGGAGCAAGGCATCGATGGCTTGCTGCCGTGTGGGGGGGAGACTAGAAGCGCGGTGGTCCATGTCCGCTCGCACGCGCAGGTCGCCACGGCCGACCGGGCACCCCGCGCCGCGGCCCGCCACGCCGGCAGCGGCGGAGCCGCGCACGTGGCGAGTCGCCGTGCTCGTGTTCGTCGCGCTGCTCGTCATCTACCTCTTGAACTTCCGCATCATGGCCGCTGGGGACAGCCTGCCGACGCGCCTGTTGCCGTTCAGCGTGCTGCGGGAGGGAAACCTCGACCTCGACGAGTTCACCTGGCGGCGCGGGCCGACCGCGCGCCTGCCGTACTACGTGCACAAGCCTGGCGCGCACATCTATTCCGTCTCGACCGTCGCGACGGCGCTGGTGGTGACGCCGCTCTACATCCTGCCGGCGTGGTGGCTCGCGTCGCACGGCATCAGCTACGACGACGTGCGGGCGCGCGTCGTCATCGCCGCCATGGAGCGGCTGGCCGCGTCAACGCTGACGGCGCTGTCGGCGGCGCTGTTGTTCGTCGTCCTCCGCCGCCTGACCACGTGGCGCTGGGCGCTGGCGCTCGCCGGCGTCTACGGCCTGGGGACCAGTAGCTGGACCATCTCCAGTCAAGCGCTGTGGGCGCACGCGCTGAGCGAGCTCTGTCTGGTGGGGCTCTCGGCGTTCCTGCTGTCGGCGGCGCCGTCGCGCACGGCGCTGGCCGTCGCGGGCCTCATCGCCGCGGTCATGGTGGCGAACCGGCCCCAGATGATCGTCTTCGCCGCGCCGGCGTTGCTCTTCGTATGGGCGCACCATCGCCGTCAGGTACTCGCCTTTGCCGCGCTGCCCGCCGTGATCGGCGCCCTGCTGATCGCGTACAATCACGCCATCTTCCACACGCTGGCCGGTGGGTACGGCGACCTGCGCAGCTTCGACGGGCCGCTGCTCGAGGGGTTGGCCGGCCTGGTCGTCAGCCCGAATCGCGGCCTGCTGGTCTATACGCCGATCATGATCTTCGGGTTGTGGGGCGCGGTGCAGGTGTGGCGCGTCGAGGCGCCCGCCTGGCTGCGCTGGATGGCGGTCGGGCTCGTCCTCCACGTGCTCGTCTACGGCAAGTTTCGCGAGTGGTGGGCGGGCTACACGTATGGGCCGCGCTATTTCACCGACGTCCTCCCCGCGCTGACGATCTTCCTCGTCTACGGTCTGGTGCCGTGGTGCCGGGGGCGGACGACGTACGCGCTGGCCGCGGGCCTGGCGCTGTATGGGGTCGCGGTCCAGGCCATCGGGGTGTACGCCGCCGACGACGGCTGGAACCGGGAGCCGGTGCCGCTCGAGCGTCGTCCCAGCCGGGTATGGGATTGGTCCGATCTGCAGATCGTACGTGGACTGCACAACGGCTGGCACGCCGGCGAGGCCGCGCCGCTCATGCTCGACGCGTTTCGCCAGCCGGTGCCGGCACAGATCACCCGGCTATCGGAGGCCGATCTGGCTTCTGCCATCGCGGTGCATGGTCTGCCCGCGGTGGTCCGGCGCGGGGGGATGGTGAGCGGCGTGGCGGAAATTACCAACCACGGACGCCGGGCCTGGCCGGCCTTTTCGGGCGAGGGGATGATCGGCAACCGCTACCTCACATTCCTGTTGCTGCGCTGGCTCGTGCAGGGGCAGCCGCTCCCCGGCCAGGGCGATGAGATCCCCCTGCCGCAGAATGCGTCGCCCGGCGCGACCGTGGCGGTGCCGTTCGCGTTGGCGGTGCCGCTCGTCGCCGGCGACCTCGAGCTCGAGCTGCGCGTCACGCAGCTGATCGACAGCACGCACGGCTTGGCTGGCCCGGACCCGCTGCGGGTGCGGATCCGGGTGGACTAACGCGCGTCAGGCCAGCCGCTCGATCGCGCGCACCAGGCAGGACTTGATCTCGTCGCGACAGGCGGAGAAGACCGCCTCGTCTCGTCCCGCCGGATCTTCGATGTCGCCGGACGCGCCGGCGAACGCCTTGAGCGTGTAGACCGCCTTTCCGGCGGCCTCGGGGAAGGCGGCGTGCAGCATGCGAATCTGCTCGTCGGTCATCGCCAGGATGAGGTCGGCCTCGTCGATCAGGTGCCGATTGCTCTTCAGATCGGTGGCGACGCTATCGGGCGGCAGCTCGATCCCTTCGTCGCGCAGCACCAGCCGCGCGTCGAGCGAGACCAGCGCGCCGTCGCGCGCGAAGGGGGCGATCCCGGCCGACTGGACGCTGACGCGGTGGTCGAGCGCGCGCTCGCGCAACATCTGCTTGAGCAGCGCCTCGGCGATGACGCTGCGGCTGGTGTTGGCGTGGCAGATGATGAGGATCCGACGCGGCACGGCGGAGCGCAACGGTGGCCTCGTTGTCCGTTGCCCGTTGTCCGTTGTGTGGGCTCGAGCCAACCGACAACGGAGAACGGACAACGGACAACGATGCGAAGACTCAGGCGCTCAGCGCCTCGGCCATGATCGCGCCGATGTTTTCCTTGGCCGTGAGCCCCTTGGCCAGCTCGGCCTTCAGCTTCGCGCCCAGAGCGGCCGGCTCCCACGTCGCCTTCTGCCCGACCTTGCCGACGCTGTGCCAGCCTTGCATCAGCCACACCGTGCCCCCGCCGACGCGGAACACCTCGCCGTGCACGTCCTTTGCGTCGTCGCTCGACAGCCAGGCGATCAGCGGCGCGATGTTGCGCGGGTCGAAGACGTCGAACTTGCCCTCCTCGACCTTCTTGCCCATGAACGCGGCGGTCGACGGGGTGGCGTCGATCGTGAGGCGGGTGCGGGCGACCGGCGCGATCGCGTTGCAGCACACGCCGTACTTCTGCATCTCGGCGTCCATCACGATGGCCATCAGCGCGACCGCGGCCTTGGCGGCGCCGTAGTTGGTCTGTCCGACGTTGCCGAGCAGGCCGGCGTCGGACGCGGTGTTGACGATGCGGCCGTTCAGCACGTTGCCCTTCTTGTGCTCCTCGCGCCAGTACTCGCAGGCGTGGCGGCTCATGTTGAACGAGCCCTTGAGGTGCACGCCGATCACCGCGTCCCAGTCCTCCTCGCCCATGTTGAAGATCATCCGATCGCGCAGGATGCCGGCGTTGTTGATCACGATGTTGAGCTTGCCGAAGGTGTCGAGCGCGCACTGGACGATGCGCTTGGCGCCCTTGAAATCGCTGACGCTCTCGCCGTTGGCGACGGCCTCGCCGCCGCCCGCCTTGATCTCGTTGACCACCTGTTGCGCCGGGCTCTGATCGGCGCCGGTGCCGTCGAAGTGCGCCCCGAGGTCGTTCACGACCACCTTGGCCCCGTGCTTGGCCATCAGCAGCGCCTCTTCGCGGCCGATGCCGCGGCCCGCGCCGGTGATGATCGCAACTTTCCCTTCGAGCAACCGTGCCATGTTGTGCCTCCTTGTCGAGTGATGGTGCTGGCGTTGTGTGGGGGTTCGGATCGACCGGCGCGCCAAGAACCCGCGCGGGCCGAAACCGCGATTATGTGCGCCGAAACGGCGCGCGATGTCAAGGCAACGCGGTGCGCAGCGCGGCGATGACCTGCGCGTCGGTGGGAAAGGCGAGCGGCGGTGGCTCGGCGAGGCTGAAATAGCCGAGCCGGTCGAGGTCGTCGCCCGCCCGCGCCGTCCCGCCGACGATCTGGCCCAGAAACCAGACGCCCACGGTTTGCTTGGCGCGGTCGTGGAAGTTCGAGTGCACCGCGACCACCTCGCCGAGCGTGACCGCGAGGCCGGTCTCCTCCAGCACCTCGCGTCGAGCGGCGTCGCGGACGTCCTCGTCCCACTCGACGTAGCCGCACGGGATACACCACCGTCCGGCGTACGGGCCGCGGCTTCGCCGGCCGAGTAGGACCGCGCCGGCGTCGTCGAGCAGGACGACCGCGACGCCGACGGCGGGGTTTCGGTAGGTGATGGTCGCGCAGGCCGCGCACACCCAGCGCACGGCGGCGCCGCCTTCGGGCACGCTCCGGCGCACGGCGCCCCCGCAGGCCGAGCAGAATCGTGGCTCGCCGAGTTCGTACATAAAGCACCTGTAATTCAAGGCTTTGCGGCTCTGCAAGGCAAGCGACTTTTGGGTTGATTTAGCCGCCGTCCCCTCCTAGTATGGCGCCGGATTTTCGTGCGCATGGGTAGGCGAAACAGGTTGGTCCCGGCGATGGCCGTGCTGACGGCGCTGGCGTGGTCGTATGGCGCCCGGGCGGACTCGCCCCCGCAGCGCCTGCCGTCGGCGGTGCTGGTGTGGCCGCTCATCGTAGTCGAGGGCAACGGAGCCATCACCGACACCCGCGTCGAGCTGGTCAATCTGAGCGCCCGCGCCGTGCAGCTGCACTGCATCTACGTGCCCTCGGCGAGCTGCAGCGGGTACGACTTCCAGGTCAGCCTGACGCCGAACCAGCCGATCTCCTGGCTGGCGAGCCGGGGGGCGAGCATCTTCACCAGCTTCACCGCCGTGCCGCCGTTCAGCAGCAGCGGTGAGCTCAAGTGCATCGTCCAGCCCACCGAGGAATCGATCGACGCGCACAACACCATTCAGGGCCGGGCGGCGGTGTTCGGTGCTGACGGGCAGACGATCGGCTACAGCGCGGTCGGCTTTCTGCGTCTGATCGACGGCCCGCTCACCAACGAGATCGATCTCGACGGGGTGACCTACACGCCGTGCCCGGCAGAGCAGCACTTCGCCTTCGTGGCCAGCGACCCGGGCAACCCGCAGAGCGAGAGCGAGCTGGTGATCGCCCCCTGCTCGGAGGATCTCGAGAACCTGATCGCGCCGCCGAACGTCATCCAGTTTCAGATCTACAACGAGTTCGAGGACGCGTTCTCGGCGGGCATGACGGTCGTCTGCTCGGCGCGCCGCCGATTGGATCAGATCAGCAACGTGTTCCAGGCCGCCGTGCTCGGCAGCGACACCGGCCACCTGATCGTCAAAGGGGCAAGCTCGCCGATCCTGGCGATGCTGATCGACCGCTTCCTAGCCGCGCCGGGCGTTCCCGCGACGGCCGGCAACGAGCCCGCGCTGCGCGGCGGCCAGGCGGCTGTGATCAACACTCCGTGAAGACCATGCGCGGCGTGCAGCTCAAGAGGATCGCCATCGCTGCGGGGCTGATCATTACCCTCGTGGCCGGCGCCGGCTCGGCGGCCTCCGCGCAGACGATTCAGCCGGGCGTGATCAACTGGGCGAAGGTGATGAGCGCGCTCGGCAAGGCGCTCAGCTCGTGGCGCCTGTCGCCCTTCTCGCGCACGACGCCGAGCGCGGTCCCCACGGTCACGTCGACGCCGACCGATCCGCCGCCCCAACCGACGGCCACCATCACGCTCACCCCATCGCGCACGGGCACCGCGACCCGGACCCCCACGTTCACACCGCCGGCCACCGCAACCCGCACCGACACGGCGACGTTGACGCCGTCGCGCACGGTCCCTCCGAGCCGCACCCCCACCGACACCCGCACGCCGACCCAGACGCGTCCGCCGACCTTCACCGCGTCGCCGCGGCCAACCTCGACGCCGGTGCCGACGGTCTCGAACAATGGTCAGATCGCCTTCGACACCGCCGACGGGGCCCCGCCGGCGCAGAAGGTGTCTTCCCGTACATCGACACCAGCGGCACCAAGAACACGAGCATCGAGCTGTTCAACATGTCCGGCCTGCCGGTGGCGCTGCAGTGCTTCTACGTCCGCGCCAGCGACTGCGTCGAGGTCGGGTTCTTCGTGTCGCTGACCGCGAATCAGCCGCTGTCGTGGAGCGCCTACGACGGGACGAGCAACGTCCTCACCGGTACCGCCGTGCCGCCGTTCGACGGCCCGGGCGAGCTCAAGTGCGCGGTCGACACCGATCGGCCGGAGCTGAGCGCGCACAACGTCCTGCAGGGCCGCGCCATCGTCTACGATACGGCCAGCGGGGCGACGGTGGGCTACGGCGCGGTCGGCTTCCAGCGGCTGTCGCCCGGGGCGTTCTCGGGAGAGATCGACCTCGACGGCTTCACCTACGAGTCGTGCCCCGACCGGTTGCACTTCCAGGTGCTGACCAGCCAGAGCGGCGGGCCGGCGAGCACGCTGATCACCGTGCCGTGCGCCGAGGACCTGCTCACGCAGACCCCGACGCAGAGCGTCGTGCAGATGCAGATCGTCAACGAGTTCGAGCAGGTGTTCTCGTCATCGTACCGCTTTACCTGCCTGGCGAATCAATCCTTCAGTCGCTTCCTGACCCTGAGTGGCTCGGCCGTCGGCAGCGACTCCGCGCACCTGGTCGTGCGCGGGGTTTCGTCGCCGCTGATCGGCCTGGTGATCGATCGCTTCACCGGCCAGAACAACCTGGTGCACACGACCGCGAACGAGCCCTTCCTGGAGGGCGGCCGCTCCTCCACGATCATCTTCCCCTGAGGGGGCCGGCGGCGACGTGGCCGCCCAAGCTTGCGCTTGAAGGGGGTTCCGACGGGGCTATAATCCGCCCGAGAGAGCGAAGCGATCGTGCGCGAGTTCCTCTACGGGCTCATCCTCGGTGCGGTGGCGATGTACTGCTTCGAGTACTTCGACGCGCCGGGGATGCTCGCTTATTTGAACAGCGCGACGCAGTCCGCCGTGCAGTCGACGCACGGCTACAGCCACTGAACGCCCCCGCCGACCCCGGCGCCGGCTCAGAGCTGCGCGAGCACGCGGCGCCCGCAGCCGGAGTGGACGGCGTCCTCGAGTAGGAGGCGGATCTCCGACTTGCTGAGGTGGCCCTGCTGGCGCAGGCGTTTGAGTTGCCCGGCGACGCACTGCACGTACTCGCGCTGGCTCGTCCATTCCTGATCCGGCGCCGGCCCGTCGCACGGGCACTTCTGACCGAGCGAGCAGCCGTCGGCCATGACGGTGTCGCCCGAGGGCGTGCCGGCGCAGGCATCGCACGCGTCGCCGACCCCGTCGCCGTCGCTGTCGAGCTGGTCGGGGTTGACGACGTAGCGGCAGTTGTCCGCGTCGTCCGGGATGCCGTCCCCGTCCGCGTCGTTCCCCTCCGCCGCCGAGGGCACCGCGACGATGGTCAGTCGGACGCCGCTCTGCGCACCGCGCGGCGAGCTGAGCTGCATGCGGATCTCACCCGCGCGCGCCGGTTGGCGGCGTCCGCTGGTGAGGAGCACCGCGAGGCCGTTGAGGCGGCCGTCGACCACCATCGCCATGCGGTCGGCGCCGAGGCGCTGGACGAAGCCGGCCCCGGTGACCGTGTTGGCGGCGCTCTGGAGGCGCAGCCCGGTGACCGCGTCGACCGCGTAATCGGAAGGCACCGGCATCTCCGTGACGTCGAACGAGCCGCTGATCGGCTCGGAAGCGACGGGGCTCGGATCGCAGCCCTGGCAGAACACGGCGAGGCGGCTCTCTCCGGTCAGCACATAGTGGACGGCTCGTGCGTGCGCGGCGGTCGGCGCGGCGCCCACCGCCGCGATCAGCACGAGCCAAGCTGCGCGCCGCCACGACATGGTCAAAACGATACGTGCCTTGCCGGGTTGAGGCAAGGCGATAGTACCCGAGGCGTTTCCGCCGCGCCGCGCTAGCTCAAGCTGGCGCTGCGCTTCGGCTTGGTGACGACGACCACCTCCTGGCCGTTGACCCGCACCGTGCGGCGGTCGTTCGCGATCACTTGCCGGGTCGACTGCTTACGCGCCCGCTCCTCACGCCACTTGCGCAGCTGCGATTCCAAATCGCCGCTCTTCTCCATTGTCTCCTCCTTCTCCCCTCCACCTACGGTCTTCGGACAGGCCGCCCACACCTCAATTGCCGACGAAGGATTCAATCGATCGGGCGCGGCTCGGATGGCGCAGCTTGCGCAGCGCTTTCGCTTCGATTTGCCGAATGCGCTCGCGCGTGACCGCGAAACGCTGCCCCACTTCTTCCAGCGTATAGTCGGACTTCTCGCCGATCCCGAAGCGCATGCGCAGGATCTGTTCCTCGCGCGGCGTCAGGGTTGCGAGCACCTTGCGCGTCTGTTCCTCGAGGCTCGTGTACACCGCGGCGTCTGCCGGCGACACCGTCTGCCGGTCCTCGACGAAGTCGCCCAGCGAGCTCTCTTCCTCGTCGCCGATCGGCGTCTCGAGCGACACCGGCTCCTTCACGATGCGCAGCACGTTGCGCACCTTGTCGAGCGGCATCTCCATCTTGGCGGCGATCTCTTCCGGGGTGGGCTCGCGGCCGAGCTGCTGGACCAGGTAGCGCGACGAGCGCACCACCTTGTTGATCGTCTCGATCATGTGCACGGGGATGCGGATCGTGCGCGCTTGATCGGCGATGGCGCGGCTCACCGACTGGCGGATCCACCAGGTCGCGTAGGTCGAGAACTTGTAGCCGCGCTGGTATTCGAACTTCTCCACCGCGCGCATCAGGCCGATGTTGCCCTCCTGCACGAGGTCGAGGAACCCGAGACCGCGGTTGGTGTAGCGCTTGGCGATGCTCACGACCAGACGCAGGTTGGCCTCGATCAGCCGCTTCTGCCCGTCCTGCGCCTTGTACTCCCCGGAACGGATGATGCGCAGCGTGTCGCCGAGCTGCTCGCGAGTCATCCCGACCTCGGCTTCGACGTCGCCGATGTGCTTGCGTGCGCCCTTGATCTCGGTGACCATCCGCCGGGCGTCATCGAGGTTCAGGCGCAGGGAGCGCGCGGCGTTCGAGGCCTGGCGGGTGTCATCGCCGTGCAGCTTCGACCCCAGCCGCAGCAGGTGGCTGTGCGGTTGCTTGGTCCGCCGCTCGAAGTAGACGATGACGTCCTGCTGGTGATCGAGGAATCGCTCGGCCTTCTTGAGCTTGTCGACGACCGTCGTGATGTGCCGCTTGCCGAGCTGCAGCTCGTCGAGCACGCGGCGGATGCGCTGCTCGGCACCCGCGCGCTTGCGGGTCATCTGCGGCGTCGGCTTGCGCAGTTTGCGGGCGGCCTCCGCAAGCTCGTCGCGCTCGTGGGCGAGCTTGCGCAGCTTCTCGAGGGTCTTGAGGATCGCGCCGTCGGTGACCGGGGCCGCGTCGGCGCCTTCCTCTTGCGAGTCGTCGTCCGCCTCCTCGTCCTGCAGCTCACGCTCGCTCAGCTCGCCCGCCTTGATGCGATCGGCGAGCTCGAGCAGGTAGCGGATGAGGAACGGATGGCTGAGGACGTGCTCGCGTACCTGCTTCTCGCCCTCTTCGATCTGCTTGGCGATCTCGACTTCCTGCTCGCGGCTCAGCAGCGAGACGGCGCCGATCTCTTGCAGGTACATGCGGACCGGATCGGAGGTGTCCTCGGCGAAGTTGTTGCGTTCTTCCCGTTCCTCCTCGACCCACTCGCTGTCTTTCTCGGGGACCTCCTTGCCGAGGCCCGCTTCGGTGAGCGACTCGACGCTTTCGACGTCGATCTCGCCGAGCATCGAGATGACCCCGTCGATCTCTTCGTTCCCCGCCTCGTTCTGGCCGAGCCGCTCGCCGATCTCGTCGAACGGCCGCGCGCGCGTCTTTGCGTCGTCCGGCTTGCGCGCCTTGGCGTGGGAACGGTTTCTCTCCATAGTCTTCACCTGTTCGCGCCCAGCGCCGTTTTCACGGCCGGTCGGTGTGCGACCGACCCTGGTCAGCGGACGTGCCATGCCTTGATCTCAAACGCGCGCGGTCGCGTCAAAGTGAAAGGCACCGAATATACGGCATACGGAACAAGCCAGAGGCCATCCGGGTGGATAGGCTCATGCGAGAATGACCCTACCGGGTTTTCCATGTGTAGACGTGGGGCGTACACCAGTCAAGCCCGATGTCCCGATTGCAAGCGAAAATTTCCACGCCGGCGCGGCCCTGGGCGCGCACGCGGTCATCCCCGGGGGCAGGCGCGCGGCTGGCGGGGGCCCTGACGGTCAATCGTAGTACTCGAGGCCGAGGTGGGTGATGAGCTCTTCACCCCGCAGGTGGCGCAGCGTGTTCTTGAGCTTCATGAGCTGGATGAAGAGATCGTGCTCCGGGTAGAGGCCGGGTGCCGTCTGGGGGCTCTTGAAGTAGAACGACAGCCACTCCTGGACGCCGTGCATGCCGGCGCGCTGGGCGAGGTCGAGGAACAGGGCGAGATCGAGGACGAGCGGCGCCGCGAGAATGGAGTCCCGGCAGAGGAAGTTGATCTTGATCTGCATGGGATACCCGAGCCACCCGAAGACGTCGATGTTGTCCCACCCCTCCTTATTGTCCCCACGTGGCGGGTAGTAGTGGATGCTGACCCGGTGCACGTAGTCGCGATAGAGCTCCGGATGGAGGTCTTCGCGCAGGATGACGTCGAGCACCGAGAGCTTGCTCTCCTCCTTGGTGCGAAACGCGGAGGGCTCGTCGAGGACTTCGCCGTCGCGGTTGCCGAGGATGTTGGTGGAGAACCAGCCCTTGAGGCCGAGCATGCGCGCCTTGAGGCCGGGCGCGAGGATGGTCTTCATCAGGGTCTGCCCGGTTTTGAAATCTTTGCCACACACCGGCACGCCGCGCGCGTTGGCGAGCTCGACCAGGGCCGGGATGTCGACCGTCAGGTTGGGCGCACCGTTGGCGAACGGAATGCCGAGCTGCAGCGCGGCGTACGCGTACAGCATGCTCGGTGCGATGGCGGGATGGCTGGCGCGCAGGCCGGCCTCGAAGGCGGCGAGGCTCTGGTGGACGTCTTGGGGGCGGAGGAAGCTCTCGGTGCTGCCGCACCAGACCATGACGGCACGCCGCACGCCGGTGCGGGCGCGGAATCCCTCGATGTCGGCCATGATCTGTTCGGCCAGGGCGAGCTTGCTCGGCCCCGTCTTCAGATGGCTGCCGCTCAGCCGTTTGACGTAGGCGGGGTCGAATGCCGCCGGCCACGGCGCGATGGCTTCGAGCGGGTCACGGACCTGCTCGAGTTGGGTCGGGTCGAGCACGCCGGCCTTGCGCGCGCTCTGATAGCAGGTATCCGGGAAGACGTCCCAAGCACCGAAGACGAGATCGTCGATCCCCGCCAGGGGCACGAACTCGCGCACTAGCGGCACGCGGTTCTCGGTCCGCTTGCCGAGCCGGATGGTGCCCATCTGGGTGAGCGATCCGATCGGCTTCGCCAGCCCTTTGCGCGTCAGCTCGACGCCGGCGATGAAGGTCGTGCTCACCGCACCGAGGCCGGGCAGGAGCACGCCGAGCCGCCCGTCGGCGGGGGCGATTGGCACGCCAGTCATGAACGTCGCCGTCGCTTAGAATACTGCCCCGGACAAGGCAAGGTAGCGTTGGCGCGCGCGGCTTGACTTGACCAGGCGCATCGGGAACGGTCGCCGCATGCGTCCGGTTGGGTGGTAGTCGGTGAAGCGGATCGTCCTGGTCGGGTTGGTGGCGCTGGTCGCGCTGATTGTCGCGACCGTCTGGTGGATCAAGCTCGAACCGGGTCCGCCCAGCATCGTGTTCGAGAACGCGAAGGACGTGGTCGGGCGCAGCGGCAGCTGGGACATCGACGTCCGCGCCAAGGGACATCCGGCGCTGCGGACCATCGACGTGCGCCTGCGTTCGGGGGAGCAGGTCTTCCCCCTACAGGCCGTCGATCTCTCGGCCGAGGGGTCGCGGGAAACCGAGCGCCGCGTGCACGTCGAGGCCGACCTCGTCGGGGCCGGTGTGCCGCAGGGGCCGGCGCAGCTCGAGGTCACCGCAACGACCGACGCCTGGCACCTGTTTGGCGGCACCCGCGAGGCCCGCGAGACCCGCAACCTGACCATCGACACCGTCCCGCCGCGCATCGACCTGCTCACGACCCAGCACAACATGCGGCTCGGCGGCACCGCGCTGGCGCTCTTTCGCCTCAGTCCCGACGCGGTCGATGCCGAGGTCGTGGTGGGCGACTACACGTTCCCCGTCGTGCGCGGGTACTTCGCCGACCCCGCGGTCGCGTTGGCGCTGTTCGCCGTGCCGCAGAACATGAGCGTCGACGCACGGCCGGTCGTGCGCGCCGTCGACGCCGCCGGGAACACCCAGGAAGTCGGGCTGCCGGTGCTGATCAAGGACCACAAGTTTCCCGAGCGCCAGCTCACGATCGATGACGCGTTCATGCAGCGCAAGGTGCCCGAGATCCTCACCGCGATGCACAAGCCGGTACCCGCCGACCTCAAAGCGGGCTATCTGAGCGTCAACCGCGACGTCCGTCGCGAATCGGAGGAGCGCCTGCGCGCGATCACCGCGCGATCGGCCGACCATCCCCTGTGGACCGGGGTCTTCCGCCGCCAGTCCAACGCGGCGCCGATGAGCGCTTTCGCCGATCGTCGCTCGTATCTGTACAACGGCGAGGTCATCGATCGGCAAACCCACCTCGGCTACGACCTCGCGTCGCTGCGCAACGCGCCGGTGGAAGCGACGCAGGACGGCGTCGTGGTGTTCGCCGACTACCTCGGCATTTACGGAAACACCGTAGTGGTCGACCACGGCCTCGGCATCTTTTCGCTGTACGGACACCTGAGCTCGATCGGGGTGCAGCCCGGCCAGGCCGTGCGCGCCGGCGACTCGCTCGGCCAGACCGGCGAGACGGGCCTTGCCGGTGGCGACCACCTCCACTTCTCGATCATGCTGCACGGCGTGCATGTGGACCCGGTGGAATGGTGGGACCCGCTGTGGATGCGCGATCACGTCGCCGCCGGCCTGAACAGCCAGCCGCGCGCCCAGTCGGCCGCGGCCGAGCCGGCGGCCGAAGCCGCGGCGGACGCACATGGCGAAGCCCAGCCCTGACGCGCTGCAGGAGGCCGGCGAGCGGCAACTGACGGAATGGGGCCTCGGGCGTGACGCGCCGGTCGGGGAGCTTGCCGCCGCCCTGCACCGCGCCGCGGCCGCCGACGTCGCCATCGCGCACCGGCTCGGCGCGGTCGCATCCGCCGAGAGCGCGCAGCTGCTGCTACGGCTGGAGCGCGAGGCGGCAGACAAGCACGTCCGCAAAGCCGCCAAACGGGCCCTCTACCGACTCGAGCAGCGCGGCATCCGCCTGCCCGAGCCACCGTCGCCGAGTCCGCCCGCGCCGGCCGCCGCGCCGCCGATCGAGGGCTACGTATCGCCGGTCGACGGCCGCGGCGACCAGCTGGTCTGGTTGCTGCGGCCCCAGCCCGGCGGCGTCGCGCACCTGTTCGCGGTCATCAACGACCCCGAGGGGTTGCGCGAGGTGGCGCTCAACACCATGACCCGCAAGGCGCTCAAGTCCGTCCGCGCCGAGCTCGAGCAGCGGCACGAGCTGCGGCTCGTCGAGGTGGACGGACACTACGCCGACTTCCTCATGCACCGCGCTTTCGAGTGGGCGCGCGGCCGCGGCACGCGCATGGTCGGAGACTATCCCGCACTGCGGGCCCAGTTCACCCGTCAGCCGTCACCGGCCGCGCTGCCGCCGAGCGTCCTGCAGCGGATCGACGCCGCGGCGCTGGACACCGACGGAACGCCCCTCACGCGCTCCCCCGAGTTGCTCGAAGAACCCGAGTTCCGCACCTGGTTCCTCACCCACGACGAGCTCAAGCCGTATCTCGACGAGCTCGGGAGCGTGAAGGACAGCCCCTTGGTGCTCAACCGCGCGCAACAGCAGGAGCGCTTCGAGGCCGTCATCGGGCGTGCGATCGACGCCGTGTTCGGCGGCGCGGCCCGCCCGTCGTGGGCGCGGCGGCTCTACGAAATGGGCTACTACTTCGCGGTGACGCGCCGGCCGCAGCGCGCGGCGCAAGCGGCGGCGGTGGCGCGAGCGCTCGAGCACAGCGGCGGCGCGCAGGCCATTCCCTTCTGTGCGCAGCTCGTGCGGGCGAGCCTGGCGTTCTTCTTCCACGCCGCCCTCGAGCAAGAACAGGACCGGGAGAAGACCTCGCTGGTGCTCACGCCGCAACAAGCGCTCGCCCGTCGCGAGCGTTGAACCCGGGGACGGTCAGAGATCGATCACCAGACCGTCGTGGCCGAGCTCCTCGCGGATCTCGTCGCGATGGCTGAGCACTTCGCGGCCGACGTGCGTGAGCACCAGGCGTCGGCACCCGAAGCGGGCACGATTCTCGGCGATGCGCGGGTAGTCGAGGTGAAAGTCCACCCGCGTTTCGTAGAAGCAACACTCGCAGATGAACAGGTCGGTGCCGCGCGACTGCGTCACCAGCGCCTCGGTCCAGCCGCTGTCCCCGGAGTAGAGGATGGTCTTGCCGTCGACCGTGAAGCGATAGCCGAGCGAGATCTCGGTGCGTTGATGCGGCACGGCGAATGGGACCAGATCGATGGCGCCGAGCGAGGTGTGCAGTCCGGCCGTCACCTCGGTGAAGCGAAGGTCGAACGGCATCGGTTGTGAGCTCAGATCGCGGTACATCGCGCGGTAGAGGTCCTGAACGCGCGCTTCGGTTCCCGGCGGCCCGACGATGGTGAGCGGTCGCTGTCGCGGCGAGTCGAAGATGTAGCGGAGAAAGAAGAACGGCAGGCCGGCGAAATGATCGCCGTGCAGGTGGCTGAGGAGGACCATGTCGACCGCGTCGGGCGGCAGGCCGTCGCGATTCATGGCCAGCAGCGTCGACGGTCCGCAGTCGAGCAGCATGGTCGTGGACGGGGCGCTGATCAGATAGCTGGCGTGGCATCTCCCGCGCGCGTTGAACGCGTCGCCCGTACCCAGAAAGGTCACCCGCACAGCCACGTCGAAACCCTCATCCTCGGCGCGGCGGCCATTCCCCGTCGCGCTGGGCGCGGATTATTGCCCGGCCGGGGTGAAATTACCATGCCCATCTGCGGTCCGGTGGCTGCGCCAGGCGACCCACTTCGCGGATGAGCACCAGCAATGCCGGCAGCGTGGGCTGGGTGGCTGCCTTCAGGTCGCTGATCAGCCCATTGACCATGTCGAGATCGTCGCGGCGGCTGGCGACGAACGCCTGGAGGCAGTCGTCGATCGGGACCGTGCCGCGGCGGTGGGCGAGCACGCCGAGTGTGAGCCGGCGGCGCATGTCGAGCAGCACCTCGAGGATCCCGGCGAGCGCGCGCGGCTCCCAGCGGTCCTCGCCGGCCAGCGTGCTTGGCAGCACGCGGCGAATCCAGTCGAGGTCGAGCAGCTCCCCGGCCCGGATGTACGCCTGGGCCGCGAGCGGCGGCGGCACGTCCGCGGCGTGGGCGATGTGAACCACTTCCAGTACCTCAGCGGCGTGCCCGAGGCGCGCGAGGCGCTCAGCGAGCGGGGCCTCGAGCGGGGGACCTGACGGCGCTGGCAGCGCGCCGGTCGCCGCCGGCGCGCCGGCCGGCGCTGGCGCGGCCTGCACCGGCCAGGTGGCGAGGAGCGCCGCAACGGGTTCCCGGAAGCGCTTGACGGCGTCGGCCAGCGGCCGGTCCGGGGTCTGCGACTGCACCAACCAGAGAGCGGCCCGTTCGAGCCCATCGGCGAGAGCGAGCCGGGCCTGCTGCTCGGCCTCGGCGGTCAAACGCTCGGCGGCGGCCGCGAGCTCGCGGCGCACGGCGGCGGCGTCGGTGATGGCCAGCGCCGCCGACCAGGCGCGTACGACGTCGAGCACATCGC